>QFCS01005996.1_pt1 | contig 111110 bp, 103 predicted proteins | sample 3576561 | NCBI WGS metagenome assembly QFCS01 | reverse complement strand
GCTTCAAAGGAGCTGCGGCATGAAGCCGCAGATCACCCAAGAAGCACAAGAGAAAATCGCCCAGGACATCTAGCTTCAAAGGAGCTGCGGCATGAAGCCGCAGATCACAAGTTGGCGCGGACATGGTTGGGTTTTGCCGGTTCCTGGCTTCAAAGGAGCTGCGGCATGAAGCCGCAGATCACGACGGCTACTGGCCTTGTTGGTGAGCTGACTGGCGCGCTTCAAAGGAGCTGCGGCATGAAGCCGCAGATCACCGGAGGTTCGCAAGCTTTTGCATACGGCGGTGGACCTGGCTTCAAAGGAGCTGCGGCATGAAGCCGCAGATCACGACGATTTGAACGAAATTCCTTTCTGACATGAGCAACGCTTCAAAGGAGCTGCGGCATGAAGCCGCAGATCACGCGACCGGCTTCCGACTTCGAATCATCTGCTCGTTCTGCTTCAAAGGAGCTGCGGCATGAAGCCGCAGATCACGACGGCGCTCGGGCAGTACGACTATATCGAGCGCGAGCTTCAAAGGAGCTGCGGCATGAAGCCGCAGATCACCAAGCCTTTGTTCCAGCAGAGAACTTCCTTATTGATGCTTCAAAGGAGCTGCGGCATGAAGCCGCAGATCACCCGGGGTACGGCCGGTGATGTCGGGAATCTTCCCACTGGCTTCAAAGGAGCTGCGGCATGAAGCCGCAGATCACCGCTCTTGCGCTGCACCGCCTGTACGTGGGTGGTTGGCTTCAAAGGAGCTGCGGCATGAAGCCGCAGATCACGCATCGGCACGAAGGTGCGGACGTTCTGCTGATGTCTCGCTTCAAAGGAGCTGCGGCATGAAGCCGCAGATCACCCGCCACGTTAACCCCCGGCTTACCCGTAATCGGTACGCTTCAAAGGAGCTGCGGCATGAAGCCGCAGATCACCCGTCCACGCTGGCGCATTCCTCGGCGGCCATCATCCGCTTCAAAGGAGCTGCGGCATGAAGCCGCAGATCACCACTCGCGATCTCGATAGGGAAGGGCCTACTACTGGCTTCAAAGGAGCTGCGGCATGAAGCCGCAGATCACCGACGGTCAAAATCTGCGAAGGAACTGCACTCAAGGGCTTCAAAGGAGCTGCGGCATGAAGCCGCAGATCACTCATCGCCTCGGCGATCTTGAGCGCCTTGAATGCGGCGCTTCAAAGGAGCTGCGGCATGAAGCCGCAGATCACGATTAACGTCATTAGCTTCGATATCAGCCCCACAAAGCTTCAAAGGAGCTGCGGCATGAAGCCGCAGATCACGGCCTGATCTGAAGCCTTTGATCTTGCCGGGCGCTGGTTCAAATTTGCGAGCGCTGGCGGACGATAGCGTTCCGAGGGGCTCGGTGTCGACAGACAGCGGCGCCCGGCCGCTAACAACATCATGTTTTTAAAGAGCATTACAGGCTGCGAGCGCTGTCTGGGTAAAACGACACCATAAGAGCGCTCGCGAAAAGACGGCATAGGCTGACCGAGGCGAGCCATGCTCAGACTACGATCGGTTCTCGCCTGACGGCCTCGAACGTCTTGCCCAAGCTGACCACGCGAGGCTTTACGCTGTCTGCCGGCCCCAGGTCGAGCATCATGACGTGGTCCTGGCCGTCGATGATGATGCCGTTGATGAGTCCGACGAGTTCGGCATGGCGGCGCTCCGAAAGGCGGCATTGGAACACCGACAGTTGCAGCCATTCGCCGTAGCCATGCATAAGCTTGAACAAGCGGCGCCAGCGCTTCTGGTCGCCGATGTCGTAGCTGATGACGTATAGATGTTCGTGGGTCTTCATCGCGTGGTGAAGTTCGGGTTTTCCTGCAATTCTCCGAGCAAGAATCGTCCCAGCAAGCGACATTGCAGTTCGAGCAGGCGTCGATAGCTGAGCTTGTAGCCGAACAGCGGGTGCGTGATCTCCTGCGATAGTCGGCGCTCGAACGTGGCGATGAATCGCTTGCGACCCTCGTCCGAAAGATTGACACGTCCCGAGCCGCCGATGAAATCCGTTGGTCGGACTTCTCCATTGTTGATCGCCTGGATCACGGCGGAATCCGCGATCAGCGGGCGGAACGGCTCCATCAAATCCAGTGCCAGTGCGGGGCGTCCATAGCGAGGTTGATGGTAGTAGCCGCGATAAGCATCGAAGCCGACCGTCGTCGCCGTGATCGTCAGTGTTCGAGCCAGCATCGAGTATGCGAACGAAAGCAGCGCGTTGACCGGATCGGCAGGCGGTCGTCGATTGCGTTGCATGAAATCGAACGTGAAAACACCGTCGTTGTCGGCTTCGCGCTTCAACAACTGGCCGAAGGAGCCAAAGTAAATCGCTGCGCCATTACCCTCGATACCGCGCAGCTCGTCGAGATTGCGCGCGCGATTCACTGTTTTAATCGAATGTTCGAGCTGGGCCATCATCGGGTCGACGGACTGCAAGCCGCGCCAATTGCGCCGCAGCATGACCCGACTATTGACGAGCTTGGCGCGCACCCAACCTTTAGCCAGCGCCAGACACACGCGCTCATCTTCGGCCCCGCGATGCTGAGCGATGCGTAGTTCCACGTTCTTGTGGCCCATGCCCGCCGTGTAGCCGATGAACCAGCCGCCGTGGCTATGCCAGACCACCGGAATCTCCCGCTGCATGAGCTCGTGCAAGGTCGGCGTCGTCACATAGATGTTGCCGTGCAGGATCAGCTGCGAAACTTCGGCGAGCCGGGGCTTGGAGGCCAGCTTGTCGTCGATGGTGATTTCGAGATTTTCTCCGTCCTTGGCAACCTTGGCCTTGCGCGCCTGCACGTATACGGGCAGTGATTCTTCGATGCTCACGGCCAGCGGGCGCGGCGGCGTGTCCTGTCGCCGAAGGAAGTTGATTTCGTCTGGCAGGCAAATGCCGACGAGCGAGCAGCGCGGGCACTTGGATGAATCTTCGAGCGGCGCCGGAATGCGACCACCGAGCGCCACGCCACGCAGGCCGTGGATCGAAGACAGCGTGAGATCGCGCAGCTCCGCATCGAAAGCCACCGGTACGCGCTCCCGCGATTCGACGAAATACAGTACGCCCGATTCGCATTTGTAGCCCTGCTCTTCGAGGATCAGCGCTTGCACACACAGCTGCACCCGCTCCGGATCGTAAGCGCCGCGCGCCACGTGCGGACGCTTGCCGCGCTTGTAATCGACGGGTTGCACGAAGCCGTCTTCGGCCTCGATCAGATCCATCTTCGCGACGAGGCCGAGGCGGTTCGACGAGATCGTCACGGAGCGCGCGTGGATGCGTTCACCCCGCTCGACATCGGCAGGTGACGGCAAATCGGCGCCAGGCTTGTCGACGCGCTTGTGCTTGTTGCGTCCATCCACCGTATCGCCGGAGTCGGACCACTCGCCCTGCACCCATTCGAGATACGCGAGCCGGGGGCAGTACACGTACTCGTTGATCATGCGCGCGGGCAACTGCGGCTGGTCGCCCGTGAGTTCGGGGAAGGGCAACGCGAGTTCGTGCTGTTGACCGTCCATCGAGTGCGCCTTTTAGTCTTGAGGTGGGCCGAACAAGCCGAGCCCGAAGTGACAGCCGAAGCCCAAGGCGATCGGGCCTTGCATGGGCTTTGAAAAGTACAGCCTGAGCAGCTGACCGTAGGTGTCCGGCTGCATGACTTCGGTTTTCTTTTTGCGGAATCGATGGAATTGCAGACTATGCAGTCGCTTCCCCCCTTTGAGTTTGACCGTGGGCATGAACTCGATGCGCTCGATCACCGCATGCGATCCGAAACGCGCTTCCCACTCGCGCCGAATCTGTGCCTCGACCGCCGCTTCCTTCGCTTCTCGCGAGCGCAACTCGCGCGGCTTCAGATGCCAAGGGAACAGATACGGGGTCGCGCTTTCCCAAACTGTTCCCGGCGCGACGTAAGGCGTTGCTGCCGCGAACAGTTTGGTGGAACCGATGCCTTCGAGCATGAGCTGCAACATGTCCTGCTCGCCACGTCGAATCTGTCTCAATTCATTCAAGACGCGTAGTGATCGATCGGACAAGCCGTCGGGCGCGTGCACGATCAAATGGTCGATGAAGCCATCGCGATCGGCATCTTCCGGTAGCCAGAAGGCATGGCCGTGGCAGCTGCCATTGGGCAGGTTGTGGCCGGAGAGTTCTGCGGGCAGTGACTCGGGCTTGGCGATTTGCATGGCTGCAAGACGTGCCGCTTCGCCGATTCGAATCGCATCTTCGATACGCGGTAGCGGCTTGCCATAGAGCGCATAGCGCGCGACGGTAAGCGCCGGATTGCGAGTGTCGTCGATGTTCGAATGCGTGCGCTTGCCGCCAGCACTGCGTCCGATCGCTTCGAGCACATGTGCGGGCCGGCCGTAGCGCACCTGGCGCGAGCCAGGCGGCGTATTCCAGCCTGCCGATTTCAGCGTACCGGTATCGACGCTGACTGCATCGAGCCAATCTTCCGGAAGTGTGCCGACGAGTTTGCGCCGCACGCCGTCGAGTTTGGGCATACGCCCGCGTGCATCGGGCACGAGGCCGGCCTCGGCGAATCGAGACGAGCGGAACTCCAGGTAATCCGCCGGTCGGCGAGGCATCATCAGATCGACGATTTCTTCGCCTCCCGGGCCGAGTTCGATCGGCTTGCAGTTATAGTCGTCCTCGACCTGCGATTTGCGGAACGCGTGAACCCAGGATTCCGCGCGCCCCAAATAGCCGAGATGTTCGAGCAAGGTATCGAGCAATTCGAGTTGCGGCGACGCCAACTCGAGTGCCGGCCAGGCCATCACGAGCTCGTCATCGCTCGAAAGCCGCGCGAACGCGTCGAACACCAAAGTTTTCTTGTCGCCCTTGCCGGGCATGTAATGCCGAGTGTGCGCATGCACGACGGACTGCGGAAGCCGGTACGACGGCGGGGCTGCTTCTGCGAGCGCCGCAAGCAGGTCGGCGAGCCGCTCGCGTGGAAACGCATCATGCGCGAGCTTCCGATGCCAGATCGCGATGAACGCGCGGCTGAGCCTCCACAGATCCGGCGGCCAGGCCACGTCGGCCTCGTTGACGTGTCGTCCCCAGGGAGTGGCGTGGTAGCGCCCGGCCGGGAACTGAAAGGCGATGGCGAGCATGAAGGCGCGGCCTCAGTTGCTGTCTTCGTTCGCCTTGTCTTTCTTGGCTTTCGCCGACGGCTCCCATGTCAAGGTCGTAACCGGATCGCTCGGCCATTGTTGCTCGCTTGCGACGCTCTTGATGAGCTGCGGCAACAATGCTTCCAATTCCGGTAGGCTCGGAACTTCGAAGCCCTTGGGTCTCTTCACCGATAAGCCATTGTCCTTGACCTCTAGATCGCAGGCAGTGCGCAGGCGCAACCCGGAGTGCAGCAGCGCCTGGATTTTGTAGAGCGAGATCGCGATGAGCAGCGTGCTCACCGCATCGCCGAGACCGAAGCCGCGAATCTGGGAGAGGTCGAGATTGAAGTAGGCGATGATCTTGGGCGACGTGAACTCCGTGCGCGCGAACGGAACGTTGCCGAAGCCGCGCGCGGTGTCCCCCGATGGATTCACGTGGTCGTTCTTGACGCCGCCGCTCTGCGCCTCACGTACGTCTTCGGCTTCGATGAACGACGACAGCACGCGCGGCAAGCGCAGGCGCCCCCCGGCGAGCTCGGACTTGGCCAGAAAGATGCCGTGGATGAGGGCGTTCGCATCGAGCTTGAGCAGCACGCTCGCCAGCAGCTTGATGTCGACCGGCCCTTCTTCCATGCCCGCAAGCTCGCTCTTGAGGCGATCGAACACACTGCGATCCTTGCCTTCGAGCACGTACGGTGAGTTCAGGCGATGCGATTCGAGCACGGTGTTGGTCAGTGGCTCGTCCTTGGCCGTTCGCACCTTCACGAGCGGCAAGCCCTTGAGCGGCGTAACCCAATCATCCGCGTCGCGATCCCAGCAAACCGCTTCGAGGCGGTTCGCCATGCTCTGTGCCGATTCGACCAGTAGCATGCGCTTGTCGCCGCCTGGGCCGTCGTAGGTCGCATGGCCCAGGTTCGGGAAACCCGTGGGCTGAAAACGCGTGCCCTGGATCGGTTCGAGTTCGGCTTCCAGCAGCAGGCGCGGAGCGTGTTTGAGCGCGTCGAAGTTCAGTGGCATCGGGTGGTTCCTTTATGGCGATCAGGTGGCGTCGTTGGTTTCGGATTGCAGCTTCGATTCGAAGGGCAGCGTGGCGATCAGTTTGCGAAGCTCGGAGTCGCTGAGAGGAACGCATAGCGCGGCGAGCCAGCGTGTGCGTTCCTGCGGTGAGACGACGGGGACTGGAGGTGCGCGGCCGGGCAGCTTGATGTCGTAGGCCTTGAGCCGGCTCCAGGCGATCTCGACCGCCTTTGCGATCTGGCCGACGGCGAGCCGGCTGTAGATTTCGGCTGGCGTGTTGAGCGGTCGGTCTTCCGGCAACCAAGCGGGCGCAATCCGTTGTAACTGTGCTTCCGACGAAAAGAACAGCTTGAGCAGCGCAAACGCCGGTGGAAGAACCGCATCGCGTCCCGCTTCGCCACCCATGCGTACGCCGTACAGATTGACGCAGGCCAGGCCGCCGAGCAGATCGTCGATGCGCGCGTCATCGGTCTTGCCGGCCAGAAACGCATGCAAGTGGCGGCGACGGGTACCGGTGTAACTCTGCAGCGTCTGTCTTTCGCTCTGCATGGACAGCGCATCGAGGCGGCGGCGATGCAGCATCGAGGCGAGGTTGCGAGTGAGTGCTCCTGGGCCCCAGACGGCATGAGCGGAAGTCGGCTTCCATTCGCGATTGCCGTTGCCGTACAGCGGCTCGCCGACCCCGACACGGTGCATGCGGTAGTCGAGGATGCGTCCCTTCTCATTGCGCAGGGATAAGCCCGCGAGCGCGAGCGCAATGCTGAATTCCGCCGAGCGATCATCCGCTCGCTCGAGCCACTTCGCGGAAAGCTGAGGTGCGGGTGTGCGTACCGCCTCGTGCGATTTCACGCTCAAGCCCAGCGCCGATTCGATGCGCCCCACGCAGCGCAGTACCGTTTGCACGCTGTGGCTGTCCGCGCGTCGCGTCATCGCAAACAGCGCTGTATCGAGTTGCCGCGCAGCCGAGCGGAAGGCGTTCGGCGCGCTGTCTTCACGCGCATGTCGTTGAACGGATGAGAGCCAGCCTTGTTGATCGAGATTGTCGATCAGATCGGCATTCACATTGCGCGTGACCTCGATGCGATCCAAGGGCGTCGCCAGAAACGCCTTGCCCGAGCGCATCAGGAAGCCGTAGCGCTGAAACTGGCTGATGCCGCGATCTACGCCCAGATGCGCAACCGCGCGAGCGAAATCGAGCCCGTCGCGCGCCGGCTTGCCATTGAGTGCGGCGCGGCCCTCCGACAGCAGGCTGCGCAACTCGTCGAGGCCAAACGGTGCCGACCACAGCGGCATCCATATTTCGCCGCGTGCGTCGCCATCATCGGCGGCGCTCGCGGAGCCGCTCGTGCCGGCACGGCTGCGCACGGTGAATGGAGCGGACAGTACGCCAGCCTCTGACGATTCTAGGCGTCGCGCCGCGGATGCGCCGAACAGCAGCGCGCCTTCGAGCATCAGTACGAAATCCCAGGTGTTGATGCCGGCGCTGGCTTCGAAATCCGTCGTAGCGTTGGGTCCACCCGCGGAGCCGGGCGCGAACTGTCCAATCGCCCGATCCGACAGGCAGCGCGAAGGCTCGGCGAACAGCGCGGAATCGAGCGCCTCTGCGCTGCCTGGGAGCACGGCGCCCGACTGCGGATCGAACAGCTCCGCGAGCCGCTGCATGAAATTGTTGGTGAAGTCGAGCCGCCCGTCGTTGCCTCCCGTGCCGAGCAAGGGCGGATAACGCGGATCTTCGCCGGCGAGGATGACGGCGGCGTCCATCCAGCGCAGCAGGCCTTCGGGCGCGAGGTTGCGAAGGCGCTTGATGAAGCCGGCCTTGTCTTCGAGCTTGGGGCTTTCCTTGAATTGCGGCGCGGCGACGGCATGGGACGCCACCGAGATGGCCTCGCGATACGCCGCGAGCCTCGGCGTCTGCGAGTTCGCCATCGCCTCGATGCCGGTGCGATTATCCTTCGGATAGAAGCCGCTGCCCCCATTCCACGGCGCCACCAGCGGGGTCGGCGCATACGCTTCGAGAAAGAAGCGCCGAATCTCCTCCCTCGATCTCATCGTCTCGAGCACGAAGCGATCGTCGCGCCAGAAGCCGCGCACGTCCGGATCGCCGCCGTGCGGCTCGGGCGCTTCGGCGATCAGCCGCAGAATCGCAAGGGCTTTCAGGTAGCCGGCCAAAGGGGTCGGTGAGCAGCCCGACAGTTCGACGAATGCCCGGCCGGCGCGTGGCTCGTAGCGCTTCATGGGTTCGCGCGCCTGCAAGGCTTTCTCGGTCGAAGCCTGGGCGTACCGCACGCTGTGCTGCTGGAAGTGCAAGGCCGTGTCCGTCATCGCATCGAGCGCTTCGAGGCGCTGACGCAGGCTCATCGCGCGCGTTCGGCGCAGCTGTTCGCGGCGGCTGCCTTCGAACGTGGCCTTGGACCAGTCGATGTCGGAGTCGCGAGCGTCAACGTGATCAGGATCGGGATCAACCATGTCCTTGCTCCTCGTCGAGTATCCACTGCAAGTGCTGGATGTCGTCCAGATCGCGTGCGCGTCCGGCTTGTCGCTTCATGGCGATCAGTGTCGGAATGCAGACGAAGCGCACCGGCAAGCCTGGCAGCAGCTCGCCCCGCATCGCCGTCTCGAATTCCACTTCGAAGTCGAAAGGCTCATACACGAAGACATCGACCGATGTTTCGGGATGCTCACCGCTGAAGAAATTCAGCACGCGCATGCCCTTCTCGTCGATCCAGCGCTGGCGCAGGCTGGTGTTGGCGAACTGCTCAGCGGTGATCGGCAAGCTCGGCTCGTAGCCGGCGGCGGACATGGCCGCGAAGGCGGCGACGATGTTGCCCGCATCGAGTGCGATGACCAGATCGATGTCGGCGGTGAATCGCGAGTAGCCATGCGCATTCACGGCGAGACCCCCCGCGACGATGTAGCGCACGCCGTTCTCGGAAAGTGCGCGGGAGATCGCTTCGAAGGCGCGAAGCTTCATTGCTGCTCCTCGCGCGTTGCGCGCCAGTCGGCGAGACGTACCAGCGTTTCGAGCCACGCCAGGCGGAACGGGCCGTAGGCTTTCAACAAGGCTTGCGTGCGCGTGACCCAAGAGGCGCCCTGCGGCCCCTCGCCGAGCCGCATGAGCTCCAGGCTCAGCGAAGTTCTCGGTAGCTTTTCGCCAGCGAATTCGAGCTCGGGAAGCTCGTCGCCCTGCCAGACTCCGCGTGCGAACAGCTTGCCCGCATGCTCACCCTCGGGTTCGGCTTCATCCGGCAGCGCACGCAGTGAGAGCCGGACCTTGCCGTGATGCGCAGCGATCAGAAAAGCGATGAGATCGGCATCGGGCGCGTCGCCATGCCGGGCGATCCAGGCCAATGCGGATGCGAGCTCGTGGCGAAAATGCTTCCGGTCGACGCCGTCGGCTTCGTAGCGCGGTGGCGTCCAGCGCACGCCGGCGATGCGGCGCTTCGATCGTCCGCCGGATTTCGCCCAGAACTGCTGGGTATCCAGCGGCTCCGTGTCCTCGTTCGCGCTGCGATGCGCGGCTCTGATCATGGACTGAAACGCATCGTGCGCCTTTCCCACGTCATGCCAGCGCGCTGCGCGAACCACGGCGGCGGATTCGGGCACATCGAGCGCTGCGCAGAGCTTCTGAGCCGCCCGTTCCACGTCGGCCAGATGCTCCGGCAACGAGACGGCTTTGCTCTGCAGGCTGCGGTGTTCGTCGGACATCGCTTCGATGGCGATTTCGGCCGAGCGGTCGATGTCGACGGGCAAAACAGCGGCGGTGCGATCGGGCGAGAGGCCGCGCTCCGCCGAGTAGCCGCCGACGCTTGCGCGGATCATCAAGCTCATGCCGGGGCGCAGCCGCGCCTTGCCCGGATTGGACAACGCGGTCCACTGGCGTTGCAGGCTGTCCCACAGATAGACATCGCCGGTCTTGATGTCGCGCCGTCCGAGCAGTTCGGCCGCGGCGCGCAGCCCGGCGCGGCAAAGTTCCTGCTGCTGCATCGGCAGCTGCTTCTTGGCTTCCGCAGGTTCGGCCCAGTCGCGCCAAAACAGGAAGACGTCGGCATCTTCGGTGTCGCGAATGTATTGCGCGATGTCGATGTCGAATCCCGAGAGATCGGCCTCGGTGCTGAACAGATCGAGAAAATCCTTGCGCCGCAGCACCGGATGCAGCGGCGTGGAGTCGGGCGGCTTCTGCAAGCTGCCCGGCGAAGCACTGTCGAGACCGTTGAGCATGTCGCGTGCGACGGCGAGTTCATCGGACGAGTACGGTTTCGCGTCCGCCACGTCGATCCACTCGATGCGCGCACTGGCGTCTTGGTTGAATTCCCCGTAGCGATTGCAGCGACCGAAGCGTTGCACCATCGAGGCGTAAGGCGCGAGTTCGGTGAACAGCAGGCGCGCGGAAAGATCGACGCCGGCCTCGATCGCCTGCGTGGCGATGATGATGCGGCCGCTGGCGGATGCGGATACTTCGCACAACTGCTTGTTGCGCGCGCTACGTTCCGCGGAGCGAAAGCGCGAATGCACGAGCAGCAACTGCGGGGCGTCGCCATCGGGCGCAGCCTCGGCCGATGGCGACTTGCGCCCTTTGGCCGGCTTCGGCGTGAGCGAAGCCAGCAGCGCGTCATGAAGCCCTTGCGCACGCTCGACGGTGTTCAGAATGACCAGCGTCGTGCTTGCGGGCTGCTCCGTGTGCGCCGCGAGAACCTGCGCGGCGAGTGCGTTCAAGTAAGCCCCGACGGTGGCTTTGGTGTCGCCTTCGAGCCGGATTTTGCATCGGGCGAGCGGCTTGATCGAGGCGCTGCGCTCGCGCACCGCGGGCGAGGCCTGTTCTTCGGCGCTCAGCGTCAGGCGGGTCAGCGCGGCCGGATCGAAATCGACCGTCTTCATCCACGCCGTATTGAGCGTCGCCGAGACCCAGAGGCTGCGGCTGTTGCGCGCCGTGCCCAGCGAGCGGCGGAACGCATCGAGCTGCACGCTCGTGACCAGGCCCGGCCCCATGAGCTGCACTTCGTCGAACACCCACATCGCGTCGTTGTGCAGCGTCGCGAAGTGAATGGGCCACAGATAGCGGCTCATGCCGTAGCCGCGCATGAGCGCGCGCGACAGCAGCATGTCCTGGGTGCCGATCAGGATCTGGTCTTGCTCGGGATGTTCGCTCCAGAGCGGCTTGGCCAGGTCTTCGGAGCCGCCCATGAGCACGTGCACGCTGACGCGGCCATCGCCGGGCTCGCCTTCGCAGTGCAGGTTACGAAGCCATTGTCTGCATTCGGCTTCGGTCTGCTCGATCAGCACGCGCATCGGCAGGCAGATGACGAGCCGGCGCGGCGTGTCGGCTTGCGGATCGACGCGCGTTCCATCGGCGCGCCAGCCGCGCTTCCAGAGCCAGGCGAGGATGACGGCAGCGGTTTTGCCGAGACCTGTCGGCACGTTCAGGGTGTCGGGCCAGGCGGATTCGGCTAGTCGCTGCTGGTAGGGGTATGGCCCTTGTTTCCTGCACGTGGCCCGAGTGAAGAAGTCGGAGTAATCCATCGCCCGTCAATGCCCGCCCATTGTCGTTGACGCCCCTGGAGATATTCGCCGATTACCCAGCTATCGAAAAAGCTTCAAAGGAGCCGAGGGGTATCGTCGATAAACAACTATCAAAAAAGAATCGTGGCGCTGAGTGAGAACAAGACTGCACGATGTCATTCGATAGAAACAGGAACTACGTCACAAATCCACGGCGCAGCGCGCAGCAGACGACTCAAACAATCGGCGGCTCGTCCGACTCGATGTCCCGCGTGGCTGCCTCCAGCTGCGAGAACGCGATCGCGGCTTCGCGCGGTTCGGCGACTTGGGCGATGTGGAAGACGGCGTCGCCTTCGTGCACGAGCGGCAGGCTCAGTTTGCCGATCACCAGCCCTTCGTCTTCGGCGATGACGGGCCAGTCGTTGCCGCCGAACGGGTCGCCGACGATGCCGAGCGTCTGACCCGCTTCGACGTGATCGCCGAGGGCGACCTGCGCTCGCAGGATGCCGCTCGATGGCGCGCGCACCCAGCGGCTTTTCTGCGCGAGCACCGGCTCGGTCGCGTTCCAGGCCGAGGCGTCGGGCGGCAGCATGCCGGTTTCACGCAGCACGTTAAGCACGCCTTGCACGCCGATGCGGATCGCGGTTTCGTCGAAGCGCAGGGCTTCGCTGGATTCGTAGAGGATCACCGGAATATTGCGCTTGGTGGTGGTCTCGCGCAGCGTTCCGGGCGCCGGCTTGGAGTTCAGCAGCAGCGGGGCGCCGAAGGCTTTCGCCAAGCGCAGGTTGACCGGGTTGCGCAGGTCGGCGCGAATCTGCGGCAGGTTCGGGCGATGGATCGCGCCGGTGTGCAGGTCGATGCCGTAATCGGAGCGTTCGACGACTTCGCGCAGGAACACGTGCGCCAAGCGCGCCGCGAGCGAGCCCGATTCGCTGCCCGGAAAGCTGCGGTTGAGATCGCGCCGGTCAGGCAGGTAGCGCGACTGGTGCAGGAACGCCATTACGTTGACGACGGGCACCGCGAGCAGGGTGCCCGCGAGTTCGTCGAGCACCGGCAGCTTGAGCAGGCGGCGAATGATTTCGACGCCGATGATCTCGTCGCCATGCAAGGCCGCGCTGACGAACGCGGTCGGCCCCGGCTTGAGCCCGCGGTGCACGACCACCGGCAGCGCAACAGGCGCGCTGTTGTAGAGCGTGGCGATGGGCAGCTCGACGCTGCGCCGTTCGCCGGCCGCGATGCGGGCGTCGCCGATGGCGAACGGCGTGGCGGGATCGATCGAGCGGGTCATGCGCGAATGGTAGCGCGCATCATCGGCAGCCCGCGCAGCGCGGCGATCAGCTCTTGCCGCGCGTCTTGGTGCGGCCCTGGCGCGCGTTGTTCTCGATGAACTCGATGATGCGGTCGGCGATGTCGATCTGCGTGACCGTCTCGATGCCTTCGAGTCCGGGCGAGGAATTCACCTCCATCACCACCGGGCCCTTGTTCGAACGCAGGATGTCGACGCCGGCGATGTTGAGGCCCATGGCCTTGGCCGCCTCGATCGCGGTGCGGCGCTCGTCAGGCGTGAGCTTCACGGCCAGTGCGGTGCCGCCGCGATGCAGGTTCGAGCGGAATTCGCCGGACTTGGCCTGGCGCATCATCGCGGCGACCACCTTGTTGCCGATGACGAAGCAGCGAATGTCCGCGCCCTTGGCCTCGGCGACGAAGTCCTGCACGAGAAAGTACGCATCGAGCCCGCGAAACGCATCGATGACCGATTCGGCGGCCTGATCGGTTTCGGCGAGCACCACGCCCTGGCCCTGCGTGCCTTCGATGAGCTTGATCACGAGCGGGGCCTTGCCGACCAGGCTCATCAAGTCCTTGGTGTCGTCGGGCGAATGCGCGAAGCCGGTGATCGGCATGCCGATGCCGTGGCGGGCGAGCAGCTGGTGCGCGCGCAGCTTGTCGCGCGAGCGCGTGATCGCCTGCGATTCGTTGACCGAATACGTGCCCATCATCTCGAACTGGCGCACGACCGCGGTGCCATAGAAGGTCACCGAGGCGCCGATGCGCGGAATCACCGCGTCGAAGCCTTCGAGCTTGCGGCCGCGATAGTGGATCTCGGTGCAATTGGGCGCGATGTTCATATAGCAGCGCAGCACGTCGACCACTTCGATCTGGTGGCCGCGGGCTTCGGCGGCTTCGACGAGGCGTCGCGTCGAGTAGAGCTTGCCGTTGCGCGAGAGCAGGGCGATCTTCATGCATCCCGCTCCGAGCTGGAATCGGCATCGTTCACGTCGTTCTTGCGCCCTTGCAGATAGCTTCCGCCCGGGTCGACGCGAAAGCGTCCGGCCAGCGCGGTGCGGCCGAGCAGCATGCGGAATTGCAGCGAATCGCGCGCGGTCAAGGTGATCTCGATCGGCCAGGTGATGAGTCCGAGCGTGATCGGCGTGAGGATCACCGGGCGATACTCGCGGCGACCGCCCGAATCGGTGATCCAGCGCTCGTCGATCACCTCGGCTTCGCACCAGACCTGCGTGGTCGCATGCTGCAGCGGATGCACGCCGAAGCGCACGCGGCCCGGAACCGGGCGCTCGATCGCGAAAGTATGCAGCGCCGAGGTGCGCGCGCCGGTGTCGATCTTGGCCTTGACGCGGTCGATGCCGAGTTCGCCGAAGCTCACCCATTCGCGCCAACCCACCAGTGGGGCATCGGGGGACAGAGCGGCTCGCTTGCGGCGCCAGGCGGGTGAGGTCATGCGACCGAGTTTGATCGTCGAAGGGGTGCGTATCCTGAACCGGATGCATGACGTTGTCGCGTCCCTGGGCGGCCCACTTTTCGGCACCGCGCCGAGGCCCTACACTGCGCGGCCATTTTTTGCTCAGCAGCGTGCGGCCATGCAGGACAACAGCTTCGACGTCATCGTCATCGGCGGCGGTCATGCGGGCACCGAGGCGGCGCTCGCCGCGGCGCGCAGCGGGGCGTCCACGCTGCTGGTTACGCAGTCGATCGAAACCCTGGGCCAGATGTCCTGCAACCCGGCCATCGGCGGCATCGGCAAGGGCCATCTGGTTCGCGAGGTCGATGCGCTCGGCGGGCTCATGGCCATTGCGGCCGACAAGGCGGGAATCCAGTTCCGCACGCTCAATGGCAGCAAGGGGCCGGCAGTGCGGGCCACGCGCGCCCAGGCCGATCGCATGCTCTACAAGTGGGTCGTGCGCGAGGCGCTCGAGAACCAGCCGAATCTCACGCTGTTCCAGAACGAAGTCGAAGACCTGATCGTCGAGGGCACGCGCGTCGCAGGCGTGGTGACCAAGATCGGCCTGCGCTTCATGGCGCGCGCGGTGGTGCTGACGACGGGCACTTTCCTGGGCGGACGCATTCACGTGGGCCTTGCGAATCATCCGGGCGGGCGCGCGGGCGATTCGCCGTCGCTGCCTCTGGCGCTGCGCCTGCGCGAGCTCATGCCGCGCACCGGACGACTCAAGACCGGCACGCCGCCGCGCCTTGATGGCCGCACCATCGATTGGGCGCAGCTCACGCCGCAGCCCGGCGACACGCCGGTTCCGGTGTTCTCGTTCATGGGCTCGGCCGCGGATCATCCGCGCCAGATCGATTGCTACATCACGCACACCAACGAGCAGACGCATTCGATCATTCGCGAAGGCTTCGATCGCTCGCCGATGTTCACCGGCGTGATCGAGGGTGTCGGTCCGCGCTATTGCCCGAGCGTCGAAGACAAGGTCAACCGCTTCGCCGACAAGCTCAGCCACCAGATTTTCCTCGAGCCCGAAGGGCTCAACACGCGCGAGATTTATCCCAACGGCATTTCGACTTCGCTGCCGTACGACATCCAGGAGCGTTTCGTCCGCAGCATTCGCGGCCTGGAGAACGTGCGCATCACGCGGCCCGGTTATGCGATCGAATACGACTACTTCGACCCGCGCGATCTCAGGCGCAGTTTGGAGACCAAGGCCGTCGACGGCCTGTTCTTCGCGGGCCAGATCAACGGCACCACGGGTTACGAAGAAGCCGCCGCGCAAGGCCTGCTCGCGGGCATCAACGCCTCGCGCTTCGCTCGTGAGCTGGAGAGCTGGACGCCGCTGCGTCACGAGGCCTACATCGGCGTGCTCGTCGACGACCTCATCACGCGCGGCACCAACGAGCCGTATCGCATGTTCACCTCGCGTGCCGAGCATCGCCTGCTGCTGCGCGAGGACAACGCCGATCTGCGGCTGACACCGGTCGGCCGCGATCTCGGGCTCGTCGATGACGCACGCTGGGCGAGCTTCACCGCCAAGCGCGAAGCCATCGAAGCCGAACGTGCACGCCTGACGGCGCTGTGGCTCAAGCCGCAGCAGCTCGCGGCGCCCGAAGTGGTCGAAGTATTCGGTCCGGCGCCGGTGTCGAACGGCGCGAGCGCGCTCGAGCTGCTGCGCCGCCCGGAAGCCGATTACGCCACGCTGCACCGCCTCGGCCTGGCCGACGATGGCATCGATCCGCTCGCGGCCGAGCAGGTCGAGATCGAAGTGAAGTACGCCGGCTACATCACGCGCCAGCAGACCGAGATCGATCGCGCGCGTCGCTACGAGGATGCCGTGCTGCCGAAGGATTTCGATTACGCGGCCGTCAGCGGCCTGTCGAACGAAGTGCGCCAGAAGCTGATCCAGCATCGGCCCGAAACGGTCGCCCAGGCCGGACGCATTTCGGGCGTCACGCCCGCTGCGGTTTCGCTGCTGTTGATCCAGCTCAAGAAGACCGGCCAGCTGCGGCTGGCGCCGGTCGTCGCTGCGGGTTGAGGCGTCTGCCTAGCTGCGCGAAGACGAGAAATATTTCTCGGCCATCGTGAGCTCCTGCAGCGTGCCCGAGCAGGCATCGCTGATCGCACGCAGCGCGTCGCGGCGCGAAACGATGCCGACGAGCCGGCCGCTCTCGATCACCGGATAGCGGCGGTGCGAGGCATTGGTGAACAGCTGGCAGAGCTGCGTGATGCTGGTGTCCGGCGCCACCGAAGCCACCTTGCTGCTCATGAACTGGCTCACCGGGCCGGCGACGCAGGAGTCGCTCGAGGCGATGAAGGCGATCGACAGGCAGTCGCGCTCCGAGAGCATGCCGACGAGCTTGCCGTCCTCCACCACCGGGGCGCTCGCGATGCGGTGTTTGACCAGTTCGTGCACCGCGCTCATGACCTCCATGTCGGGCGGGAACGAGATGATCTGCGTGGTCATGTATTGCCTGACCTGAACCGTATCGAGCGTGGACATGCGCGTGCCTTGGTTGGGTGATCGCCTCGCGATACCGGTATGGGCCGGAACCGCGTCTCCTGTCATTCACCTTACTCCCGCCTTACAAGGGTCGACAACCGCCTTTGGGACGAGTTTTTGTCAGCCGATGCAGGCAGCGTCGATTCCCGCCACCGGGGCGGGATCAGCTTCTCAGATACCAGTGCAGGCGCTGACCGTGCTCGCGCAGCCACTGGCGATGGCGCGCGTGATCAGGCATCTGCCGGGCAACCAGCGACCAGAACGCATCGGAATGATCCAGGTGAACGCGATGGCAGAGCTCGTGGATCACCACGTAGCGGAACGCTTCGGGCGGCGTCAGCAGCAGCCGCCAGGACAGGCTGATGAGTCCGTCGGGCGTGCAGCTGCCCCATAACGTTCGCTGGTCGGCGATGCGCGGACCCTGGAAGTTCACGCCGAGCCGGGTGGCCTCGCGGTTGAGCAGTACGCGCGCCTCGGTCGCGGCCTCGCGCCGCAGCGTCTCGCGCAGCAGATGTTCGAGCTTGGCGGTCTCTGCGAGCCAGCTGCCCGGGCAGAACAGCGTCACCCGCTCGGGCTCGACGCGCACCACCGGCCGAACCTGCGCCTGCACGATCTTGAGCGGCACCGCGCCTCCGTGCAGCGGTAGCAGGTCGGTGCCGTCCCAGCGCAGGTGCGGCGAAGGCCCACCCTCGGCATCGCGATCGGCGCGCTGCTGGAGTTCGGCGAGCTTCTGGCGAATCCAGCCATCGCGGCTGCGCAAAAAATCGCGCGCAACCTGACGCGCGACGAAGCGCGGAATCACCAGTGTGACCTCGGTCGGCGAGATCACCTCGACGCGAATGCTGCGCGATTTGGCGCTGATGCGTTCGGTCACCTTGTAGGTGTCGAACCGCAAGTCGAGTTGTTCGTCCGGAATCTGCAATTGTGATTTAATATCTAATATTAAAGTTTAGTTGTGTGATTTAAATGTAAACTAAAACTCAGTATCAGATGAATAAAAATAAAACTAAATTGTAGAAATGAAGATTTAATCAAGACAGCCGATTGAACGCATCGAGCTCCGCCTGGTTCAGCAGCACGATCTGCTGCTCGGCCGGGTCGCGTTCGGTATCGCCTCGGCCGACGCCGAGCAGCTTGAGCAAATAAGGCGCCAGCGCAAGCCGCACGCGCTTCTCGAGCAGCCCGCCGTGCATGCCGAAATCGTGCTCGACGACGCGCCGCTGCGGCAGGGTGAGCCCCGGATGCGGGCCAATGCGCACGGTCACCTGGTTACGCCAGTCCCAATCCGCGTCCGGGCTGTGGCGGCAGGCTTCGCCGAGCTCGGGCAGGCCGAGGATGCGCGAGAGCAGAAAGTCGCGAAACGATTGGTGCTCGGCCGAGTAGGCACGCGCATGCCAGCGGCCGACGTAGGCCAGCGCATGCGGGGCGATCCGCAACTTGCGTGGGTCCGGGCGGTTCATCGACTGGTATTCGATTGTCAGCCAGCGGCCTTCGCGGATCGCCGTGCTCATGCGCTGCAACACGCGCACGTCGAACTCGCGCTCGGGTAGTTCTAGCGTCTCCGCAGGCACGTGATCCGAGGCCGCCATCGCCAGCGGCAGATCCTGCGCGAGGTCGTGATTGCGCAGTACGCCGAGGAACTCCTGCGCGGTGCCGCGCAAAAAGATCGGCTCGAAGCGATCGTCCGGGTAGAAAACGCCGGTTTCGTCGTCGAGCACGAGGTTGCGCGGGCAGAGTTCACGGTAGAGCTGCAGGTCCTTTTCGGCCTTGCGCGTGCCGATGTCGAAGGCGTCGCGCAGGTCGCCGAGCTGGATTTTGCCGGTCCAGATCAGCCGGGCTTCGAGCAGCATGAAGCGCTGGCGCTGGTCCCAGGGCAGCTTGGTGTCGTAGACGGTCATGGAGGCGATGGACCTTGGTAACTGATTGAAGAGTAAGACATGCCGGGCGCGCGCGATGCGGTAAAAAAATCGTCATCGCGCTCGGAAGCCTGCAAAAAGCAGGCTTTGTGATCCTTCATGACCGGCTTATCCACAGGCTTATCCAGCGTTGCTGTCGATAACTTGGACAAGTGGGCCGGGCCGTCGAAAGACTAGCGGCTGCGATAGCCGAGACGCTCGAGCAGGCCGTCGAGTTCCTCGAGCGAGTGGAAGCGGATGCGCAGCTCGCCTTCGCCGCCACGGTCACTGCTGACACTGACCGGATAACCGATCTGATCGGAGAGTTCGCGTTCGAGCAGGGCGATGTCGCCGGACTTGGCGGGCCTGAAGCCTGGTTTCGAGCCGGTCGCCGCCCTGCGCCGCTGGGCGACGCGGCGTTCGAGCTGGCGCACGGTGAGCTTGAGCCGGATCACTTCGTCGGCGGTGGCGACATGTTCGCGCATCGGCAGGCCGGCGATGACCTTGGCGTGGCCCAGGTGCAGGTGGCCTTCGTTGACGAGCGCCCCGACCTCGGGCGCCAGATTGAGCAGCCGAAGGTAATTGCTGACGTATTCGCGCGACTTGCCGATGCGCCGGCCAAGCTGCTCGTGCGTGAGCGTGAAGATTTCGCCGAGCCGTTTGATGCCGGCGGCGGTTTCCATCGGTGAAAGCGATTCGCGCTGCAGGTTTTCGACGAGCCCGAGCACGAAGGCTTCGGATTCGGACAGATCGTCGCGAACGATGGCCGGGATATCGTGCAGCCCGGCCTGCTGGGCAGCGCGCCAGCGGCGTTCGCCGGCGAGCAGCTCGAAACCCCAGACTCGCGTGCGCAGCACGATCGGCTGGACCACGCCCGATGCGCGGATCGACTCGGCGAGGTCGGCGAGCGTGTCCGGGTCGAAGCGGCGGCGCGCCTGCTGCGATCCGGGACGGATCAGGTCGACCGGGATCAGGCGGACAGGATCGGGTGAGGGCTTGCCGAGCATGCGTGCGAGGGAGGTAAGGGCCTGAATACCTTGAATTGCCGGCAACCATTGCCATGAGGAGGCGAGACCGCCTGTGACACAATGGCCGGCATACCGAGAAGATCCGCCCGAGGGCGGGCCGGCCATAAAGGACCATTATCGTGGAAGAACACTACCGAGCCATCATCGAGGCCATCGGCGAGAACCCGGAGCGCGAGGGCCTGCTGCGCACGCCGCACCGCGCCGCCAAGGCCATGGAATTCCTGACCCGGGGCTACGATCAGGACATCGGCGAGATCGTCAACGGCGCGATCTTCGAGTCCGATAACGAGGAAATGGTCATCGTGCGCGACATCGAGCTCTACTCGATGTGCGAGCATCACCTGCTGCCGTTCATCGGTCGCTGCCATGTGGCCTACTTGCCGCAGGGCAAGGTCATCGGGCTGTCCAAGATTCCGCGCATCGTCGACATGTTCGCGCGCCGCCTGCAGATCCAGGAGAACCTGACCAAGCAGATCGGCGATTGCATTCAGGGTGTGACGTCAGCCGCCGGTGTCGCTGTGGTCATTGAAGCGAAACACCTGTGCGCGATGATGCGGGGCGTCGAAAAACAGAACTCATCGATGATCACCTCGATGATGCTGGGCCGCTTCCGCGAGGATCCGCGGACCCGCCAGGAATTCCTGAACTTGGTCCAGCGCCGGTAGTGGTTCAAGCTTGAGGTAGAATTCTGGCGACCAACGCCTCCGGCTTGTTGCGTATGGCGGCATCCATCGTGCGATGCTGCTCGTAAGGCCGAAGCGAGGCCACTTACTCGGAGATGGAACGATGGGCGCTGCGGATGCACAGCTGGTCACTCCCGATCAGGTCGAAGTCCTGGTTTCGATGGAGCCGGCCGTCCTGCGCGAAACCGAGGCGCACAAGGAACGCCGCAATCTCTGGTTTCCCAACGACCTGGTGCGCGCCGACACCAACGCACCGGCCGAGTGGGACGAACAGATCATCGAGGTCCGTCGCGCTGCGCGCGAGCTGCCCGATTCGGTGCGCGTCGCCGTCGCGGTCAACCTGCTGACCGAAGAGGGCCTGCCGCACTTCCACCGCCTGATCGCCGTGCACTTCGGCGAATCGTCGCCGTGGGTGACCTGGAACAACATGTGGACGGCCGAAGAAGACCGCCACGGCTGCGCGCTGCGCGACTACGTGCGCGACGCGCGCCTGTTCGAAATGGGCGCGCTCGAGCGCCTGCAGTATTCGTACATCGAGGCCGGCTTCGATCCCGAATGGGAATCCGATCCGTATCGCCTGCTCGCTTACACCTCGCTGCAGGAGAAGGCGACGCAAATCTCGCACGCCAACACCGGCCGCACCGCTGGAACCACCGAGCCGCTGCTGCGCCGCGTGCTGGGCCACCTGGCCGGCGACGAATCGCGGCATTACGTGTTCTACCGCGAGATGTTCAACGAGATCCTCGCCCGCGATCCGAACCGCGCGCTCAACTCGCTGCAGAAAGTGGTCTCGAACTTCTCGATGCCGGGGCATCGCATCGCCGGCTTCGACGAAATGAGCGAAGTGGTGCGCCGCGCCAACATCTTCGGCCCGCGCCAGTACCAGCAGATCGTCGAGGAATGCCTCGATTACTGGAAGGTCAGCGAGCTGACCGGCCTGTCCGGCGAAGGCAACGAGGCGCAGGACAAGCTCATGAAGGTGCCCAAGCGCCTGGCGCGCATGGCCGACTACGTCGAGAGCAAGAGCGCCCCACGCAAGTTCCGCTTCGACTTCGCCTACGACCGCGAGCTGACGATCTAAGCGATCGCTTCGTCGCCGGCCCGCGCCGGCGCTTCGGAGTCGGGGCTTGTTCAGCGCCGCACGACAAACTCGGTCGGCAACTCTCCGGGCGCGCTCTCCACGCGCTGCCAGTCGACCGCGTCGACGCGCGCTGCGGGCGGTCCGAGCAACAACCAGCGATGCAGGGCTTCCAGCGCCGCCTCGCTGCCGTGGGCGACGCCTTCGACGCGTCCGTCCACGAGGTTGCAGACCCAGCCGACAAGGCCGAGCGCTTCCGCCTGCTCACGCGTCGATTCGCGGAAGTAGACACCCTGAACCCGGCCGGTGACGACGAAGCGATAAGATGCGGACATGACGGTCTGAAAGTTTTCCCGGAATCGCATGCAGGCCGCGAAGGAGCTCAAGATGGGCATGTTAAGCCGATTGCGCGAACGCCTCGATGCGACATTCGAGAATCGCGGTGGAGCCGAGGCGGAGCGCTTCGCGTTCTCGGCCGAATTGCCGGCCGGTCGTCGCGGCCCTATCTGCAGTGTCAACGTACAGGTGCTCGTCGAGCCGCAGCAGGACGGTGATCGCGTGCGCGTTCGCGCCCATCTGCAAAGCAATCTGGCATCGGTGCTCCGGCCGGCGCTGCGTGCGCAGCCCGAGGTGGAAACGGCGGTCTCGACCTCGCGTTCGCTCGTGCAGGCCAGCGGCCAGCGCATGAGCCGCATCGCCGGCAACGGCCTGCAGCGTGTAATGGCGAGCCGCGTCGTCAGCCGTATCACCGAGCCGCTGCTGCGGCGCGACTTCAACACCTGGGTCGAGGTGCAAGCCTCGACCGAACCGCTGAACGATGGGGCGCACAGCATCGTGCCGCAGCAGGACAAGCTCGCGTCACTCGGCATTCGCCCATCGAAAGGGCGCAGCGCGCTTGCTGAATCCTGGTCGGGTCATACACCGACAGGTTTCGCGCAGCTCTCGCTGCTGCAGATCGACAAGCAGGATTTGCCGCCGGACCTGGTCCGACGCATGGGGCCGCGCCCGTTCCAGCTCGCCGCCGCCATCGTCAACACGGTCGAGCGCAAGTAGCGAGCGCAAGTAATTTGGTGTGAGGCGTGAGGTGAGATGAGCTGGCTTTGGCGCTCGCTCCCCACGGCTTCCCTCAAAAAAATCTCAGCCGCCGACCGGAACCTGCAGTTTCTCTAGCGATTCCATGCTGATGCCGCTTTGCGGCAGCCCGTTGGCAGCCTGGAACTGGCGCATCGCACGGGCGGACTGGGCGTTCCAGCGGCCGTCGGCGCGGCCCGGATCGTGTCCCGCCTTCTTGAGGGCCTGCTGCACGCGGCCGAGCAGTTCGCGCGTCAGGTTGGTTTCGCAGAGCACGCTGCGCCATTCGCTACGCGCCGGGCTGATCTGCACTATCCGCACCACATCTTCGTAGACCGCAGGCGTCGGCTCGAGAGCGAAGCCCGCGGGCTCGACGAGTTGCTTCACGCGCTTGGTGATCGTGCGCTCGGGGCGGTCGACGAGCCTGGTTTCGGCCGGGGTGACGAGCTTGCGATGCTGGACGGTCTTGTAGCGCGCCTGGGTTTCGACCATCTGAGTGCCGGCCGGTGTGATCAGCTGCTTGCGCTTGACGATCTGGTACTCGATCGGCCCTTCGACGACGCACAACTCGCCGGTCACCGGATGCGGCTCGAGCACGGCACCGGTCTTGGACGGCACGCGCTCCTCGATCGTGCGGTAGGTGGCCGGCGTGCTGACGGCGCGGCTGCCGGCCGGGCTGATCAGCACCTGCTCTTCAGTGATTTCGTACTCGGCCGCTTTGACGACGATGCGCCGCTTGCCGGCCGGAACCGTGATGGTCTGTTCGACCCACTCGTAGCGCGCCGGCTTGGGAATCCGCTTCTCGCCGGCCGGCGTCTTCAGCACGGTTTCGACCTGACGTTCGAACGTGGCCGGAACCACCACCAGGCTCCAGCATTCGCCGGGTTTGGCCGCGGGCGGCTCGGCGATGGCGATGCTGGTGGACGGGGCCGCCTCCTGAGCGATCGCGAGCGGGCTCAGGACGAACGCGAGCAGCGGCAGCAGGCGCGAGGGCATGGCAGTGATCACGGATCGGCGTCGGGGCTGCGGGTCGGCGTTCAGTAAGTGCCGGCGCCGCTCGCCGAAATGTGACTCGTGCTCACGCCGAGACGCTGCAGCACTTCGAGCGTGATGCCGCCTTCGGCGAGACCGTTGGCCTTCTGGTAGCGGCGCACTGCGTCGGCGGTGCCGGCGCCGAGACGGCCGTCGATCTTGCCGGGCGCGTAGCCCGCGTTCTGTAGCGCGGTCTGCAGGGCATGGACGGTTTCGGGCGTGGCGTTGGTTTCGCACAGCACCTGGCTCCAGACCATGTGGCCGTCGGCGACTTTCTCCTGGCGCGTGACGGTCTGGTATTCGGCCGGAATGGCGATGCGCTCCTCGCGCGCCGCCTCGACGAGCTTGCGGACCCTGACGGTCTGGTACTGCGCGGGGACCGCTTCCTTGCGGACCTCGGCTTCCTTGACGAGCACCTGACGGCGCACGGCCTGGTATTCGGCTGGAATCGTCACGCGGCGGGTACTGGCCGGCGTTTCGACTTCGGAACGCGTGATGGTGCGGTATTCGGCCGGCACTTCGACCAGGCACATGATGTCGCCCGTGAGGTTATCGATCTTCTCGACCGGTCCGCGACCGCGCTTCCACTCGGTGGTGGCGGCCTTGACGAGTTCGGTCTGGGTGACCGTCTTGTAGGTCGCGGGTACTTCTTCGATTTTCTCGGAAGCCGGCTTGACCATCACCTGCTCCTCTTCCCAGCGGTATTCGGCCGGAATGACCTGGGCGATGCGCTCCGAGGCCGGCTTCACCATCACGGTTTCCTCGGTCCACTCGTAGCGCTCGGGAATCACGTTGACGCGCTCGGATGCGGCCTTCTTGATCACCGTGTCGGTCACGGTCTTGAACTGCGGAGCCGTGTAGACGCGGGCATAGCATTCGCCCGGGCGCGCGTTCAGCGGCAGCGCCGCGTCGGACATCATGGTCTGTGCGTGGGCCAGGCTCGACGACAGCGCAATGACGGCAGCCGCCAGGGCGGCAGGCGGAAAACAACGCGACATTCGGAAGGCTCCCTTGTTTGCGGCAAGCCTATCGGGTACACGTACCAGCGCAAAGCGGCAAAACATACTGATCGCGGGCTCAGGTCAGCCTCACCTTGAACAGCTGACGCGAGCGGCTGGCGATGTAGCCGACGGTGAGCAGCGTGCCGATGCCGCCGGCGACCACCGAAGGCACGGTTCCGAGCAGGCGCGCGGCGAGGCCGGATTCGAACGCACCGAGTTCGTTGCTGGCCGAAATGAAGATGCTGTTCACCGAGGCCACGCGCCCCCGCATGTTTTCGGCCGGCAACGATTGCAGCAAGGTGTTGCGGATCACCACGCTGACGCTGTCGAAGGCCCCGGTCGTGAACAGCGCCGCGATCGACAGCCAGAACGTCGTCGACAGCGCGAACACCAGGGTCGCCGCGCCGAAGCCGGCGACGACGATCAGCAGCGTTTCCCACGGGCGGCGTGTCGGCGGGAACCAGTTGCAGGCGATCACGGTGACGAGGGCGCCGGCGGCCGGCGCGGCGCGCAGCAGTCCCAAGCCGTCCGGCCCGACCTTCAGAAGATCCTCGGCGAAGATCGGCAGGATCGCGACCACGCCGCCGAACAGCACCGAGAACATGTCGAGCGAGATCGCGTAGAGCAGGATCTTGGTGCGCCAGACGTAGACCAGGCCTTCGCGCAGGCTGGTCCACAGATCGCCGCCGCCGGACTTGAGCGGCGCCACCGGCTGCGGCGGAATGCGGCCGATCAGCAGCACGTTGGCGACGATCATCACCACGGTGATGACGAGCGTTCCGGTGAGCCCGACCGCCAGGTACAGAATGCCGCCGAGCGCCGGTCCGGCGATCGCCCCGGCCTGGAAGAAGGTGCCACTCCAGCTCGCCGAGTTGGCGTAGATCTCGCGCGGAACCAGGAAAGCGCGCAGCGCGGCCGAAGTCGGCGAATAGATGCCGCGAGCGAGACCGAGAATGAAGATGCTCGTATAGACCGTCATCAGCAGCGCGTTGCGCGACAGCGTCTCGCGCGTCGACGGCAACATCGCCCACAGCAATACGAGCGAACTGACCACCACCACCGCGCCAGCCTGCTGCATGAGTCGGCGCTTTTCGCGCCGGTCGGCCAGATGGCCGCCGAACAGGGCCAGCCCGATGAAGGGCACCGCTTCGGCCAGGCCGACCAGCCCCAGCGACAGCGGATCGTGGGTGATCTGGTAGAGCTGGTAGCCGATCACCACGGTCTGGATCAGCAGCGCGGTGGACAGCAGCAGGTTGGCGGAGATCAGCAACAGGAACGGCTGATGACGCAACGCGGCGAAGGCGTCGTGCGAGGAAGTCTTCATGGCGGCGCGCAGCTTAGCCAGGGCGCCGCCGAAAGTCCTGTGAAACTTGCGTCAGTCCACGGCGCAAAAAAAGACCGGGCGGCTTGCGCCGCCCGGTCCGTCACCGCTTACGAGCTGAGGCTTACTTCGCCAGCACGCGGAACTCCACGCGGCGGTTCTGCGCGCGACCTTCGTCGGTGTCGTTGGTGGCGACCGGCGACTTCTCGCCGTAGCCCTTGGCGACCAGACGGGTGGCCGGCACGCCCTGGCTGACCAGGTAGGCCTTCACCGAGTTGGCGCGGTTCTGCGAGAGCTTCTGGTTGTAGGCATCGCTGCCCTTGCTGTCGGTGTGACCGGCGATTTCGACCTTCATGTTCGGGTCGCTCTTGAGGCCGGTGGCCACGTCGTTCAGAACGCTCTGGCTGTCCGCGGTCAGCGTGGCCTTGTTGAACTCGAAGTTCACGTTCTGCAGCACGATGGTCTGGGCTTCACGCACGCAACCGGTAGCGTCGACCTTCAGGCCCTTCGGCGTGTTGGGGCACTTGTCGAGGTAGTCCGGAACGCCGTCGCCGTCGGTGTCGAGCGGGCAGCCGCTGGCGTCGACCGGGGTGCCGCGCGGGGTGTTCGGACACTTGTCGAGGTAGTCGAGCACGCCGTCGCCGTCGGAATCGAGCGGGCAACCCTGAGCATTGACCGCCGCACCGCGCGGGGTGTTCGGGCACTTGTCGAGGTAGTCCGGAACGCCGTCGCCGTCGGAATCGAGCGGGCAGCCCTTGGCATCGACCGTCACGCCGGCCGGGGTGTTCGGGCAGGCATCCTGCGGATCGACCACGCCGTCGCCGTCGGAATCGATCGGCTTGCGCTTGCCGATGTCGGCCTGCAGGCCGAGACCGACTTCCACATCGTAGAGCGGATCATCGCCGTTGGTCGAGGCGAAGTCGTTGAACACCGCGCGATAGCGGCCTTCGGTACGCAGCTTGAGGCCTTCGGTCAGCGGAACGAAGAAGCCGAGGCCGACGTTGGCGTAGCCCGAACCATCGGTGCTGCCGTTGACCTTCTCGTCGAGGTAACCGCCACCGGCGAGCACGAACGGCTGGAAGCCGCCCTGGGTGAACGGGAACAGGAAATCACCGCCGACGCCCCAGGCGGAATCCTTGCCGCTACCGATGTCGCGGTTGCCTTGCAGCCCGAAGCCGTTGACTTCGAACATCAGGCCGCTGTTGAGGCGCGTGCCGAGGAACACGCGCGAGCCCCAGCCGTCCTCCATGTTGCGGTTGGAATCCGGCTTGTTCCAGAAGGCGCTGCCGCCCACATAGGCCTTGGGTTCTTCGTAGCCCGCGGAATCCGCGGCGGTAGCTGTGTTGATGAATCCTGCGGCCGCGCACAAAGCAGCGGCCGATAGCGCGAGACGACGCAGTCGGGACGACATTGAAACCTCCTAGTAAGGGCGAAACTCCCGGGATACTCCCCGTTGATTCTTGTTCGGCGCGTCATCGTCGCAGTCCGTCCGACGTCTGAGGCACCGGGCCTTGCAGCAGGCGCTATGGTTAGCTGAACCAATGAACTCAACCTGAATGTTTCGCTCGTAAGCCTCGGTATCGAGAGAGATTTTCCGATTAACGGAGCTTTCGGAAACGACAAAAAAACCGCCGCTCGCGCGCATCGCGAGGGCGGTTCCAAAACTGATCGCGGTGTCAGGATCGGTCGTTCAGGAGCGACCGTGCTCCTTGGTGTCGAGGAAGCGGACCTCGGGGTGGCGCTCGCGCGTCATCGACAGGTTGACGCTGCTGCTGGCGAGATAGACCAGGTCGCCGTAGTGGTCCTTGGCGATGCGCAGCTCGTTCTTGTCGACGAAGGCCTTGAGCGTGCGCTCGTCGTCGGCCTGCAGCCAGCGCGCGCAGTAGACCTGCACGGGCTCGAACACCGATTCCACGCCGTACTCGTCGCGCAGGCGGAACTGCACCACGTCGAACTGCAGCGTGCCGACCGCGCCGAGCACGATGTCGTTGTTGGTCAGCGGCCGGTAGACCTGCGTCGCGCCCTCTTCGGAGAGCTGGTCGAGGCCCTTGTTGAGCTGCTTGGCCTTGAGCGGGTCTTTCAGCACCACGCGGCGGAACAGGTCCGGCGCGAAGTTGGGGATGCCCGTGAAGCGCAGCGTCTCGCCCTCGGAGAACGAGTCGCCGATCGCGATGGTGCCGTGGTTGTGCAGGCCGATGATGTCGCCCGGGTAGGCTTCTTCGACCGACTCGCGATCGGCGGCCATGAAGATCAGCGCGTTCGACACGCGCACGCCCTGGCCCAGGCGCACCGAGTACGGGTTCATGCCGCGCCGGTAGACACCCGAGCAGACGCGCAGGAAGGCCACGCGGTCGCGATGCTTGGGGTCCATGTTCGCCTGGATCTTGAACACGAAGCCGGTGAACTTCTCCTCGCTCGGCTGCACCTCGCGCGTCTCGGTTGCGCGCGGCAACGGGCTCGGCGCCCAGTCGGTGAAGCCATTGAGCAACTCGCGCACGCCGAAGTTGTTGATCGCACTGCCCATGAACACCGGCGTGAGCTTTCCGGCGCGGTATTTCTCGAGATCGAAATCGGTGCCGGCCATCTGCAGCAGCTCGATCTCGTCGAGCAGGGTCTGGTAGACCGCGCCGAAGCGCTCGGCGAGTCCGGGTGCATGCAGGCCGTCGATGGTCTCGATCTCGGAAACGCGGTGCTTGTCGCCCGTGTACAGGTAGAAGCGGTCTTCGAGCAGGTGGTACACGCCCTTGAAATCGCGGCCCATGCCGAGCGGCCAGGTGATCGGCGTGCACTGGATGTTGAGCACCTTCTCGACCTCGTCGAGCAGGTTCAGCGGGGCCTGGCCTTCGCGGTCGAGCTTGTTGATGAAGGTGATGATCGGCGTGTCGCGCAGCCGGCAGACTTCCATGAGCTTGATCGTGCGCGCTTCGACGCCCTTGGCCGCGTCGATCACCATCAGCGCGCTATCGACCGCCGTCAGCGTGCGATAGGTGTCTTCGGAGAAGTCCTCGTGGCCCGGCGTATCGAGCAGGTTCACGATCTTGCCGTTGTACGGGAACTGCATCACCGAGGTGGTGATCGAGATGCCGCGCTGCTGTTCGAGCGCCATCCAGTCCGAGGTCGCGTGCCGGCTGGCCTTGCGGCCCTTCACCGTGCCGGCGAGCTGGATCGCGCCGCCGAACAGCAGCAGCTTCTCGGTCAGCGTGGTCTTGCCCGCGTCGGGGTGGGAAATGATGGCGAAGGTGCGGCGCTTCTGCGCCTGCTCGATAACGGCGGACATGGTGTCGGCACTGCAAAACGGCGGGCGCGGATTGTAGCGGGTCGGGGCCAGCGGACGGGGCCGAGCGTCCGGCCCGCGAATCGGATCACGATGCCCGCGATGTCCGGGCGAGCGCAGGTGTTCGAGGGCTCACAGTTCGCCGAGCCCCTCCTGCTCGCCTTTGATGCCTCGCTCGCTCATCGTCCCGGCGAGCGCCCGCAGCGCGGCGGGCAACGGCCTGTCCAGCAGGCGAGCTAGCAGCGCCCGGTCGGCTTCGGCCAGTGGCTTTACGCTCGGCAGCCGATCGAGCACTTCGGGTTCCATCTGCCACGGCTGCCAGGCCAGGCCCGCCGACTCCCAGGGCGCCGCGGCGGCCAGCGCGATCTCGATGCCGGCCGGATCGGGATCGCAGGCGATCAATGCGGGCGCCGGATGCCGTTCGAGCAGTTGTGTGAGGGCTTGCATCCACCAGCCCGGCGGATAGCCGGGCAGCCAGATCACGCCGTCCTGCGCCCCGTAGCGGCGTGCGGCGCGTTCGAAGCTCGTGCGGTTCTCGACCAGGCGCCAGCGCGGCATTCCGCCTTGCGGGCCGATGCCGGCGGCGATCGTCGCGGGCGTCAGGCCGACGAAGTCGGGAACCGCCGCAATGCCCAGCGGCGCGCGCATCAGCAGCAGCGGCGTGTGCGCCTCGATGCCGAACTCGGCGAGCGAGAGCGATTCGGCCAGCCAGTTCCAGTCCGCATCGGCGATGCCCTTGGTGTCGCCGGCCGCGAACAACGCGAAATCGCGGCGCGTGCCGCCGCGTCGATCGGCGCTCCAGCCTGCGAGTTTGCCGAGCAGGGCGTGGCGACGGATCGCGAGCGCGGGTGCCATCTCGATGAGGTCTTGCGCGGCGGCATCGAGCGCCGCGTCGTCGAAGCGCCGGTCGAGCAAGGCCCGGTGCCGTTCGGCCAGGCGATCGCGATTCGGCAGCCCGAGGCGCTCGCGCAAGCGCTCCATGTCGCGAAATTCCACGCGGACCGCGACCCAGCGGCCGTCCTCGCGCTTCTCGTCGAGCGTCAGCCAGCCCGCGACGAGCAAGGCATCGAGCAGCTCGGGCGCCATCGCGGCGCGCGTCGGACCGGCAATGCCGAGCAGCGTCTTCCATTGCCGCGACGCGCTGTCGGCGAGCCATTCGCGCGCGAGCGTGCGCCAGTCCTCGGGCCAGAATCCGCAGGCTTCGGGATCGAGCGCATCGACTCGACGCTGGCGCTTGCCGCGCAGCGTCGATTTGGCGCCGACGTCGATCGCGCGCGTGCGAATGCCGCGCGCATCGGCGGATGACCAGTCCGCCTCGCTCATTCGCGCCTCAGCCCACCGCCCGCCGCAAAAACGCGATCGGCGGCGCGAAGCTCATGCCGCCGCGCTTTTTCTGCGTGACCAGCGTGAGTTCGGACGGCTTGAACACGTTGACGTTGTGCGTGTTCGGCGTGGTGACGATGTACTGCGCGCGCGTGGCCTGCAGAAACGCGCCGACCTTGTCGATGTTGAAGATATCCAGGTGCGCAAAGGGTTCGTCGATGAAGACGAAGCCGCCGCCCTTGTCGTCCTCGGCCATCAGGCCGACCAGCAGGATCATCGATTTCATCACCTGCTGGCCGCCGCTGGCTTCGCCGTCGTTGAGGCCGATCATGCCCTTCTGGTCGAAGTTGAACTGCACTTCGAGCCGCGCCTGCGCGAGCGACAGATCGTCGTTCGACAGCTCCGGATGCTTGACCTCGACGTCGATGCCGGCGAGCGCGCCGAGCGAGCGCAGGTTGCTGGCGTAGCGGCGCAGCGTGGCACGCAGCACGCCGATGTAGGTGCTGCGCGCGCGGTCGGTGCTGTTGCGCGCGCGGTCGAGATGCACGTGCTGATCGTCCATGCGCGATTCGAGCTGCTGGTGTTCGGTGAACAGCTTGTCGCGCAGCGGAATGCACTGCGGATCGGTGACGTAGTTCGTCTCGGCCTTGCGCTTCTCCTGTCGGTCGATTTCGCGCTCCACCGCAGCCACCGATTCGAACTTCGCACGCGTTTGGGCGAGCCCCGCGTCGGAGCGCCAGGACAGCGGCTTGCCGCTGCGCAGCGAGCGCCACGACAGCACGTGCTCGACGTAGGCGCGCTGTGTCCTGCGCAGCTCGAAGTCGATCTGCTCGGCGGCCTTGCGCGCGCGCTGCAGTTTTTCCTCGGCGAGCGCGTGCTGCGTGCCGAGCGGCTTGGTGCGCTCGACGGCGGCGAAGTAACGCGTCGCCGCGTCGGCACGCGCGCTCTCCAGCGCCTGCGCCTCGGCCGTCAGGCGTTCGAGTTCGGCGGTTGCCGCTTCGAACTCTGCCGCGCGCGCCGCGAGTTCGCGCGTCGCGTCGAGTCCGGCGAGCGCCATCTGCACGGCCGACAGCTTTTGCGCGACGTTCTGGCGCGCTTCACGCAGGCCCGCGGCTTCGTCTTCGATCTCAGCCAGACGCGTGCGCGCCTGCGCCGCGGCGTTGCGGCCGAAATGCACGTCGGCGACCGATATGTCGCGGCCGCCGCGGCGTTCGCGCTGATAGCCGCGCGGCGTGATCCAGGCCTGGCTTTCGGGCAGCCTGGCGCCTTCGTCGGTACTGGCGATGCGCTGGATGCCGTCGAGCAGGCGCACGAGCCAGCTCGGCGGATCGGCCGTGAAGCGCAGGCATTCGAGCAGCGAGCCGCTGCGCGCCGCCGGCGCGGGCGCACGATCCGGCACCACGTAATGGCGATAGCGATGCTGTTCGCCGAGCTTCCAGGCGCGGCCGCGATCCTCGGGCTTCTCGAGCAGCACGAGCTGGCGCACGCCGGCGAGCACGGCCTCGATCGCGGGCTGCCAGCTGTCGTCGGTGATCTCGACGATGTCGGCGAGCATGCGATGCGCGATGCCTTCCTTCTGCAGCGCGGCGCGGAAGGCGACGACTTCGGCCGGTTCCGGACGACGGCCCGATTCGAGCGCGGCGACACGCTGGCGCAGCTCGTCGCGCTCGCGGCCGAGCGCTTCGATCTGCGCGTCGAGCTCGTAGCTGCGCCGCGAAAGCTTGTTCTGCTCGCGCGTCGCGGCTTCGACGTCGAGGCCTTCGGCCTGGCGCGCGGCGCGATCGAGCAGGCGCTGGTGTTCGTCGACGAGGCCCTGCGGCTTGCGCAGCTGCTTGGCGAAATCCTTCTCGGCCTTCTGCGCGCGATCGAGTTCGAGCTTGCTCGTGGCCTCGAGCTCGGCGGCCTGCGCGAGCTCGGTCGTGAGCGCCGCGTGCGTGGCCTCGGTCTCGATCATCGTGCGCTGCAGTTCGCGATGCTCGCGACGCTTGCCGACCAGATTCGTGCGGCTGCCGCGCAGGCTGTCGGACAGCTCGGCGAGCTGCACGCGCGGGCGCCACTGGCTCGTCAGTTCGGCGAGCTCGGCGAACAGGCGCTGGTATTCGCGGTAGGACGACACGTCGCTTTCGGCCGCGCGCAGGCGCGTGTGCAGGCTCGCGAGCTGCACCGTGAGTTCGTCGAGCTCGCGCTGGCAGGCGGTCTGGTCTTCGCGCGCCTTCTGGTAATTGTCGAGCACGTCCTTGTCGCCGAACACTTCGAACACCAGCGACAGCAGTTCGCGCCCATTGAGCTCGCAGAGCTTGTCGGTGTGACCCTGGTCGAGCGCGAGCACGCGCTTGATCGCGCGCGTCAGGCCCGCGCCTTCGAGCTGCGATTCGTACTGGCGCAGGCCCACCCAGTTCACCGCCTCGGCGGTTTCGGCTTCCTCGACGCTGATGTCGCCGCGGCCGATGCCGTAGCTGCGCTTCCATTCGCCGCCGTCCTTGCGGATGCGGCAGAACAGCGTCACGCGCTCGTCGGTGATCGGCCAGAACGCGAGCTGGCCGTTGGCGCGCCGCGGATTGCTGACGACCGCGCGCAGCCAGGCGTAGGGCCTGTCGGCGCGGCGCACGTAGCGCTTGAAATCGCGGCCGTTGCTGCACGGAATGGTCAGCAATACGCGCAGCGCGTCGAGCAGCGTGGTCTTGCCCGAGCCGTTGGGCCCGACCACGGTGACGATGTTCGCGTCCAGCGGCAGCGAGAAGCGCTCCCACCAGTCCCAGTGAACGATCTCGAGCTTATGGAAGCTGAACATCGTCTTCGCTCTCCGGCGGTTGTTCTTCGTTGAGGGTTCCGTCTTCTTCGCCGGGCGAATCGATCGACGGCTCGTTCGGCGCTTCGGCCTGCTCGGCGAGGCTGCCGAACAGCTCGGACAGCGTGCCGTCGAGCACGCGCGGGGCCATGCGGCTGTAGTCGAGCGCGAGATCGAGCAGCGGGCCTTCGGAGATGCGGCCGTTGCGGCGTTCGATGAAGCCCAGTCGCGACAGCATCGGCAGCGCGATGCTGATGCGCGTGCGTCCGCCCAGGCGATCGCCGAAGTCGGCCACCAGTGTCGCCTCGGCCACGCTGATGCCGATGTCGGCCGCGGTCGGCAGCGGCTTTTCGACCGCGAACATTTCATTCTGGCGTTGCGTGTTCGGTGCATCGCGGCGCTCGTGCTGGCGCGAGCGCTTGGGCAGGATCAGCAACGCCCACAGCACCACGAGCAGCGCGATCTGGTCGCGCTTGAGCCCCACGTTGTTCGACAGCCAGGCGTCTTCGCCGCCGAACACCGCGTGCTCCATGTCGCGGCGCACGCGCAGGCAGACGTTGTCGGCGTAAGGATGCTCGACGAGTTCGAGCCCGCAGGCGGCCAGGCGCTCGTTGAGTGCGTTGTAGAACAGATCGTCGGTCAGGGCGCGCCGGACCTGCGCGTCGGTGCGCGGCAGCACACGATGCGTGGACAGCCGCGCCACCAGGGTTTGCAGCTCAGTTTCCATTCGGGTCGCCTGCTTGGTTGTCGGGTTCCGCGGCTTTCGCCCGCAGATGGCCTTCGCTCATTTCGGCGACGCCGTCGCGATCGAGCCGCAGCACGCGGCCGCTCCAGACCGGGCGCGTGGCCAGCCGCGCGAGGTCGGCGACCGGGCCGTCGAGCGTGGCCGATTCGCGATCGCCGATCAGCGCGAGCAGCGAGAGCCGGTAGCTCGAGAGTTCGTAGTCGCGCAGCGGTACCGCTTCGGCGAGCGGCCAGCCGTCGGGCGCCACGCGCAGGGCGTCGCGCCAGTGTTCGAGTTCGGCGTAATCGGGCGGCTCCAGCTCCACGCCTTCGCTGAGCGGCGACTCCGCGGCGTTCGGCAACCGGGCGTCGAGCTTGTCGGGCAGCAGCTTGTCGACGAGCTCGAATTCGGCCGCGTCGAGCGCGATGTCGCCGAGCACGAAGTTCATGTCCGGCACCGGGGAGACCGCGCCCTGCGCGAGTGCGACGAGCCGGCTCTGGTCGAGGCTGCGCAGCCAGGCCGAAACGTCGGCCGACGACAGCCCGCTCGCGCCGAGGTGCACTTTCTGGCTCTCGATCTGGTTCAGCGCGCGCTGGAACGCGCCGCTCATGCGCAGCAGTTCGCTCTGGACCTGGCCGATGCGCTGGGCCGCCCGGTGCGTGGGGCCTTCGAGATCGGTCTCGTCGATGATGCGGCGCAGGATGTCGCTGCCCTTGTCGACCCAGCTCCAGACCGAGGCGAGCTTGGTTTCGGCTCCGCGGATGCGGTGCTCGGAGCCCGACAGGATCGCGCGCTCGAATTCGTCCTTGAGCTCGACCAGGCGCGACAGCAGATGCTGCAGCTCGTCTTCCTGCACCGAGCCGATCGCTCCGCTGCCGGCGAGTTGCGCGGCCAGGTAGCCGAGCTCAGCGCCGTCGTCGTCGAACTTCAGCAAGCCCGACAACGCCGCGATGATCATGCGTCCGAGCGGGCTGACGCTGTAGCGCGCGGTTTCGCTGTCCCAGGACAGCAGGCCGTTGATGCGCAGGCGGCCGATCAGGTGGTTGAGCTTGGCTTCGTCGAGATACGGGAACTGGGCGCGCAGCTCGCCGGCCTCGAAGAACGGGTCGCCGCCGCGCCGCCCGAGCTCGCGCAGCACCAGCAGGCGCACGAGCACGGCGGCCTCGGTGCCCGAGAACAGGGTACTCAGCGACTGGATCGCCGGCCGCGCCTGGATCAGGGCGTGCAGGGCGGGAACGTCGTCGGGCTCGACGCCGCGGACGAACCAGTCGGCCAGGCGTTCTTCGGTGCTGTTGGGGCGGGGCTCGCTGCGCATCCGCGATTTTACCCCGCCCCGCCGGCTGGAGCCGGTTCGCGATCTGTCGGTCACTGCGTTTCCTGTGCGCCAACCCTTCGGGCTGGCGCAGCGATCGCCAGATCGTGAACCGGCTCTTAGGGTGCGGCGCGGCGGCGCACGACGAACAAGGGGTGCGCCCCGTGCTGCTTGGCCAGCTCCAGTTCGCCGGCGTATTCGGCCGAGAAGCGATCGGGCGATTCGATCGCCAGCCGGGCGACGAAGGTATCGGAGCCGAACAGGGTGCCGGGCGGCGTCACCGGCTCAATGCGCGCCGCGAACGAGATCTGCGAGCCGTAGAACACCGGGGTCTGGCGCAGCGGATCGGTCTCCTCGAAGGCCGGGGCGTAGTGCGCGGCGATGCGCAATTCGAGTGCCTGCAGGCTGCCGCTGCGCTGCTGCCTGCGGGTTTCCATGAGCCGCTGGATATCGGCCGCGATATCGGCTGCGGTGGTGGCGTTGTCGGTGATCACGTGCAGGGCGTCGCCCCAGGTGGCGGCGTGCAGCACGCGCTCGCCGTAGGCTTTGAGATGCGAGATCAGGGCGATCATGACCTCGCGCCAGAAGCGCGGCATGTCGATGTCGGCGATGCGCCGGAAGCCGACGAAATCCGCGAACAGGATGCCCACCATGCGCCGGCCCGGGCCGGCTCCGGATTCCTGCTGAAGGCAGGCCAGGCGTTGCTGCTCGGCGCCGAGCTTGACGGCGAGGCAGCGCGCGATGCCGTCGTCGAGGCTGACCGACACCAGCCGCCACGGGCAGCCGAGCCGGCGCGCGGTCAGCAGCGAGGCGCCGAGCGCGGTCGAATCGAGCTGCCGCGTGCACCAGTCGCGTTCACTGTCGAGAAAGCCCGGCGCCACCGCCATCGGCTGTGCGCGCCGTAGAATCTGCAGCAACTGCGCCGCCGAAGCCTCGCCCCAGTTGCGGGTCCACTCGCCCTGCAGTTCGCGTTTGGGCTGGGCGAGCACCGGATACAGGTTGAGCCCGCGTTCGAGCAATTGCTGGGCGAGCTGCAGATCGAGCGGGTCGAGCAGGCTCGCGAACACCGGCATGCCGGGCTTGAGTCCGTCGCCGAGCTCGATCGTCGGCGCGGCGCCGGCCTCGAATGCGAGCCGCGAGCCGCGAGCCGGCGCTGCGCCGCAGCAGCACCAGCGTCGGCATCTGCAGCGCATCGAGCACCGCCTCGTCGATCCGCAGCTGGCGGCAGAGCTGGCGCAGCTGTCGCAGCGTGCGTCCGCGCCGCGTGATGTCGCCGACGAGCAGGCGGTCGGCGCGGGCCAGGCTCGCGGAACAGGCGCTGAAGTCGCCCAGGTGCAGGGCGATTTCGGCCACGGTGGCGTGGCGGTAGAAGTCCCGCACCGGATTGCCCGCGGGCAGCTCGTCGAGCGCTTCGCGCGCGGTGAGCGCGGTGAGACGCGCCCGCTCGGTCTTGCCGGCCATGCAGTACATCGTCGCCGCATTGACTCCGCTGTAAGCCCCGCGAGAGCGCAGGAAGGCCGAGGCGTAGGCGTCGGCCGAGTGCAGGTAGTGCGCCTGCGCCTCGGCGTCGCTCGAAGCCTGCTGGGCGAGGTCTTTTTCGAGCCGGCCTTGCAGGGCCATCCAGTCTTCGTCGATCTCGTCGGGCGCCAGCACCAGGCCGCGGTAATGCTCCAGCGCGAGCGCGGTGTTGCCGAGGTTGGCGAGCGTGAGGATGCGCAGATAGTCCATGCGCCGCGAGCGCAGCCCGCGCTTGGACGCGCTCGCCAGCAGGTCGTGGCAACGCAGCTCGTTGCCGCTGCGGCGGGCCTGCTCGACTTCGTCGAGCATCGCGCGCTCGTCGTCGCGGCGGTTGTCCTGGGGCATCGTGGACTGTGCCTCGTAGTGGCCGAAGCGCACGCTCGGGTCGATGACGATGAGCGGACGCCGGCGCGCGAGCGATTCGGGCTCCTGCGGATCGAGCGTGCTGAGCTGCGGCGGAATGCGGCGAATGTGCCGGCGCCATTCGACCACTTCGGCGGTGCCGCCGGGCTCGCGCAGGTTTTGCGCGCGCAGCATGGCGACGAGGATGTCGGGCTGCTCGGCCAGGCAGGCCGCGAGCTGGCGGTATTGATCGGTGCGCCAATCGAGCGAGCGTGGCGCCGGTTCGCTGCGCGGCCGGTACAGCGTCACCCGCCATTGCGATTCTTCGAGCATCAGCGAAAGCGCGGCGCGATGGCGCGCAATGGTCTCGTCTTCGAGCGCCAGGCCGGCGCTGCGTGCGTAGAGCACCCAGTCCTGGATCAGCCATTCGGGCGGCACCGGCAGCAGCGCGACGCCGCGACAGGCAATGCCGGTGCGGCGGAACCAGTCGAGCGCGGTGCGATGAAACACCAGATCGGCTCCCGGGGCCGCGCCGGTGGCGACGAGCACGCCGCCGCTCGGCGCCTGGCGGGCGATGTCGGGCAGGACGCGGCCGACCAGGTGAGCGGTGATTTCGGCCTCCTCGGCCGGCGACAGCAGCAAATGCCCGGTGCCGCCGAGCACCAGCGTGGCACCGGGTCCGCTGCGCGAAAAACTGCGGCGCAAACACAGCCACTCGTCGAGACCGATTTCGCCACCCGATGTTGGAATCATGGTTCAAGCCTGCCATGCCGGAACGGCCGCGGCATCGCGGAAGTTCGTGTGGCGTTCAAGGAGTCAGGCCCGATTGTCTTGCTTTGTCGCATCCGCAGCCGCCGATCCGTTCACAATAGGCCCGACGGATCGCAGGGGCGCGGTCCGTCGGGCGCTTTCTCGGGGGAGAACGTGTTGACGTCATCGCAGCCGCAGGACCCGCGCCGGTATTGGGCGTTCATCAGTTACAGCCATCACGACAGCCACGCCGCGATCCGGCTGCATCGGCGGCTTGAGGCGTATCGCGTGCCGAGACATCTGGTCGGCCGGTCGACCGCCAGCGGCGCGGTCCCCAAGCGGCTGCAGCCGATCTTTCGCGACCGTGACGAGTTGCCGAGCTCGGCCGAGCTCGGCGGCGTGATTCGCCAGGCGTTGTCGGAATCGCGCCATCTGATCGTGATCTGTTCTCCATCCGCGGCCGCCAGCCGCTGGGTTGATGAGGAGATCCGGCTGTTCAAGGCGATGGGCGGCGGCGATCGCATCCTCGCGCTGATCGTCGACGGCGAGCCGCACGCCGCCGATCCGTCGCGCGAATGCTTTCCACCCGCACTGCTCGAGTCCGAGCCGATCGCGGCCGATCTGCGCAAATCCGGTGACGGTCCTTTCCTGGCGCGCATGAAGCTGCTCGCCGGCCTGCTCGGCCTGGGACTCGACGAACTCGTGCGCCGCGAGCGGCGCCGGCAGCGCGAGCAGAGCCTGATCCGCGGCGGCGTGCTGGCCGTCTTCGCTTTGCTGATCGTCGTCGCGATGACCGTGCAGCGTCGTGATTTCGATCAGCGCGAGCAGCTCGAGTATCGGCGTCAGCTCGTCGAGCACGGTCGTCGCGAACTGCTGGCCGAGTCGCCGATGCGCGCCGCCGTCTATCTCGCCGAGGCCTATCGGCGCGGCGAGGACAGCCTGGCCCTGCGTTACATGCTGCAGCGGGCGATGCAGCCGATCGATGCCCTGCGCCAGGTGCTGAACAGCAACGGCGTGCCCTGGCGTTCGTTCCTGACCGAGGACGATGCGCTGCTGACGGTGGTCGGCCAGGACGGCTGGATCGATGTCTGGTCGCTGGAGCAGGGCAGGCGGCTGGCTCACATCGAAGATGCGGCGATAGCGGCGCGGAACTTCGTCAAACGTGAAGAGCCCGCCCTCAGTCATGATCGCCGACTGCTGTCGGTGGCGGTTGTCAACTCGAAGACGCTTCAGGGCCATCGTACGGTCTGGTCGATCCAAGATCAGCGCCGGTTGCTCGATGTCGCCGTCGATCCGTTCGATCCGGCTTCGGTTCAGCCCTTCAGCCCCGATGGCGAACTGCTGGCGATCGCCCCGGGTGGCAAGCCCAGGTTGTGGTCGATCGCCGATGGCGCTTTCAGGTCGATCGACGTGGATGGTGAGGTCACTCTCTCCACCTTCGATCGCAGTGGTCGCTGGATGGCCTTCGGTAAGCGTTCCGGTGAGGTCGAACTGCGCTCGCGACAGCCGGGCGGTCGTTCTCTGAGGTTGCGCGGGCTCAGCCGCCCTGTGGTTCTCATGGTGTTCGATGACGACAGCGGTCGCCTGCTCGCAGCCGGCGAAGACGGTAGCGTGCGTGGCTGGACCTTGCCGAACGGGGAGCTGGTATTCGCCAGCGGTCATTCCCAGCAAGTCACCTTTCTCGATTTTTCGCGTGATCGCGAGCGCTTCCTGACCGCAGCGGCCGATGGCCTGCGCATCTGGCGCAGCCGGGATGGCAGCCTGCTGTACTCGGGCGCATCTCCAGATTCCAAGCCATTCTCGCTGGGGCCCGACGGCGCGCAGTTTGCCCAGATCGTTCCGGGAGGGGCACAGGTTGTCGATGTGCAGACCAACGAAAGTCTGTTGCGCCTGGAGGGCAACATTCTCAATGTGCTGCTCTCGAATCGCGGGCGTCAGCTGTTGACCGTCAATGCGAGCGGCCAGATCGCCCGTTGGCGAGCCGATCAGCGCCCGCTCGGGCAACGCTGGCATGGCGATCGCCCGGAAAGCTCTCGGGTGTTCTGGCGCAATTCGGTCGATTTCGCGTTGCTGCCGGACGGACGGATTGTCAGTGGAGGCCTCGACGGCAGGCCGCGAATCTGGCGAGGCTCCGCGCTGGAGCCGCTCGCAAGCCTGGATCCGCTTGGCGACGCCATCTCTCGCGTCTCCGCCTCGGCGGACGGCGAACGCGTGGCGGTCTCGACGATCTCGGGCGTCATCGAGGTCTGGAATCCGCAGACGCAAGAGCGACTGCGCCGCTTCGAGCTGCCCGGCCGCTTCATCTCCAACCTGCGCCTCAGCCCGGACGGACGTCATCTGTTCGCGGCCGACATGGGCAACACCGGACATCTGTGGAATGTCGACAGCGGCGAGCATCGGGCGCAGTACGTCATGGATTCGCGCTTCGCGCTCGACATCAGCGGTGATTCGCGCTGGCTCGCGATACCGGTGCAGCGCCGGACGCTCGTGATCGATCTGCTGACGCTGGAGTCGCGCCTGGAGGAGCCGCTCGTCGGCGATGCGGAAGAATCGCCAGAGATCGGCTGCCTGCGCTTTGCTCCCGATGGCCGGGCGCTGGTTGCGATGGCGTCCGAGAGCGATGAGGTCGGCTGGATTTCGCTGCATTCGCCGCAGCGGTACCACATGCATCTACCGGATGCCGGCGGCTGCTTCGCTGCCAAATTCTCGCCCGACGGCCAACGGATACTGCTGCTCGACCAGGCGCGTACCTCCGCCGCCATCTGGGAGCCCGCACAAGGGCGAATCGGTGATCTGGCTGGGCACACCAAATCGGTCTTCGATGCCGACTGGAGCCCGGACGGTCGTTTCCTCGTCACGGGCGGCAGCGACGGGCAGATCAAGCTCTGGGATGCGCAGAGCCTGTTGCTGATCGATGACATCGGAAGTCACATGGGAGCGATCTCGACCATTTCGTTTTCGCCCGATGGCCGGACCCTTTACAGCAGCGGGGTCGACGACGGTCGCCTGCAGGCCTGGCCTTTCGGGCTCGAAAACAGAACGGCCGGCGAAATCGCCGGCCGTGTGAACTGCGTGAGTCCCTGGACGCTGGAGAACAATGCCCTGCTGCCGAAATCGGTGGATCTGCAGCGTTGCCTCGAACCCTGAGCTGGACTCGTTCTTGCCGATCAACGCGGCGGCTTGGTTCCGCCGCCTCCACCACCGCCAGCGTCCTCGGGCGGTGTGCCCGGCGGCTTCGGCGGTGGCGGCTCCGGGTCGGCGCCGCAAATGCGGGCATGGACTGCAGGCGAGTGCAGGTGCTTGGCTGACATCGAAAACTCCCCCGTTTGAAAGGAGAGCCATAGATATCGAGCACATCGGTTCGCGGCCGTGCACAGTTCACAGTGCGCGGCCTTGCCGGAAGCATTTTGTTAAGTCGGTCTCACTACCAGGCTTTCGAGAGGTTCCAAAACACCGCGCTGCCGTCGAGAGCCGGATCGCGGCTCTGGTTCCACTGATAGCTCAGCTGGGCGGTCAGCAGATTCGCCGCGCCGATCTGTTCGGCGAGCCAGGAGCGCAGGTCGAGTCCGAGCGCGAGCTGATCGACGGGGCTGGCGATTCCCGGCACGAACCAGAGCGGATCGGCATCGCGCTTCCAGCCCGCGGTGAGGGCGACATCGCGAATCTGTCGCTGCAGCTTGGCCTGCGCGGTCCAGTCGGTGGTGCCGCTGCCCGTTTCGATGGTGGCGACGCGGCGCAGGCTCAGTGCGGATTCGCCGGTCCAGCTGCCGGCCGAACGTGTCTGGGTCAGGCGCAGTTCGTAGCCCGAACCCGCATCGATGGCCGTGAGCGGGGTGTTCGCCACTTCGAGCACCGAGAAACTCAACTGGTGCCGCAGCGCCGTTTTGCCGAACTGCCAGGCACCGCTCCAGTTGTCGACGCCCAGGCTGCCGACGAGCCGGTCGGGCGAATCGACCTGGCAGTTGCGCGCTCCGAGGCTGAGCGATTGATCGTCCGCGCCGAAGCGATCGAGCCCGAGCTCTAGGCGTCCGCCGAGGCTGCAATCGAGCGGCTTGTTGAGATCGGAGATCAAACGCGGAGCCGACCATTCCAGGCGCAGGTCGAACGGCGCCGGGCTCCAGTCGAGCAGCGCCTTCTGCTCGCGTTGCGGCGTATCCGCCACGCCGTTGAAGCGGCTGCCGCTCAGGCTGCTGAAGCTGAGCTGCGGCGCGTTGCCGACCAGGCTCGGCAAGGTTGCGCTGATCGATTGTCGCAGTGCCTCACCGGAGTAATCGCGCGGCGCTCGCGTGAGCAGCGGCTGCGTCCCGCTGCCATCGAGGCGCGACAGCAGATCGCCGCCGTCGACGACGTAGCTCGCCTGATATTGCAGCCGATCGAACGGGCCGCTCAGGCTGATGCGGCTGTTGAACCAGTCGTTGCCCGTGGCGCTGCGATCGGCGACCAGGCCGCCGAGGCTGATGCGCGGATCGAGCGGAGCCGTGCGCTGGGCAATTGAAGCGCAGGCCGACGCTGCCAGCACGCCGGCGAGTGCGAGCATTCGGTGAAGCACTTTGGTTTTCGGCATGACCGCAGGCATGCCGGTCTTTCCGATTTCGTCCGTGAAAAGTGTGGAGGGCATCGTCCGTGATGGGCTCCAACGAACCGCGATGAAGGGGGCGCTCGCAGTAATCCTGATGGCCCTCGATTGTGCCCGCGTAATCCCGTCGAATCACCCCAGCAGCACGATCTGGCGTGAATACAGACTCGACAGCAGTTGGGCACCGGCTTCGACGACCGGCTCGGGTGCCTGCGAGAGCTCGGCTGCGAGCCGCCGCAACTGCTCTCGACCGCTGTGCGTGGGTGCATCGCGGAGCGCTTGCAGCAGTCGTGCGCTCAGCGCATTGATCTCGATGAAACGCACGCTGTCCGCGCGATCTCGCCAGATCACGAGTTGCGTGCGCTGATCGGCGGAGGGCTGCGCATCGTCGCGTGTCGCAGCCGCAAAAGCCGCATCGATGCGATGCACGGGCCATTCGGATTCGAACAAGCGCGCCAAGGGCGAGAGCTGCGGTCGTCCGTCCAGCAATTGCAACGCGAGCGCCTCGCCTTGCGGTGCGGGCGCATCGGGCAGCTCGATATCGGCCATCGCCAGTTCGAGCTCGATCTGCTCGTAGCGGCACAGCGCAAGCCACCAGGCTGGAGCCTCACGTGGCGCCTCGTCCGCCAGCCAGCGCGTGAATTCCGCAGGCAGGCGACGCAGCTGGGGTTCGCGCGTGCGCAAGGTTTTGAAGAAAGCACCGACGAGCGCGTTCCAGCGTGCTTCGCTCAGCAAGGAGTGCGAGACCGCGAAGCTGCGCGCGAGCGCGCGTTGCAGATTGTTGAAGGCGAGCTCGCGATAAATCTGCAGCGGTCGCGCAGCGATCCAGGCTGGTGCCGCCGCGGCGGAATCACGCAAGGCCTGCGCGAACGCGAGTTGCTCGGCCTGGTCGCTGGCCGCACTCATGCGGCGCTTCGCTGCAGCTCGCGAATATGTCGCACTTCGTCGAGCAGTTCCGGGAACGGTGGTATCCGGCTATCGCGTTCGAGCAGCGTCGGCCGCACGCCGAAGCGCGCATGCGCGGCTTGCAGCAAGCGCCAGACCGGATCGATCACCGGCTCGCCGTGCGTATCGATGCGCAGCCCGTCGCGGGTTTCGAGGTGCCCGGCCACGTGATAGCTGCGGATGCGCTCGGCCGGCAATTCGCGCTGCAGCCGATCGAGCAGCGCGATCGCATCGCTGCCGCCCTCGCGATGCGGATGGTTGCCTTCGTTGACGTAGAGATTGTTCAGGTCGAGCAGCAGGTCGCAGCCCGATTCGTGCAGCACCGCGAGCAGGAAGTCGGCTTCGCTGAGCGATGACGGCAACGTCGCGTAGCGGCTGATGTTCTCCACCGCGATGCGCCGTTCGAGCACGTCCTGCGTGCGGCGGATGCGGGCGCTCACGTGGCGCACCGAGGCGTCGGTGAACGGCAGCGGCAGCAACTCGTAAAGCTGACCGCCGGCTGCGGTCCAGCTCAGGTGTTCGCTGTAGTCGGCGATGCCGTGCGTGTCGAGGAAGCGGCGGATGCGGCGCAGCCAGTCTTCGTCGAGCGGATCGGGTCCGCCGAGCGAGAGCGAGAGCCCGTGCGCGGCGACGGCGTAGCGCTCGGTCAGCGCGCGAAAACGGCGGCCTGCGCTGCCGCCGAGTTCGGCCCAGTTCTCGGGGGCAAGCTCGACGAAATCCACAACCCCGGCGGGTGCCTGCAGCAAGTCGTCGAGCAGCGACCGGCGCAGGCCCAGGCCGGCGCCGGTGAACTCGGACATTCGCGGCCCCGCTGCGTCAGGCCTGCTTACTTGGACGGCTTGGCCTTGTCCTGGCCGGCATGATCGTCGCTCTTTTTCGCATCGGCCTTCTTGTCGTCGGCCTTGCCGGCATCGGCGCCCATGTCGCCGCCGCAGCCGCCTTCACCGCCGCAAGCGTGATCGGCCGCTTTTTCGCCGGCCTTGCCGTCTCCGGCCACCGCCACCGCGTAGCCCGAGGCGAGCTCGCTGGCCACGAACAGCAATTGTGTCGAGGCTGCCGAAGCGCTGCCGGCGCCGAGCGCCACCACCGTGCCGAGCGCGATGGCCAGCGGTTGATTCAGGTGAGACTTGCTCATGTCGTACTCCGTCGAAGGGCCGTCCAGGCAGGGCGGCGGATCAAGATGCGGGCCGCCATCCTAGCCGAAGCGCCGCCGCGAGCCGCGTTGTCGAAGGCCTGGCCACCCGCCGGGGCTTCGCGCTCATCGGCTATGATGCCGGCCGCTTGTTCGCAAGCAGCGTTGACGCAGGGCCTATAGCTCAATTGGTTAGAGCAGGAGACTCATAATTCCTTGGTCCTTGACGCGGTAAGTCTCGCCCCTAACATTCTGCTCTGCGGTGAATGAAGTTAATAAGGGCCTGTAGCTCAATCGGTTAGAGCAGAGCACTCATAATGCTTTGGTTCTCGGTTCAAGTCCGAGCGGGCCCACCATTCACCAAGAGACTTTCCGCGGGTACTGACTCGTTACCCATAAGTTCAGCGGAAAGATCAGCTTATGGGTGAACAACAGATCAGGCGGTTTATGGGTGAACTGACGATGTGGGTCATCGCGCCGCCATGGCAACCGTGGGGGCGGGGACGCCGCATGACCCGCAGCGATTCCTCTGCGGTTGCGACGCAGGCGTGCGGCCTGAGTCAATAAAAGCGGTGAGGTGGCCGGCAGTTCATTCACGCCGAGGTCACCGGCAGGAGAGCCATCGCCCGTTGGCTGAAAGGGCGGTAGCTAGCACTGGGTGTTCTTACTCGGCACCGAGGCTAATTAATGAGGCAAGATACCCATCAGGGGCGGTTTTTGCAGGGCAACACGGTCTGTTTTCTCTGCACGAGCGTGTCGTATGCCGAAAGAGGGGGGCGATTGAACAGTCCAATAGCGCCGGGGCCAATCGGAAATAGGTGGTGGAGCGGCATAGTCGATCCCGTGGTCAAGCTATGGCGACATGACCGACTCAACCTATCAATTTTTGCGCTGGCGAATCTGATCTTCGGACAGGCCGGCATCTTGATAGCGTTTCTCTTCTTTCTCCAGAGCGGCATTGCTTTCGGTCCATTTTGGAATGAGACAATCTCGTCTGGTGCCTTATATACCTTCGCGATTGCCTTAACAGCATCTGTACTTGCATCGAACGCATTTGAATTCATTGACGGGCAGAGAACCGGCAATCGCGTGCTGCTGTATCAACCTAAACTCGTGTGGTCAACTATCGCCGCCGTGCTCGTCATTTGCCAAGCGGCGTTGGTCGGAGGGCTGTTGTCATCCTCCAATGAACAGGAGGCGCCACCGTCGAGCACTGCTGCTCCTGGGACTGTAACGCAGGCAGCCTCAACCATATCGGCTCAGTCGCAAATACCCGCGACCGCGCCATCCCAGCTGCCGCCCCCATCGCCGCCGAGCCTACAACAAGTGGCGAAACCAGTTCGGCCATGGCTGCAGGTTCTACTCTGGGTCGTAAGCATGTTTGTTGCCTTGCAGCTATTTTGCATTTCTCGGCTTCCCTTCATTCGAGACAGCTACGCCAAAGAGCGGAGCGAAGACGTTGAGTCGCTAACGGCGAATGCCGAGACCATATCGACCACGCCTTTCGGTGAGCAGCTATGACGCAAGGAAAGGGTTCATCATGAGAATTCTTGCCCTGAGAGTAGAACAGCCGTTGGGCGAGTTTTATATCTCTTCGTTGCCTGCGAGTGCATTGGCTGGGCGTGTAAACAATCGCCCGCGCTCATCGCGGTCCGACAGCAATGAAGACATTCAGAGGATTTTTAACGAGAAACGTGTAAAGGAAATCGCTGACTTCAGTCGTGATCCGCAAGCGACGTTTCCGACTCCTATTATTCTGGCTGTTAATAGCAAGATCGTCACAGAAGTGGTAGATGAAAAGCTTACCGTCCTGCTTGCAGAGACGAAGCCTAGCGCCGCCCTCTTTGAGATACCCGACGATGGCATATTTGCGGATGTACTGGATGGGCAACACCGCGTCCTAGGTCTTGAGATATCGGCCGTCCGCGATCGATTTGAGTTGCCTGTCGTCCTGATGTTTGACCTTTCCATAGATGACAAGGCATTCGTCTTTTCGATAATAAACAGCAAGCAAACGCCGGTTCCGGGCTCACTTATATATGATCTGTTTGATCTGTCTCGGTCTCGGAGCCCTCAGAAGACATGCCACTACGTGGCTCAGTCTCTGAACAGCGATAGTGAAAGCCCGTTCTACGGTCGATTAAAAATGCTGGGCCGGAGGGAAGAGCATCACGGAACCAGCGTGGTTATGTTGTCGCAGGGAAGCTTTGCGGCACGGCTGCAAGAACTTATTTCCAAGAACGCAGCGGACGACGCCCGTCTGTTGAAAGAGAAAAAGCCTATCCCAGACGATTCACGGTGCCCTCTACGGAAATACTTCCAACGAGGCGACGACGAGTCGATCTTGAAAATTGTCCGTAACTTCTTTCTGGCCGTTTCCCAGATTTTTGAGCCCGAATGGAATGATGAAGGTGGCCGTTACGTTATTCGGAAAACGGTAGGATTCACGGCCCTTGTAATCGTTCTTCGCCACGTTCTGGAAGAGGGATTCGCAAGGAAAGATTTGAGGCTCAGTTTCTTTCGTGAGCAAATGGAAAATGCAAAGGTGAACTTGGCCGGTCTTCCTCTGACATCCGACGAGTTTCCCAGCAGCGGAGCTGGTGCCATTAAGCTTGCGAAGACACTGCTGGGCCTTCAAAGGTTGGCCTATCCCGTGATTGAGGCTGTGGAAATTGACGATATTCGGCTGGAGTCTTGAAGTAAAAGCCGAGTATTAGGCTAACGGCCCTGCCTGCTGAGGGAGCGTAGGGCGCTCCAATTGTTGGATCTAAGAAGGATACGACGTGATATCTCAGAACCTACAGTCTGTGCCGGTCGACCAATTGCAATTAGATACGCAGAACCCACGAATTCGAAAATGGATTGAGATGTACGGCGATAGTCCCACGCCGGAGCAAATTTACTTGGCTCTCGGAGCAGGCAGTACCGATGCGGACTCTACCTCGACCACCTTCAGCGCTTTGAAGGAATCGATCCGGACACACGGCGGCCTGATCACTCCCATCATTGCCAACCGGTATGCCGACGGCCGGTTGGTAGTCGTTGAGGGCAACACCCGTTTAGCGATCTTTCGCACCTTCCTAGAGGACAAGGTGCCTGGTCGATGGGACGTGATCCCCACTATCGTTCATACCAATCTTGAGCAGATCGGTATTGACGCGATTCGACTTCAGGCCCATCTGGTCGGCCCGCGCCCGTGGGATCCGTACTCCAAAGCAAAATACCTCCATTCGCTCCGGAACGAGTATCAAGTCGAGTTCAGCAAGCTGGTCGACCTCTGCGGTGGAAAGAAGCGCGAGCTTCAAGACTACATGGACGCCTATAACGACATGGAGACCCACTATCGGAAGGTGATCCCCGACGACTCAGCATTCGATCCATCTCGTTTTAGCGCGTTCGTCGAGGTTCAAAAGCCGGTCATCCGCAAGGCAATTAGCGACGCTGGTTACTCGCTCGATGATTTTGCCGCCTGGGTCCACGAACGCCTGATCGATCCGTTGGCGACAGTCCGTAGCCTTCCGGCGATCCTTTCCTATCCGCCTGCCCGTGAAATCTTTTTGAAGCACGGGGCCAAAGAGGCAATGAAGTTGCTTTATCAGCCAACGCCACCCGCGGCCGGTGAGTTGTCGCTGGAGCAGCTTTGCCAAGCGCTGGTGGAAAAGTTGGGCAAGCTCTCACATAAAGAGATGAAAAAAATGAAAGAGGAGCCCACATCGTCAGTCGTGATCCAGTTATTGGAAGCTCAGACGGCGATCAACGATACCTGCAGCGACATGACTGAGTCCTAAGCGCTGTGAGCGAGTCTGCAGCTCATATCATCTTGGTTAATCATCTTATTCGGTGGGTCGACGCTAATACTGAGTGGAGCAGACGAGCTGCGTTGCTAGTCTCTTTGCCCGGAACCCCGGTTGCCAGCCAGCCGCCGCCGATTGGAGCGTTTATTCCGGACATGTTCCTAAAAAGTGAGCTGGCAGGCTTTGCGATGATTGGCGAGGCGAAAACTTTGCGCGACCTCGAACGCGAGCACTCCCGGAATCAGTTTGTTGCATATATGCAGTATCTAGCGACCTACTCGTCCAGCCTTCTTCTCGTAGCCGTTCCCTGGATGTGCGCCGCTCAAGCGCGGTCATTGCTTCAGATGCTACAGCGACGCAACGGCCTCACGGATGTTCCGGTCAAGGTAATAGATCAGCTGTAGCGCGATGCCGAAAATTCTTTTCAAAAATGGGCCCAAGTTAGAGCCCAAGCTACAGGCATTTGAATATCAGAATGCCGCAGTGACTGCGGTTCAAGACCTAGCCTATGCCGCCATCTTCCATGAGCAGGGGTTAGGAAAGACCAAGATTGCCATCGACGTAATGCTGCACTGGTTCAGCACCGGAGCAGTCGACACGGTTCTGCTGGTTACTAAAAAGACCCTAGTCGAAAACTGGAAACGCGAGCTTTCGACCCATTCTCACATCACTCCAAAAATTCTTGGCAGCAATCACCAGTTGAATTTTTACGCTCTAAACGCTCCGGCTCGCGTTGTACTTACTCATTTTGAGGGCGTTAAAGGCGAGCTAGGTCGGTTAAAACTCTTCTGCAAAACTCGACGAGTTGCTGCAATTCTCGATGAGAGCGCCCGCATAAAGAATCCTGACACTGACGTCACTCAGGCTTTTTTTGAACTAGCTCCTCAATTCGTCCGGCGCATAATTCTCACCGGCACTCCGGTCGCCAATCGGCCTTACGACATTTGGGCACAGATCTATTTCCTTGATAGCGGCGCAAGCCTCGGGAAATCGTTTGAGGAGTTCCGAAGCAAGCTGGACTTGTCGAACGATCTCAATAGGAATCTTGAGTTGCAAGCTGCGTTCGAGAGCAATCTGTCCGGAGTTTTCGAAAAGATTCAATCCTTCTCGGTAAGAGAAACTAAGGACTCTGGTTGCATCGAGCTGCCAGCAAAGGTCTTTCAAACTGTTCCAGTCGAGTGGGAGGAAAATCAGCTTGCCCTTTATAAGGCGATCAGAAATGACACTCGGGCTATCGTTCTTCGAGACGGCGCACATATTGAGGACGAATCAGAAGCGATCTTGAAGAGACTGTTACGCCTCGTGCAGGTGGCGTCGAACCCAGCTCTTGTTGACGAGGGTTACAAGGAAGCTCCTGGAAAATGGCCAGTGCTGGTCGCCCTACTCGACAAAATTCGCGAGGCAGGCGAGAAGGCAATCGTATGGACGAACTTCACCGAGAACGCCGAATGGTTGACGTCCTCGCTCCAGGACCGCGGTGCGGTGACCTTGCATGGCAAACTTCCTATCGAGCAAAGAAACCGCTCGATAGATCGGTTTCTTAAAGACCCCGAATGCCAGATCCTAGTGGCCACGCCGGGTGCCGCCAAGGAGGGATTGACGCTCACAGTTGCCAATAACGTTGTTTTCTGGGACCGGAGCTTTAGCCTTGATGACTACCTGCAAGCACAGGACCGAATTCATCGTGTCTCGCAGACAAGGACTTGCTATGTCTACAACCTCATCATGGCAAGTTCAGTCGACGAGTGGGTAGACGTATTGCTGCAGGCGAAGAAAACAGCAGCGCATCTGGCTCAGGGGGATATCAATCTTGTGCAGTATCGCGACACGATGACTTATTCATTCGGTGAGGTTTTGGGGGCAATTCTAGGTGACGATAAGGGGAAGCCAATTGAGCGATGACACCTCTGCTGTAATAGAGAAATTTGAAGACTATCTACTGTTGAATGGAAAAACTTTTCCTGTCGTCGTCCGCGACGTGCCGCAAACAGACCTGAGTTTCTATCTCGATAATCCAAGGCTCTATTCGGTAGTCCGGTCTGGCGGAAAAGAGCCCACCGAAGAGGAAATTCTGGACGTTTTACAGAACATGGATCACGTCAAGCGCCTTGCCCAATCGATAAAAGATCACGGTGGGCTGATTGATCCAGTTATCGTTCAAGCTGGAAAAAATATCGTTCTTGAGGGCAACAGCAGGCTTGCGGCTTACCGACTACTCGCAGAGAAGGATGCTGTTAAGTGGGGAAAAATACGGGCGCGTATTCTCCCGGCGGATATCGATGAGGGCGATATTTTTGCGCTCCTCGGCGAGTACCATATTCACGGAAAGAAAGACTGGGCTCCCTTTGAACAGGCCGGCTATCTATATCGCCGACATACGAAACAAGAGGTGAAGGTCGGCACGCTTGCCAAAGAGATCAAGCTTTCCGAATCTCGCGTGACTCACTTAATTGATGTCTACGCCTTCATGGTAAAGCATAAGCAGACCGCCCCTGATCGTTGGAGCTATTTCGACGAGTATTTCAAGGGAAGAAAGGTAGATGAACTTCGAAAATCGTACGGCGAAGACTTCGACAAGGCGATCGTAAAAAAAGTAGAAACCAAGGAAATTCCGACGGCGATGGCGCTTCGTGATGGCCTGAAAGTCATCTGCCGGGTCAGCCGCACCGCGCACAAATTTGCCGAAGGCAAGATTAGCTTCGACAAAGCTCTAGAAGAAGCAAAGGATAAGGGGGCAAAGGAGACCAGCGTACAGCGGGTCCAGAAATTCCGGACCTGGCTTGCAGAGAAGGAAACCCTAGACGAGATTCTTGACCTCAAGCCAGACCTGCGCAAGAAGGTCCAGTTCGACATCAAGAATCTGGGTAGGCGCTGCGAGCAGATACTGAAGAGGCTGGAGACGGCCAAGTAGTCACTCTTCGCTTTCGCTGACTTTCTGCAGTAGAAGCATGCTTTTTTCGAGGCCGAACATCGCTACAGCCTGCTTAAGCACATTTGCGACAGTTGCATCGCGCTGGCTTGGCCGGCCCGGCGCTGCTGTTAGTTTGGCTTTCTCGTGCTCGACTGAGCGAAGTAGTTTTGCCAGGGCCGCCTGCTGTGTATCGTCGCCTGCCCTCTTTATTGTGGCCAGATGATCGGACACATAGGTCAACGCTGCCTGAGCCAGTCTCGGCGACATCTGCAATTGCTTGATGATCTTGAGGCTGCGACTGGCCACGTTTACCGGCTCTGACAGACGGACGGATAGCGTCCTGCTAGATGATGTCTCACGGCAGCGCTTGCTCAACTGCTTGGCAAGCAATGAAATATGCATCTGTAACTGCGAGTAGTGGATGTTGGGCTCGAAATCATCGCGCCTACCATTCGGGACGATTCGGGGATCCACGACGTGGATCTCGCCGACGATCCATGCATTGAAACGTGCCTCGTGAAACTGCTGGACTGTGATATCCGCCGAGCCGATCTGAATGTTGGACTTTCTCAGGCGTAGCCCGCCTAAGCCGTTGGATGGTGGTAGCGCCCCAAGGTATGAGTGATGCAACACCCAACCGACGGCCGAAACTTCGCCGTCGACTCCCTCGAATGTGAACAGCTCGACATCCGAAAATTGGTCTGGCTTCCCGAGTCGGGCGACATATTCTGCGCGATGAAGCTTGAGGAGGTCGGGCTCGTCGAACTTGAACCGTACAGGAAATGCCCGGGTCGGCACGTTGTGCTCATTAAGATAGGCCAGGATTTTCTTCGTGAACGGCATTTCGTTGTCAAACGGCAGAGGGCCCACTTGGCATAGGTAGGACTCGACTGCGGCATCGTCCAGCAGAACGTCGTTCTTGAATCGGCCGACCTTGTTCAGAGTTACTTCAAAAAAATGGTCGGGGTACTCGCCAGCGACTCCCGGCAGATGCGTGACGGAAGCGACGATTGCTTCGGTTAAAGACCCTGAGAATGCTGGATCTCGTAGGACCGCCCGCATCTTCTTCACGTCCCAACGCAGCTCGGATACCGGTTGAGATTTTGCGCTTCTGCTGCGGAAAATCAGCTCTTGGCAATAGGCCAAGCCAGATAGCCGACCGATCCCCCTAAATCCACGGCGGGCTCTACCGCGTTTCGGACTGGCACCCACTGCGGTGATGCGCGTAAAGAACTCGGCAGGCGGTATGCCGATGCCAAGATCCAGAATTGATATCGATCGCTCTGTTGGTTTGATAGTTACCACGATCGGCGGAATGTCGTCGTCGTCGTAGTGGCCGGCCTCGATCGCATCCTCGATGGCGTCCGCCGCGTTCTGAACGTATTCACGGTAGATCGAAAGCGGCTCCACATACATAGCGCCGGTAATTAATTCCAGCACGTCTTTGCCGACCACGACCTGCTCGGCAACGAGCGCTTGGGCAGCCCCGGTCGGCTTCGGTGAAACAATAGCGTTCATGGCACTCATGCGACTTCTTGTAATCCAGCATCTTCCACGAGTTCGTCTTCGGGAACTTGATCTTGTAGCGGCTTCTGAAGTTGCCGATGCAATGACGACGCAACCCACATCTTGCGCTCGACTTCGTCGGGCAATGGAATGTAGTAACGCAGGATCTTTCTGACCCTTGAATTCAAGGTCTGGCTCGGAAGCTCTTTTACGAGCGCGGGCTTGCAACTCGATAGCAGCGATATCAATTCAGCTTTGCCGGCGTCACCGAGGGATCGCAGTTCAATCAGGAACTCATCGAGTTCGGCCCGGCCGCCCAGCTCCTCGTACCAAGCGCGATTCAGAATGAAATGGTTCGGCCAATGCAAAAGCTCGGTGTATTCCTCATATGAGCCGCCGAATGCACGCTTGAAGTAGGCGGGGCTTCCACTGACGATCCCGTGCGTGGCCTGCAGGATGATCTGCATCGACCGTAGAAAGTATCTCGTCCAATGCTGTCCAACGTGCGACCGGTCCTTCATGGTCGTTGGCTGGTAGCGCATCGGGAACGAGAATATCCGTATGCCTAGCTGCTCGTTCAATTCGAGATTGAGGTACATGCGCTCATAAAGATCTTGCGGCGAGTCATGAAAGTTGTAGAGCATGTAGTTCGACAGTTCATGCAGCCCGAACTCATGGGCATAGCGAATCGCCTTTTCGTACGGCTTTCGGACCCCAATATGATCGAAAGCTATGCGCAGAGGTTTGAGTGCAATCGTGCTCATTTCTCGCAGGTACATCGGATCCTTGCATAGGATCCGCGCGTCGACTCCTTGATTGAAATCGACCCGCCTCTGTACGGGGACCTTCCCCGGACGAGAGAGCTTCGCTCCAGGCACGAAGCCAAGGTCGCGAATCTCCGCGATGATCTCCTTGTATCGGATGGACGCGACCACGTTGTTGTCCATCAATATGAGATCTTTTTTTACCCCATGCCGGAGTTCGATGTCAGCGACCAGCGCGGTGAGCGACGATGAATCGCGTTGCGGACCCTCAAGCTTGGGGACGCCACAGAAGTGGCACTTGCGGATGCACCCGCGTGACGCATAAGCGAAGTATGCGTCCCTCACCGGATACTTATATTCGCCTGCAATCTGGTCGAGGATTGAGTAGTCCGGCGTCAGATCTTCTATCGCTTGGCCGAAGCGGTCATCTGAATACAGCTCTTCTGAGAACTCATCGAGCTGCAGGGCGATAGCTGGTGGATCAGTTAGAAGGCCTTTGATGAAGCGGATTCCTCTCCAGTGAGGCTCGGCGACAAATGCTTCGTGCATTAGTGAAGCGGCAATGCCGCCCACGAACACGGTGTTAGCATTGCCATGCGCCGCCTGCAGCGCAAAATTTATGGATTTCGATATGGTTTTCCACTCGAATGAAAACAGAGTGGTGACGTAAATGCGATCCCATACACGATCCGTGATAGAGCGATCTCCTTCGCCCTTGGTGAAAGTGACGTTGTCTTTCTTGCCATGCGGGCCGTGATAGGACGCAATCTTCATTAGGCCCAGGGGAGGATATTTATTCTTGTATCCGGGCTCAATTAACAGAATATTCTTATTTGCCACGAGCAACGACCTTCAGTGTTTTAGTGCGGCGGGTGCCACGAATCATCCTCGTCGCCTGATCAGCTCCGCCGCCACCTCCCAACCCTTTCATGGGCCCATCATTCGACCAATCGACTTCATTGAGAAAGTCGAATAAAGCGCCCACAAAGTAGTCTTCGTTGATGTGAAGAGAGCGCTGAGTAGCCTCGCGCGACAGGTCGCCGCAGATGCTCATTAGGCTGTATACCCCTATGCCCTTAGTTATGAGATGGCGCCTCGGTTGCTTCCACTGCGTATTCGCGACGCGTGCGACCGCGCTCCAAAAGGCGATGGCGATCGAAGCTAGGGCGACTGCATCAACACCATCGAGCGCACTTTCTCGGATGAAGCGGCGCACAGCATTTTGCATCGTTCGTAGTGAAGCTCGGCGCATCATTCCGACGGTTCTGTCGCCGCCTAGGTCCAACATGTCCTTCCACGGTGACGATGGATGCTCGTTCAGCTGAAGCGCGACATAGAGCGCTGGATTCGCCTTTGCCAGTTCGGTCGAAATCCTAGATTGATTGAAGTCGAGGAGGCTTGGGTTAAGACCCTTCGCCTTGCTGTTGATTCGGCTAAAGACTTCCATCTCCGCACGAGCATCCAAGCCAATGAAAGCCATGAACGCCAACTCTATTTCCTGATCGCTTAGAAATCCGAGTCGGTGCTGGCAGTCAACCTGCGAGAGAACAAGGTCGTTGTCGTGATGGATAATGAGGCTCGCTGCGCGGCCTTGACCGCGACGAAGTTCCCAGCGCCCGTCTGCCGGAGGGCGAAGATTGAAAGTCAGCGGTATCGTGGTGCTGCCTGGAGACTGGATGTAGCGCCTGAATTCCAAGCTGTGCGCCTCGGAGAATCGGCGCTGGTAACCGGCACGAGAATCATCATTGAGCACGTCGGCGAAGCTGTGTCGGTACAGAACCGAGGCAGGGGCAAATCCCAAGAAAACTTCGAGAGCCCCGCATGTGCCAAGTGCACCGTCGATTTGCACTCCTCCGCTCCTGAAATTGCACTCTGACAGTGCAGAACTATACAGGCATAGAACTGCTCCTGTCGATCCCTACGGGGCCACGTCCTGACGCCAGTGCCCTCAATCCCGAGCGCGTTCTAGCCGCGTGATGGCGCTCTAGGCCTGACCATCTCAGCTACCGGCCTCCGGACACTGAGCCAACCGTCGAAAGTTCCGCAGCATTTTGACGGGGGCAAGAGTGATGCATCTCAGGCGGCCACCGAGGCCTAGGAAACCTAGGGGTACGCTGTCTATTGGGTATCTTTGCTATCCAGCCGCCAGCACTGGCCCATTCGCAACTTACGAAGAGCCGCGCAGAAGTGTCGGATATATCGTTTTGGCTTCTGACAATGAGGCCGGGACGGTCTCAGTGAGCCTATCGCAGAAAGTACGCCGATTCCGGACGGCCAAGTGGCCCTCTTGCTCAAGCAGGTTCGCGCCGGCCGTAGATAGCTCTTCGCGACGGAGCTGGCGTCGCGCGGCTAGGGTATCAGCCCGTCTTTTGACCAACTCTCGAAGAAGGTCATCAGCAATCAAGTATAACGACGACACTGTAATGTTCAGTCGCCTACTCATCTCCCTCACTGACGGTGGGCACTCTGCGCTGTGACAATACGTTGATACGGCAGCGCGAATAGCAGGGCGCGAGTACCGCCTAGCATTGCGAGGCTTGGTGGCTACGTAGACCTTTTCGGGCTTGATCAGCACCAACGCCTGCGCGGCCGCTGCTTCCGGGGCGGCAAGTAGCTTCCAGGGAGATACAAACATATTTGCAGAGAATCGCAGTAAAGAGCGGAGTTCAGGTCGTCCCCCACGCTCTTCCCAGCTACGAAGACTGCCTGTGCATATACCTGAGCGCCGGGAAAGCTCTTCGACCGTCATCCAGTGATTCCGCCTAAGGGCGAGCAAGAAGCGTCTAGCCGCATCACCGCTCGTATTTGACGCTACGCAACTAGTTCCGCTAAGAAAATCGTCCAGAGTTTCGTGCAGCCAAACCTGATACCCCTGATGTATCTGTGCCTCACCACCGGTATTCGGGTTAGTAGGGGCCGCCAAGCTGGCTCCACATGCAGCGCATCGATCTAGATTTCCATGTAGAGGAATTGCTGGTTGCGATTTTTCGCAAGTGGGACACTCCATCGAGAGCCTGCATTTGTGAATCGCACAACTTGTGACATCCGCAATCTGCCACATCAACCGATCGTAAACAGCTTCAACATCGCGAGCTTCCGCATAGCATCTCTGGCACCAGTGCCTCCGTCGCTTCACTGCGCCGATGCCGGCTGCCGATAAGCCCGGTGCGAGACCAAGGAGCGTCATGTGCCGAACATCTTTGTTTCCCGTCGCTTCAGTAATCAGCAACGAAAGGCTTCGACTGAAACCCAAGTATCCGTTCGCACTTTGGCCATCAAGTGCGCAAAAATTGGACAGCGCTATTGAGGAATGCCGCGCCTCTGCTGCAATCTCACTGAGAAATGACTGAGAAGACATACGGTGCTCGCGCGCAAGCCGAGAGACGTAGCTTGTGATGGACTCGACTTCTGCCGTCCCGAATCCGCGAACCGGTAAGTAGTAGCAGCGCGTCAACATGGACTAGCCTCGTTGTCGCCGACACGGTCGATGGCCGGGTTCCTGCGTCCCGGCCGTCTCACGTTCGCGCTGCTTACTATAGGTTTGGAGGCGACCTCATTCACGACGGAAGGCTTCGATCGGCCAGAAATCCGGTCTTCGCCGAATTCGATCTCTCGCCGAAGGGTTTGAAGCTGATCCGGGAAAAATACGCCAGCACTAAGATCGGTAAACGTGATCTTCTTTCGGCCGGCAGCGAGCATTTCAATGCCGGCTTGCTCAATCGCTCTCTTAACGAGGCCCGTTACGCCGAGTGTCTTGTCGTAAAGCCACTCTGATCTGTCTACAAGAAGCCCAGCCGGTACGTGGGCTGATAGTAGGTGCTCGAAGCTGATAAGCAGCCTTTCAAACTCTTCCATGTGCGCTTCTGAATCGAAACGAAACCGCCGCATGTGTACGAGCTTCGTTCTGCGATTTAACTGCCCATTGAGGTTCCAGATTTTAAGCAGATCGTAGGTGCCGACCATCAGAAGCTTGGCCTCAGTGAAGTCGGTCAGGCTCTTGAGCGTGTTGAGTTGATTGAATAGTTCATCCCCCTCGACGTGTGACAGTATGTCCTGTGCCTCGTCGATAATGAGCCAGAGCACTTGCCTTCTACAGAGGGCTTTTTCGACCAGTCGCCGCACTGCCGCCGTCGATCGGTCCATCGGCCCTGCTCTGACGCATAGCCGAGCGTACTCATCATCCGATATTGGAATCTTGCGGCCCATGCCGGGCTCGTTTAAGTCGTACAGAATCCGGATGTAGAAATCCTTCCAGTCGAATCGAGACCTCTCGGGATGCTTTGCGCGTTGATACAGCAGTGGCAAAAACGGTACCGGATCGCTGCAGTGTTCGTTGCGAACGATTCGGCGCTGCATCTCGGAGACGGCTGTTGTTTTCCCGCATCCACTCGGACCTACCAGAAGAACTATTTCCTGTGGGGCGCCGAAGGTCATCTGAGTCGTTAGCGCTCGAATGGACTCTTCGAAGTACGGGTGCGGAATCGTTCCTGCCAGAAGTTCGGAGATATGGCTTTTCCTGCGAAGCGAAGTGTCGGAGCCTTCGTGGCCGATCATCGCTCGGTACTCGCATAAGGCAACAGCTTTGAGCGATCCGGGCGTCGCCGAGCGGTCCGCAGCGGCGCTTCAGTCTGATTCACCACTTTTCTGGGCTCAGGAACGTCAGGCACGTTGGCTGCAAGAGTTCTCGTGTCTCGTGCGCGCAGTAGTTCTGCATTCCTGCTTCTGTCGGCCACCGATTGCGCATGAAAGTCTGCAAGCGCCTCCGCGTAGTCGATGCCGCTGCGAGAGCCCAGTGCGCGACGATGCGTGACTTCGGTGGAAAGAATCGAAACCTCGCGCTCCGACAGGCCGCTGAACTCGGCGTTGTACGCCGACAGAAACGTCTGCCATCTTCCATCGATGAATGCAAAGGCGCGGCCAATATTCATTGGATCGTATCGGACCGATACTTGTTCACCGTGGTGACGCGGCTGGTCGCAGACGGGGTTGTAGTAGGACCTGCCATAAAGGGTGAAGCCATTGGGCTTCAGCTTCCGCGTTCCGGTTCTGTCCACCTGTGGCATCGTCGCCATCAAGAAATTATGGTCGTATTCGATTCGGGAGAATATTCGCGCGCCATGCACCTGTTCAGAGTGCAGGTACCGTTCGTTAGCAGTTTGTCCCCATGTCGGGTTACTCCATGCGTTGTCGCGGAAGGAGAAGTAATTGCGCAGTAGTTGATCGAGGTCGGCTAACGTCCAAACTGCCAGGGCTCTGGGATTGATAGCGGCAGTGCAGGAACGAGGATCGATGTGTGTCGCTTGAGTGTTGCCATCGAGGCAGTAGAAGATCTCTTTGGTTACGACGCTGAACCCCGATTCGATTAGCGCGCCGTCGCGAGGTTTGGAGACGCGTCGCTGAATCATATGGCGCTGGAAAATGGCGAACAGACGTTCCACGTCCGCGCTCTTATATTCGCTGCCTCCGTCGTGAACAATGAAATCGGGTAGTCGCTTGTGGGCGACAACGCAAATCCGCAGGCACATGATTACGCTGAGAGCGCCTGGAGGATCAAAGGAAATCCAAAAAGACAAATGCCGGCCGCTAAATCCATCGCGCAAGACAGTAAGATAAGGACGCCCGAGAACAACGCCGGTCTCCCGATCCACGAGTTCGATGTCGCAGGTTGTACTATCAATGAAGGCACGCTCCCAAATCCTCGATCCGCGCCTATCCGCCTGACTGGAGTCACCTGTCACGCTACCTTGAAGCTGGTATGCGCGTTTGGCACCCAAGCGGTTTGATAGGTAACTCGTATCAGATAGCGACTTGGCGATTTTGTAGAAGAGCTTCCGTGACGGAGCGGGAAGATGACTCTCTTTGCAGTTTCGGCAGACCCTCCCGAAGATGAGCTTCAAAGGAATGCGCGTAGGCAGAGATGCTTCGTCCCTAATGCTTTTCTCGACGATTTTCTCGACCTCTGGCGAAATACGCCGCGTTCGGTTGCCCTTGGCCCGATGATGCAGGACGAGGCCCAGAATCCCGTTGCCGGATATGGCTTGCTCTTTATGGTGCTTCGCTACCACCCTACGTTCTATCGCGGTCTCGGCGGGGCGCCTTCCCTCGATAACGTCTCGGAAGGTTTCGTAGAGAGTTAGTGCCTGTTCCAACTCTTCTGGCGTGTGGCCCTGCACAGTTTCGCGGAAGGCTAACATCGGGTCGGGTTGATGCCGTTCGCGAGCCTTAGTTCCCACCGCTACTGCCCCGGCGTCAATCATTTTGGATAGCTCAGACCATGGGAGCGATAGAACCTTCTCGTCGATACTCATTAAAGCGACGTGCGTTGCGCCTACATTGAGCACCTTATAGATGCGCCCATCCCAGATAAGCGGCTCGTTCGGCTCCAGAACGAGCCGATCAATTTGGATTGGGGTTGTTTCTCGAATGATTTCGGACGCTTTGGCGTATTGCTCCGACTTATATACGGGAACACGTCCCATTCCGCCAAGATCATAACGATTCAAATCCACATAAATCCTATTCCGTGCGATGGCCAGATATACGTCGTCTGGTTTCCACGCTTGTCCGGCTGCGGTTAGATGGTCCAGCCATATTGCAGGGCATCGACTTAGTAGATCAGACAGGGCTTTCTGCTCTACCTCAGAGAGGTGCTGCCTATCATCCAAGTAGCCAGCGAGGAATCGGATGTTGCGAGTTAGGGCGGGAGTGCGGTGAGATTCGGTGAAAACTGTGGCGCTCATTCCCATCTGTAAAGCTGCGTCCTCCAGTGCCAAATCTCTGCAGGTTCCTGACGGGCTAATGAAATACCGATTAGAGTTTTCAGCCGCGAGCTTTGCGAACTGGTCTCTCGGCTTACACTCGATCAAAGCCATGCGGCCGCTTGCATCTATCGCCAAGTAATCAGGCGTTTTGTATCCGCCACCATTACGGCCATCAGCAAGTCGATAGGAAACTCTTACTGCCTGCGGTTGATCGTAGTATTGAAAGATTGAACTTGAAAATTCGGCCTGCAGTACAAACGCCAGTTCTAGATCACTTTCGCACTGAATCACTCGCTGCATTTTTCCGCTGGCGAATCGAGTAGTTTTATGTGCAGGGCCAGCCTGCACGCGGCGTGATGCTGGCTCCGTCGCTACGCGCTTTGCGTATAACTTTCCGGCCTCATTGGGCTCGACCTGATCGGCATTAAACAGATTGAGAAGCCCATCGCTGAGGCCTGCGCGTTCATTGGCGCTACTAGCTCGCGCAGAGATCGCGTCATGCTTCATCAGATTCTCCTTGAGGAGCGCGATCTTGGTTCGAGAGTGCATCCTGAGGGCAACTCCGAAAGTGTGAACGAGCAGGTGTTGACGTCCTGCTATCGCTGGCTGTCGATTTGTTAAGAGGGGGCAACCCGAAAGGCCCCGATGGACGGCCCCAGTACAGGAGCAAGAACAATGCGCGTCTCGCCACCGACTCGCAAAAGCTTTGCGGCTTGGAGACGAACGACTGTGCCACTTCGTGCGGCGTATGCGACTTAGCTTTCAAGATGTGTGCTCCCTGCTCAGTTGATGAGCCACGTACTACGTCATCGGGAGCGCAAAAGTGCCGCGCAGGACACTCCCAGCGACTTGACAGCCACTGAGTGTCAGCGGAGACTGAAAGCGTCAGAGATCAATTTGACACTGCAGTCTGAGAGCCCAAGTGCCTGCGCTAACAGGCCTCGGGCTTTCGCTTTTTTGCGCACGGATTTCCTTGCGAAATTCATCGGATGCGCTAATTCATTGCGGTTCTCCTCAGTGGGTGCTGGGTGCGGCGCTACGCAGTAGCAGGCCGGCAGGCTGACATATCTTCACTACTGGGAGCCATCAGCAGGTCTGAGGCTCGGACTCTTGGTTTCAGCCGGAGATCAACGGCAATCTGATGTACGGTGCCACGCAGGCACCGCGATCGGCCCGACAGCACCGCATAGACCGCATCGCGAGGATACCCGTGGTGGTCTGCCCACATGGTGACCGTCTGGCCGGATTCGACAAAAAGCCGTCGGACTTCTTCCAACGAACGCAGATCTGAATTCATCCCTGTCAATCCACACAAATTTGACCAGATAGCGTCAGGTAATCACCAGTTTGATTTGTTGTCAACCTTTTGAATTAATTACACTTTCAGTGTGTAAACGTTCGGCGTGAGTAGTACGGCTGTACCTAGACTTAAAGATTTTGAGGCTAGTCAAGGTGCATCTCGTGTGTCTGCTACAAAAATCAATTCAGATCAATGTACTGATCCCAACTGAATGGCCCAACTTGCTCGCCCGGATAGCCGCGCTGATTACTGAGGAGCGGAATGCTGTTGACGGTCTCCGAGACCGAGAAGTGATGGTGGCCGTGGAACCACACTCGCACCGGGGGGCGAAACAGGTCATCGAATGCGTTGTGGAACGCCGCGTTGCTCATCTGGCCTAGGAAGCGCGGGTTTAATGTTCGCGCGCTGGGCGCGTGATGCGTCACGACGAGCACTGGCTCGGTTGCGGCGCTGATTCGGGTATCGAGCCATTGCCGCGATTGCTGGCACCGCTCGATGACGTCACGAACGCTCAGTCGTCGACCACGCCGACGAATTTCGGAGTAGTCCGCCATGTTGACGGCTGCGTCAGCCGCCGCATCGTCAGCCAGTTCTGCACCATGCAACCTAAAATCTGTCCATAGCGTGCAGCCGAGGATTTCGTAACCCCGGATCGAGATCGCATCCTGTTCGAGGAGATGAACTTGACTGCCCGCGCATTCTTCACGGGCCCTATCAACGAAGCGATCGAAATCTCGACCACCGTAGAATTCATGGTTGCCCAGCACGTATATAACGGGCCTGTCCGAAATCCCACGCTTAGCCCACTGAATCCCGCCTAGACCGGTCGCGATGTCGCCTGCCAGAACAACCACATCTTCGCCCACCGAAGGAAGCGATCGTGGCTTCATTCCAGTGAACTCCAGATGGAGGTCGGCCAAATACCGGATGCGCATCGCTGGCTTCAGGCCTCGTCAAATAGCGACGTTCCGCCTTCAATAACTTGACTGACGGTCGCGCGAATGTGCGCGAGGACGGCGCCTAGACTCGTATCATCGTTTGACGCGGGGCTGGCCGACATGGCTTCGAGTTCGCAACTCTCAGGCGGAACAGGCCTGCGCGTAGGGTCGAGTGGATGCATTTATGGCTCTACTGGACCATGTTGAAACCGAATCAATGACTGGCGGAGCAAAGTGCCAGGAATCACAGTCGAGCCGGATTCGGTGTCGAGCCTGAGCTGCTGAAGCCGTTCAATGCCGCTCTCAATGCTCTCTCTGATCTCATCTGCTGCAGACGCGGGGATTGGCAAGCCAACGACACGACCAAGCGGAGTATCGACCACGATCGTGATAACCGTGCTCGGCAGCCCATCCGTGGTAGTGGCGTCCATCGCCACCGCCGCAGCCTTGCTCGCATCGCCCAACTCGCGCGAGAGACGTTGAATGCGATGATCATCCATATCAGCCATCCGGGTTTCATGGTCATGCGGGCCACGGCTCATCGTAGCAACAGGCCGCCTTGAGTCGCACCTTCCAAGCACCGCTGAATGAGCCGGGGCTCAGTGGATAGATCTGGTTGAGCAGGCCTACTTTTGCGCGGCTTGCGGACCGACGTCGAGTGGCGCTGTCAGTTTTCGTGGCGGCACCGGCGGCGGGCATATGTTTCAGGACCTGTTATGCATCACCGATGCACGGTTCTCGCACTTATGGGTTACTTGATGAGCAAGCTTGCACCGATAGTCCCGGCTAAAGACTGGTTATGCTTGCTGCTTATGGGTCCCTTGAGCCTGTCATTTATGGGTAAGCAGCCAGGTACGAATTTGGTACAGCGGCGCATTGGGGGATGTGATGGCGACCATCGTGAAAGTGCCCGTGAAGCCGAGGACGAGCACACCGCAGCCGGAAGGCGCGAGCCGTCGTCAGGAGTTCAAGCACAAGGCGGTTGTTCGTCTGACTGGCTGGCCGACGGTCAGCAAGACGTTTCGGCTGAAGCGAGACGCCGAGGATTGGGCGCGCCGCACCGAAGACGAAATGGTCCGTGGTGTGTTCATCCAGCGAGCACCCGCCGAACGCATGACATTGGCTGCAGCGCTGGATCGATACGCCCGCGAGGTCACGCCGACGAAGAAGGCCAGCTCCAGAGCTAGCGAGCTGCGCAGGATTGCGACGGTCAAGCGACTGCTAGGCGGCTATTCGATGGCGGCCTTGTCGTCGGACCTGGTGGCGGACTTCCGCGACCAACGGCTCGCCGGCGATGTCGATCCCAAGACCGGCAAGCGTCGACCAAGAGCTGCGAACACGGTGCGGCTGGAACTTGCGCTACTGAGCCATCTTTTCACGGTCGCGATCAAGGAGTGGCGGCTGGGGCTGACTTACAACCCAGTCCAGAACATCCGCAAGCCGGCCCCTGGTCCCGGGCGCAATCGGCGGCTCGTGGCCGACGAAGAGGAGAGGCTCCTTGCGCGCGTTGATGGGCACAGCAATCCGATGCTGCGCTGGATCGTTCGAGTAGCTTTAGAAACCGGCATGCGGGCATCCGAGATCACGTCACTGCGCCGCGGCCAAGTCGATCTGCAGCGACGGATTGTCCGCTTGCTGGAGACAAAAAATACTTCGCCGAGAACGGTTCCGCTGACGATGTCCGCAGCAGCGATCTTTCACGAGGCTCTTCACCATCCCGTGCGTCCGATCGACACGGATCTGATCTTCTATGGCGAGCCCGGCCGTGACGGCACCCGAAGGCCTTACGAATTCAACAAGGTCTGGGCGGGCGTGAAGAACGAGATAGGGATCAAAGATTTTCGTTTCCACGACCTGCGACACGAGGCCGTAAGCCGTCTCGTGGAAGCAGGGCTCGGCGATCAGGAGGTTGCTGCGATCAGCGGACACAAGTCCATGCAGATGCTGAAGCGCTACACACATCTGCGTGCCGAAGACCTGGTGTCTCGCCTCGATGAAGTGAGCCGGGGTCACCGGCGGCCGAAGAGTCGTTCTCTGGCGTAGATTGGGCAGCTCCGTCGTGCCCTCAGGGGCAACTGGTTTCGTATTTCATATCGTATTTCGTATCGAGCCGATCATATGAAATACGATATGAAATTAAATTGCTGCCGCCCTGTGCTGCGCCGGGGCTGCGGTCTAAGCGCCGATTCGTGACCTGCTTGTCGCCAGAGGCTGCAGAGCCCGAAGGTGGGCGGTGGCGTGGCGCTAAAATCAGTCGCTCGGAATGGACCAACAACGGAGGATTCGACGTGCTTTAGCCCTTACACCAGAGCCAAAGCATGTCCAACACCAACCGCGCGAAAGATCGCGACGATCGTGGCCGTCTGAAACGAAACCTGCGCCGGCCGAAGTATCCGATGTCCACTCCCGGATGGTGGGTGCGTCTGCAGGTGAATCGCCCACGGCGCCATGAGAATCGTTACCTCTGCCACCGGGTCTTGCGTGGATTCGATCCTGAAGGCATGACCTGGCCGCTCGGATCGCACAAGCCGCACGTCTACTACTGGTGACGGTACCGCCAGCCCGGGCGGAATCCAGACTCCAGTCGGGGCCGCGAAGCTACCCTATACCCGGCGGCGCAATGCTGCCGTCGGAAGCGCAATCCGCAGTCAGGTCTTCTTGAGCTTCCGGCGCCCGCGAGTTCGTGACGTGGCGGGCAAATTTGTCAGTTCGGAAGCTTCTGGCATCAGCTCGGCTGGAGTGCAGCCTAGCCCAACCGCGATGCGGAACAGCACCTCCAGGGTGATGTTGTAGCGCCCGCGTTCGACGTGGCTGTAGTAGGCACGATCCAGGTTCACCATGGCGGCGAAGTCGTCCTGGGAGACGCCCATCGCCTCCCGACGTGACCGGATCAGACGCCCAACGAGTTCGATGGAAGGATGCTGTTTGCGCATCCTCGCCATTTTTGGAATGGTGGGCTATAACACCACTGTGTACAGAACAACGGTGTTTAGCACACATGCGCCAAGATGCCATCCACGTTCCAGCCACTCTCGCAGGCGCCCTTGAAGATCAGGAGAGGACCTTTTACGAGTTGGGAGCGGTCTGGGCTGCGCCACCAACGCTGTACCAGGCGCGCTGTGAGCCTGGCGTCTCGACGCATCGTGCCTTGCAAAGCCTGCTCGATCAGATCGAGGCGAAAACAGCACAGGCCAGGCACCTGCGGCCGCTGCTGGCGGCCTGCTACGGCGATCTGACCACGCCAACGCCACTGATGCCTCTGCTGTCGCTGAGCGAGAACAACCGGCAAGCGATGCTGGCCGTGTGGGCTTGGATCGCCAGGGTCAACGAGGGGCTGCAGTTGGACGATTTCGCCGACCGCGGTGCCCGCTTTCGGCGACTTGTGCTGCGCGAGTCTTCGCAGACGGCCTCTACTAACTCACCCGGGGAAGCACCGTGAAGTCGATCCGAACCGTCATGACGACCGGCGGGGTCTGGCTCTCGGCGGCGCTCCTGTCCGGCTGTGGGGCGGCTCCTCCCGTGCCTTCTGGCAGCCCGCCGCCGCGGGCAACAGCGTCGAAGATGGAGTTTCCATACTTGTTGGCCAGCTACGGCGCTTCCAACCTCGCGGTGCAGCGCGACCGGACGATCGATCTTTATCTGAGGTCGAAGAACAGCACTTTCGATCGCTACGCTGCTGCCAAGGAAGTTCGGGCGGGCCTTTCCGAATTGCAGAAGGAAGCCGTGGCCGAGATTCAGACGATGGCGCCGCAGGGTGCCGCGAAGATGTTCTACGTGGTCACCGATGTTCCGGTTGGCACCTACTCCGCGCAACTGGGAGGCTTTCCGTTGTTCGATCCGTTCAGCCAGGGTGGGTCGTTCAGATATCCGAACCCGGAACTGACCCGCTCTGGTTTAAGGAACTGGGGCGCCATTGATGGACACGTGCATCTCTCGCTGATGGGCTGGGTCATTCCTGCAACTGCCGATGAAGCCAGTCAGACTTTGCAGAGGCTCAGCCAGACTCAAGGCGCGCGGAAGGCGACGGCCGCCATCACCTACACACTTGGACGGTGCGATGCGGTGACACGAGACACCACCGACACCAGCCTGGTATGCGAAGGAACAATCCACAACGTGTACGTCTACAGCAGCGCCGATGCGGCCAGCCGGCTAGAACAGCCTGTCGTGACGGGCGTGAAGAGGTGATGAGACGGTTCGTTTCTCTATGGGAAACCTGCCGCACGTTGGCACGCCGCGATGTACTCGGGAAGTGTCAACTCTCCAGCAATGAACTGGTTGTCGATCTGTTCACGAACCGCCCGCAAAACGTAGCCTTCGAGTTCGACGCTGGCCCGCGCGGCGCGCACCGCCTCGGCACGTCGCATCCTCTCTAGTTCGCCGATACCTGCAGAAGTAGGCATGGAATCTTTTTCAGTGCAACGACGGTCAACGGAGTCGCGGTGGAAAGCACAAGGGCACTATACAGTGCCCTCATGTAATAGCTGTTTGTAAGTCGTAGCGGCGCCTTGCTGCGCAGCGACGAACTTATCCTGGTTGCCGCTGGCCAAATAGCGCAGGTGCATCATGCATTCGAGCAGGGTAAGCATAAGCACGCGGTTGGCTTCTGCGCTCCGCGGCACGCGATTTTGGATGTCGGCGATGCGCATGAGGAGTTCGTCAAGCTGAGCGCTGATCGCGGTGGCCGCAGCGGCTGCATCGAGGCCTGCCCGCAGTCCCGCAAGGCCCAAGGCGATTAGCTCCTTCGCGCAGACCGCTTGGCTTTTTCCTCGCGTTCGCGCATAGCTTCTGAAGTCCCCTTCCAAGCCGGCTTCGGCTTCGTTGAAGCGAATTCCTATCATCGACATTTTGCGCGACCTCGCTTTCAGTGCGTCGACTGTAGCGGAAGCCAAAATCTGATGTAGTGAGGTTCTGAGTGGGATGTCCACTTGTTTACACAGTTTCGCATGCGAAACCAGATGCTTTCGTTAGCGATGTAAATTTCGACGGAAGCGCGGCACTCGCGGTGTTAACAGCATTATGCTCGCCGAGCCAAGGGCTTGGCGAAGGCATGCTGCACGAAGCCGTGCGTCAGGTGTGACGGAAAGCGGTCCCATCGCAGATGGGGTAAACGCGAGCGTTTTAAGAGCTGGGAAACTGCGAGTTCGGTTTTGGTTGCGAACGATGTCGAGTTTTTTATATCCCGCTTGGAATGCTGTGCGAAATAGGCGCAGCGACGATGAGTTCTATACTACCTGCGGCTTGTAACGCGGAGGGAACTACAATGCCGAAAAGGGCGACGACTTACCTACGGGATCGGAGGGGCAATATCGCGAACGACCTTCGCAAGATCGCCAGCTTCGCGTTCAAGCTGGCGCTCGTTTTGGGTGCTGCCAGCTACGTCAGTTCGGAGCCAGGTTTGCTCGAATCGGCTTTTGGCGCATGTGCCATTTCGGTCGCGCTTTGCGCCACGGCTTGCTCGTTTGACTGGTCGATTTGGAAGCGGCCCAGCTAGGCTGGCCGGCGCAAGCGTACGGCCGTTCTGGCCGAAGCGGAATGCCGGAAACGCGATGCCGTCTATTCGGCGCCGCTCTCACCTTTTCCCAGCATAACTTCGCCCCCTCCGGGCATCCCTAGCACCAGTTCGTCGTTCTCGTTGTAGCCGACCTCGCCGCCGGCGAGCCACCTACGAGCGGCCTCCCGTCGCGCGCGTAGTCCACCTGCCGTTATCGCTACGGCGCGTCAAACAGGTCGGCTTCCCTATCGTCCAAAACTTCTGGGTCCAGCATCCCAGACAGGGCTTTCCGTACGCGAGAGGCTGAGCGCGGTGAAAGCTCGGCGGCAAGCCAAGAAGCAATCGCTTCCCGTTCGGACTCTTCCAGCTCCAGGGCTCGTGAAAATGTAGTCGACATGGACTCAAAACCTAGCACGTGGGCTGTACAAAATTATTGCATGCGCGCCGCGGATACCGGTGGCTTTGCAGGCGGGTCAAATGGTCATGTGTCCTGCCCATCTCAGCCGATAGCTGAGCCCCATTTGGAACGCGCTCAGTAACCGCGACCTTGCTCCGGAGGCTGTTCCAGCAGGTCCTGATCCACCAGGATGGGTACTTCGCGGATGAGTCGCAATGCCGCCGCCTCAATCGCCGCTTGCCTAGTCAGGAAAGTCCTGTCCGTCTCGTAGGCGCCGGCGTTGTCGACGTCCAGATGGTACGTCCAGCCGGCCCTGAATCGTTCGGTCCGAATCTCGATCCGATGCACCTTCAGCTTCGCTCCAACGCTCATCGTGTCCCCCTGGTACCTGGTCGCATGCGCGGCAAGGTCGCCCGCGCTTGCGAACGGGAAACCCGCCTGCACGCAGGCGAGCACGGGTCAATTGCCGCCCGAAGGGATGAGCGCAGCGAGACTCGTCGGTCGCGTATGCGGCCGTCGAGCGGGCCGATTGATCCGAGCGCAGCCGGTGCTAGTTCAAGAGTTGGCATCGCCTAGGAACTGGTTGATCAGCATCGTGACAAGAGCCGATCGACTTATGTAGCGGCGTTCTGCCTCCGCATCGAGCTGAGAGAGGACAGCGTCTGGTAGCACGACGGAAACCTGGCTGCGGTGGCGGCCGCGTTTGGTCTTCAACCCTGTGCGGGTCGAGACATCCCCGCGCGAGTCCGGTGCGGCCGCGATAAAGCCGTCTAGTTGCTTCAGAGGAGTTTTCGGACGAGTAATCGTCATGTCACCGATTCCTCACCGCTTGTCACCGAAAGCTCACCGATTTTCGCGGCAAAGTCGGTGACATATAGCTTTCGAACCAGTGACAACACTTCGGCTGCCGCCTTCTGGTCTGGCACTCGTAGTTCCGTCACCGACATGCCGGCACCGGCTGCGTTGGCGTAGGCCTTACGGCGGTGTAGTGGAGCATCCAGATAGACTAGGTGCGGATGTTCGGCAACGGCCTGTGCTGCAGCGCTGTTGTCCGACCCGGCGGGGTCGGCGCAGTTGAGCACGGCGTACGCCTTCAGGCCGTCTCGCATGCTCTGAGCTTCGACCACGAGCTGCGCGATGTCTTGGAGCGCCCACACGTCGTAGGAACGAGGCTGAAACGGAACGAGCACGATGTCGGCGATCACTAGGGCGGCGCGAAGGGCCGAGGAGTCTCGCCCGCCAACGTCGATGACGACGTCCTGGAACTTGCTGCACTGCTGCAGTACCTGGCTGCGCAGCCGCACGCCATCGGGATAGCTCGAACAGGCAATGGCCGGTCGCCGGTGCGACTCAGACCGGATAGCGATCGCAGTCGATGCGGTCGCTTGCCGATCGCCGTCGACGAGCCACACGTCGCGGCCGGCGATCGCGCGCTGGATCGCGATGTTGAGTGCAACTGTCGTTTTCCCCACGCCGCCTTTCGTATTGGCCACGGCCAAGATCATGGTTTAGTCCCTCTGGTGCTTCGTCATGCGTTCGACGGCCGCCTTCACCCAGGCAGCTGGGCTTCGGATACTGCCTTCGCGCATGCCGGTCGCCAGTTGCACCATCAGGGCCGCCTGCTTGTCGGTTCCCAGCTTTAGGAGTTCGCGCGCGATCAGCTGCTGGGCGTCAGCTCGGAGCTGCTTATCCACAGCTCGGCGGCTGGTGGTTCTATTTGTAGGTTCAGGTGGTGGTTCTGTTGGTGGTTCAAGGGGTGACGTAGCTTTGTCACCACCCCTGGTGGCAGCCTTGTCACCACCCTCCTGACGAAGCGCCGTCACCATCCCCCCGTCGCCGATGTCACCGATATCCCCCGGTGACAATTTGTCACCGGGTACCTGCAGCAGGTAGACGTTGCTGCTTCGGCTGCCGTTGCTACGGGTACGTGCGGCGATCTGAATTAGCGCCGGTTGCGTCTCCGTGCCCTGGCTCAAGCAATGCATGACTCGCTGCACGGTGCGCTCGGAAGTACAGACCTTTCGAGCAATGCTCGGAATGCTCGGCCAGCAAATGCCGCGGTCATCGGCGATGTCTGCCAATGCGAGCAGGACGATCTTGGTTGAAGGATCTAGCTTCTGTTCCCAAGCCCAGTTCATGGCCTTGATGCTCATCGATGCCGGGGTTGGTCACTCAACGCCCCGTTGATTCCTCGATCAGTCGATCAATCAGGTCACGCCTGAAGTAAACGCGCCGCCCGAGTTTCACGCGGGCATCCCGTAGTGACTGCCCGAAGCTCGTGTTCGAGTGGATCGTGGCGCGCAGGCCGGCAGGCGTGCGTGCAAGCAGCGTCGCTAGCGCTTCCAATGTCAGCAGTGGAGAAGGAATTGCCCGAAAGTCGGCAGGTGATGCGCTGGCGAGTGCTGATTGCATGAATTAACTCCGCTTGAGCCCTTAGAGCATTTGTGTGAGCATGAAAGCTACAAAGTAGCCAACTGCAGCTCATATAAGCACGTTCGTGTAACTATAGGCTCGATAGTGTGCAACCGCAAGCGTTGATTGAATTCACGGATGTAGGGGCTCGTCTCGCTGAAGTGCGAGTCGAGAGCGGTCTGTCGCAGACGGACTTTGCAGCCCGGCTCGGCGTCTCCCTGCGCGCCTACCAGTCATACGAGCGGGCGGAACGCGAGCCACCTTTCACACTAGCGGTTCGGCTCTATCGCGAGTTCGGCGTGAGCCCGCTTTGGTTGGCTCTAGGCGTTGAAGGTGGGTCCCGGCGTCTGCTCACACCTGAAGAATCGGCCCGCCTTTCTTCAGACCTTTACGACGCGTGGCAGAGGGGCGTCGATGCGCTGGCCGTTGATGTTGCACCGGAGTTCCGCAAGACGCTGTACCGAAAGCTGTCGCGATCCACGTTCCGGGATGGTGCAGTGCCGGCAGCCGAGATCGCTGAAACCATTGAGGACCTCAAGCCATGAGTGAGGCGGACGTTGCGCATGATCTTCATCAGCACCATCTCGCGGCAGCGCGCGTGCGTCGAAAAGCGTTGCTTCTTTGGCTGGTTCTTCTGGTGGCATGCGCGTCGCTGGTGGTCGCTGCTGCTGTCTGCAGCTCACAGCTTCAGAGCAAAGGTCAGCTGTGGGTGCTGGGCCTGTTCGCACTTGCCGGCACCGGATTTATCTACGTGATCAGTGCTGTTGATAAAGGCAGCAGAACGCTTTGGCCGCGCGGCCTGACTCAATTCGCCCATGTGTTGAAGCCCACGACTCCGCCCAGTAAAGACGTTACGTACAGGGATCAAGCGACCCACGACGAAAGCACCCGATGACCGTCGTGTCCATGCCAGTTAGCCGCAACGTTTCGGCCATGTGCCGCGGTTTCTTAGACGGCGGCCCCCTGCTTCTGGCCCGGGCCTCGGCCATGGCGCTGAAGCGCATCTTCCAAACTCAAGAATGCCGATGTCACGCCGTCCGCCGGCGCGCTCGGGCCGTAACGCGAAATCACGCTGTTCGACGCTCACGAGTTCACGGAGCGCCGAGCCCATCTCCACGGCCGTGGGCGATCAAGCGAGAACAGCTGACCTGCTGCCACGCGCTGGGACGAACTGATGGCGCCCACTAGGAAGCACGTATTCGACCGGGCAATCGCCCAACCTGACACCAAGAACTGTTGCCGCTCGCTGAAAACTGACCAGCAAATCGAGGATCTGCTCGCGGAAAATTGACCAGGGTGTTCCGACTTAGCCTGCGGGGTTTAAGGCCCAGCAGGGAGAAGAGGTGCACACCATGGCGACATACGCGAAAGTCCGCAGGATGCGGCTTCGGGACGGGCTATCGATCAGCGAGATCGCACGACGCACGAGCCTGTCGAGAAACACGATCAAGGCGTGGCTGCGGGAGGCGACCCGCAGCGAGATGAAGTACCGGCGCCCTGCCGGCCCCAAGAAGATCACGGACCACGAGCAGTGGCTGCGCAAGGCGCTGGAGGCCGATTCGCGCCGTCCGCGTCGAGAGCAACGCACCGCCCTGAAGCTGCATGCGCAGCTCAAGGACCAGGGCTTCACCGGCAGCTACGCGCGCGTCACAGAGTTTGTCCGTAAGTGGCGCGCCGAGCTGGGTGCGGTCAGCGCCCGAGCGGACTACGTGCCGCTGACCTTCACCTGGGGCGAGGCCTTCCAGTTTGACTGGAGCGAGGAGCGCCTCGTGATCGGCAGCATCTGGCGCAAGGTGCAGCTGGCACACATGAAGCTGTGCGCCTCTCGCGCCTTCTGGCTCGTGGCCTATCCGAGCCAGGGCCACGAGATGCTCTTCGACGCCCACACGCGCTGCCTGACCGGGCTGGGCGGGGTCGCCCGGCGCGGCATCTACGACAATATGAAGACGGCGGTCGACCAGACCCCGCGCAAGGATCGCGGTCGCGTCGTCAACGCGCGCTTCGCCGCGATGACGGCGCACTATCTCTTCGATCCCGACTTCTGCAACGTCGCCTCCGGCTGGGAGAAGGGTCGCGTCGAAAAAGGCGTGCAGGATGCCCGTCGCCGGATCTGGCTCGACGCTACGCAGCAGCGATTCGGCAGCTTCGCCGAGCTCAATGTCTGGCTGGCGACCCAGTGCATGGAGGCCTGGTCAGCGCCGCACCCGGACTTCTCCGGCATGACGATCCGCGAGGCCTGGGAGCACGAGCAGCCACAGCTGATGCCGATGCCCACACCGTTTGACGGCTACGTCGAGCTGCCGGCCAGAGTGTCGAGCACGAGTCTGGTGTCGGTCGCCCGCAATCGCTACTCAGTGCCGTGTCGGCTGGCGGGCCATCGCGTCAGCGTGCGGCTGTATCCGGAGCGCATTGTCATCGTCGCCGATCAGTCGATCGTGGCCGAGCATGCCCGCGCCGTCGATCGCGATCATGTCGTCTACGACTGGCAGCACTACCTGCCGCTGATCGAGCGCAAGCCCGGTGCGCTGCGAAACGGTGCGCCGTTTGCCGATCTGCCGGACCCGCTGCAACGGCTGCGTCGGGCTTTGCTCAAACGTGACGGCGGCGACAAGGTCATGGCACAGGTGCTCATGACGGTGCCGACGCACGGATTGGAGGCGGTGCTGGTCGCCGTCGAACTGGTGCTCGACAGCGGTCGGCCCAGCGCCGAGCACGTCCTCAATGTCCTCGCGCGACTTAGGGAGGGACCACCACCGCAGACGGTCGAGACCTCCCTGCAGGTGAAGGCGGCGCCGATTGCCGATACCGAGCGTTACGACACGCTGCGTACGGAGCTGAGCCATGGCTGATCTGATCAATGATCTGAAGCGGCTGCGCCTGTATGGCATGGCGGCTTGCTATGCCGAGGGCCTGGAACAAGGCTCGACGACGGGCCTGACCAGCTACGAGACCCTGCTGACGCAGCTGGTACAGGCCGAATCAACGGACCGGGCGATGCGCTCGATCCGCTACCAGATGCACGTCGCGCGCTTTCCGATCCACCGCGATCTGGCGGGTTTCGATTTCGAGCAGTCGAAGGTCGACCGCCGGCAGATCACCACCTTTGCCACGACCGCCTTCACCGAGAAGGCCGAGAACATCGTGCTGATCGGCGGTACTGGCACCGGCAAGACGCATCTGGCCACGGCGCTGGGGATCGAAGCCGTCGCCCGCCATGGCAAGCGGATGCGCTTCTACTCGACCATCGAGCTGGTCAACACGCTGGAGAAGGAGAAAGCCGCTGGAAGGGCTGGCCGGCTGGCGCACCAGCTGATGCATCTGGACCTCGTGATCCTCGATGAGCTGGGTTACTTGCCGTTTTCGCAGGCCGGTGGCGCGCTGCTGTTTCACCTGCTGTCGAAGCTCTACGAGCACACCAGCGTGATCATCACGACCAATCTGGTCTTCGCCGAATGGGCGTCCGTCTTCGGCGATCCGAAGATGACCACGGCGCTACTGGATCGACTGACGCATCACTGCCACATCGTCGAGACCGGCAACGAGTCCTATCGCTTCCGGCACAGCAGTCACATCGCCAAAGCACGTATCAAGTCCAGGGAGCAGGCCAAGACCCGGCAACAGGAGGAAACCGACGAGACGATCTGACGACCAGCGATAGAATCAAACCACGCCGGCAGCATCCGCCGCCGGCCTCCATCCCTGGTCAATTTTCAACGAGCAGTGATGGTCAGTTCTCGGTGAGCGCCAACACCGGGCAGACGCTGACCATGTGGCTGCGGCCCCTGGAGGCCCGCCGATGAAGCTTGCCGTGGCCAAGTACTCCGTGGGCAAACCCGCGGACTTCGGGGAATTCGCCGCACGCCAGCGGCTGATCTTGGAGGAAGCGAGTCGCGCCGGCGCCGAACTGGCGGTGCTGCCCGAGTACCTTGCCCTCGAGCTGGCGGCGACGTTTGCCCCCGAGATCAGCCGCGACCTGAGCGCCTCGCTGGCCGCGCTGCAGCCTCTGCAGCCGGCGTGGTTGACGCTGTACGCTGATCTGGCGCGCGAGCTGCGCATGACCCTCCAGGCCGGCACGTTCCTCACCGAGGTGGCCCCGCAGCGCTATCGCAATCGGGCCTGGTGGTTTGCGCCAGACGGCACGCGCGGTTATCAGGACAAGTTGCAGCTGACGGGGTTCGAGAGGGCGGCCGGCATCATCGAGGGCGGCGACGACCTCAAGGTGTTCGATCTCAACGGTGTGCGTGCCGGCATCTCCGTCTGCTACGACAGCGAATTCCCCTTGCCCGTACGCGCCCAGCGCGAGGCCGGCGCCCGCCTGCTGCTGGTCCCGAGTTGCACGGACACCGCGGCGGGCGCGACACGGGTCCGCGTGGGCTGCATGGCACGCGCCCTGGAGAACCGGATGTTCGTCGCGCAGGCGGTGACGACTGGAACCGCCGGCTGGAGCCCTGCGCTGGACACGAACACCGGCGAGGCCACGATCTATGCACCGATGGATCATGGCTTTCCGGAAGGCGGCATTCTCGCCATGGCCCGCGGCGAGCAGTTGTGGGCGATCGCCGATCTGGACTTCGAGGCGCTTGAAAAGCACCGGGCACAGGCCCAGGTCGCGGTTGACCGCGACTGGGATGGGCAGAAGATGCCGGCTCTCCAGAGGGCTCGGCATGCGAATCCGTAGCTGGTTTTTCCCAACCACCACCCGGACCCCAGGCGGATCGCCCGCCATCGGGTTCATCTCAACCCAGAGGTTTCAATCATGACGAAGCTCCCTGTTCTAACCCTGATGTTCTCCTCTCTCCTTCTGCCGCTCGCGGCTCACGCGGGCGCGTGCGACCGCCTTCCTGGCTGGCAGCAGCTCAAGGAAACGCTCACCGCCGCCCGCAAGGAATCCAATGGCGGCTTCAACCTCGACATGTGGGGCACGGTTGTCAGCACCGACGGCACCGTGTGTGCCGTGGCCTTCACCGGCGCGGAGTACGGCGACCAGTGGCTCGGTAGCCGCGTGATCTCCGCGCAGAAGGCGAATACCGCGAATGCCTTCAGCCTTCCGGGCCTCGCGCTTTCCACCGCCAATCTCTACTCGGCCACGCAGCCGGGCGGCAGCCTCTACGGCTTGCAGCACTCCAACCCGGTGGACACCGGCGTGGCCTACGCCGGCAACGCCGCGTATTTCGGCACCGCGAAGGACCCCATGACGGGCAAGCGGATCGGCGGCGTGAACGTGTTCGGCGGCGGACTGGCGCTATACAACGCGAAAGGCGATCGCGTGGGAGCACTGGGCGTAAGCGGCGATTCTTCGTGCGCGGACCACAACATCGCCTGGAAGACGCGCCAAGCGTTCGCGCTCGACTACATGCCGGGTGGTGTCAGCCCCGCGAAGGACGACAACATCATCTTCCTCGGCCAGACCGAGAAGTCGAGCGGCTTCAAGCATCCACTCTGCGGGGGAACCGAGGAGAAGGTGAAGCTGTCGGTGGTGAGAAAGAAGTAAATCAGCCCGCGCAGGGCGGGCATAACCCGCCCTGCGCGCTGTTTCCGAAACATGCGGCTCACAACCTTCGGGGGAAAAAATGACGAAACCTGCTTCCGGTGGTTCATCCCGCACCGCAGGGGCCAGCGGTTTCCTGGAAGTGCGTGGCGCACGCGAGAACAACCTCGAGGACGTTGACGTCGCCATCCCACGCAATGCGCTGGTCGTGTTTTCCGGCGTCTCCGGATCCGGCAAGTCCTCGCTCGCCTTCGGCACCATCTATGCCGAGGCGCAGCGGCGCTACTTCGAGTCGGTGGCGCCGTACGCGCGGCGCCTGATCGATCAGGCGGGCGTGCCGGATGTCGATGCGATCGACGGCCTGCCTCCTGCAGTGGCGCTGCAGCAGCAGCGCGGATCCAGTAACGCACGTTCCTCCGTGGGCAGCGTGACTACCTTGTCGAGCCTGGTGCGGATGATGTATTCCCGCGCCGGCGCTTACCCGCCATGCCAGCCGATGCTGTATGCCGAGGATTTCTCGCCAAACACGCCCCAGGGAGCATGCCCGAGCTGCCATGGCCTCGGACATGTGTACGAGGTGACCGAAGCCAGCATGGTGCCGGACCCGTCACTGAGCATTCGCGAACGTGCGGTCGCCGCCTGGCCGCCGGCCTGGCACGGGCAGAACCTGCGCGACATCCTGGTGACCCTGGGCTACGACATCGACCGGCCATGGAAGGACCTCTCCAGGAAAGACCGCAACTGGATCCTGTTCACCGAGGAAACGCCCACCGTGCCGGTTTACGCGGGCTTCACAGCTGCCGAAACCCGCGCGGCGCTCAGGCGCAAGCTGGAGCCCAGCTATATGGGGACCTTCACCGGCGCACGGCGCTACGTCCTGCAGACCTTCGCCAACACGCAGAGCGCGCTGATGAGAAAGCGCGTATCCCGCTTCATGAAGGGCCAGCCGTGTCCGGCCTGCCACGGCAAGCGGCTCAAGCCCGAGGCGCTTTCGGTGACCTTCGCCGGGGCGGACATCGGCGAATTCCTGAAAATGCCGCTGGACCAGGTGGCGTCCTTGCTGGAACCCATTGCCAAGGGCGATTTCCGTGCGCATGCCGCTGGAGCGGGCGCCGACAAGGAGGTCACGCGCCGCGACCGTGCCGCGCGTGCGGCCTCGGGCCGGGCTGTCCATGCGGCATCGCCCGATGTACGTCGCAGCTCCGCGCTGTCGGAGGAAAAGCGCCTCGCCGCGCAGCGGCTGGCCGACGGGGTATTGGCGCGCTTGCGCCAGTTGCGGGAGCTGGGCCTGGGCTACCTGACGCTGGACCGCGCAACGCCGACCCTCTCGGCCGGCGAACTGCAGCGCCTGCGGCTTGCCACGCAGCTGAGTTCCCTGCTGTTCGGCGTGGTTTATGTGCTCGACGAGCCCTCGGCGGGCCTGCATCCCTCGGACAGCCAGGCTTTATACGGCGCACTCGAAAGGCTGCGCGACGCGGGCAATTCGGTGCTCGTGGTGGAGCACGACCTGGATCTGATGCGCCGAGCGCAATGGCTGGTGGATGTCGGCCCGGAGGCCGGTGAGCGCGGCGGCCGCGTTCTCTACAGCGGCGTGCCTGCCGGCCTGCGCGACGTCGCCGAGTCGCGCACTGCGGGCTACCTGTTCGCCAAGATCCCCGCGCCGGGCAGCCGCGGGCGCACACCCGCCGGCTGGCTGGAGTTGCAGGGTATCCGTCGACATAACCTGCGTGGGGTGGATGCGCGCATACCGCTGGGCGTCCTGACGGCCGTCACCGGCATCTCCGGCTCCGGCAAGTCCAGCCTCGTGGCGCAGGCGCTGCCCGAGCTGGTGCTGCTGCACCTGGGGCACGAGCCCGAGGACGATCCGGTCGAAGCAGAGGACGGTGATGGGCCTGCGGTGATCGAGACCACCGGAGGCCACCTCGCCGGCGATGTGGACGCCGTGCAGCGCCTGGTGCAGGTAGACCAGAAGCCGATCGGCCGCACGCCGCGTTCCAACCTGGCGACGTACACCGGGCTGTTCGATCACGTGCGCAGGCTTTTCGCCGCTACCCCCGATGCGCGACGCCGCCGTTTCGATGCGGGCCGGTTCTCGTTCAATGTGCCGAAGGGACGCTGCGAAACCTGCGAGGGAGAGGGATTCGTTAGCGTGGAGTTGCTGTTCATGCCCAGTGTGTACGCGCCCTGCTCGACCTGTCATGGCGCGCGTTACAACGAAGCCACACTGAAGGTGCTCTGGAAGGGGCGCAACATTGCCCAGGTGCTGCAGATGACCGTGGAGGAGGCGCATGAATTCTTCGGCGGCGAGGATGCAGTGGCGCGCCCACTGCAGTTGCTGATCGAGATCGGGCTGGGCTACCTGCGCCTGGGACAGCCGGCTACCGAGCTGTCCGGAGGCGAGGCGCAGCGCATCAAGCTGGCCACTGAACTGCAGCGCAGCCAGCGCGGCCGCAACCTGTACGTGCTCGACGAGCCGACCACCGGGCTGCATGCATCGGATGCCGATCGGCTGCTGGTTCAATTGCAGCGCCTGGTCGATGCGGGCAACACGGTAGTGATGATCGAGCATGACATGCGCGCGGTGATGCAAGCCGACTGGGTGATCGACGTGGGTCCGGGCGCGGGCGACGCCGGTGGCCGGCTGGTGGCGAGCGGCACGCCGCATCAAGTATCTCAGGAAACGGGCAGTCGAACCGCTCTATTTCTCGCGCAAGAGCTGCAGGGCCATCCCCGCAATATAGCGCCGGTGAAATGACGGGCCTTTCTTACTTCCGCAGGTCGGAACCCTTGCGAAGCCGCGACGCCTTGGCAGGGCTCAAGCACAGAAGCGACAAAGACCATGCGGTAATGATGCTTGCTGTCGCAGCGAGCAGCTGAACACGCGACTGCCCGCTCGGAGGCCGCCGGGGCATCCAGTAGGTTCCCGCAAAGCAGGCCCGGGATAGAGCGCCACTCCGCCCCGGCAAATTGCACGCTCATCCGCGTTACGTTGCAGATCGAGGTTGCTCCCCGCTGGTGCCAAGAGCGAGCGGCCGCGCGGCGATTTCCGCTACCAAAATCCGCTTTTTCTGCAGGAAACGCGGTTCCCTTTTTGTCGACCGAGGGATAGCACCAGTTTATTCATCCCAGTGATGGCGATCATTCCCGCAATCGGGTTCACTTATATCGCTGCTTCACTGATTCTCCCTCCGCAGTTTATTACTACTCGGAGGAGACTCGGCAATGAGCCGTCCCGCGCCACTGGCGCTCCATCTTGGATTGCCCAGCGCGATCCTGGCCATTTTTGCTGTGGCTGCCGCCTTTTCGCCGATCGCCCATGGCGCCACGCACGTCGCTGACGACCTGCAAAAAATTGCGTCGAATGGCCAGGCGATCGTGGCTGTCGGCAATGACCTACTGTCCCGTTCGACCGATTCCGGCAAGACCTGGGAAGCGCAAAAGCTGGAGAGCCGAGCGGCGCTGATCGACGTCGCGGCCTGCGCGGACAGAAGCTTTGTCGCACTCGACTTCCATCGCCGTGTCTGGACTGGGAATGCACAAGGCACCGGCTGGCGCCTTGCCGCGGGCTCGATGCCGGAGGACTTCACCCCTATGGCCCTGGCGTGTGCTCCGGACGGCGGATTCTGGGTCGTTGGGACCTATTCCACGGTTCTGCATAGCGGCGATCGCGGAGTGAGCTGGCAGAAGACCGAGTTTGGCCAAGACGCGATCCTCACCACCATCCGATTCATCGACGCCGGCAATGCGGTTGTCGCCGGTGAGTTTGGCATCGTTGCGCGCAGCAGCGATGGCGGCGCCAGCTGGGAGATGCTGCCCCCCATCCCGGACGATTTCTACGCCTTCGACGTCTGGTTCACCGACGCCGATACCGGCTGGCTGACGGGTCGCGGCGGGATCATCCTCGGCACCCGCGATGGCGGACAGAGCTGGACGCCGGAAACCAATGCCGCCGGTGTGCCGATGTACGGGTTTCTTTCGGGTGCCGGTGGCCGCCTATTTGCTGTCGGCGAACTCGGTTTGATCCAGCAGCGCGGATCCAACGGCAAATGGCGGGTTTTGCCGAGCGCTACCTCCGGCAGCGGTTACCTCCGTGGCGGCGTCGCCCTCCCGGGCCGCTCGTCCCTGATCGTGGTCGGCGGTTCCGGCGCCAGCACGCCGGCGATGGTGAATATCGAATCGGAGGGCATCCATTGATTCGCCAAAAGATAGTCGCCGCGCTGCAGCGGGGCGAAGAGTGGATTTTTGCCAGCCCGCGCTTCGTGCTCGCGCTGATTCTCGGCCTGTCGGCGTTCTTCGCCAGCCAGATCCCCGGCATGAAAATGGCGTCGGATTTCGAGGACCTTCTGCCGCAGCAGCATTCCTATATCCAGCTGCACAACGAGGTGCGCGGGATTTTTGGCGGGGCCAACGTCATCACGGTTGCGGTGGAGGTCGGGCAGGGCACGATCTTCAGCAACGAAGCACTCGCCGCGATCGAACGCATTACGCAGGGCATCGACATGCTGCCGGGGGTCAATCACAACCTCGTGGCCAGCATCACGCATCGCACGACGCGCCGGGTCTACATCAATGAAGCCGGCACGATCCGCTCCGATCCCTACTACGACCCGAATGCCGAGGCGCTGACGCCGGCGCAACTGAAGACCTTGCAGTTGCAGGTGCAGGCGGATCCACGCATCAGCGGGCGCCTGGTGTCGGCCGATGGCAAGGTGGCGATCATCCGGGCACAGATGAACAGTTCGACCTCCGACGAACTGCTCGAAGCCTTCGCCGGGCTGCAGAAGATCCGCGAGGCGGAAGCACGCAACGGCCTGCGCATCTACGCGGTGGGAAACCCGGTGCTGACCGGCTGGGTCTACACCTATCTGCCGCAGATCGTCGAGATTCTGCTCTACACCACGGCCTTGATAATCCTGTTGCTGGCGGGATACTTCCGCCGCCTCTACGGCATCGTGTTGCCATTGCTGGGCATTCTCCTGTCCTCGGCCTGGGGCCTGGGCTTCATGAATCTGGTCGGCATTCATCTCGATCCGCTGTCGATGCCGATCCCTTTTCTGATTGCCGCCCGTGCGACCTCGCACGGGGTGCAGTTGGTCGAGCGCTACTACTACGAACTGGCGCGCACCCAGAACGGTCGTCAGGCTGCGCGCAATGCATTGGACGCGCTGTTCCGCCCGGGCTCCCTGGCGATCATCGTCGACGCCATCGGTATCGCCGCGGTGGCGATCGGCGCGGCGCCGTTCAACAAGCATCTCGGCGCCTTTGCCGGCTTCTGGGCCTTCTCGGTGATCTTCACAGTGCACTTCATGGTGCCGCTGGCGCTGACCGTGCTACCGCAGCCCCGGCGCACTGAGAACAGCCGTGACCAGACTTCGGCGACGCTGCACCGGATGGTGGAGCCGGTCTCCAACGCCGGCGTCGGCCGTGCGGTGTTGTTGGGCGCCCTGGTGCTGCTCGGGCTGGGTGCATGGGGCGCGTCCCAGGTGCAGTTCGGAGAGTCCGAGCCTGGCTCGCCGATTCTCAAGCGTGACCACGACTACAACCGCTCGGCGCACCTGATCTCGGAGAGCTTCCCCGGCAGTGAGGAACTGTTCGTGGTGGCCCGCTCCAGCGAGCGCGAGGGCTTGCGCAGCCCCGAGGCGATGGCAGCCATGGAGAAATTCGAGCGCTACATGCTTGAGGAGCCGGTGGTGGGCGCCGCCAAGGGCCTCCCTGACCTGGTGAAGCAGGTCAATCGCCTGACCCACGAGGGCGATCCGCGCTGGCTGCAAATACCCGGAGACGCACGCGGCGTGGGCAGCCTGATGTATGCCTTCGAGTACTCCAGTCCGGTACCCGGAGCCCTGCGCGAGTACGTCAACCCCGAGGAGACGCTGGCAAACCTGAGCTTCTACCTGCCGGACCTGCAGGCGAAGACGATCGAGGCGGCGGTGCAGCGCGCGAAGCAGGGCGCCGAGCTTTACGGCAAGGGTATCGAGGGCTTCACGATCGAGCCGGCGGCCGGTGTCGTCGGCGTCAACGCCGCTATCAATCAGGCCAACTTCCATGACAGCGTCATGGTCACGGCTTTCGTGTTGATCGCATCGTTCCTGATGGTGGCGACCTACTACAACTCGGCGCACGCCGGCTGGCTGATGATCCTGCCGATGATCTTCGCCACGGTGCTCAGCTACGGCTATCTGGGCATCGCCAATGTAGGCATAAACGTCAACATCATCCCGGTGGTCGCGGTGGGAATGGGCGTGGGCATCGACTATGCGATCTATGTGATGGACCGCGTTCGCGACGAGATAGAGAAGGGACGAGCGCTGCACGATGCCGTCGCCCATGCCATCAGCACCACTGGCCTTGCGGTGATGTTCACCGCAACGACCCTCGTCGCTGGTGTGGTCATGTGGGTGTTCTTCTCAGACCTGCGCTTCCAGTCCTCGGCCGCACTGCTGCTGATTGTGATGCTGGTGCTCAACGCCATTGGCGCCATGGTCGTCGTACCCGCCTGGATTCTCGCCTTCCGCCCCGGCTTCGTGACGGCCTCGTCCGCCGCGCCCGTGGGCTCCACCAGCGCGGCATCACCCCCGGATTTCGCCACGCCCGGCTGCGGGCGCAAGGCAGCCAGTGAATAACCAGAGACCTGAGAGAGGAGTGAATCAGATGAGGATTGCCGGAAAGGCATTGGGAAGCCTCGCGATGGGATTGTGCGCATGGGGATTGGCCCTGCATGGCAAGACGGTACAGGCCGGGGAACTGGGCGCATGGCGCATCAATGGCTTCCTGGAGAACGATACCCGCGTCCGCCAGGATGTCGGCCTGTCGAAGGAGCGCAATACCCTGCGCCTCGAGGCAGATCGCGAGTTCGGCGATCTCGGTGCCTTCACCGGCAACTCCTTGACCTTGAAGCTGCGTGGCACCTACGACGGTGTTTATGACCTCAATTCGAAGGAGTACGGCCGCAATGCCGGTGGCCCGATCTGCCTGGAGGACACCTCCGGCTTGATCCCGGCCGGCTGCGTGGCGCATGGCCGCGGCGCCTTCGGCGGCAATAACCTGCAGTACGGGGTGTTCAACGGCGTGCCGGGCGCGGGCCTCGGCCAATTCGGTTTCAACCTGGCCAACAATCCCAACGACGGCATGATCGTGCTGGGCGAGCCCCTGCACCGGCCGGGCGGCGGTGTCGCATTCGGCGTTCCGGTGCGGCCCTGCGACGTGGATTCCCGCGGCTGCCTCCGCGGCTACATGGACGGCAGCGAGAACGATCTGCGCTTCCCGGAATTCGCTGATGCCGACCGCCTCGACTGGCTGCGCGAAGCCTACTTCGACAGTTCCCTGCTGTTCTCATCGCCGCTCAGCGACGAGGAGCAGGAACTGTTCTTCCGCGTAGGCAAGCAGCAGGTCATCTGGGGCCGTACCGATCTGTTTCGCGTGCTCGACGTCATCAACCCGGTCGACTACTCGCGCAACAACATCTATGACGAATTGCAGGACATTCGCATCCCGATGTGGATCGCCACGGCAGAGTACCGAATGGGCCCGGTGGGGGCCCTGCAGGATCTCAACTGGCAGGTGGTATGGAACTTCGACAAGTTCCGCCCCAACAGCCTGGGCCAATGCGGCACCGCCAACGTCATCCTGGATGCCGGCTGCTTCTTCCGCGGCATGAAGAATCTCTGGGATAACGGCGGTACGGTGTCCAACTTTGCCCTGGTGCCGCCAATCCTCGGGCAGCCGGGTACGGCCATGACTACGGACTTCGGCCCCAACCAGGTCGGCATCCGCGAGGTGCAGCTGCCGAACTGGACGCTGTCCAACACGCAGATCGGCACCAAGTTCGAGGGCGTGCTCGGCGACGTCAGCTTCTCGCTCAATGGCCTGCTCTACCGTTCGCAGCTGCCCAGCCTGCATGGTGGCTCCGGGGGACCGCCAGCGATCAGTCCCTTCGCCAACCTGCTGCTGCCGGTGGACCTGCAACTGCCGGAACTGCTGCCGGGGGTGGGCCAGTACAACACCGTGCCACGCCCGGTGCCTTACCTGATCGCCTTCGACATCGCCTTCCCGCGCGTCAAGCTGCTCGGCGGTTCGCTCGACTTCACGATCGCGCCGATCAAGACAGTGGCACGCATCGAAGCGGCGATGACTTGGGGCGAAGAGTTTCCCAATACCCTGCGCCCCGAGCTGTACAGCAAGTCGCGCGTCGCGCGCTACGTCGTCGGGCTTGATCGCCTGACGTTCATTCCCTTCCTGAACGCCGACCGAACCTTCCTGTTCTCGCTGCAGATTTTCGGCCAGCACCTGCTCGATCACGAACTGGAGCAGGCGCAGCTTGGCCAGATCGGCATGCCGGACTGGAAGGACAACTGGACCGGCACGCTCTTCATCCAGACCTGGTACCTGCAAGACCGCTTGCAGCCCAAGCTGGTGATGGCGCGCGACTGGAAGGCTGGTGCCTACGCGATGCAGCCTTCGGTCGACTACCTGCTATCGCAGAACTTCAAGATCTCGATCGGTGCCAACGTCAAGTTCGGCGACGGTGCGCAGAAGTTCAACGACTGCCGCGACTGCAACCCCTATCCGCCGTTTACCGCCTATGCCTCATCCGGCGGCCCCTTGCTGGAGGCCGGCCCCATCGGTCTCACCGGCTTCGAGCCGCTGGGCCGTTTCCGCCAGGGCCCCCTGGGCTCATCGGACAAGGAAGACGAGGTCTTTATCACCCTGGGCTACCAGTTCTTCTGATCCGGCCCCACGCATAAACCCCCGAGAGGAATCCAAGATGAAGAGAATCACCCGATCCGTATTGGCGATGCTCGCCGGAACGCTGTTCACTGCTCCGGCGCTGGCGCAGAGCGCCGACGAAGTCATCAACCAGTCCTTTTACCCCTACAAGGCCGGCGCGCCGACGGCGCCCGGCGTTAACGTCGGGGTCGTGATCGACAAGAACAATGCCGACCAGTTCAAGGCGGTGCTGGACCCGGTCACCTACGACCTGCTGAAGAAAGGTGAGCAGCCGGCTATCAAGGTTGGCCCTACCGATTCCTTCGATGTGCATCCGAAGTACGTGGAGGCGACACGGCAGAACATCGGCAAGGTCAAGATCGTCGGTGGCAACCTCGAAGGCTACAGCGCCGGCCGACCGTTTCCGGAGCTGCCGTCGAGCAGCGATCCCGACGCCGGCCGCAAGCTGGCGTTCAATTTCCGTCACACCTTCTCGGCTGGCGACAACGTCCAGATCAAGCCGTTCTACTGGAAGTACCGCAACGCCGCCACCGGAAAGGTGGATCGCACGGTCGAATTCCAGTTCAACTTCCTGAACTTCAAGCACCGTGTCGCCGAGGAGCCGATCCCGGCGGTTTCGCCCAATCCCAACGACTACTTCCGCGGCATCTACGGCAAGGCGTTCAGCCCGCAGGACGTTCAGGACACGCAGCTGATGATTCTGAACTTCGACCAGGACCAGAAGGCCAGCGACGGCTACCTGTATCTGGGCTTCCAGCGCCGCGTGCGTCGCCTGGAGACCAGCCAGACCACGGATGCCTTCCTCGGTTCCGACCTGATGATCCAGGACTTCGAGGGTTACTTCGGGCGCGTGGCCGAGATGAACTGGAAGTTCAAGGGAACCAAGACCCTGCTGATGCCGCTGTACCGCCATAACGAGCAGAAGCTTTCGGATGAGTACAAGCAGCCGGACGGCTACAAGTTCGTTGCGATGACCGGCAAGGGCGAGTGCTTCCCCGACGTCACCTGGCAGCTGCGGCAGGTGCACGAAGTGGAGATGACGCCGGTTGATAAATCCTCGCCGGTTGGTCGCCGCGTGATGTACCTCGACTCCCAGACTTTCGTCGCGCCGCGCACGCTGGTCTATGACCGCGCCGGAAAGCTGTGGAAGTCCTGGATGATCGGCCACACCTCTACCGAGCATCATCTGCCGAGCAACAAGGGCAAGTTTGCGGCGATCTACGATAGCTTCAGCATGTTCGACGTGCAGAACCAGCGCTGCACCACCGGGCAGTTCCGCACCGAGATTGACGGAAGCAAGAGCCCGGTGCGCATGTTCAACCCGCAGTTCATGCGCAGCGGTGGTGCTTGATGGGCAGGCAGTTGCTCACTGTCGATGAGGTTCGTGGGTGTTGGGCGATCATGCCCACACCCGCGACCCCGGACGCCGGCGACTGGCGCGTCCAGAACACCGTTGACCTCGACGAAACCGCGAGAGCGGCCGAAAAGCTGATCGCCGCCGGAGTCGATGCGATCGTGACCCTGGGCTCCCTGGGCGAGTGCGCGACGCTGACCTGGGAGGAGAAGCGCGCCTACCTGGGGACGCTGGTCGAGACCGTGCGTGGCCGCGTGCCGCTGTTCGGCGGCACCAGCAGCCTGGGCACGCGCGAGACCATCCGGCAGACGCGCGAGGCACGCGACATCGGTATTGACGGCGTCATGCTCGGACCGCCGATGTGGTGCGCGCCTGATGTGCCGACCGCGGTGCAGTTCTACCGCGACGTCGCCGAGGCATGCCCGGACACGGCGATCTGCATTTACGCCAACCCGGAGGCCTTCAAGTTCGATTTCCCGCGGCCGTTCTGGGCACAGGTCGCGGAGATCCCGCAGGTCATCACGGCGAAGTACCTGGGTATCGGCGCACTGATGGCGGATCTGAATCTGACCAAGGGACGCATCCGCTTCCTGCCGATTGACGCCGACTACTACGCCGCCGCACGTATCGCGCCGGAGGCCTGCACCGCGTTCTGGACCAGCGGCGCAGTCTGCGGCCCGGCGCCGGTGCTGCGGCTGCGCGACGAGGTGGAACGGGCGAAGAAGTGCGGCGACTGGGCGCAGGCGCAGGCGCTGACCGGAGCTATCGGCCGCACTTACCAGACACTGTTCCCGCAAGGCTCGTTCAAGGAGTTCTCGCTTTACAACATTGGCCTGGAGAAGGCGCGCATGGACGCCGCCGGCTGGATGCGAGCGGGCCCGGCCCGGCCGCCGTACACGCTGGTGCCGGAGGCTTATCTCGAAGGCGCCCGCGAGTCTGGCCGGCGTTGGGCACAGCTGCACCGCGAATATGACAGCAGGGGAGGGTGACATGAGTACCAATGCACTGGAAAAGGCCTTGTGGCAGATCGGCACCAACCCGGTGGAGACAGAGCGCTACCGCGCCTGCCCGCAGACCTATGCGGCCGAGTTCCGGCTGGACGAAGCGGAGCGGGCCATCCTGGCTGATCTGGATGTCGGCGCGATGGCGCGGCGCGAAACCAGCACGCTGCTGCTGATGATGGCTTTCCTGGCGGTGCGCGGGCCTGGATCGATGGGCGAGTACATGCAGAGCATGAACCGTCCGGCCTGAGGCCGACCTACGAAGGAGATAGAAATGGCAGAAATAGTGGGCGGCTTCCTGATGCCGCATGACCCCTTGATCCCGAGCATTACCGATGCGGCGGAACCGGCGCAGTGCGACCGCGTGCTCGGTGCCTTCGAGAAGGTCGCGCGCCGGGTCGATGAACTTGATGCCGACACTGCGATCATCATCGGAGACGATCACTACGCGCTGTTTGGGCCGCACTGCATCCCGCGCTGCCTGATCGGCATTGGCGATGTCGAGGGGCCGGCCGAGAAGTGGCTCGGCTTCGAGACCGGCGTGATCGAGAACAACGAGCCGCTGGCCAAGCACATCCTGTTCAGTGGCTATGACGATGGTATCGACTGGTCCTTTGCCAAGGCCCTGACGGTGGACCACGGGGTGGCTGTGCCGCATCACTACTGCGTCAAGTCCAATGTCGGGCTGCGCACCATTCCCGTGTATCTCAACTGCGGTGTGATGCCGGTGGTGCAGGGGCGTCGTGCCCAGCAGATTGGCCAGAGCATCCGCCGCGCTATCGGCAGTTGGGGTGGCAAGGAGCGGGTGGTGGTGTTCGGAACCGGCGGCATCAGTCACTGGGTCGGCAGTGCAGAAATGGGCCGCATCAACGAGAGCTTCGACCGCCGCATCCTGGCGCTTGCGGGCGCCGGTGACGTCGAGGGTCTGATCGCGCTGTCCGACGAGGAGATCCTGCGCGAGGGCGGCAACGGCGCTCTGGAGATCCGCAACTGGATCTGCGCCATGGCTGCTCTCGGAGAATCCAGGGCCGAGCTGATGCTGTACGAGCCGGTGCCGCAGTGGATCACCGGCATCGGATTCGCCGAACTGAAGGCGGCCTGAGCTCCCCGTGTCCCACAACCTGCAGTTCTTCCTAGACTTCATGAGTCCCTTCGCCTACCTGGCGCACCAGCGGCTGCCGTCGCTTGCGCGCCGCTATGGGCGCGGCATCACCTACTGCCCGATCGACCTGCCGGCAGCCAAGCGTGCTGCCGGCAACAGCGGCCCACCCAACGTGAAGATCCCGGTGAAGCTGCGCTACCTGGTGACCGACATGGATCGCTGGGCGCGGCGCTACGGCGTACCGCTGAAATTCCCGGTGTCGCTGGACTCGGGCCTGATGAACAAGGGTCTGTTCTATGCCATCGACCGAGCCCAGGCGGAATCCTATGCAGGCGTCGCCTGGCGCCGCTGTTGGGGCGAGGGCGGCGATATGGGTGACCCCGCGCTTCTGCAGGAGGTTGCGGAAGAGCTCGGCTGGGACGCGGGCGAGTTCCTCGGGTTTCTCCATTCGGAGGACGCCGAGGCGCGGTACGACGCCAGCAACAGGCGCGCCCAGGAACTGGGTGTTTTTGGGGTGCCGACGATACTGATCGGCGATCAGATGTGGTGGGGCAACGACCGCCTGGACTTCCTCGAGGAGTACCTCGCGCAGCCCGATTTGAAGTTTGCGATACAGGAGAAAGTACCATGAGTTCCATCAATACCTTGATCGATGTGCGGAACGGTCTGCAGAGCGCGCGCATCTATCATGACCGTGATATCTACGAGCAGGAGATGGCGCAGATTTTCGCGCGCTGCTGGCTGTTCCTGACGCATGAGAGCGCGATCCCGAATCCGGGTGACTTCGTTACCGCGCGCATGGGCCAGGATGAGGTCATCGTCGTGCGACAGCAGGACCGGGGCATCAAGGCCTTCCTCAACGTGTGCCGTCACCGCGGAGCGCGCCTGTGTCCGGTCGAAGCCGGAAATTCGCGGGGCTTCGTCTGCAACTACCACGGCTGGTCCTATGGCTCGGATGGTTCGTTGCAGTCCGTGCCGTTCGAGAAGGAGCTGTACAAGGGTCGACTGGACAAGGCCACGCATGGCCTGCGCGAAGTAGCCAAAGTGAAGAGTTATCACGGTTTTGTTTATGGCTGCTTTGATGCCGCCGCCCCGAGCCTGGAGGACTACCTGGGCGAGGCGCGCTGGTACCTGGATATCTGGATGGAAGCCAGCGGCGGCGTCGAGTTGATCGGACCGCCCGGGCGCTCTATGGTGCATTGCAACTGGAAGGCGCCGAGCGAGAACTTCGTTGGCGATGCCTATCACGTTGGATGGACCCATGCTGCCGCGCTGAAAGCCGGTGGCGGCATGCTGGCGCCGATGGCCGGCAATGCGGGCCTGCCGCCGGAGGGCGCCGGCCTGCAGGTGGCGACGCGCTACGGCCACGGTTTGGGCATCCTCTACGACGTCGCCCCCGGCTCCCACGACGGCAAGCTGGCCGCCGACCTACTGGCGTGGCAGGCCCAGAAGCGTCCCGCGATCGAGAAAGCGGTGGGCGCCCTGCGCGCGCGCTACTACGGTTCGCACATCAACGGTTCGGTGTTTCCCAACAATACCTACCTCTGGGGATCCAACCTGTTCAAGGTCTGGCAGCCTCACGGGCCCGATCGCACCGAGTGCTTCACCTGGGCGATTGTGGAGAAGGACATGCCGGCGGAGCTCAAGCAGCGCATCGCCAATTCCATGCACCGCACCTTCGGCGTGGCGGGCTACTGGGAGGCGGATGACAACGACAACATGGAATCGGAAAGCCAGCTGTCTCGCGGCTATGTCACGCGCCAGGGCTTCATGAACGCGCAAATGGGTATCGGTGGTGACCGCGAGGACCCGGAACTGCCGGGCGTGGTCGGCGAGTCGGCCATCGGCGAGACCTCCTACCGTGGCTACTTCCGCTTCTACCAGGAAGTGATGGCCGCGAAGGACTGGCACGACATGGATCCCAACGACTCGCAGTGGAAGCGCCAGCTTATCGAGGCAGGAGCCGATCCGACCACCGTCGCGGCAGCGGCCTGATCCCCGGAGACCCTATATGGCAAACGATGCAGCGGTAGCGGTGAAGCAGGACACGGCCGGAACCGTGCCGCCGGAACAGTACGCTCCGGACGCGGTCTGGCGCGAGGCCGAGCGGCTGTTGTACCGCGAGGCCCGGTTGCTCGACACCGAGCGCTTGTCCGACTGGCTGGAGCAGATCGTGGATCCGACGATTCGCTACATGGTGGTGAGCAGGGAACTGCGCTTTCGCAAGGAGAAACGCTATGGACAGCCCGCGGAGGTCTTCATGTACGACGACGACTATGGCTTCCTCAAGGCGCGTGTCGACCAGTTCCACAGCGGCATGCAGTGGCGCGTCGATCCGCCGGAGCGCTACCGGCGTCTGGTGACGAATGTCGAGGTGTTCGAGACCGGCAAGGACGGCGAGTTCGCGGCGCGCAGCAATTGCCTGGCGGTCCGCACGCGCCGCGCCTACGAGATCGACCAGTTCGTGTACTGCCGGGAGGACGTCCTGAGGCGCTGCCCCTTCGGCACGCTGCGGCTGGTGCAGCGACGTATCGACTTCGACGAGCGCTCGGTGGCTGGCCGCAATCTGGTGATGATCCTTTGACAGACGAGAAACAACATGGCGGAGCGAAGCATGGGATGGCTTGAAGGCAATGTGGCAATCGTCACCGGCGGCGGTTCCGGGCTTGGCAGGGCGCTGGTCGAGCGCTTCATCAAGGAAGGCGCAAGGGTGGGCGTACTGGAGCGCAGCGCCGAGCGCGGCGAGGAACTGCGGCGCGATTTCGGCGATCAGGTCGAGGTCGTAACGGGCGATGTCACGACCTGGGAGGACAATGCCCGTGTGGTGGAACGGACCGCCGCGCGCTTCGGCCGGCTGGACACCTTTATCGCCAACGCGGGCATCTTTGATTTTTTCCAGGCCCTGCCGCAGCTGGAGCCTGAGAAGATTTCCGCGGCCTTCGATGAATTGTTCGCGGTCAACGTCAAGGGCGGCCTCCTCGGGGCCCGGGCAGCGTTGCCGGAGTTGCTGAAGAGCCAGGGCAGCATCATCTTCACGATCTCCAATTCCGGCTTCTATGCCGGCGGAGGCGGCCCGATCTATACCGCCTCCAAGCATGCGCTGGTCGGCCTGGTGAAGCAGCTGGCGCATGAGCTGGCACCGAAGGTGCGCGTCAACGGCGTCGCCCCCGGTGGCCTGCGCACCAACCTCAGCGGCCTGGCCGCGACGGGGACCGCGCAGCAGGCGCTGAACCAGATCGATGAATTCGACCAGATGATCGTCGGAATCACGCCTTTGCGTATGGCGCCGACGACGGCACAGACCTGCGGACCCTACGTCCTTTTGGCCTCGCGCGAAAACGCGGCGCCCATCACCGGTGTCGTCATCAACAGCGATGGCGGCTTCGGCGTGCGCGGCATCATGAATGTCTGCGGCGGCGAGAACCTGTAACTCCATTACATAGGGGAAAACCCATGCTGAAGCTGTACTACAGTCCCGGTGCCTGCTCGCTGGCGGCACACATCGCCTTGTGCGAGTCAGGCCTGTCCTTCGAGCTGGAGAAGGTCGACTTGGCCAGCCGCCGGACCGCCTCCGGCGGCGACTATCTCTCGATCAATTCCAAGGGCTATGTGCCGGCGCTGCAGTTTGCCGACGGCTCGGTATTGACTGAGGGGCCGGCGATCCTGCAGTACGTCGCGGACCAGAATCCGGGGCTGCGACTGGCGCCGCCAGTCGGCAGCCGAGAGCGCTACCAACTACAGGCCTGGCTGAACTTCTTCTCCTCCGAACTGCACAAGCAGTACAGCCCGCTGTTCAACCCGGCTTGCACCGCCGAGCAGCGCCAGACAGCGATAGCCGCGCTGGAGCGGCGCTATATCTGGCTGGCCAACGAGCTGCGCGACCGCACCTATCTGGTCGGCGATTGCTTCACGATAGCCGACGCTTACCTGTTCACGGTCAATGGCTGGGGCGCTTTCATCGGTTTCGATCTTGGCCGCTGGCCGGTGATCGGGGCATACCAGCAGCGCATCGCCGCCCGCCAGGCGGTGCAGGCCGCGTTGCGCGCGGAGGGCTTGCTGAAGGATATGACCTGAAGCGCGGGGCATGACATGAAAATCTGTCGATTCAACGGCAACCGCCTCGGAGTTCTGGTAGGAGACGGCGTTCTGGACGTGACGCCGGCGCTGGCCGCGATCCCCCTGCAGCATTGGCCGTTGGCACAGGGCGATCCCCTGATCCTGCATTTCGACACTGTACTGGAGCGAGTGCGGGAGCTGCTGCCCGAGGCACCGCGCCTGGCGCTGGATCGCCTGGCGCTGGATTCACCGGTGGCCAATCCCGGCAAGATCGTCAATGCGCCGATCAACTACCGGGCACACATCGACGAGACCAGCCAGGACGCAGCCATTGCGCATGGGCGCGACATGACCCGGAGCATCTGGGACTGGGGCCTGTTCCTGAAGGCCAGCAGCGCGCTGATCGGTCCCTCCGAACAGATTCGCCTGCGCTTTCCCGATCGCCGAAATGACCACGAAGTGGAACTGGCGGTGGTCATCGGTCGGCGCTGCCACCAAGTGTCCCGCGAGGAGGCCTTGAACTACGTCGCCGGCTACGCCATCGGCCTGGACATCACGATCCGCGGCCCCGAGTTGCAGAGCTTTCGCAAGTCGCCGGACACCTATGCGGTATGCGGGCCCTGGCTGGCGACGCGGGACGAGATTCCGGATCCCGGCGTATTGGATCTGCGCCTCTGGGTCAACAACGAACTGCGGCAGTCGGCCAATACCCGGCAGCTGATTTACGATGTGCCGCGCCTGATCGAATACGCCTCCAGCTTCTACACGCTCCATCCGGGCGATCTGATCTTCACGGGCACGCCGGAGGGGGTGGGGCCGTTGCTGCCCGGTGACCGGGTGGACGCGGAAATCGCGCAGATTGGCCGTTTCAGCATCCAGGTGGCGGACCGCTACGTCTGATCGTACAGAAGGCTCGTCTCCAATCACCGCGCCGGCATTTTGCCGGCGCGGTGTGTCCGCTTAGACGAAACGGTCGAAATGCAGCTGTGCGGTTGGCACGCGCTTTTCCAGCATCAGTAGTCGCTGCAGTGCGTCCGTCATCGGCGGCGGGCCACAGAAGTAGTAGTCGTATCTGCTGGCATCGCCCGCCGACTCCAGCCACCCCTGCAGCACCTGGTGCACGAAGCCGCGCTGGCCTTCCCAGGCCCCGGCATGCGCTGGGTCGGAGATCGCGGTGACGCACTCGACTCTTCTGGCCAGCGCCTCATCGCGCGCCAGCAGGGCCGGCGCGCAGAGGTCTGCCGGCGTACGGCCGCCGTAGAACAGCAGCAGCCGCTTTGACGCCAGCTGCGGTGCCCGTGCCGCAGCGGCCAAGATCGACAGCAGTGGCGAAATGCCCGAGCCGCCGCCGACGCAGACGATGTCGCGGTCATTGTCCGGGCGCAGGTGTGCCATGCCGTAGGGGCCGTCCAGGCCGATCGTATCGCCGGGCTGCAGGCCCTCGAACAGAGCCGCGCCGCCGCGACCGGCGCCTATTTGTTTGATCACGAACTGCCAGAGGCCCTCGCCGTTCGGCAGATTCGACATGGAGTAGGCGCGCGCGCCAGCGACGCCCGGCAGGTCCAGCAAGGCGTACTGGCCAGGCAGGAAATCCGCCGGGTCCCCTGCGCGGAAGCTGAACTCGGCCATGTCGGCGGTCAGCCGCGTTCTCGATACCAGGGTCGCACGCCGCCGCGTGGGTCGCAGCGACGGCTGGCAGTCTGGCTTGAGCCGGACGCGCAGTGTGCAGTCACCGCTGGGGACCGTTTGGCAGGCCAACTGCCGCCCGCGCTCGCGGGCCCGTGGCGTGAGGCCCGGGGCCTGAGGCCACAATTCTTCGAGGTCGCCGGAAACCCTTTCGAACTGGCAGGAGCCGCAGCCACCGGAATTGCACTCGTAGGGGAAGGCGATTCCGGCACGCAGCGCGGCACGCAGCACCGTATCTCCGGCATCGCAAGGAAAGCTCTGACCGCTGGCTTCGAGGGTAATCAGGTGTCTGGCCATTGTGTTATGGAATAGAAAAGGCGGCCGGCGTCGACACTGCCGACGTGGCCGCCAAGGAGGAGCAGGGAGGCTTACTGCTGCCCGAAGACGCCGATCGGACCTTCAGCAAGGTTGACGATCACGCTCTTGGTCAGGGTGTAGTGGTTCATCACCTCGGCGGCAAACTCGCGGCCGAAACCGCTCTGCTTGTAGCCGCCGACCGGCATGCCGCCAAGGAAGTTGTAGTAACGGTTGACCCAGACCGTGCCGGTTTCCAAGCCCCGCGCGATGCGATGGGCGCGGGAGAGGTCCCTGGTCCACAGTCCGCCACCGAGACCGTAGACCGAGTCGTTTGCCATGCGCACCACCTCTTCGTCGTCGCGAAAGCCGATGACGCAGCTGACCGGCCCGAAGATTTCTTCCTGGGCGATGCGCATGCTGTTGTCGACGTCGAAGAACACCGTCGGTTCGATGAACAGACCATCCTCGAATCCGGCCGGGGCGGCCTTGCGGCCACCGGCGGCGAGCTTGGCGCCCTCCTGCTGGCCGAGTTCGAGGTAACCCATGATCTTGTCGTACTGCGTCCTGGAGACCTGCGGGCCGATCTGCGTCGTCGGCTCGCGCGGGTCTCCTGCCTTCACGCGCTTGAGCAGGGAGGTGAACTTGTCGAGGAAGACATCCTTGACCTTTTCGTGCACGAAGACGCGGCTGCCAGCCAGGCAAACCTCGCCCTTGTTGAGCACGGTCGACATCGCCGCGCCCTCGGCGGCGGCATCCAGGTCGGCATCCTCGCAGACGATATTGGCGGACTTGCCACCCAACTCCATGGTCTGCGGAATGATGTTGACGCTGGCGTACTGCATCAGCTTTTGTGCCGTCGGACGGGAGCCGGTGAAGGCGACCTTGCGCACCTTCGGGTGCGTCACCAGTGCCTCACCGACGCTGGGGCCATATCCGGTGACGACGTTGACCACGCCTGGCGGCAGAAGATCTGCCATCTCGCGGAAGAACTCCAGCACCGACAGGCAGACGATCTCGGAGGGCTTCAGCACCACGGTGTTGCCAGCAGCCAGAGCCGGCGCCAGCTTCGCGGCCATCATGATCAGCGGAACGTTCCAGGGAATGATCTGCGCCACCACCCCCAGCGGTTCACGCAGCACGATACCCAGGGTATTAGGTGCGTCGATCGACTGGCCATGAAGGAACCAAGGAGCTCCGGAGAATATCTCGAACTGCTCGATGGCCATCGGCAGGTCGAAATGCATCGCTTCCATAGCGGGTTTGCCATTGTCCAGGCAATCCATCATCGCGTAGTCGGCCATTCGCGCACGCAGGCGGCGCGCCATCTCGTAGAGGACGCGCTGGCGCTCGGAGCGCGGCGTCAGCGACCAGGCCGGAAAGGCTTGCGCTGCGGCATCGACAGCTCGGCGCGCGTCCTCGGCGTTGCCGGACTGGATATACGACAGAGTCTGACCGTTGGCGGGATTGATCATCGGGATGCGCTCGCCGCTGGCACCCTGGACCCATGTGCCGCCTATGAAGTGGCCATACTCCTTCTGGAAGTATTTCGCTGCATAGGCGGCATCGCCGTTGCGGTCCGGGAATTCGCTCTTGGTCATTTCTGGTCTCCTCGTTCGACTGGCGGCTTGTCCGTCAGTGATCCTTGATTTCGGTATAGAGATCGCCGCCCTCGACGATCACCGGGTAGGTCTGCAGCGGCACTTCACAGGGGAACTGCGTGGCCTCACCGGTCCTTACGTTGAAGCAACCCCCGTGGAGGGGGCACTCGATGGTGTCGCCCTCGAAGAAGCCGTCGCTCAGCAGGGCGACGTTGTGCGTGCAGACGTTGCTGGTGACGTAGATTTCGCCGCCGACGTCGAAGGCGGCAACCGGCGGAAGGCCGGCGATGTCCAGGGGCAGCATGCCGGCAGCGGGGACGTCGGCCCTGCTACAAAGCCGTATTTTTCTTGTCATTGAAGTGCGCTCTCCGATTCTCGACCGTTGGTCTGTCAGCTGTTGCCAAAGGATCGTGAACGGCAGAGCATCATTCAATAGAATGAGAGTAATGGACCTCATCACTCCGCTGAATGTCGGTCCAGCGCGCGTCAGGTTCAAATGGAGGCGCCATGGATCTGAATAAAGTCGACCTGAACCTATTGCTTGTGTTCAACCAGCTGGTAATCGAGCGGCGCGTGTCGCGCGTCGCCGAAAGCCTGGGGATCTCGCAGCCAGCGGTGAGCAATGCGCTTAACCGCCTGCGCAAGCTGCTCAACGATGACCTGTTCCTTCGTACCTCTCACGGCATGGAACCCACGCCTCGTGCGCTGCAGCTGGCCGAACCGATCGCCTACGCGATCGATACGATCAAGAGCGCGCTGAGCCAGGAGAGTGTGTTCGAACCGGCGACCAGCACGCGCAGCTTCACCATTGCGGCGACCGACATCGGCGAGATCTATTTCCTTCCGCCGCTGCTGAACCGGCTCGCGGAGATGGCGCCGGGCGTCACCCTGTCGACGATCCGCCACAACCCGGCAAACCTGAAGGACGACATGGAGAGCGGCCGCGCGGATTTTGCGATCGGCCTGCTGCCGCAGCTGCAGGGCAGCTTCTTCCGCCAGCGCCTGTTTCGTCAGCGCTTCGTCTGCGTGTTCCGCAACCAGCATCCGCTGGCCAAGCGCAAGATCGTCAGCAAGGAAGATTTCTACTCGGCGAAACACGCCGTGGTGGTGCTCCATGGCACCGGTCACGGAGAAATTGACAAGCTGATTGACGGCAAGGGCGCCGAGCGCAGGATACAGTTGTCAGTGCCGCATTTCGTTGCGATGGGCCATATCCTGCAGGAAACCGACCTGATCGCGACTCTGCCGGAGCGTCTCGCGAAACGCCTCGAAGGTCCCTTCAAGCTCACATGCGTGCCGCATCCGGTCAAACTGCCGGATCACTCCATCGACTTGTTTTGGCATGCCAAGCTGCATCGCGACCCGGCCAACCAGTGGCTGCGGCGATTGCTGTTCGAACTGTTTACCGTTTGACGATGGCCGCGGGGCGCCGTTCCAGGCGCCGCCCGGCCTTGAGGATTTGACCGGGGACTTCGTGGCCGACCAGCTTCTGCAGCCTCTCGGAAGCGGCGAGCAGGATGTCGATGTCGATGCCGCAGTCGTAGCCCTGCAACTCCAGCATGTGCGCGACGTCCTCGGTGCAGACATTTCCTGTGGCACCCGGCGCATACGGGCAGCCGCCCAATCCGCCCAGCGAAGCGTCGAAGCGCCTGACGCCTGCAGCTGCGCCGGCCAGCACGTTGGCCAGGCCCATGCCGCGGGTGTTGTGGAAGTGCAGTGTCAGCGTCTCCAGCGGCCATCGTCGCGCCCAGGCGGCGCTGATCGTGGAAACCTGGGCGGGGTAGGCCATTCCGGTGGTATCGCAGAGCGCAATGCTGTCCACGCCGAGATCGAAGAACTGCCATGCCCAGTCGAGCACACGTGCCTGAGCGACCTCACCTTCGTAAGGACAGCCGAAGGCGGTTGATAGCGAGACGTTGATGGCGATGCCGGCCGTGCGTGCCAGGGCGACGACCTCGCGCAAGGCGCTGAAGGACTCTTCGCAGCTGCGTCGCAGGTTGGCACGGTTGTGACTCTCACTGACCGACATCACCAGGTTGAATTCGTCCGGCCGCAATGGCAGTGCGCGTTCGGCTCCCCGCAGGTTCGGCACCAGGACCGTGTAGATGATCTCCGGCGCGCGATGGATCGTGCCTAGCACGGCGTCCGCATCGGCCAGCGCCGGGATGGCCTGGGGCGATACGAAGGACGTGACTTCGATCTTGGCCAGGCCGCTGCGCGACAGCATGTCGATCAGCGCGATCTTGTCGGCACTGGGCACAAAGCAGGCTTCGGCCTGTAGGCCGTCGCGCGGGGCGACCTCGGTGAGGTGGATGCGGGGACGCGGATTCATTGCATGGGTCATACGATGCGCGCCCCGCGCAAGGCAGAAAGGCGCTCGCCCTCGATCCCAAGGCTGGCCAGCACGGCCTCGGTGTCCTCACCTAGCCGCGGCGCGGGGTGGCGAATTCCGCCAGGACTTAGCGACAGCTGGGGGATGATGCCCGGAACTTCCAGCATGTCGCCCTCCCGCGTGGTCACGGTCTGTATCATGCCGCGTGCACGGTATTGCGGGTCCTCGGCGATGTCTCGGGCGGAGTAGACCCGGCCGCAGGGCACGCGTACTGCCTGCAGTGTCCCTAGTACCTCCTCGACGCGGCGTAGCCGGGTCCAGGCGCCGATCGCTTCATCGAGCTGCGCGGCGCGGGCAACACGGCCTTCGTTGTCGGCTAGTGCCGTGTCCTGCGCCAGGTCTTGGCGGCCGATCGTCTCCATCAACCGCCTGAAGATGCTGTCGCCGTTGCCGGCGATCAGGACGTGGCCGTCGCTGCAGGGATAGGCGTTGCTGGGTGCGATACCCGGCAGCGCGCTGCCCGCTGGTTCACGTATGACGCCGGCGGCGCTGTACTCCGATAGCAGGCTCTCCATGCAGTTGAACACGGCCTCGTACAGCGCCACGTCGATCATCTGGCCGGCCCCGCCGTTGACCTTGCGGTGGTACAGCGCCAGCAGTATGCCGATCACGCCGTGCAGTGCGGCCAGGGTATCGCCGATGCTGACGCCAACCCGAACCGGCAGGCGTCCGGGCTCGCCGCTGAGGTGGCGCAGGCCGCCCATGGCTTCGCCGATGACGCCAAAGCCCGGACGGTCGCGGTAAGGGCCGGTCTGGCCATAACCGGAGATGCGCAGCATCACCAGGCCCGGGTTAAGCGCCGATAACTGCTTCCAGCCCAGTCCCCAGTCCTCCAGCACCCCGGGGCGGAAATTCTCGATCAGCACGTCGGCCTCTTCCGCGAGACGTCGCGCGATGTCCTGCGCCTCGGGCTGGCGCAGGTCCAGCGTCACCGAACGTTTGTTGCGCGACTGTATCTGCCACCAGACCGAGGTGCCGTTGCGAAGCAGGCGCCAGTTGCGCAGCGGATCGCCCTGTCCCGGCGGCTCGATCTTGATCACTTCGGCGCCGAAGTCGCCGAGAATCTTGCCGGCGAAGGGACCGCCTATCAGCTGGCCAAATTCGAGAACCTTGAGTCCTGTCAGAGGCGGCGGGTCGGTACGTGCATCGCTGCTCATCGTTGATCCCTGTCGGTGTCGGAGTGCGCAGACTAGCCCGCGATCCTCCGGATACAACATTCACCAGAGTGAACTGCATCATTCACCTCATACGATTTACTTATGGTGGGGCATCTCCGATTCTGCAATCGAAGTGGATCAGAGGAGCAACGAGAGTGGAACTGGTGGTGCGACCCAGCGGGCGTGTCCTGGAAGTACAGGCGGGGGAGACCCTGCTGAACGCGCTATTGGCCAACCAGGTTCCTATCTCGCACAGCTGCAAGGACGGACGCTGCGGCGTCTGTCGCTGCCGGCTCCTGCGCGGCAAGGTCGTGGGGCCGGCGCGGCAGATGCGTCCGTCGCCGGTTCCGGGGTCGTCCTGCGTGCTGGCCTGCCAGAGCGTGCTGACCGAAGACTGTGTGATCGAGATTCCCGCGCCGGAAGAGGTTGTAGTTCACCCGGCGCGCACGATGAGGGCCGAGGTCGTGGCGGTGGCGCCGCTGTGCCGCGACACCCTGCGGCTGAGGTTGCGGCCACAGGCGGCGCTGTCGTTTTCCCCGGGACAGTACGTCGAGCTGGAATTCGAGCGCGGCCTTGCTCGTCCGTACTCGATGTGCGGATTGCCGGGAAACGAACTGGAGTTTCACGCTCGTCTCCATCCAGGGGGCCGTGCTTCCGCCCGCCTTTCCGGAGAGCTCAAGCCCGGCGACATGCTCAAGCTGCGTGGGCCGCTGGGAAGCACCTTCCTGCGATCTCGCAATGAAGATCCCATCCTCTGTGTGGGTGCCGGCACCGGCCTGGCACCGACGCTGTCGATCCTGCGCGGCATTGCCGCCGCAGGAATGAAGAATCCGCTGCAGATCTACTTGGGGTTCACCTGTCGGGAAGACGTCTATGGCCAGGACGAACTGGCGCAGCTCCTGGAGCATTTGCCGGCGGCGTGTGCGCACACCGTGGTCGCGACCGGAGCCCTCGACCGTGGCATGAGGCGTGGCCTGCTGACGAGCGTGATCGCGGCGGATTTCCCCAGCCTTGCGGGCTGGCGCGGCTACGTTTTTGGATCCCCGCACGCGGTGGACGCCACGGTGCGTACGCTGCGGGAGAAGCAGATGGCGGAACAGAGCATCTACGCCGAACCCTTTCACATCACCGGAAACTAGCCAGGCTCCCATGACCTCCGCTGCCATGATCGACCCCGCTGGCCTCGATGCCCGCCGCCAGTACTACGAACGCATCGACCGCCACCACCTCACGCCGCTCTGGGAAGTGCTGGGTACGCTGGTGCCGCCGACGCCGAGAAGCCCGGCACAGGCGGCACTGTGGCGCTACAACCAGGCCCGCGCCTATCTGCTTGAAGCCGGCGGGTTGATCAGTGCGCACGAGGCCGAGCGCCGGGTGCTGGTGCTGGAGAATCCCGGATTGCGGGGGCAGTCGCGCATCACTCAGAGCCTTTATGCCGGCCTACAGCTGATCCTGCCGGGTGAAGTCGCGCCAGCGCATCGCCACACGCAGTCGGCGCTGCGCCTGGTGCTGGAGGGCGAGGGCGCCTACACCGCGGTTGACGGCGAGCGCACGACGATGCGCCGGGGTGATTTCATCATCACCCCGGCCTGGACCTTCCACGATCACGGAAACTCCGGCACGCAGCCGGTGATCTGGCTCGATGGCCTCGATATCCCGATCGTGCAACTGCTCGACGCCGGCTTCGCCGAAAAGAACGAGCAGGACGAGCAAGCGGTGACACGGCGCGAGGGCGATGCACTCGCGCGCTACGGGTACAACATGCTGCCGGTGGATTTCGAGCCGCAGCGCCAGGATCCGACCAAGGTCTTCGTCTATCCCTACGCCCGGACGCGAGAGGCGCTGCGTGGGATCGCATCAGGCGACATCGATCCGCATCACGGTTACAAGCTTCGCTACGTCAACCCGGCCACCGGAGGTTCCCCGATGCCGACGATCGGCGCGGCGGCTCAATTGCTGCCCGCCGGCTTCGAGACCCGCGGTTGCCGCAGTACCGACAGCAGCATCTTTGTCTGCCTGCAGGGCGGTGGTGCGGCGCGCATCGGCGAGACCGAACTGAGCTTTGGCGAGAACGACGTGTTCGTCGTGCCCTCCTGGAATGAACTGCATCTCCAGGTGACCTGCGAAACCATCCTGTTCAGCTATTCCGACCGCCCGGTCCAGCGACTGCTGGGTCTGTGGCGCGAGCAAAAGGCCTGATTACACATCCAGGTTCACAACCCGATTCACAGTACTCGAGGAGAGTTTGGTGAAGTACACATTTTCGCCCGCGCCGGGCTATGTGCTGCCGGTGGCCGGCAGCGACGAACAGTTTCCGGTCAATCGCATTTTCTGCGTCGGCCGCAACTACGCGGCCCATGCCCGTGAAATGGGCCAGGACGAGCGCGAGCCGCCGTTCTTCTTCATGAAACCCGCTTCCGCGACCGTGGCCGTCAACGGCCAGACCGCGGAGATTCCGTATCCGCCGATGACCGGCAACTTCCATCATGAGATCGAGCTGGTGGTGGCGATCGGCCGGCAGGGCAGGGCGGTGTCGCAGGACGAGGCCGAGTCGCTGGTCTACGGCTACGCCGTGGGCCTGGACATGACGCGCCGTGACCTGCAGCTGGAGGCTCGCGACAAGGGGCGCCCCTGGGAGTTCGGCAAATCTTTTTCGCAGTCTGCGCCGATCGGCGCGATCCGTCGGGTCGCCGACGTGGGCCATCCGAAATCCGCTTCCATATCGGTCGCTGTCAATGGCCAGCCGCGCCAGGCTTCGGATATCGCCAAGCTCATCTGGAGCGTGCCGGAGTGCATCGCCTTCTTGTCGCAGTTCGAGACCCTGCAACCGGGCGATCTGATCATGACCGGCACGCCGGAAGGCGTCGGCGCGGTGGTCGTCGGCGACCTGATGGTGGGACGGATCGATGGTCTAGGCGAAATCCAGGTACGCGTGGCGGGCTGACCGCTCAGGAGAACCGCCATGAACGACGCCCCCATCACTCTCCCTTCGTCGCCGGGTTGGCCGGGCGACGGGGTGCACCGCGTGCCCTATTGGGTCTACACGGATCCGGATACCTATCGACGCGAACTCGATCGCTTCTACTACGCCGGTCACTGGTGCTATATCGGCCTGGAGGCCGAGATCCCGCACCCGGGCGACTTCCGCCGCTCGGTTGTCGGAGAGCGTTCGGTCATCATGGTGCGCACCCAGGACGGCGGCGTGCGGGTGCTGGAGAACGTCTGCGCCCATCGCGGCGCGCAGTTCTGCCGCGAGCGCCAGGGTAACCGCAAGGAATTCGTCTGCCCCTACCATCAGTGGGCCTACGATCTTGAGGGCAAGTTGCGCGGCATTCCCTATCGCCGAGGTATCCGCCAGGACGGTCAGCTCAATGGCGGCATGCCGGCTGATTTCCAGATGGAGGGCCGCGGCCTGACCTCGCTCAAGGTCGCGGTGCGCGGCGGCGTGGTGTTTGCCAGCTTCGACCACTCGCTGGAGTCCTTTGAGGACTACCTCGGTCCGACGATCCTGTCCTACTTCGACCGCGTTTTCGACGGCCGCAAGCTGAAGATACTGGGCTACAACCGGCAACGAATTCCGGGAAACTGGAAGCTGATGCAGGAAAACATCAAGGATCCCTATCATCCGGGCCTGTTGCATAGCTGGTTCGTGACCTTCGGCTTGTGGCGCGCCGACAGCAAGACCTCACTGAAGATGGACCCGCACAAGCGCCATGCCGCGATGATCGGCGTGCGCAGCGTCGGCAAGCCGGCCGGGGACGTCGTCTCCGGCGTGACCAGCTACAAAGCCGACATGAGCCTGCGCGACCCGCGCCAACTCGACATCGTGCCAGAGGAATGGTGGAAGGGTCCGACCGCGGTGATGTTGACGCTGTTTCCGAGCCTGATCATTCAGCAGCAGGTCAATAGTCTCTCGATGCGGCATATCCAACCGCGCGGGCCTGGCGTGTTTGATTTCGTGTGGACTCACTTCGCCTTCGAAGACGACAGCGACGAGATGATCCAGCGGCGCTTGCTGCAAGCCAACCTGTTCGGCCCGTCCGGCTATGTTTCCGCGGACGACGGCGAGGTAATCGAGTTCTCGCAGATGGGGTTCCAGGAAAAGCCAGACCAGCAATGCCTGCTGGAAATGGGTGGGCACGATAGCGAAGAGGCAACCAACATCGCCTCGGAGACACTGATTCGGGGCATGTATCAATACTGGCGGCGGGTGATGGGCGTATGAATCAGGCACTTGAACCGCTGGTGTACACCGAGCTTTTGCAGCTCTACGCCGAGTATACGGCCACCGTCGATGCGGGCAACTGGGACCGCTGGCCCGAGTTCTTCACCGAGGATTGCGTCTACAAGCTCCAGCCGCGCGAAAACCATGAGCGTGGGCTGCCGCTGGCGACGCTGCATTTCCATAGCAAGGGCATGCTGCAGGATCGCGTCTACGGAATCCGCGAGACCCTGTTCCATGACCCCTACTACCAACGGCATGTCGTGAGCCTGCCGCGCGTCCTGGCGGTGGACCGCGGCCGCTGGTTTCTGGAGGCGAACTACGCGGTGTTCCGTACCAAGCTTGGGGAAATCAGCACAGTGTTCAATGTCGGCCGCTACCTGGACGAAGTGGTGAGGGTAGATGGTGCGCTGAAGTTCGCGTCGCGCTTCTGCATTTACGACAGCGAAATGATCCCCAACGCGATCATCTACCCAATCTAGGAACCTAATGACCGGCGTATTTCGGATCACCGAGCTGATCGACACGCGCCCGCTGGGACGCCTGCAGCTTGAGGTTGTCACGCTGTGCGCTCTGGTGGCCTTGCTTGACGGCTTCGACACCCAAGTCATCGCCTACGTCGCTCCCGCGATTGCCGAGCAATGGGGCATGGCGCCGTCGGCGCTGGGGCCGGTGTTCGGTGCCGGGCTGCTGGGTCTAATGGCCGGCGCGCTTATCGGCGGGCTGCTGGCCGACCGTTGGGGGCGCAAGTGGACGATCGTGGTTTCGACTCTGCTGTTCGGTGTGTTCGCGCTGGCGACAGCCTGGGCGCAGACGCCCGGACATTTGCTGGCCTTGCGCCTGCTGACCGGGCTAGGCCTGGGCAGCGCGATGCCCAACCTGGTCGCGCTGACCTCCGAGTATGCTCCGGCGCGACTGCGCACCATGCTGGTGACGCTGATGTTCTGCGGCTTCCCGCTGGGCTCGATCCTCGGTGGCGTGCTTAGCGCGCTGTGGATTCCAAGCCTGGGCTGGCCGGCGCTTTTCGTGTTGGGTGGCGCTGTCCCCCTGCTGCTGGCGTTGGTGCTGGCCTGGCGCTTGCCGGAATCGCCGGGCTTCCTGCTTTTGCGGCGCGCGCGGAGCCGTGAACTCCAGCGCGTGCTGGAACGGCTGGAGCCGGGCAGACGTCATGATTTGCGAAGCGTTATCGCCGGCGAACCGCCGCATCCGGGATTTCCTCTACGGGAGTTGTTCCGCGGTCGGCGCACGAAGGTCACCTTGCTGCTGTGGACCGCGTTCTTCATGAACCTACTGGTCATGTACTTCATGGTCAACTGGCTGCCGACCCTGCTGACGCTGACCGGCTACTCGCTAAGCTTGGCGATCCTGGCCTCGTCGTTGCTCAACTTGGGCGGGATCGGCGGGGGCATCCTGTTGGCTGCCTTGGTGCGACGCTATGGCCCCTACCGGACGCTGGGAGCTGCCTTCGTGCTGGTTGCCGCCATCGTGGCGGCGCTGGCCCACGTGACGGCGCTACCGCGGCTGACACTGCCAGCGATCTTCTTGGCCGGCGCGGGCGTAGTCGGCGCGCAATTCTGCCTCAACGCCTTGGCTGCCGAGGCCTATCCGACCGCGATCCGTGCTACCGGTGTCGGTTGGGCGCTGGGCATCGGTCGAATAGGCTCGGTCGCCGGTCCGCTGCTGGGTGGACTTCTGCTGGGCTGGGGGTGGTCCCCAGACCAACTGGTGCTGGCCTGCGCGATCCCGGCGCTGGTCACGGCAGCGGCGATCTTCGGCCTGGCGCGGCTGAGCGCCCCGGCTCCCGGCCCCTCGTCCCGGAACCTGCTTCCATGAAACTTCACACCTACTACCGCAGTTCCGCCTCCTACCGCGTCCGCATCGCGCTTAACCTCAAGGGGCTGGAGGCCGAACATCTGCCCGTGCATCTGACGCGAGATGGGGGCGAGCAGTTCCTGGCGAAGTTCCGCGCTACAAACCCCGCGGCGCTAGTACCGGTGCTGGAAGACGGTAGCGAACGTATCGCCCAGTCATTGGCAATCATTGAATATCTCGACGAGCGTTACCCGGAATCGCCGTTGCTGCCGGCCTCCGCCGCCGACCGTGCCTGGGTCCGGCAGATCGCGCTGGCCATCGCCTGCGATATTCACCCGCTAAACAATCTGCGCGTCCTGAAGTACTTGACCGGCCCGATAGGCTTGTCGGAGGAGCAGAAGCAGACCTGGATACGCCATTGGATCGATCTCGGGCTACAAGCGCTCGAGAGCAGGCTGGCCACATCGCCGCGCCGCGGTGCATTTTGCTTCGGCGATCGACCGACTTTGGCGGATTGTTGCCTGGTGCCCCAGTTATTCAATGCGGAGCGCTTCGGGATGGCGCTGGACGCCTATCCAACCCTGCGGCGCATCGAGCAGGCCTGCAATATTCTGAAGGCTTTCCAGAATGCACATCCGGCGAATCAACCGGATGCGGAGTGATGCGAGCCGGCAGCCGGCACTTAATGTTCCTGACCGGGAAACTTCGATGTCATTTGCTGGGATCGGTTTGCGTGGTCGCAACTCCAGAGTAAGAGTAGAGGTCCTGACGAACCGTGAGAAGCTCGTCTTCCAAGCCTTGCGGGACGGGTTGACCGCTCCCGAGACTGCAAAGGCGTTGGGGGTGTCAATCAACACCATCAAGTTTCATCGAAAGAATCTTTACTCGAAGCTGGGAGTAGGTCGCGCCTGGATGCCGTGAGAAGGTTTGATGCTGGTGAGGAAGCCTACTCATCCTGGCATGCATAGGCATCACGTTGTAGCAGGAGGCCGAGCAAGCGAGACGGCCACTTCGCTTCTCCCGCCCATATACGCATGTGCCCTTAGGTCTTCATCCGAGCATCTCGGAGGCGGTCATTTTCGAAGGCGATAACTGACACTTAAGCGACAGTCGCTGATCAGCCCAAAGCAGACGTTTAGCGTACGTCTCTACCCGTCCATTCCGCCTCGTCTTCCTATCCATGCACGATAGGCCGTGGGTGTCATGCCCGTATGCCGCACGAAGGCGCGGCGGAAGCTGCCCTCATCACGCCAGCCGCAATGCTGCGCTACGGCCTTGACCGCGGTGCGGCTGGTTTCCAGCAGGGTGCGGGCGGTCTCCAATTGCACGCGGGCAATAAAACCCTTGGGCGACTCCAGTCCAAGATTCTTCAGACGCCGGTGCAGGGTGCGCTCGCTGGTGGAAAGCTGTGCGGCTAGCGCACTCGGTGTCAGTCCTGCGTCGCCCCGGTGACTGCGCACGGCTTTCTCGGCTGCCAGCAGAAAAGGATCATGCGCTTGCATGTGGCTGGGCGGCACATACACGCTCTGCGCCAACGGCGCGGTATCGACCACGGCGAAATCGGCGGCAGTGCGCGCCGCCTCCGGCCCGGCCAGCACGCGGATGGTGTGCAGGGCGAGATCAATCCACGACAAGGGGCCGCCTGCCGTCACCACCCGGCCATCCTCGATCAGGGCGCTTCCCCAGGCCGGGTCGGCTTTCGGAAAGCGGCGCTTGAGCTCGTCGTGCAGCCACCAGGTGGTGGTGCAGCGACGGCCATTGAGCAGGCCGGCCTCGCCCACCACGAACACGCCCGCGCAGCTGCTGCAGATGTAAGCACCGTGTGCGTGCTGCTGGCGAAGCCAGGCGGCGGCCTTGGCGGTCTGCGCGTTTTGAGGCGGCAGGCCATCACTGGCGGGCATGAGGCCGGGGATGAGCACAGCGTCGGCGCGGGGGATGTCCTTGAGCGCGGCATCCACGGCGAGCCGGCGGCCCCGGCCATCGGTTACGGCGCGGCCATCGGGACTGGCGACGATCACCTCGCATAGCGGCCAGCGCCGCGCCTTGGGTTGGCTCTCGCTCGCCTTGCCGGCCAGCCAGAACACATCCGCGAGACCGACCAAACCGGAGGGCAGGTTACCGTCGAGGGCGAGCAGCACGACATGCATGGCGGATTCCGGCGGTTTGGAGTGATGGCGGATTTTGCCGGTTAATTGTCCGACCCGCCACAGCCAGGTGGAGGTTGGACACGTCCATACTGCGCCCCGCAGTCGCTGTATTCCCAAACCGTTAGCCGGAGCACCCCATGAGCCACGTCGCTGCCGTCGTCACCTTCAAAGCCCAGCCCGGAAAGGGCGCGGAAGTCGCTCGCCTGGTCGGTGCCGCCCTGCCGGAAGCCCTCAAGGAAACCCCCATGCCGCTGTGGCTGGTGCTGCACTCCGAGGCCAACCCGGACGTCGTCCATATCGTCGATGTGTTCGTGGACGCCGCCGGACGCGACAACCACCTGCGCGACACCACTGCCGCCCAGATCATCGCCACCGTGCCACCGCATCTCGCAGCGCCTCTCGACATAGCCCCCATGCGGCTCGTTGCCGCCAAGGGTCTCTGAATCCCCCTCACCTGAAACACCGCACCGGAACTCATGAAAACGACCATCTCCCTGGTCGCACTTGCCCTCGCTACGGCCACGACGGCCCAGGCCGCACCCGCTGCCACCGCCAAGCTGCTGGCCGCCGACAAAAGCTGCGCGGGCCTGCCGACGCACGCCGAGTTCAAAGCCGCACTGCAAGCGGCGCAGAAAGAAAAGAACGCCGCCTTCGGCCTCAACATGTGGGGTGCGGTGGTGAACCGCGCCGGCGTGGTCTGCGCTGTCGCCTTCACCGGCGACAATTGGGGCGATCAGTGGCCCGGCAGCCGCGTGATCGCCGCGCAAAAGGCCTACACCAGCAACAATTTCAGCCTGCCCAAACTCGCGATGGCAACAGCCAATCTCTACAGCATCGCCCAGCCGGGCGGCTTCGCCTTTGGCATCCAGGAGTCCAACCCCATCACGCCGGAACGCGCCTACGCCGGCCCCACCGCATACTGGGGCCAGCCCAACGACCCTATGGTGGGTGAGCGCGTGGGCGGCTTCAACGTCTTCGGCGGCGGCCTGCCGCTCTACAACGCCAAGGGCGAACTGATTGGCGCGCTGGGCACCTCGGGCGATAGCAGTTGTGCGGATCACTTCATCAGCTGGCGCACGCGCAGCAGCTTGAAGCTCGACTACGTGCCGGCAGGCCTGGGCCCCAACGGCGTGGATCAGATTGCCTTCTCCGGCCAGTGGAGCCAGCCGGTCTGCGGCGACCTCAAGGCGCACGAAGAGGTGGTGAAGAACCTGCCGCTTACCCGGAAAGCCGGTCAGTAACCCGCTGATCGCTTCTCAAATTTCTCAGATTGTCGTTGCTCGGCCCCAGTGGATCAGTACAAGGCCACTGGGGCCTTGGTCCGCAGTGACTGGCCATCGCGTGTCCCTTTGCAATCGGTCGGACAAATCTGAGGCTCAACCATCCTCTCGAGAATCATCATGCTGATCCCTGGCAATTCGTTGATCACCGCCACGCCAGAGGAGGGTCGCCAGCTTGCCATGACGATATCCAGGCTGGTCATCAAAACCACGCAACCGGATGACGCGGTGCGATCCAGGCTGCGCGATGTCTATGCGAACGACGCGATGGCTTTACTGCAGGTCGGCCAAACGGTCGCCATCGAGTTCGCCACGATCGCAGCCGCAAACAACTATTGGAGAAAGTAGCCAGGTCTCGGGCCTGCAGCTCCAGAAGGTCAAACCCTAAATGCCGACTAGCGGTTTAGTGCGGCTGATCAGCCGGAGCAACTCGACTTGAAGGACCGCTTCTGGCACCTCAGCGACAGTCGCTGATCAGCCCAAAGTCGCCATTGGCGGTCCGACTCTGGAAGGTCGCCGATCCAACGCGAGCGGACGGGCGTGCTGTCGACACGGCCCTGACTGCAACATTGCGGCGACACATGGCCGGACCGCTCTCTTGCGAACGAGCGACTTCTTCCGGGGGCAGCCGTGACGATGCGGCCGCCTCGGTGGCTGGCGGCCGGCCGATGTCGATGATCCAATCCGCGGCGGCGACGAGTTCCGAACGAGCGACGACTTGCCCAGTTCGGAGAGACGTTCGAACGCCACAAACGCGTGACGACGGAGGGCGACGGGCGCGCGCCCGAGGGAACGGAAACACCCCTGCGCTGTCTATGTAACCCGGCAGCGAGGGACCTGTCGTTCAATTTCCCGGAGGTGCGAGATGATTACCCGTGGCCTGCTGGTTCGCCTGGAAGCCAAGCCAGGCGAAGAGTCGGCGGTGGAGGATTTCCTCCGATCGTCGCTACCGCTCGTGCAAAAGGAAGCCGGCACCACCGCGTGGTTCGCCGTTCGGTTTGGGCGGGGCGAGTACGGGATCTTCGATGTCTTTCCGGACGACGCCAGCCGCGATGCGCACCTGGCCGGTGAGGTCGCAAAGGGGCTGCAAGCGCGCGGCGAAAAGCTCTTCTCGCGGACGCCGCGCATCCAGAAACTGGACGTGCTCGCCAGCAAGCTGCCTGTGGGCAGCGTCCCGCAGCAGGACACCAAGGGGCTGCTGCTCACCTTCAAGGCCAAGGCGGGTCATGAGCAGGAGGTCGAAAGCTTCCTGCGCGATGCCGAGAACCTGGTGAAGGAAGAGCCGAAAACCACCGCGTGGTTCGCGATCCACACTTCCGAAGGTGAATACGGAATATTCGACGTATTTCCGGACAACGGCGGCCGCTTTTCCCATCTGGTGGGGCACGTGCCGCGAGAGCTGGCGAAGCACGCGCTCACGCTGCTGGGCTCCGTACCCGACATGGAGATGCTGAACATAGAAGCGGAGAAGCTCGCCGCCTGATGGTCGGCGCCGCGTCGCTAAATGGCTCTTTCGAGGATGTCGAGACCGCGCTCGGAGGTGGCGCGGTCGATGGTGAGGGCGGGCATCAGCATGAGGACGTTCTCTTCGGCGGAGATCAGCAAGCCGCCTTTCCTGCACGTAGCACCGATTTTGCCCGCGTAGTCCTCGTCTTTCAGTTCGATGCCGATGGCGAGGCCTGTTGCCGCTCGCTGAAAACTGACCAGCAAATCGAGGATGGGGATGCGGATGAAAACTTGGACTGGTTAAGAAACGATTCCAAGGCTCTTGCGATATTCGATAGGGCTGAGATTGCCCAGTGAGACTTTGATTCGTCTTTCGTTGTACCAGCGGATGTACCCATCCAGAGCGTGGATGAATTGCTCAATGGTT
>QFCS01006126.1_pt1 | contig 111413 bp, 111 predicted proteins | sample 3576561 | NCBI WGS metagenome assembly QFCS01 | reverse complement strand
TTGCCCTCGGCAGGTGTGGCTTGTGGCATTTAATGTCCCGAACAGGAGATGGCTTCGACAACCAATTTCCTACTTCAGAACAAAACCTTACGCTACTCCTGCCAACCCTTCAGGTGCCCCCTGATGAATAAGCCGGGCTAGGGGCTTTGCGAAGGAATTTTGCGGTTGGCCTTGTTAATACGGTTTGCCTCACTGTCCTTTTCACGGTGTCGGTGATCTTTTTTAACCTCATTTACTTGGTTATGGCGTACGCTTTTTATTCGATCATACTTTCTGTGTTTTTGCTCGCTCAGACATATCGAACACTTAACACCAGCTTCTTGCGATCGTGCCGGATGCTAGTCCCTCCGGTGCTCACCGCCCTCGCGATAGCTGCCAGTTCATATTTGATTGGACTAGCGACCTATGAATCCGGTGATACTTACCGATTGACAGTGAAGGTTTGCTCGATTGCCGTCGTGCTCAGCGTTGCGCTATGCGCGCAACGCCAACATGTCTTTGATCTGATAGAAAGCCTCAGGGGGAGGGCTTATGAAAACGGTGGTACGAACGGTGGCGCGTAGTTTAAATAGTGCGATGGGGGTAATTAGTCAGCATTTCGGCCCCCTTGGCCGTGCAGATGCACTTTTTACAATCGGGGAATTTTTCAGAGAGCGAGAACGCCTGCCCCGCAATCCAGCGCGATCCGACGCTGGGATTATGGATTATTTCTTTTGGCGCAAGCATCTTCCTTGGCCGGTGCTTGCTGCGCGATGCTGCGACAAGGAACTCGCCAAAATCGAAGCAGTTAAATTGTCACCCGGCATAAAGGTGCCAGAGACGATTGTTTCGTTGCCTCTCGCCGATATCACGAAAGGTAGCGATCTAAAGCAACGGCTTAAGCCATATCTCGGACAGGATTTGATCGCCAAACCTTCGCATTCTAACGGAGGCGTCGTGTTCCTCAAAGATGATGAAATTGATTACGGCCAATACCTGGCAGAGGTTCGGCGGAACTTTTTCTATGCCGCAAGAGAACGTCAATATTATGAGCTTGAACCTAAGTTGATAATTGAGGAGGTGTTACGGACGCCCGACAAAACACTGCCGGACGATTACAAATTTTTCTGCTTCCATGGCCATCCCCTTCTTTGTCAGATCGATTCTGATCGCTTCTCAGGACATAAACGAAGACTTTATACGGTCCCGGAATGGAAACCAGTCAACGTTGGCTACACCTATCCCCTAGGTGACGAGCACGCACACCGTCCAGAAAACTTGCTGCAGATTTTGGAACATTGCCAAAAGCTTAGTCGGCTATTCGATTTCGTTAGGGTTGATCTCTATCTGGTCGGATCGCAGATCTATTTTGGTGAATTCACGTTCACCCCCGACGCTGGCCTTAAAAGATTTTCGGATGATCGCTTCGACCGAGCACTTTTGGACGTGCTGAAGTCTCGCTCACGCGAGCATCTCCTGCCATTCGTTTCTAACGGTGACGTCGGGGCTTAGCCTTGACCACTACGTTGTATGCGAAGAAAGCCAACGCGATTTCTATCAGCCATATCACCATTTGCCAGCGAAACGTGTAGACACTGAAAAGGACCCATGGGGAGCCCTGCGCCAGGACAGCTTGTAACTGCAGAAACAAATAGCCGGAGAAGATGGCCGATATTACTGACCTGCTTTCAATCGCATACGCCATGTAAGATGCATAAAATCCAACCAATCCACCGCACAAAATCAACATTATGCCGAGCCCGATCCACCCAAATGCGACCAGGCCGAGGGGTTCTAAAGCCGCAGTATAAGTGGTTGTACCAGCATTGGTCATAATAGAACTGCGGATGTCATCCGGCGCATACCTATTGGAAAAATAATTTGGTCCCAGAGAGTGTTGCACGGCGTATAAATCTATCTGCTTCACGAATAGGGCTTTTATATTCTCTGAGACGATATTTTTATCAAAAGCTATGAATGGAGCCCCGATCGAAGCCTGCAAGAACCAAAGCTCTCCTTGACCGGTAAGGCGTCCAGCCAGCTTCTTGCTGCTTTCGGCAGTTGTCCTTGCTCCGAAGTCCGAGTAAATTCCCCAAGTTACCATCGAAACTAGCCCGAGGGCCAAAACGCCTATGGCACTGTATTTATGCATATCTCGCCAAATTGTCTGGGCATTCCTGTAAACATATGGAGCAAAAAAGGCCGCGATCGCATTCAATTGGGTGAAGAATTTATCAGCGAATAGAAAGTAGAGTAATAAAAGATACAACGCGTTCAAGCTGCATAAAAGCTTCAGTGACCGTGAAGCGGGAGTAGCGAACACAGCAACACCAAGGAGAAAAGCGATAATAAATTTAAAGTTTAGAATGTAAACGGTCAGCGTATCGGAGTACCGACGATACACGAACCGATCGGTGCCTTGCAGAAGAGGGAAGCCAGAGGTCATGCCCCGCGCCGTGAGATATAGCGTTAAGAGCCCTACAAGTGTCAAAACTCCAAAGACGATAAAATTAGAATGGCGGTCAAGCAGAGGGGTCAATGGGTGACTTACGGGCCGCTGACGTCGCCCCATCAGCATATAATATACCCAGAGATATCCGAAGATGAAGACGGTAGTATAAAAAACAAATGCGTTACTATACGGTCCTGGCCTGCCAACTGTGCCTAGCTCGGGCATCTCATTGCCGTATTCGATGAGCATGAGAGAGATGATTATGGATAGCTTTTGAACCATAATCGGGACGATTAATATCGCAGCGCGAGGTGATGTCACCAGCAGCAATATGATCATCCAGATAAAATTGATCAATGCCAACCAAGACCATACCGGACTCACGATCACGCTGGAGGCAACCCAGCAGAGGACAATTGACAAGAGAAAAAAACTGGCATTGAGGCTTAGTGCAAACCATCGCCTTTCGGACATAACACGTGCTCGTTTAGCTCCTGCATGGTCTCGTGCGGAGTGAGCGCGGGGATATGTCATTTTACGTTCCAATGCTGAGTTTTATCATGTCGCGTTAAGCGACTGGCTGTCGAGGTGTCACTAACGCAAATGTCCTAATTCAAAGCGTGATGTTTAGCGCGATTTCATACGACGCTTTAGCAAGTGAGCCGTAGATAGGCGATAGCCGTCCCTTCGCGGCAGCGCTAATAGGATTGCGAAATCGGAGGAATGGAATGCTGACCCCGTCGGACTTCGGCGCGCGCCAGGGTGGAAATGACAACTCGCTGCCCGCATTGCGGAAACTTTTCAGTCAAACGCGCGACCAGACCATCGTTATTCCGGAGGGAGAGGTTTATCGCATTGATTGCGACGAGAATGGAGGATTGGGCTATCGGTCTGGCCAGCGGATCATCATCAAAGGGAAAATTCTAGTTGGCAGAGGGTGGCCAAGTGGTCACACACTGCACCCTGCAAGTTTGCTCACACAACCGGCACTGGAGAATTGTGACATTCAAATTCGATTTCAGGGTGGCAGAATTGAGTTTCTCGATGTCGACGCGGGCTTTCCACGCAAGGGCATTTGCATAGCGAATACGCGGCAGTTTCAAGTTTGGAACCCTACCGTCACGGGGGGAAGGGCGCGAGGCCCCTCGCAAAGCCTTTTTTCAATGGAAATTAGGGATAGCTCAGACGGGCTCGTCAACTCGGGGCAACTCTCGGTACGGTCCGGCTATCAAGGAGCAGACGGATTGCACATGTTGGGCAACTGTTCGCGAATCGTCGTGACCGCGCTGACGACCAATTCGGGCGACGATGCCATCGGAATAACGCACGAGGTTGGCAAGTGGAAAGATGCGACAATCTCAGATATTGTGTTCAGGAGCTGTACTTTAAGGTGTGAGGCGCATAGTGCGACGAAGCTACTTTGTGTCAAATCAGGCGGAAAAGGCATCATACGTGACATCGCGTTCGAGAACTGCGACTTTCTCATAGACACCTACGCGCTAGGGCAGGGCGCTCCCCATATTTGGCAGAACCGCGCTCAGAATGAGGGGGCAGTCATAGAAAAAATTCGCATCAAGGGTGGTAGGACACGAAGTATATTGCCCCCGGATGCTCTGGTTCATGACACGCCATTCAAATTCTATGACGTTGACGACATCCTAATTGAGGATCACGAAGTGACGCACTTCAGTCCTCGCCTGATGGAAGCATTTCAATGCGATCGGCTGACAATAAGCAATCTGAGAAACACGCTTATAAAGCCTCTTAGGTCGCCTTCACCGTCGTTACTAGTTTTGAAGGACTGTTTGTCTCCAATGTTAGACACCAAAGGGCTCAGGCCCACAATGGTCGGTCAACGCTTGATTAGCAACTGACCTATTTTGACGCCGTCACCGAATTTAAGCATCGTTAACCTTGTAAGGCCTCATCATTCCTTCCTCATCCCAATAGTATAAGTCACTTTCCTCAGGCGATTCTTTGGGCTTGGATCCGGAATCCAAGCAATCTCGCGCCGGCCGGCCTTTCCTCCGAGAGAGTAGAAAAGCCAATATGCGCGAACGCTTGCTCATCGATGCCCATCCCCTCCTGCGCATTACATACGCAGTCCTAAGATCGTTACTAAACCTTGAGTAAGGGAATTCAACGACAGATTGTTAATCAACTGCTAATAGATTTATGCACTTATATTTAAAGGCAAAAAAAGCAAAAAAAGCAAACAAAGTACGGCTGACTCATGCCTACTGCTTCCATTGGATTGACGGTTGAACATCGGCGCACTTCCTGATTCTTACAAGCTAAAGACCAGGGTCAACGGTAACCGTGGGAGCGCGATCACCCGCGAACCTTTTAACGTACCGGAGTAAAAACGCGGTCACTGGCCTCTCAAACATCAGGTGTGCTAGCACGGCGACCGCGACTGAACCGAGGAATGCTAGTCCCGCAAAAACCCAGGCGTTTACGTTTAGGTCCAGTCGGCTAAGGGCACGTGTTAAGAGCAAAATCCAGAACGGATGGGTCAAATAAAGGCTATAGGAGGCATCGCCTATCAGAACGAAACAGCGTTCCAACCAACCGTGCCATGGTAGGGGACCGGCAATTGCGGAAACCAGCAAAAGTGCTGTCGGCGCACCCCATCCAAAGGCCCGAGCAAGACCATTCGGGGTCGTCGGTGCATGGAGGTCGCTGATAGGATTCGCCGCGAGAAAGATCACCGCGGCAACCGCAAACACCACACGAACAAGAGAGGGTAGTCTCAATTTTCCACCCAAATACAGGTCCGCAATCCACATTCCTGCAACAAATTCTAAGGAGATTGGTTGGGTCCAAAAGCGCAGAGCGACTTGGGATGGCTGCAGCGCCCAGCCAATCGCGATGGTCGAGCCAAGTGCGGCAGTCACGAGCACAATGCAGCGACGACGGCCTTGACCTATGCAAGCGGCGAATAGCGCGTAAAACAGCATCTCATAGTTCAACGTCCACCCTAAATCCACGATCGGAAACGCAAACCCGTCGGATCGACCCGTGGTGTCGTATGGGATAAAGAAATAGCTCGCTGCGACGGCGCTCAATTCAGGCAGGTCGCGCCGACCTCCGATTAAAGTGAGAAGCAACGAAAGTGTCGTTACGGCCCAATAGAGTGGGATAATCCTGATCAAACGACGTATGACGAAATCGCGCGTTCCGGTGCGAGCGCCGAACATCCGACCACTCGCGATGACCATGATGAAGCCAGAAATTACGAAAAACAGATCTACACCTGCCCCAGTAGCAATAGGCCATCTCTGCGAATGACATCCTTGGTCCGCGCAGAAATGAGCGGTTGCAGCAATGACGTGCCCGGCAACAACCACGCTCGCTGCGAGCGCCCTGAGGATTTGAACAGAATCCAATTTAGCCGCTGGGCGGCTCTTCTCAATCATCTAACCGTTTAACCCTATGGATTTGTGGGACCCACGTTCACTGCCAGGGAGCCAATGGCCCAGAACGGCAGGAGACTTACAATCGGTCACTGACAAGAACAAGCTGACCGTCCACCAAAACGATCGCCGCTGATGGCCTCCGTCTCGACGACCTTATCGGCCCTGGTTTGGAGAATATTTGGATGCAGATGATTCATATGCTTTATGTAGGTCGCTGTCCCAACATACCCTCTTCGAGTAAACGTTTGGCGGTTCTGGTACTAAAATGACTGAGCTCACTTTTGGCTCAATGTTAAAAATCGGCGGAAGATATGAGCAATCTCGAACCACGATCTGACGATGGATTGAGGGAGGAGGATTTGGCCGATGACTCCCTGCGAGATATCCTTGCGAGGCCAGTGTTTGCCGCACTTTTGGATTTTTCCATAGGGGTGTTGGTTACGTGCTTTTTTATTGTCGCTATGACGTGACGATGGAACCAAGCGGATAACCAAAGATGATGTAGGATTATCAGGTTTCAGCCCTTAGTCAGGCCGTGAAGCGGATAGATGGCTCGGAAGCGATGCGCGACGTACGGTCGTGGGACAAATAGTGTGGCCCGCAAAGAACTGGGCCTCGTATGGATGGAGGGCGCGAGCCGGGGCATTGAGCATTGCAAGCTCCAATCCACACGATATAAGTCCCCAATCGATCAGAAGACCTGGGATTTGCGAAAGGTCCGGGCACGTTGCAGCGGGAAGGGGGATAGCCTGCAACGGGCTTTCCGTCGCTTAGGCCAAATCACACATAATAGGTTGGCAGCCGAAGCCACCCCAGCCTCCCACTGATCTATAACAATGGTCGCTTGTGCGTAGCGCGGGTAGGTCCAGTTGCATGTGCTGGTCCTGCTCTCGTTGCGTCCCATGTGACGCGCCAAGGTATTAGCGCTTGTATTCTCGGGTTGCTTCTAAATGGCACACGTTATCCCTGAGACGTTTCTCCGCTTGGCAAGCGCAGCTAAAATTAGCAGACGTAAGGCGGTGTCCGGTTAACAATGTAAACCAGACGGAGGTGGGGCATGGGCACAGCGCTAGTGACGGCAACGCGCAATGATGTTGTTATTGAGGCCGTCAATGAACTGACTGCGAGATATACTGCATTTGAGAAGCATCTTTATGCTTCGCGCAAGCTGCTTTGGGCAGTGGTGGGGCGAATATATGAACTCTCTCACCAGATTGATGCCGATGAAAAATTGAAGGCCATGTTGTTGAGCTACGTGAGGCAAGCTCATCCAAAAATCAGCGGCAGTCGCAATTTTCAGGAAAGCGAAATTGGGTCTGCTGCGCTCCTCCTGATCGGCATGTTAGGCTATGGCGATGATACGAAAGCCAAGCGAAGCCAATATCTCGCTGCGATCAAAGCAGCTAAATCCGATCAATCTTTGGAACGAACTGAAAGCGCTTTTGTCCACTGGATCGAGCAAAAGAGTGGGCTCAGAAACGCCGCCAAGCTTATTCCTGCGTCAAATGAATCTCAGGATACGTACCGTTCGAATTTGGACCTCAATGTTGCGCTGGTCAGGCATCAGGCGATCAATCTGCCTGTGCTAGACATATCGCTCCCCGATGAGGTCTTTTCGGAAAATATTGCTTTGCTGCTCGTTGAGCGCGTACCTGGAAATGGTGCTGACCTACCGCAAATTCGTCTGCTTCAAGCAATCCGCGACGAACGCCTCAAAGCTACGGTGTCATCCAAGGCAATCGAGCAATTGGCGATCGATTATCAAGAGCAGAAGCAGATTTTCGTCATGAATGAGTTTGCTTGGCGGTCCGCCAAGATGGAGTTGTACCGAAAAAAGATAGATCGAGATGCTGTTTCAGGTTTTCTCAAAGCTTACCATGCTCTCAAGAAAAAACCCGAGTGGAGCAAAAAATACCAACTCGAAACATCAAGCATGGGGCCGACGGTCTTTTGCGAGGGAGAGCCTGATCAGAGTAGCATAGAACCAGTCAATTTGGATTTTCCTCTTTGGGACCCAGGCCGGTTTATAGAGGGGGCGGTAGCCGGCACGCTTGTGCCGTATGATCCAAGTGCACCGTATAACGCTGAGGACGTGTTCGATCGTCCACCATATTTGCGTTATGCTGATGGCTTTCTCGCCATGCGCAAGGCCCGATCTCGAAGACGGAAGGCAATCGCTACCACCGGTCCGGGGATTGACCGCGTCATCGAAGATGGTGGCGCCCTGTTTGGCGATAAAGATGATTAGCTGCTGCGACGCCCATTATACAACCATGAAACTGTAACGAGTTCCGGCAATATCCTGAAAACCGTGGCTAAATTCTGGCCTTGAGTCGTCTGATCTCTGAAAATAATTATGAAATTACAGTAACTTGTGATTTCATAACGGGAGGTCGGCAATATGCTCACACGGCAGGCGAAGGTTTTAACGAAGGCGCAGCAGGAAACGCTAGCTTCCTTCATCACCAGAACTAGGTTGCCGGAACGGAACCGGGTTATCCAGCTTCTGTCTTTGAAAGCAGGATTACGGGCGAAAGAGATCGCCTCGCTGACATGGGGCATGGTGACAGATTCGGAAGGGGCGCTTGCCGACGCGATTAGCCTCACGAACTCCGCGTCAAAGGGGAAAACCGGCGGCATTATTCCAATGGCGAAAGACCTCCGGCAAGCACTGGCGATGTGGCGTTCGATCACACCGCTACCCGAATGCCACCACCGCGTCATTATCACGGAGCGGTCGGCGACAACCTCAGCGCAGGTGATCGTGAACCTGTTCTCGGATTGGTACCGGCGATTGGGCTTTGACGGTTGCTCTAGCCACTCGGGCAGGCGTACATTTATCACCAATGCCGCTCGTAACATCAGCCGGTTCGGTGGCAGTTTGCGAGACGTTCAGGCTTTGGCTCGCCACCAGTCGTTGGCAATGACCCAGCGTTATATCGAGCAGAACAGCGACGCCATGCGCAGAGTGGTTGATGCTTGAGTTCGGGCAAACCGTTTAACCGTCGCTGACCTAGAATGGGTAAAGACTCCTCTGCCTGTTGGTCCAATGATGGAGTTTCCTATCCGGTGGACGGTTGTGACCGTTGATTTAGAATCCCTATTTTTTAAATCGCGGCGTGGTGAAGCAATGGTCGCTTGATTTACCCCAAAAAGTACCTTGAGGCGGCAAAGACGATGGTGCGGTAGGCAATTCCTCCGCTCTGCGCTGGATGACGTACAAGATTCCGTAGAAAAGTTCATTCCTCCCGGTGAGTCGGCTGACGCTCGCGTATAAATAGCTACGGGTCACAACGCGTGCGTTGAGCCTAGCCGCCACTACACATTACAGGAGAAAGCAGCGCTGCCGGTCATACCGAGCGCGCGAGAAACTATGCACGAAGCCACTTTCAACACGCCCGCGACGAATAGCTGCGCACGCCCCGGTAAAGGCCCGCCGAGATATTATGACGTGAGAACGCAAGGGTACATCCTCTGGGTGAAGCGCGACATCGCGCCAAATGTGGCTGCTACGGTGTTTTTTCGTGGGTCGGTGGAGGATGCTGAAGGGAGAACGCTACACCGAAAGGCTAGCTTATGCGAAGAGCAGATTCGTATGCTGTTCGACAGGCTTTCCAGTCGCATTCTGAAGCATGGCTACACCCGATATAAAAAGCGAATTCGTGCAGTTGCTATGGGTGAAGGAGATATGAACGGGTTGATGACCGAGAGGTGGAAGAGGACCGCCGGTAAACCGCCCCATGTTCATCTTTGTCTGCAAAAGCCAGAATGGTGTGCTTTCGAGGACTTCGCGAATGCGCTCAAGGAGGAATGGCTTAAAAGCGAATGGGCGCACGAAGATATTTGGGTTGAACCGATCAAGGATAATTGGATCGAATATTGTTTTAAGGATGGAGCCGATGCGCTTCTCGTTAACGCGACAAGCCTGTGATGCTGGACTTAGGTCCCTTCACTTCTAGATTTTGATGCTTCCACTACGGATTACACTTGGAAGTTGCAGGATCCAAAATCCAGCAGCTTCTCTTTCTATGGGTGAAATAATAGATGGGTAAGATACAAGATAGATTAGATGTTTTAGAGAAATAATCAAATACGAAGATAATAGAGTTGTTCGATAAATGCCAAACGTAATGTTTGCGTCCATCCAATGTTGATGCCAAGATACCCAATCGAAATAGCTATGTGCGCCATGTCGATCTCTCTTTGGGAAAGGCCCATCCTATCCCTGTATTTAGGCCATTTAATTTACTAGCTCCAATTATCTCATTAACGGCATCATCGAGTTTGGGCATTGCGCTGAAATAGATATCGATGTCATGAACATGGTATTTGGAATCTGCTTTCGTGTATCGATAGCCAAAGCCGTGATGATGCTCATGTAGGGGTGCGACAAGGACGCCAGCCCAATCATCATTAAAACCATACTCCTTGGCCATGTCAAAGAGCTTGGTTAGATTGTGGCCAGTTCCAGCCTTATTGAGTTCACTTTCTGCGTGTCCATGATGGAAAAGGACTGATTTCAGGTTTAGCTCAACGGCAAAGCTCAGCAGCATTGAAACGACAGGAAAAAGGTGAGATCGCTAGGGACTTGATAGCGATCGGGATTTGCCATCATGGGGAAGGCCGATTGAACATAGCCCTTCGCCGTACTGCATGGATGGATTGGATCCACCATGGGTAGGCCAAGCGATATTCAAGCTTGGGACTTGACCTTTGACGTTCGCTTGGCCTTGGGAGCGGCGGGTGCAGCAGGAGGAACCGTAGCTTTCTTCCTACCGAGACCAATCTTCATGGCCAGCTCCTTACGCTGATTGGCATAGTTCGGAGCGACCATCGGATAATCGGCAGGCAGGCTCCATTTGGTACGGTAGTCGGATGGCGTCATCTGATAATGGGTCATCAGGTGCCGCTTGAGCATCTTGAGCTTCTTGCCATCCTCAAGGCAGACGATGAAATCAGGCTTGACCGATGAGCGGATGGAAACGGCAGGTTCTCTAGCAGGAGCAACCTCCTCAACCGGTTTGCCGAGGCCAGTCAGCGCACCATGAACGTTCGTAATTAGAGCAGCGAGATCACTAGCAGCCACCGCATTATTGCTGACATGTGCGGATACGATATCAGCAGTGAGGGTGAGAAGTGCTTCGTCTGCCATGTGATGCTCCCGAATTGTTTGCAGCTCCTTAGTTGAGGTCTCTGGCGATTGCTACCTATTAACATCGATGGCAGCGGCATCGCTGGCGTTTTGGTCGAGGTCCGCTTCTTCTTGCGGGGTCGGAGCGGCAGCATCAGCAGAATTGTAGCTTGCTGCATCGAAGCTGTTCTCCGGCACCGTATCATCCTGCGGCTCAGGTCGATGTAGCGTCGAATCCAGGAGACTAAGTTGTAAGAGTTCCCCGGCAACCTTCTTAAGCTCCTCAGCTTGCTCAACGCTCACGACATATTCGACAGCGTTTTCCGAGGAGGGATATATCTTATAGGTGAGATGGAGTGGCTTGCTCTCAAGCTGAGTGCCTTCAACGCTAATTGTGATATTGCCTTTGCATTCCGCCGATTGCATCGCCGGATCGTATTTCTCCATATACATGCTGTCGATCGCATATGCTGGACGGAGTTCAGGTTGCAGTAGGTTCGGATCGACCTTGAGAACGGATTTGACGGTTTCAAGAACGTCGTCAGCGGCACAGACGGTTTTGTCGCCCTTTTTGAGCAGCGCTAGCGTATCCAGCTTGTCATCCGATTTGTTGAAGCTCTCGGGTACGAAGTTGCAGCTGATCAGTGCTAGGCTGGTGCTCAGCGCTAGAAGCGAGCGCATCCTCATGCCGTCACCCGCCCAGCCAGCGCTCGCTTACGCATAAGCAACCCTACCAACCCAAAGCCTGCGATCATCATCGCCCAGGAGGCCGGTTCCGGAACGGCGGCAGAGAACGCATCATAACTGATGCGGTATGAGACTGGACCGCTCGTTTTGACCGCCACGTTGATCTCATTGGAGGATGCTCGGTTATAGATGGCAAAGCAGCCAACCTGATTCTCTGGGCATCGTGCTTGATTGGAGGGGAGGGCGGTCTGGAATATCGCATTACCCGAACCCAGCAAGGCAAGGTCGATTAAGAAGCTTACACCACTGCCGCCGCAGTTCTGGACCCCACCAGTGAACGTGCAGCTGAGATCGCCGGTATAGTTGTTACCGTCATTGTGGATCGAGCCATCGGCATCCTGATGGATATCGTCAGTGTCAAAATATTCCGACGAGGAAAAAGCGGCCTCAGATATGGCGCCAGAGAATATATCGATGGCTACACGCTGGATCGAACCAGCAATGCCCCCGAACTCATAACTGATCCAAGCTAAGCCTGAGCTGTCCGGCAAGGCAGTGCCGGTCAGCACCGTAGCTGAACTGGCCGGAATCGAAGCTGACGTAAGAATCGCGGCCATTACACACGAAACACGCTTCAATCTCATCCGATGCCCCCGCTCCCAATTGTCCCCAAAATGGGGACATTGGTTATCCCGTATATTCGCAACGCTTGGCATTCAAGTGGGGCAATCGATCAATGCAGCGAGGATGGGTGATCTCACCCGATTATCGAGCTGCGATCGAAGCAATTAAGGCAGCGCGGATCAGCGCGGACATTTCCCAGCGCGAACTGGCCAGACGTTTGGAAAAGCCGCCATCATTTATCAATAAGATCGAATTGCTCGAACGGCGACTAGATATTCTTGAGTTTATCGCGGTTGCGCGGGCGTTGGGAAGCGATCCTGTAGAATTGCTTGAGAGAGTTCTTAGCGAAATCCCGGCACAATTGTCGCTTTAACCCTTCTTGCAACCGTGCCAGCCCAAACTCGTTGATTAGGCCATACATGTAAGGCTGCCGGCGGGGACCAAAGCCCGCAATGATGGATTGCGCGGCGATATGCGTCAGGGAGATTTTGTCAGGCTGGTGCTGTTGGAAGCGCTGGCGGGGGCTGAGAAGGGGTAGAAACAGGCGGGCGGTAAGGCTCTAAAGCGTCCGAAATAGAACCTTTTTGGGCCGCATTATGCTGTATCTATCTTAGAATTTCTTTTCGCTCGTCGGGTCTTTGACGGGCCTGCAAGGGGCACGAAATGTTAGATTGCTTCCGTTGGACATGACGTTTGCATCCGTGACGGTACCACTCACTCGATCGAAGGTGATCATCGTAGTGCCGGTGATGTTAGCGACAACCGGGTTGTTGCGCATATAGCGAGCTTGTGTGGCCGTCACGACCAATCCCGGCAATCCAATCCCAAAGTTCTCACTATCATCGTTCCATGTCGCAATCTCATGCGCCACGCCATCGATGCGATAGAACTCGCGACGTTTGTTGCGCTCGATCTCGCCATTAGCGGAGTGGATAACCTCTTCGCCTTCACAAAGGAGGACAACAGGCCCCTTTTCTGGATTCGTCGGAATTCCGCACCCCGATAGCAACAGCGCACCAGCCAGAATCGAATGCCGCATAGACTCTCCCTGATTCAATCCAGTGATCCGTTCATTAAAGTGCGGGCATCTTTCCGTTCGCAACAGATGGTCTCGGATCGACTATTAGAACTACGGTTGACAATGTTAACCGGCATATCACGCCTGATTCTGGCGGGAAACCTGCGCCGTATCTTTACCGAGGCAGGCTTTGATCAGCCAAGAATATCCGCATTTGTTTGTTGGAGATCATGCGCATCGCGGCGTCGCTCAGCGGGTCAATAATCGAAACGTCGCCGCTGAGATATTCGAGCGTGATCTCAAAGCTGTAAATTGCACAAAGCTTCTCAAGGGTTTGCTGATCTGGAGCCTCACGAAGATACCAAGCTGGTTTATCAATCTCGATTTCGTAAGGTACGTGCCTGATTGGACGTAGGCCAATCTGCCGGAGTAAGCGGCGCATTTGAGCAGCTAGGTTGCGCCGGATTTCCTCGCGTTCGTTATGCAAACCCTGAACGTCAATGAGAGGTAAAATCTCCAGAAGTCGTTCCCTATGCTTGATTAGACTGCGGGCGCTCAATGCTTCCTTCTCGGTCAGCGCAGCTTGGCGTTCCTGATTTAACGTCGCGCGGCGACTTTCGAGCAGATTTAGGCGCTCAGCCAGTTCTGGCACTGACGAGTCAGTGTGGGTAACCAATGAAATGAGCTTCTCTATCTGAGAGCCGATTTTGCTAAGCTCTTCGTCGGCATCGCTAATTGCCCTCTGCAGCCTAGAACTGGCGGTGCTACGTCCTTCCTCGCCAATCGCGCTGCTGAAGTCGATTTCTTGCAGCGATGCTAGGATAACGTCCTCGACCAGCTTGTATCGCCAGTACGGCGCTACGCACATCCCGTGAACTAGCGCGTTGGAGCATCTCAAATACATACCGCCTTTCGGTGGCGTACCTTTGTTCATAAATCTTATTGCCGAGCCGCATAGACTGCATTTTAGAAGCCCGCTGAACAGGTTCGCGTAGCCTCGCCCAGTTCGACCCCGGCCGTTTGTCAGTCGCTTTCTTCGTGCCGATGCAGCCTGATCAAAAAGCTGCTCGTCTATAATGGCTGGAAAATACTGAGATATGGGATTGCCGTCGGGAATTCGCACTGATCGGCCGTCACGTTGGACGCGCTGGTAAGGCTGATATTCACCCAGCACCGCTCGATTGCTCAGAATCTTTTTGACATATGATTCCTTCCAAACATCAGATCCCAGAGTCCAAGTGGGCACCTCCTGCTCGTTTAAGAAGCGGCAGATCGAATAACAGCCCCAGCCGTCGCGGCTGAACTCAAACATCTTGCGAATGAGATCGGCACGCTCGACAACTATCTCGATTTTCATCCCGCTAGCGGAGACGCGAAGCCATTGCGGTAAGCGTGAGGTGGCAAGTTTATTACTCGATCGAGCCTGAGCCTTCTTATTTTTCCAAGCAGCAGATAGTCGATCCGATTTCAGCCGCGACTCTTGATGCGCTAAAAATAGCGACATCACCGCCATCATGATTGTGAGGTTATTTCCTTTGAGAGTGTCAGGGGAGTAAATTTGCTGGTCTTGCAAGGTGACTACCACGATGCCGGCGTTGACAATTTCTGTCAGCAGTTGCAGCGCCGCCATAAGATTCTGGCGGGAAATTCGGTCCAAAGCCTCGACGATGAGATAGCTGCCTTGCTCGATCGCGCCATCATGGACACGTTCAAGGAATCGCGACAGCGCCCCAAATTCACTGTTTCGTCCGTTAAACGCGGAGATACCGATGTCGTCTATAATGTCATCCAGTTCCAAACCATGTTCGTCAGCGTAGCGACGTGTTGCAGCCAACTGGCGACGCGCCGAATCACCCTTGATCTGCTCAGCTGTCGACATGCGAATGTATGAGTAGGCTTTGACCATAGAGCATACATACATGTTTTAATTAGCTATAACAGGCTGATGGTCGGCCCTCCAGGCGCCGGCAAGTCGCTGATGGCGTCTTGTCTCCCCGGTATCCTGCCGGAGCTGACGCCGGCTGAGGCGCTTGAAGTCTCCATGATCGCCTCGGTCGCAGGGTCGCTGGACAATGGCCGGCTGGTGCGCTCCAGACCGTTTCGCGCGCCGCATCATTCAGCATCGATGGCGGCGCTGGTCGGCGGTGGCCTCAAGGCGCGGCCGGGGGAGGTGAGCCTTGCCCATCTTGGCGTGCTGTTCCTCGATGAACTGCCCGAGTTCCAGCGCACGGTGCTCGATTCGCTGCGCCAGCCTATCGAGACAGGCAGTGTCGCCGTCGCGCGCGCCAATGTGCATGTCACTTTCCCGGCAAGGGTCCAACTCGTTGCCGCAATGAACCCGTGCGGCTGCGGCCATCTCGGCGATGCGGCTCTGGCCTGCTCACGCGCACCGCGTTGTGCCGCGGATTATCAGGCGAAGGTGTCCGGACCGATGCTTGACCGGATCGACCTGCATGTGGAGGTCGCCGGGGTCAGCGCTGCGGATCTTGTTTTGCCGCCTCCGGCCGAGGGATCGAAGGAGGTCGCCGCCAGGGTGAAGGCGGCTCGTGACATCCAGACGCGGCGTTTCAACGGCCATGGCGTGCGAACGAATGCCGAAGCCGACGGCGCGCTGCTGGATGAGATCGCGACGCCGGACGAGCCCGGTCGCAAACTCCTCGCGCAGGCGGCGGAGGCGATGCGGCTATCCGCGCGCGGCTATCACCGCATCCTGCGGGTGGCGCGCACGATAGCGGATCTGGCCGGTGCCGAAAGTGTCGGCCGCATCCATGTCGCCGAAGCGCTGAGCTATCGTCGACAGGCGCCGCGTAACTGAGCAATCTTGCGGAGCCTTTGTCGGTCGGCTAGTCAACACCCGGACACAGGCCCCTGTGGTGAAATTGGTAGACGCGCTCGACTCAAAATCGCCTTCTACCTATTTTTCTAAGCCAAAAACCACGCAAAACCAATGGTTTGAGTAAGGTCGAGACTCCGAAAAAGACTTACACAAGTCTTACACACTTTGGAGTTTTACACATGCCCGTAGAGAGCCATGTTTTGATGGATGGCGCGCTGCACGTTTACAAGCGTGAGGGCAGCCGCTTCTGGCAATGCGCGACCTACCTCGGCAGCCGCAATCACAGGCAGACGACGAAGGAGACGAGCCTTGCCGCCGCCAAGGATTTCGCGCGCGACTGGTATATGGAGCGGTGCGTCGAGGACCGCCAACGACGGCGCGGTGACGTCCCCCTGATCAACGGTTCCGCCCAGCCTGCCGTTGCCGAACCCGGCCCGGCGGTCGATGGCCGTCGTCGGCCTAAGCCGACCGGCCCCAGCTTCGAGGATGCGGCGACGGCCTTCGCCAGCGAGTTCGAGGTCATCACGATGGGCGAGCGCAACGCAGGCTATGTGAAATCGAAGTCCGACATCATCCGCGTTCACTTGACGCCGTTCTTTGGTGATACCCCGCTGGAGGACATCACGGCGGGCAAGGTTCAGGAATATCGCGCGCACCGTCAGACATCGCGGGTCGATGCCAAGACCGGCAAGCCCAAGAAACCGGCCCGCGCGACCTTGCACCACGAGATCGTGACGTTGCGTCAGATCTTGAAGACCGCCAACCGCAAGGGCTGGATCTCGGCGATCCCGGATATGTCCGCCCCTTACAAGACGTCCGGCAAGCTGGAGCATCGCGCCTGGTTCTCGCCCGAGGAATACAAGATGCTCTATGAAGCCACGCGCGAGCGGGCGAAGAACCCGCCCAAGCCGCGCTGGCGCGAAGTCTGCGAGAATTTTCACGATTACGTCCTGTTCATGGGTAACACCGGGCTGCGGCCTGACGAATCGGCCCGCCTTGAGCTGCGCGACGTCAAGATCGTGAAGGACGAAGCGACGGGCGAGCGCATCCTGGAGATCGAGGTGCGCGGCAAGCGCGGCGTCGGCTTCTGCAAATCGATGCCCGGCGCGATTATGCCCTTCGAGCGGATTCGCAAGCGCAAGGGCTTGAAGCCGACCGACCGGGTGTTCGGCAAATCGCCGCGCGAATTGATGAACACCGTGCTCGACGAGCTGAACCTGAAATTCGACCGCGATGGTCATATCCGCACCTGTTACAGTCTGCGGCATACCTACATCTGCCTTCGCTTGCTCGAAGGGGCGGACATCTACCAAGTTGCCAAGAACTGCCGCACAAGTGTCGAGATGATCGAGAAATACTACGGGCGGCATTTGAAGAACAACATCGACGCATCCGCCGTCAATGTTCGCAAGGCGCGGCCCGGAACGGATTTGGCCGGAAAGAAGGTCGCGAAGTCAACGAAATAGGATGCTTTGTTTGGATTCTCCGTTGCGCAATTTGATCTTGGCGCTATAGGCGAGGCCCTGCGCGGGTGTGGTGAAACTGGTAGACGCGCGGGATTCAAAATCCCGTTCCGCAAGGAGTGTCGGTTCGAGCCCGACCACCCGCACCAGCCTTCTTTGGCATGATCCGGTTACGCCGCCGCACGGTGGCGGGATCATGCCCAAGCGGGGCAGAGCGGCCCACACGGGCCGCGCCCCGCGTCGGCGAAATGACAATCGAACGGCATTGTCATGCTGGCCGTTGGAAGCCCGGACGGGATTCGGCCATCGCCGCAATCAACGCTGCGAAGCGTCATGCATCAAAACTTACAGAAACGACGGGTTGACGCCACTTCAGTCGAGCAAACGTTGCTACGCAGCACGACGACGCTCAGGCTCGGTCGGGCGCCGCCTCCAGCCATTTTGGTTCCATCACTTCGACCGCAGCGATACCGCTTTGCCAATCGTTTGTATCGACCATCGTCACGTTCTCGGGATGAATGACGACTGACAAGCCGTTATTGTGAGCCTGCTCCATGCCATATTCTTCGAGATCGGAAACGGCAGGCCGTACATCCAGCGGTTTGTACTTAACCGAGCGGTAACGCCCGCCCGATTCGTCTTCAGCCTTGAGCGTGACCTGAACACAATAGCTGATTGACGTATCGGCAAAACTGCAACTGTTGAAATAGATCGCTTCGACCAACTCGCCTTCGACCGCACCATCGAGGCTATCGAATTCAAAAAAGGCGATCGACGCGGGGCTTAGCAGAATATCGACGGCCATCGCGACGGCGTTCGCATCCCAAATGGCGTCGAATGCAAACGGCTCTGCCGACTTCAATCCCGCCAGTTCCAAAAGCCGCTGCCACCCGTCGAGCAGCTTGGTTATAGCGGGAAGCTGGTCAAGATACGGGCCATCAATGGGCTGATCGACAGGCAGCGTCAGCGACGAGCGACCCTTGGTCCCCCAATCGATCGCCAAGCGGGCCGTGCCGCTGGCAAGATAGGATAGTGCCCGAACCAGATTCGCCCAAGCGTCTAGGGTTTTAAGACCGTCGCCAAAGGCACCGGAGGTCTGAAAGTTAAGCCCCTCTTCCTTGAACGTCAGCGTGAAATCCGGGTGTCGGATGAGCAGCCAGGGGCGTTTTCCGATGGGCGGCGGCACGAGCATTTGCGCCTCGAACACAACGGCGGGTGTGAAACCGTCTCCGCGAACAACGACGTTGCAGTCACCAATGTGAGGAAGCTCAACTCGGAACTCCTCGATGGAATCGAGAAGCGCACCTTGATAGGGTATCCGGATCCCAAAGCGCCGATCGAAGAGCCTTAAACGCTTTGGTTGGATCGGTGCGAGGCCGAGCATGATGTCGTTAAAGTGATCCGGGCCGTCGATCCAGATCAGCGCTTCGCCTTCAATTCCACCTTCCTCATAACCAAGCTCGCCCAGCTGGCGCTGCTTTTCTTGTATGTAGCCGGCCGGATCATCGCCGATCGCTGTTTGGAGCGCGCACTTGATGCCGTCTGGCGAAAGCTCGAAGCGCGAGCCGGCCTTCATATAGTCGAAGCTTATCGTCGCTCGGTTGATGTCGAATGCGCGTTTGGCCTCTGCCTCGCGAAGTCGGCGCAGAACCCGCGCCAGCTCGTCTCCAATGAGGTGGATGACGTAGCCGACAAGAGGTTGACCGTCACGCCGAAGCCGGAGAGCGACGATCACCGCCGGGCGAGGGTCTTTGGCGAGCCTTTCGATGGCGGAAAGTTTGGCGGATACGCGACTGCCGCTATCGCCCGCCGTCGATTTGAGTTGGACATGGCAGGCATCGGCCGCCCGCTGATCCAGTGGAATTCCAGCGGCGGGCGTTGCCATCGGAAACTCAACGATGAAATCCCAGCCGGTGACATCACGATCGCTCTTGTTGCAGACAAGCCGCGCCTGACCGCACAGGGTGCGAAACATGTTTTCGCCGATGGCTCCAAGCTCGTCGGGGGGCAGGCGCTCAGTCATCGCGAGAGTTTAGCGGTTTCGATTCGAGTTGCGAACTGGTTTCATGCCGGAATAGACGAACGAAATCCGAACGATGCGATCGGTGACTGTTTACGCTAGATGCTGCAACTGGCGTGTCGTCGTCTGTCAGCTCATCCGCCGGTCTGGACGTCGCGTAGCGTTAGTTTAATTTGAGGAAAAATTCACAATGTCAGCGCCTGACGACGCCGATCGTCTAATTCAGGAAATACTTTCCGAAGTCAGTTGGAACGAAGAACCCGCAGACCTAGCGCGCAGAATCCGGCGGCTGGACCAAGGTCTTCCGGCCGAGGACGAGTTCATCGCTGTTTGCTCATGGCTCGGCAAAACCAAACTCATTCACAAGCTCGATCAGCACCAGTCGCCTGCGACATCGCGCACGACGGTTCAGGTTCCCGATCTCCTGGCCCATTTCGAGTCGACCGGGCCGGTGTTGATCGAAGTGAAGTCGAAGCGCAGCCCGAAGCTCTCTTTCACCGCCGACTATCTTCGACGCTTATCGGCCTACGCCGATCTGCTCGGTGTGCCGCTGCTCATAGCCTGGAAGTTTCACGGCGTTTGGACTCTGTTCGAGGCCCGGCACCTCACGAAGGCCCGCACCAACTTCAACATTCGCTTCGACGAAGCGATGCGCCAGAATTTGCTTGGCGTTGTGGCGGGTGATGTCTCCTACAAGATTGCGCCCGGTGCCGGGATCGTCCTAGGCTGCCGCAAGGAAGCGCTGCTCGGGATCAATGTCGAGAACGGCGCGACAACCGAACAATGGCAGATGCGGATCGACAGCGTCCATTTCACCTCTAAGGGCGGCCAGCCGCGCGATGACCTTAGCGACGATGTCAAAACCTTGTTCACGGCATGGGATCTTGAGGAGCGGCAGACTTTCACGCCGACCCACATTTATATCGCCTTCCAAGCCGGAGAGGAGGGTATGATGTTCGGGCACATGGCGCTCGTTCAGCTCCTTGCGTGGCGGCAGCGCGCTGGCGAAGCGATCAACTGGCGCCACGTCATTCGACGCGATCAAGTAATTTCCAATATGACAAACTTCGCAGGTGCACTTGAGCGCGCGCTTGGGCAAGACGTCGTCACGCTCGTTCTCCATCAGGTTCCCGCCGAGACGCCTTCGTATCTGGCACAACAAGATGCACCTTCAGCCTGACTTGTTTAAGCATTGCAGGACCGCGCCAGGCGGTTGAAAGTAGTTGCCAATATTTGGTCTTCCCAAATCGGGTTTACCAACGTATCGTTCCCATTCTGTTCGCGGGAGCGTGCAATGAAGATAGTGACCGACAATCAACGCAATGGCGAACTTGGCGAGACGCTCGTGAAAGCGGCTGTCTTGGGCTTGGGCCATGTGTTCGAAGGTCGCGGCCGCCTCGAAACCGGCATCGACGGCACGATTGAGTTTCGCGATCCGGTAACGCGCAAAATGCTCGGAAAAACCGTTGCCGTTCAGGTCAAGACCACGGCGGCTGGGAAATACTCGCGCGAGAATGATGCCGGCTTCGAGTATCTGCTCAAAACGGCCGATCTCGACTATTGGCGCGACACGAACCTCCCAGTCATCATCGTCGTGCTGAGACTGTCGGACCAGTCGATGTTTTGGAAGGACGTTTCGGCCGGTGCGCCTGGCGACGAGCGCCGACTTGCCTTCGATAAAGTGGCTGACAAACTCGACGCGGCATCGATCGACAGGATGGCACAGCTATCGGTCGAGCGTGGCAAACTCGGCTCTTTTGTGCCGCCGATGCGATCGGGCGAGCCTGCACACCTAAATCTCATGCGCATCATTCTCCCCGAGGAAATCTTTGTCGCTGAATCGCCATTCAAGTCCGGTCGCGACGCGATGCCGACACTCCTCGCCCAAGACGACCGGCATTTCGACTGGGTCATACGCGGTCGGCGTTTCGTCTCGTTTCGCGATCCCACCGGGACGGCGGTGGAAAAGATCATCGACCGCGACACTCTGGAAGCCGTCGAAACCGAATATGTCGCGCTCACCGACGATCCCGATGACGAAGTCATCATGATCGAGCTTTTGCGCCGGACGATGGAAGAGCAGTTTGCGGCGGATATCGCCTACGACAAGGACACGCGCGCGTTCCATTTCCGGGCGCCCGATCCCTTGGTGCCGAGGGAATACCGCTATCGCTCGCTGAAGGAGATGACTTCGGCAACGGTCGTGCAGCTCTATCCCGACCGGAAGAAACCGGACCGCCTCAACAACGTCCGGCACCATGCTTTCGCGCCCCGGTTCGAGCGGATCGGCGACGACTGGTTCATATCGATCACGCCGACTTTCTTTTTCAGCGAGAATGGCTCTCGTTGCCACCGCTTCGCTTCGACCCTGCTCGCGGGTAAGAAACGGCTCGACCGCAACGGCTCGGTTCGCGGCCAAGTGATGCTGTGGCGTCACTTCCTCGCAAACAACGATGCGGGCCATGACTGTTCGCCGTCGCTGTTTAATCTCTAACCCGCAGACGATCCGGGACCGTTACTGGCTTTCGAGACGCTTGAACCGGTGACAATGGAAGTGGCGGTCCCCGAAGATGCCTGGGCGACGACCGATCCCAATGCCAAGCGGATGAAAGCCGAGGAAGACGCGCCAGCCAGCTTTCTTCTGGAGCGACGCGCATGATGTTCTCGACCAAATGCCTTCCTGAACCGGACCTCGAATTTGGTGAGGGCGGCCGCCACATCGACCCGCGCTATGGCCTTATGACGCATGGCCCGCTGCAAGCGAAGCCCGGCGATCTTATCCGCATCGGCGTCATCGGCACGAGCGAAACCGTCGATGGCATCGGCGGCTTCATGGAACGCGCCATGACCGGCATCGATGGCGCGAACGAGCGGCTCGGCAACCTTAATCCGGGCTTTCCGGGTATTGGCAACCAGAATCCGTTCCGCTGTCGCTTCGAAATCGAGGCGGGCGCGACCAAGACGGTTCTGAACAAGGATGTGAAGGCAATTCAGGCGATCGGCAAGCACCCCGATGCCGTGCGAGCTGCCGTCGATCTGTTCATCGATCAAGCTCGCGCATTGCTGGAAAGCTCGGCACGACCCGAAGTGATCATGCTCGCTTTGCCTAAGCCGATCATCGAGAAGGTCGTGAACGCGTCGGCTTTCCCCGAGGACGATCTGGGCGACGAGGACGACGCCGATGACGGGCCGACCGATCTCAACTTCCGGGATTTGTTCAAGGCGCGCGCGCTCGCGCTCAATGTTCCGACGCAGATTGCCTGGCCGACCTTGTGGGACGACGCCGCGAAAATCTCGCGCAAGATGAAGGCGACCGAACGACGTGTGCAGGATCCGGCGACGCGCGCCTGGAACATCCTCAACGCCATGTTCTACAAGGCCGGGAAAGCGCCTTGGCGATTGCCGCGCGCCGATGACGCCTATGCGACGAGCTATATCGGCATCGGATTTTACCGCGACCTCGACGGTCATAGGCTCTGGACCAGCACCGCGCAGATGTTCGACGAACGCGGAAAGGGCTTAATCCTGCGTGGGGCGCGGGCAAGGACCGATCGTCCGGGCAAACATCCCTATCTCGCGCGCGAGGACGCTTATGACTTGGTGAAGAAGTCACTCCAGCATTATCATCTTCATCATCGCACGCTTCCTGCCCGTCTTGTCATCATGAAGACGTCGCGCTTCGAGAAGGGCGAAGCGGAGGGCTTCGCGGCGGCGATCGAGGAAATGGGCGTCGCGATGACCGATATGCTTTGGGTTTCTGAAGGTGGTCATGTCATGCTCATGCGTGAAGGCGACTATCCTTCGCTTCGCGGCAGTTTCTTGCAGGTGGGGCAGAATGGCCTGCTTTATACGAGGGGAAGCGTTCCCTATTACGGCACCTACCCCGGCGCTCGCGTGCCGCGACCGCTGCATCTGCGGCCGCACGAATGCGAGACGCCGCTCGCGAGCTTAGCCGCCGAGGTGCTGGCGTTGACCAAGATGAACTGGAACTCGACCCAATTCGATGGGGCGCTTCCCATCCCGATCAGGGCTGCGCGGCAAGTCGGGCGCGTATTGAAGCATGTCAGCTATGGTGAGCGAGAGCAATCGGACTACCCGTTCTACATGTAACGACGCATTATTGCGCCTTTCAGGTCCACTCCCTTAAACCCCAAAAGTTTGCAAAAAAGCGACCTTAATTCCCAAAACTTTGCTATAGAGCCTCGCAGGAGGCCAGTAATGCCCAAAAATCCGCTTGCCGGACTACCTGAGGTCTTTCTGTCGACGACCGCAATCTCGACCGCGGTGTCGCGCGCCGTAAGCAACGGCACGCTGCGCCAAATCGGGTCCAAACTCTATACCTTCAATCTCGCCGATCCGCCAGAACGCATCGTCGGCCGCCATTTGTGGCAATTGATCGCTGCCTATCTTCCCGATGCGCTGATCGCCGATCGCACCGCGATCGAGCTGCGTCCGGCAAGCGACGGATCGATTTACGTCGTCTCTGATCGCAAGCGCGACATCGAATTGCCGGGCGTTGTCATCCGACCGCGCTCCGGGCCGGGGCCATTGGAAGCCGACCGCCGCTTCGTAGGCGGCCTATTCCTGTCGTCGCCGGCCCGTGCCTATCTCGACAATATGGCTCCCTCGCGTCGCCGCAAAGGCGAAGTCAGCCGCACGCTGACCCGGCAAGAAATCGAAGGCCGTTTCGACGACATCATCCGTCGCAGCGGCACCGAGGCGCTCAATAGCATTCGCGACGAAGCGCGCCGGATCGCGCCGCTGATCGGCCGCGAGCAGGAGTTGGAGACGCTGGATCGGTTGGTCGGGGCCATGCTCGGCACCCGCGCGGATCGGCTGAAATCAGAGCGAGCAAAAGCGCGACGTTCCGGCACGCCTTATGATCCCGAACGGATCGAGCTTTTCGAGCAACTGCATAACGAGCTGCGCGCCGCAGCCCCGATCACGCGCACCGCACCAGAACGCGACGCCGAAGGCCGGGCAACGCTCTCCTTTTTCGAAGCCTATTTCTCAAACTTCATCGAAGGGACCGAGTTCGACGTCGATGAAGCCGCCGACATCGTGTTTCGGAACGTCATTCCGCGTGACAGGCCGGAGGACGCGCACGACGTTCTCGGCACTTGGCAGATCGTATCAGACCCCGTCGAGATGGCGCGGACACCTCGCGATTGCGAAACATTGCTGACGCTGCTGCGCAACCGCCATGCCCTATTGATGGCGGCGCGCCCCGACAAACGGCCGGGCCAATTCAAGATCGAAGGCAACCGCGCCGGTCAAACCTTTTTCGTTGCACCCGATCAGGTCGAAGGGACGCTTGACCGCGGCTTCGAATATTACCGCAATCTCGATACGCCGTTTGCGCGGGCAGTGTTCATGATGTTCCTTGTCTCCGAGGTGCACCCTTTTGCCGACGGCAATGGCCGCATTGCCCGCATCATGATGAACGCAGAGCTCGTTTCGGCGGGCGAAGAGCGGATCATAATACCGACCGTGTTTCGCGGCAATTATCTGGCCGCGTTGAAAGCGCTGTCGCTCACTTCGCGACCGCAAGCGATCGTGCGTACGCTCGACTTCGCCCAAAAATGGGTCATGGCGGTTGGGTGGGGCGAGCTTGAGGCGACACGCCAGACGCTGGCAAGCCTCCATGCTTTCGTGGAGCCGACCGACGCCGATGAGCGCGGCATCCGCCTTCGGCTTCCTGATGGAGTCGCGACATGAGCGGCGCGGCCAGCACCAGTCCTCTCATGCAGGCCCTTGAACAATTCGACGCCAGCGAGGCTAACATTTCCAAGCTTCAGGCGCTATGGACGGAAATCGAGGAATTGATCCCGAGCGGCATCTCGTTCGGCGAGAACCCCGAATATGACGATCGAACCCGCGCCTTTACAGAAATCCTGAAAGCGTTGCCCGCGATCGATGGCTGGAAGCCGACGATCGACCTCCTCGACCTCAACGACATTGCCCAAAATCGTTTTGACTATGCCGATCTCGGCGAGCCTGCCGCTGCGGCGCAGTTCGACGCCAACCTGGCGCTGCCAGGGCGCGAACTTCGTGAATACCGCTTCCGCTTCGATCACAAGCGGCGCGCATTGGTCAGGGAGCCGCTGACGACATTGATTGACAGCGTCGATGTCAGCCTGCGTCAGCTTCGCGAAGGCGTCGGTGCCGAGCCGCCGCCGTCGATGCACGGCGACGGCTGGGACGAGCTACGTGGCTATATCGACCAGATCGGTGTCTTGATGGGCAGCAGCATTCAGCGCCCGCTACGCTGGAGCGACCTGCAACGCCATCTGTCATTCGGCGATTACGGAGACTTTCGAGACATTGAGCGCATGGACTGGCCCAGCGTGAAAGCGGCGCTGCGCGCCGGGCTTTACGGCCAGAACGACCCGTTGCCCGTCGCGGTGGACGATCTCGGCGCATTGGTTACACAGAAGCCCATCGGGCCGGTTACGACCGCCCTCAACTGGGCTGCGCTCGACGATGCCGGCTTCGAGCGCCTGATCTTCAATCTTATTGGTTCGACGCCGGGCTATGAAAATCCCGAATGGCTGATGAAGACGCGGGCCGCCGACATTGGCCGTGACCTCTCCGTAACACGGGTCGTCAACGATCCGCTGTCGGGGACGAGCCGGTCTCGCGTCGTAATCCAATGCAAGCACTGGCTCAGCCGCAGCATGAGTGCCGACGACATCGGTCCCGCGTTCACCCAAATGGCATTGTGGCGCGACCCGCCGGTCGATGTTCTGATCATCGCGACGAGTGGGCGGTTCACGGCGACCGCCGTGCAATGGATTGAAAAGCACAACGCAACATCTGGCGCTACGCCGAAAGTTGAAATGTGGGCCGAGAGCCATCTGGAACGATTGCTGGCGGCGCGTCCCACCTTGATCGCGGAGTTCAAGCTTCGTGATTAGCGCTGTGATTAGCGCGCTGAGTTTACCGGAGGGCTGAGTGTCGAGTAGAGGATTCTTTATCGGTCAGGTCATTGACGACCTGGATGCCATCGCCAGTCAAGTGAGGGCGCGATGCAAACTTGGTCAGAATGACCTCAACCGCGTGCTGGAAGATTTTTTCAAAGAGCTGTTGAATCTCACCTACGGTCTCAACCTCCACAATTTGAACGCAGATCGGAGCAACGAACCCGGCCTCGACCTTGGCGATGCGACGGCCGGCGCTAGGGTAGCGTATCAGGTCACCTCACAAGCGAGCGCGAAAAAGGTCAACGATACGCTGAGGAAGATCACAGCCGCGCAATCCGAGCAGTATGATGCTTTCTATGTCTTTATCATTGGCGAGCGGCAAGGAAGCTACACTCTGGACCCCGCGCTTTCCCGCAAATTCGGGTTCAGCGAGGCAAACATCGTCGGAATGACCGAGTTTTGCCGCGACATCATGGCGTTGGATTTAAGCGACCTACAGGCCGTGCATCGCAAGCTTACCGATGAGCAGCGGCGCATCCGCATTGAGCTTGAGCCAGAGCTTCCCGACGGGACGTTCACAACCAGCGTTCTTCAGTTCATCGAAGGCAAGCCAAGCATAAGGCGTTCCGACGCTTCGCTGTTCTACAAACATTCCGACGTCGAAGGTTTGTTCAAGGACCGCAGCGAAGCGCAAAAGGCGCTGGACGAATTTATCGACGAACTCGCTCGCCTGCCGCGGCTGACGAGAGAATTTTATGGCTGGCTGATCGACGAAGCGGATCAACGAACCGGCTTCGGCTCGGCGGGACTCGAGATCAACGCCGACTTCGTCGATGCGAAATGCCGCAACATGCCCAACTTCCTTTCAGAGATCCGCTTGCTGACGGCCCGTGATTTTATCGACTATGACCAGGAGGAAGGAACGAACAAATCCGGCGTTTTCCGAATATTTTTTCCGGGAGCCCGCCGATCGAACATCGAGGAAGCGTTCATTTATTTTCATGCGGCGGAAAAGCTCACTGCTTCAACGCTGTTTTCGACGATGAACTTTGCCTCATTCGGACCAGCGCCGACACCTGTTCCGGCTACCGAAGCTTCAAAGACTAAGACCAAAAAGGTGAAGAAGCGTCGCAGTTAGATGCAATCAATCAAATACTGCGCCTGCGAGCAAGCCCGCACCGCGCTCTATTCCACAATCCCGTCTGCGCGGGATCGCTCCACCGAGCCGCCTGCGGCGTCTCGGCCTGCCGGTGACGATCACTGGCGCAAGTTGAAGCGTCCGACCTAACGGCCCATTGAAAATGAGCGGGATTTTCTAAGGACGCACTCTGTCCCGCGCTGCGCGCTCCTGAGGGTGCGGCGTTTTTGAGCTGACCCGCAGGCACTCTTGCCTCTCTCCTGGCCGGACGCCCGCTGGCCCACAGGCCCGGGCGCAGGGCGTCCGGCTGGCGTCGCGCCGTACAAGGGTGCCGTTTCCTGTTCGGCCGCTGCGCGGCGAACTTCGCTCGATGATCTTCGATTGATCGTGGACGGCGCGGGTGCGCCGGCGTTCTTGTGGCCGTCCCCGGAGAGGGGGATGGGCGGCGCTTCCGGCTAGGCCCGTCGCGCTCAGGCGCAACCCGGCAGGCCGGGTCTTTCACTTTGTTACAGCCTTGCAGGTGCGCCTGATCGCGCCGGGCCTCTTGGTCGCTTTTTGCCGCCCACCCCCCTCTCCGGGGCCGGTGTGGTTTTTTGGGCAGGGAGGCGACGATGGCGGATTACGGCAGGACACAGCGGCATAGCGGCAAGCGCGGGGCTGGCAGGGCCAAGGCGCAGGGCGCGGCGCGGGCTTCGCTCTATGACGAGGTGACGGCCAAGATCATCGCCCAGCTTGAGGCGGGCTGCTTCCCTTGGGCGCAGCCGTGGAACTCGGCGGCAGCGATGCCGGGACTGCCCCGCAACGCGGTGTCGGGGCGTCCCTATTCGGGCGTCAATGTCCTGATCCTGTGGGGCGCGGTCATTGAAGGCTGCTACCCGTCGAAGGACTGGTTGACCTTCCGGCAGGCGCTGGCCGCTGGCGGATGCGTCCGCAAGGGTGAGCGCGGGCATACGATCTTCTATGCTGACCGCTTCACCCCCGACGATGGGCACGAGGGTAGCGAGGGCGCGGAGGGCGAACCCCGCTCGATTCCGTTCCTCAAACGCTTCGTGGTGTTCAACGCGGCGCAGTGCGACGGCTTGCCGGAGCGGCTGACCGCCGACCCGACACCGCTGCCGCCCCGCGAACAGCACGAGGGCGCGGAGGCGCTGATTGCCGCGACGGGGGCGGATTTCCGCATCGGCGGCGCGCGGGCCTTCTATGACATTGGCGGCGATTATGTGCAGGTGCCGCCGCAACCGGCGTTCACCCATCAAATCGACTTCTACCGGACGGCCCTGCACGAGTTGGGCCATTGGTCTGGCAGCAAGGAGCGGCTGGCGCGCGACCAGTCGGGGCGGTTCGGTTCGGCGCTCTATGCCCGCGAGGAACTTTGCGCCGAATTGACTTCGGCATTCCTGTGCGCCGCGCTCGGTATCGTCCCCACCGTGCGCCATGCCGATTATCTCGGTTCTTGGCTGGCAGTGCTGCGCGCCGACAATCGCGCGATCTTCAAAGCTGCCAGCCAAGCCAGCAAGGCGGCGGATTTCCTCTTGGCCTTCGTTCGGGAGAGCGAAGCCAGCTTGGCGCGCGCGGCATGAGCGCCCCGCTTCCGCTTGAGTCCGAGCAGACTCCCATCGGCGAGCAGACGCTGGTTCACGGGGTTGCGCCGATCACGCCCCGCGACCGGCTCGCCATGCGCGCCAACGCACCGTTGGAGCCGAAGAAGCGGCAGCGACCCGCCGACCACGGCCTGTTCGACACCAACGCCCGCAACCAGATCGAGATGTTTTGAAGGAGGAATCACCATGCTTTTGCTCACCCAAGATCAGCGCGCGCGGTTGATCGCCAACGGCCAGTGCCGTGGCGACCATGTGCCGGTCGTCAAATTCTTCAATCCTGTCGGCGCGGCGACATGGCTGTTCTCCGAACTGGACGAGGACGGCGACACCCTGTTCGGGCTGTGCGACCTTGGATTCGGTTGCCCCGAAATGGGTTCGGCGAGCCTTGCCGAAATCGCGGCGGTGACGCTGCCGTTCGGTCTGACCATCGAGCGCGACCTGTGCTTTGAAGGCCGGTTCCCGCTGATCGTTTATGCCGATGCCGCCCGCTATTGCGGCGGCATAACCGAGGACGCGGCGCGGCTCGAAGCCGCAGCCGCCGCCCGCGCCAAAGAGCTTCCGCCGCCTTAACCCCCTCAAGGCGCGGCAGACCCCGCGCGGGATCGTCCCGCGCGGACAACCGGCCCCATCCTCACCGCCCCCCAAGATGCCCCGAGGATGGGGCCACCCAAGCGAAGGAGTAAAGACCATGCACATCGACCAAATCCCGCTCGACCGGCTTTCGGTTTCCAAGGCGAACATGCGCAGCGGAAAGAAGCCGCCTGACGTTTCGGACATCCTGCCGTCGATCCTCAAGCGCGGCGTGATTTCGCCGCTGTTCGTGCGGCCCAATTGCAGCGCCGGTCATTTCGAGATCGTCGCGGGCAAGCGTCGCTATTTCGCCAGCCTTGAAGCGGCGCGGCAGGGCCAGGACGGCGTGACGCTGCCCTGCATCACGCTTGGCGAAGGCGACGACGCCGAGGCGCTCGAAATCTCGATGATCGAGAACATGCTGCGGCAAAGCCCCGATCAGGTGACGCAATGGGAAAGCTATACGCGGCTGGTCAAGGAAGGCCGCAGCGTCGAGGACATTGCCGCGACCTTCGCGCTCACCGAATTGCAGGTGAAGCGCATTCTTGCGCTGGGCAATCTGTTGCCGCGTATCCGCGACGCGTTCCGCACCGAGGAAATCGACGCTGGCACCGTCAAGCACCTGACCTTGGCGACCAAGGCGCAGCAAAAAGCGTGGCTGGCGTTGTTCGAGGATGCGGACGGCTATGCCCCGCGCGGGAGCCAGTTGAAGGCGTGGCTGTTCGGCGGCGCGTCGATTGCGACGAGCGCGGCGCTGTTCGATCTTGCCGAGTTCGACGGCCAGATCGTCAAAGACCTGTTTGGCGATGAGGGCTTTTTCACCGATGCCGATCAGTTCTGGGCCGCGCAGTCAGCCGAGATCGAGCGGCGCAAGGCCGCCTATCTCGAAGACGGGTGGAGCGCGGTCGAGGTCGTCCCCGCCGGTGTCTATTTCCAGACGTGGGAGCATGAAAAGACTCCCAAGCGGAAGGGCGGGCGGGTCTATCTCGACGTCAACGGCAAGGGCGAAGTCGCCTTTCACGAGGGCTATCTCACCCGCAAGGAAGCGCGGCGGCAGGGCGAGAGCGGTGAGGCGGCGAAGCCGCCCGCTCCCACACGGCCGGAAATCACATCGGCCATGACCGGCTATGTCGACTTACACCGCCATGCGGCGGTGCGTTCGGCGCTGGCCGCGAACAGCGGCGTGGCGCTGCGGGTCATGGTCGCCCATGCGATTTGCGGTTCGCCCCTGTGGGGCGTGAGAGTGCAGGATCAGCGCAGCCGCAATGAGGCGATCACCGAGTCCATCGAAACCAGTGTCGCCGAAGCCGGTTTCGACGAGCGGCGGCGCGCGGTGCTGGCGGTGCTGGACTTCGACCCCGACGAGGCCAGCGTCACCTTGGGCCACGAGCCGAGGAATGGTGTGACCGGCCTGTTCCAGCGGTTGCTGGAATTGCCCGACGCCGTGGTCATGGAGGTGCTGGGCGTCGTCATGGCCGAGACGCTGGCGAGCGGCACCGGCCTGATCGAAACCATCGGGCTGCACCTCGGCGTCAAGATGGCGGACTATTGGGTGGCGGACGATGCGTTCTACAGCCTGATCCGCGACCGCGAGGTGCTGACCGCGATTCTGTCCGAGGTCGGCGGGGCAACGGTGGCGGAGGCCCATGCCGCCGAAAAGGGCAAGACGATCAAGGGCGTGATCGGCGACTATCTGACCGGCGGCAATGGCCGCGCCAAGGTCGCGCAATGGGTGCCGCGCTGGATGGCGTTCCCGCCATCGGCTTACACGCAGCGCGGCGGCGTGGCGACAGTTGCCGCCACCAACCGCGCCGCGTGGCTGGCCGAACCCGATGCGCCGCTTGATCCCGATCCCGCCGCCGCAGATGCGGCGGACGAAGTGGAGGGCGGCGATACCGACCCCGCCGAAACGATGGAGGAGATCGAAGACCAACGCCTTGCGGCGTGATTGAGGAGCGGGCGGTCATCTGCCGCCCGCTTCCGTCCCCACCGTCAGCGCCACAAAGCCCCGTCCGGCAGAACCGGACGGGGCATGTGTGCTTGGTCATTTTGGGGTTGCGACTGGACACGAGCCTGATCGGATGATGCCGATTCCAATCTCCGCCCGCGAACAGGCAGGCGGATCGGGGCGGGGCGGGATGCAACGCTGACCGAGTCAGTCGCCGCCTTCCTGCGGTCTGCGCCAGCGGCCCTGTCACCAGCAACCACGGCAATTCGGCGCGAAGGGGCGTTTCCATTCCCTGCCCTGTCGGCAGAATGTCGCAACTCCATCCGGCAATCTCATTATTGGGTTCCGCCAGCGGGTGCGCCAGCCAGACATTGAACGCGCCAACCGATAATCGCCAAATCTCCTTGCGCGCGGACGGCCAGAGCCGCGCTCACCCACGGCCTCGTCAATGGCTTTGGTTGGCAGCGGACGGCTTCGCCTCTTGCCCCTTGCTGCAACGGGGCAGCCCGAACTTTCTTCCCCTGGGCCTGCCACCCCATCGCTAACGCGATGGGGACCCCGACAGCGCCCATTCCTCGCGAAACAAGAAAGCCCGGTCTGCCCCGTCCTCCACTGCGTTGCGGCCCTGCGGGTGCAGCGGGGCAAGCCGCTGCCTTCAACCAGCCATCGAGGCCGCGAATGAGCGCGGGTTCGACCAACGCAAGGAGATGTATCATGGCAAATATCGGCACCTTCAAGAAGTCAGGCGACAACAACTACACCGGCGAAATCGTCACGATGAGCTTGCAGAAGAAGAACGTCACCATCGTCGCCGAGGACGCGAGCGAGAACGAAAACGCCCCGTCGCACCGGGTGTTCGTCGCCAAGGCCGAGATCGGAGCCTGCTGGCAGAAGACCTCCAAGGAAGGCCGCGACTACCTTTCGATCAAGCTCGACGATCCCAGCTTCACCGCCCCGATCTTCGCCAGCCTGTTCGCGGACGAAGACGGCAAGACCTTCAACCTGATCTGGTCGCGCGCCCGCACCTCGAACGGCAACTGACCAGCGCACCACGCCCCGCCCGGCGCTGCCGGGCGGGGCTTCGTTGTGCTGATACGATGCTTCCGGCAGGATTTCCGCAATGCGAGCCGGTTATCGCGGTGCTGCGAAGATTACTGCGGCACCGATCAGGCAGATCGAAGCCCCGATCAGATCCCAGCGATCCGGGCGGACTTGCTCCACGGCCCACAGCCACAGCAGCGACGACGCGATATAGACGCCGCCGTAAATGGCATAGGCACGGCCTGCCGCGCTCGCTTCGCTCAGGGTCAGCAGCCATGCAAACAGTGCCAGCGAAGCCATGCCAGGCACAATCCATAGCGGCGAACGATCGAGGCGCAGCCACGCCCAGAAGGCGAAGCATCCGCCAATCTCGGCAATTGCCGCCGCCACATAGATCACCGCAATTTTCAATGCTCACTCCAATCCGATTAGTTACTGCCGACCTTGCAGCCACAGCTTCCATCGGTTTGGCAGGTGGCAGATTTGTGCTTTCGGTTTCGCTGCCAGAAATAATAGCCAGCACCAACAACCAAGAGCAGTGGGCCACCGTAGCAGATAATCTGGTCGAGCGATGCCCCGAGCCAGTCGGCGACACCGGCGCTGCCCAGCGCTATGCTGCCGAAACCGAGCAGAGGGATCGCGCAGCACGCGGCGCAGGCCAGTCCGAGTCCCCCAATCAACTTGAAATTCATTGTGTCGTTCCTTCATGGTTTTCATCGAAGGACATGGCTATACGGCCTCAAGTAACTTGAGGTTCAAGCGGAAAGTTGAGGTAGTGTCTTGCAGGCGGAACTGACGATAGGCCGCGCGGCGCAAGCGGCTGGCTGCACTGTTCCGACGGTGCGCTATTATGAGGAGATCGGTCTTCTTTCGGTCGCCAACCGCACGGCCAGCGGCCACCGGGTCTATACCCGTGCCACGGTTGAGCAGCTCAAACTGATCCGCCGGTGTCGCGATTTCGGAATGGCGATCAAGGACATCATCGCGCTGCTTGCTGTCAATGTGTCGCCCGCCGAGTGCAGCGATGCCCTTACGCTCATCAATCATCACCGCGCGGACCTGCGCGACCGGATTGCCGAACTGAAGGCGCTTGAGCGGGCCTTGGCGGTCATGGCGGCGCGCTGCGTGGACACCTGCGAAGGCGGTCCTGCATCCTGCTGCACGATCTATGAAGACCTTGCAGAATCCGCGTGACCGAGCGCCCGCCATCGCCCTGCAAACAGATTTGCGCGCTGGACGCCAGTTCCAGCGTCTGCACCGGCTGCGGTCGCACACTTGGCGAGATCGCCGAATGGGGGAGCGCGACCGCCAGCCGTCAGCATGAAATCGTCCGGCGATCTTCAGCCCGCATGGGAAGTCGGGTTTCCCATCCCGCCTGAAACCTCAAACCCCCAAGCGCACCCGAAGCTCCTTATTGTCCGAAGTAGAAACGCGCTTTGGGTGCGCTTGTCTTAGGCGGTTTGTCTGATTTGTCTTTAATGCAGGATATGCCTAGCGGCGCGTGTTGTCATACATTGCCCTTGTTTCACGCGGGCATGTCTGATGGCGACAAATCATCTTCCGAACACTGCGATGCTCAGCATTCGGCTCGATGCCGAAGCGCTCGCAGCGTTCGACAGGGTGGCGGTCGGACGTGGTGGACGAAGCGCAGTGCTACGGGAGATGATCGAGGAGACGGTGCGCGATAGCGCCGGTCGTCCGCATATCGACCGTCCCGAGGGCGTATCGCGCAATCGTGTTTCGGTGCGCTTTACCGACGTCGAGATCGCCGTGATCGAGGTTCGAGCAGCGCAGCGTTCGACCGATCGCGCAGGCTGGATCAAGGCATTGGTGCGCCGTCACCTGGCCCTGAAGTCGCGGGTCGATGACGGGCTATTGGCAGAACTCGCGCCAATCAGGATGCAGTTGCTGCGGATCGGCCGAAATCTCAATCAGGCGATGAAAGCCGCGAACACCGCCATGCTTGAAACCGGCGACAAGCAGATCGAACCCGAGCTGCGACGGATCGCCGACATGCGGATGGAAGTGTCCGAGCAGGTCACAGCCGTTGGCGAAGCCATGCGCGGCGATGTCAGCTACTGGACCGTGCCGGACTAATGGGTCTGGAATCCGCCTTGTGGGAAGCGACGCGGCCCGCCTTCCGGGTGCGCTATATCCACGATCCGAATGGCTCGCCGCAGTTCCCCCTCTACGCCAGTTACGGATTTGCCACCGGCCCGACCGCGCGGGCCAAGCTGGCGCGGATTGTTCGCAAGGCGCCAGAGGTCGTGGTCAAGGTTACGGGTCGCCAGCGCGGCGGCAAACACGTCAAGGCCCATCTCGACTATATCGGGCGTAAGGGTGACTTGAACATCGAAACCCGCGACGGCGAAATCCTGACCACCAAGGACGACATTGCCGAACGCGCGGCGGAGTGGGGTGACACCCTCCAATGGCGGTCGCGGCCAACGGTGTCGTCTGTGTCGCTAATCTTCTCGATGCCCGAAGGCACAGACCCCGATAAGGTGCTGGGTGCGGTTCGGGCGCTGGCCCATGCCGAGCTGAGCGACAATCACGATTATGTCCTGGCCCTCCACACTGACACGCCGCGCCCGCATGTGCATCTGACGGTGCAGGCCGAGGGGCTTGATCGCACAAGATTCAATCCCCGTCCGGTTCAGCTCAATCGTTTCCGTGAACGCTTTGCCCGTGAATTGCGCGCGCGGGGAGTGGCCGCCGAAGCAACGCCGAGGCGCGCGCGCGGACAGGGTATCGCCGGATCGAGCATGGCGCTGGTCAAATTGCGGGCTCGGCTACGCGCGGAAGGGAGTCGTCAGATTACCCAATCCGACCGCCGCACCAATGAGCAGGCCATTGCGGTGGCGCGGGGCCAGGATCAATTGCCGCCGTTCATCGCAGCCGGCACCTTCCGCTGGCAAGAGATACGCCGTGCCTATGAGCAGACCGCCGCTGCGCTGGACGCCACCGGGCAGACCGATGACCGGGAGCTTGCCAATGACGTGCGGGCCTTCCTCGATAAGCATCAGGGTATGAATGCCACGCCCGAAGTTTTTGCGGCACACCATGCAAAGCTACTGAACCGTGCAATGCCCTCGCCGGAAGTCGGTCGAACAAAGGATAACAAATTTCCTGACAACGAACGAAGCCGCTGACCGGGTCGTCGTGACGCTCACTTGTGCAGGCTCTCCTCATCCCCGCAGGGTTCGGTTTCAGTCTGGATCGTCGCGTGGTGGATGGCAAACCTGCTTTCGAGCATTTCGGTCAGCGCGCGGCGGATGGCTTCGGCGTTGCTGCCATCCGCGACAGCAACGTGAGCCGTCAGGCTCGCATCGTCGCCAGCCACCGACCACAGATGCAAGTCGTGAACGCCCGTCACGCCTGAAATCTCGTCCATCGCGGCGCGTATCGCGTTCAAGTCGAAGCCCTGCGGCACGCCTTGAAGCAAAATATGGGTAGTATCGCGCAGCAGCATCCAAGTGCGCGGCAAGACCCACAGACCAATGGCAATGGCGACAATCGGATCGATCCACGCATAACCCGTCAGGTAGATCGCAATGGCCCCGCCGATTACGCCCAGCGAGCCGAGCATGTCCGCCCAGACTTCCAGATACGCGCCCTTGACGTTCAGGCTTTCGTCTTTTCCGCTAACGAGGATGCGCATGGCGATCACATTCACGATCAGGCCAACTGTCGCCACCACGAGCATGCCGACAGATTCCACGGTCTGCGGCTCAAAGAAACGTGCAATTCCTTCCCACAGGATGTAGCCCGCGACGACAAACAGCAGCACCGCGTTGAAGGTGGCCGCGAGGATCTCGAACCGCCGATAGCCATATGTACGTTGGGCATCCGCCGAGCGCTGGCCGATGCGGACGGCAACCAGCGCAATCGCTAGTGCCGCCGCGTCGGTAAACATGTGAGCGGCATCTGAGAGCAGCGCCAGACTGTTAAACCACCAGGCCCCGATCAGCTCGGCAATCAGGAAGGTTCCAGTTAGCGCAAGCGCTATCGCAAGGTTGCGCGTATTGGCTCCGGCGGCATGGTTATGCCCCGGCGTACCATGCCCCCCATCGGCATGACTGTGGCCTGCGCCCATATCAGTGCGCCGCCTGTCCTGCCGGTGCCTTTAGCGAGCCTGCCGGGCAGCGATGAAACACCCGGGATACGCCGCGATAGTTTTTTGTCACGAGCTTATCCGGCGAGCGCTCCTCGACGGTCAGGCGCTTCATCTCGTTCGCGGCCATCATGTCGGGGAACGGCATGTGGCTGTGCGTGTAGGCGATCGCGTTGCCCTCGTCTTTCCACAGCCCGGTTGCGGCCGGGCCTTTGTCGGGCAGAGTGACTTCGGCATAGTAGCCGTCGGCAAGAAACACCCATGCGGGGCCGGTCTCGCAATTCTTGGTTTCGCCAAGGCTCCAGACACCGGGCATATAGGCCGGGGTCGCGGGGTCGGCGGCAGTAGAAGCGGTGGCGGATATCGCCAGCGTCGATGCCAATATTAGTTTCATCATACTTCCTCTCCTCCCTTAGTGATTCTCATGTTCCCCAGCGGCTTTTGCGGGCGCTTGCGCGCCGCTTTTCGCCAGCCACGCTTTCATCTGCGCAATCTCGGCCTCCTGCGCCGCGATCACTTCGGTCGCGAGCTTGCGAACTTCGGGGTCTTTGCCGTGGTCTAGCGCGACCTTCGCCATTGCAACCGCACCTTCATGATGCGGAATCATGCTGCGCATGAAATCGACATCGGCGTCGCCGGTGAGCGCGACGCCCATATCCTTGTGCATCTTGTCGTTCGCCGCCTTGAATGCGGCGGTCGCCAGGCTGTCGGTTGATGCAGGCGCTTCGGCGTTAGCCGGCTTGCTATCGCTCGGTGTTTCAGGCGAACATGCCGCGAGCAACAGGCCAAGCATGATCGGGTATCGTTTCTTCATGGTCGGGCCTTCATTTCTGGGGCAGTTCGCCGCCGAACTGGTCTACATCGCTATAGTCGCCGGTCGCGTGATGCTTGTGCTTCCCTCTCAGCAAGAGTTGGCTGATTGCGGGCAGCACGAACAGCGTGAGGATGGTTGAGGTAATCAATCCACCAATAACCACGATGGCAAGCGGCTTTTGCACTTCGGCACCCTTGCCCGTGGCGAGCGCCATCGGCACGAAGCCCAGCGAGGCCACAGTAGCGGTCATGATGACGGGGCGGAGCCGCTTTAGCGCGCCTTCCTTGATTGCCTCGGCGACCGGTCTTCCTCCATCGATCAATTCATTGATCGTCGTCATCATCACCAGCCCATTCAACACCGCGACACCCGATACTGCCATCAGGCCGACTGCCGCTGAAATCGAGAAGGTCTGTCCGGTGATAAACAGCGCAAGCAAACCGCCCGCCAAGGCCATCGGAACAGCCGAGAATATGGCGACTGCTTGCCTGACCCCGCCGAGAGCAAAGGCCAGGATCGCAAAGATCGTAAGCAGGGCCGCCGGGATGATGATCGAAAGCCGCTGGCTGGCAGCTTGCAGATTTTCATATTGGCCGCCCCATTCGATTGAACTGCCGGGTGGAAGCTGAACCTGTGCCGCAATTTTCGACTGCGCCTCGCTGACAAACGAGCCGAGGTCGTTGCCGCGCACGTTGGCCTGGACGACGACACGCCGCTGGCCGTTCTCGCGGCTGATCTGGTTGATGCCTTCTGATAGCGAGAAGGTCGCCACAGCGTTAAGCGGCACCGATTGGCCCTCCTGCGGTAACATGACGGGCAAAGCACCTACAGCATCGAGGTCGTTTCGTCCGACATTGGGCAGGCGCACGACGATATCGAAGCGCCGGTCACCTTCAAAAACGATCCCCGCCTCGCGCCCGCCAAGAGCGGCTGCCACCGTGTCGGTAACATCCTGCAAGGTCAGGCCGTATCGGGCAATTGCGTCGCGATCGAACTTGACGTCGAGTTGCGGGAAGCCCTCGGTTTGTTCGACCTTAACATCAGCCGCACCGGGGACAGTGTTCAGGATGGCCGCAACTTCTGCGCCCTTGGCACTCGCCGCCTCAAGATCGTTGCCATAAATTTTTATGGCAATGTCTCCCCGCACGCCCGCGATCAACTCGTTGAACCGCAGTTCAATCGGTTGGCTGATTTCATAGGCGCTACCCAACAGCGGTTCGAGTTTCTTTTCGATCCGCTTGATTACCTCATCCTTGCTATCAACACCATTGGGCCATTCGTCCTTCGGTTTGAGGATGATGAAGGAATCTGAGATGTTGGGCGGCATGGGATCGGTGCCAACCTCCGCCGTGCCGGTCTTCGAATACATGAAGGCGACTTCGGGCAGGCTCGCCACCGCCTTCTCAATCTGCATCTGCAAGGCGAGCGACTGGTTGAGCGAGGTAGAAGGGATGCGAATGCCTTGCAGCGCGACGTCGCCCTCATCGAGCTGCGGAATGAACTCGCGTCCCAGCATCGTGAAAGCAAGACCTGCCAGCACCAGCGAGGCGACGCCTGCCCCGATCCATTTCCACGGTCGCGCAATCGCTTTGTCGAGCAGCGGTTCGTATCGCTCCTTGACGAAAGCGACCGCTTTCACTTCTTTCTCCGAAACCTCGCCGCGAATGAGCAAAGCGACCATCGCAGGCACGAAGGTCAGCGATAGAATGAATGCACCTGCCAACGCCAGCATGACCGTGGTGGCCATCGGCGTGAACATCTTGCCTTCGACGCCGGTGAAGGTCAGCAGCGGCGCGAATACGAGGAAGATGATTGCTTGCCCATAAATGGTCGGCTTTATCATCTCTCGCGAGGCTTCGAACACCTCGTGCAATCGCTCCGGCAAGGTCAGCAACCGCCCCTCGTGATGCTGTCGCTCAGCCAAACGTCGCAGGGCGTTCTCGATAATGATGATCGAGCCATCGACGATCAATCCGAAATCGAGCGCGCCAAGGCTCATCAAATTGCCCGACGTGCCGGTGGCGTTCATTCCTATCGCCATCATCAGGAAAGATAGCGGAATGACCAGCGTCGCGATGATCGCGGCGCGGATGTTGCCCAACAGCCAGAACAGCACCGCAATAACCAGCAACGCGCCCTCAAGCAGGTTTTTCTCGACTGTCCAGATGGTCGCATTGACGAGCTTCGAGCGGTCGAGGACGGTCTTGATCTTGATGCCAGGCGGCATAGATTTGGCGACTTCATCGAGCCGTTCGCTTACCGCGCTGGCCACGATCCGGCTGTTACCGCCCGCAATCATCAGGGCGGTGCCGACGACGACTTCCTTGCCATTTTCGGACGCCGCGCCGGTGCGCAACTCGCCGCCGATACGGATGTTGGCGACGTCACGCACCGCAACGGGAACATCGCCGCGCGTCGCAACGGTTGCCCGTCCGATCTCATCAATCGTGCGGATGCGTCCATCGGCCTTGACCAGAAACGCCTCGCCGCCGCGTTCGACGAAATTCGCGCCGACCGAAATGTTCGCCTTTTCAAGCGCCTCGGCGAGTTCGGAAAAGGAGATGCTGTAGCTGGCGAGCTTGGCCGGATCGGGTTCGACCACGAATTGCTTTTCATAGCCGCCGATGCTGTCGATACCCGCCACTCCGGTGACGGTTCGCAGCTGCGGGCGGATCACCCAGTCTTGGACGGTTCGCAGATAGGCGAGCTTCGAAACCTCGTCCGTCAGCAGCTTGCCATCGTCGGTCAGATAGCTGCCGTCAGGCTGGAAGCCGGGCTTGCCCGCTACCTTGGGATTGGTCTTCGTTCCGGCGGGTTCGTATTCGACAACATACATCAGCACTTCGCCAAGGCCGGTGGTGACCGGCCCCATTTGCGGTTCGGCACCCTGAGGGAGGCTGTCCTTCGCCTGATTCAGCCGCTCGGCCACCTGTTGACGGGCGAAGTAAAGGTCGGTGTGTTCCTCAAAAACGATGGTGACCTGACTGAAGCCGTTGCGCGAGGTCGATCGCGAACTCTCCAAGCCCGGAATGCCCGCCATTGCCGTTTCGACCGGAAATGTAACCAAACGCTCGATGTCGAGCGGGCCCAGTTCGGGCGCCACCGTATTGATCTGCACCTGTTTGTTGGTGATGTCCGGCACGGCGTCGATGGGCAGCTTCAGGAGCTGCGAAACGCCAAAAGCCGCGACTATGAGAGTGAGGCCGACGACGGCCCAGCGAAAGCGGATTGCCGCATCAAGGATTTTCTCGATCATCTCAGTGTCCGTGCTCCGCTTCGCCCTTGCCGAGTTCGGCCTTGAGCAGGAACGCGCCCTTGGTCGCGATCACGGCACCGGGTTTCAGCCCAGCAACGATCTCAACGCGGCCCGCACTGCGCTGTCCAACAGTCACTGTTGTCGCCTGAAAGCCCTTGGCGACCTTGACAAACACGATGTCGCGGCCTTCGACCGATTGCACCGCTTCTTCGGGGACACCGATGCTGGCGCTCGCTGCGCCATTGCGTGGCAAAATTCGCACGCGCAAACCCTGTCCTGGGGTGAGTTGCCCAACGCCATCGGGAACAAGCACGATTGTTGCGGCGCGGCTTTCGGGGTCCAAACTCGGTGTAACCGCTCGAACCGTCGCGTTGACGGTCTCGCCGCCAAGCAATTCAATCACAGCGCGGTCACCGGGTTGCACCCGCCGAGCGTCAGCGGGCAGGACCGAGGCGTTGATTTGTATCTTGCGCGGATCGGCAACGCGGAACAGTTCGGTGCCTGCCGCGACGAAACTGCCGAGCGTCGCGTCCGCCTTCGTAATGCGGCCGGAAATCAGGCTGGTTACTGCCAGCGTTCGCCCGTCTCCCGACACTTTGGCAGCACCTGCTGCCGAATTGGCACGGCGTAATTCGGCATCGGCTTCGGCAAGCGCGGCCTGTGCGCCTTCCAGATCCTGCCGCGCGGTCACCTTGGCATCGAACAGACGCTTCTCGCGTGCGTAGGTTGAGCGCGCCAGCGCCGCTCTTGCCGCAGCGCCGCTTCGTTCAGCCGCAATCGATGCCGCGTCCCGGCTTTCCAGCGCCGCAATCGATTCCCCAGCCCTTACATAGTCACCAAGCCGCTTGCTGATCTTGACGACTGCGCCGTCCGCCCGGGCCGTCAAGACCGCTTCGCCATCCGGGGCCGCAGCGACCACACCTTGTGCAAGGATTTCCGCACCCAGGCCACCTGCTAGAGTTGCTTCGGTAACGATACCTGCCGCCTTCGCGCGCGTGTCGTCTATAGCAACAAGGCCTTCGGTTTCTTCGCCTTCTTCGCTATGACCCTCTTCGCCTTCGGCATGGCCCTCCTCACCTTCGGCATGGCTTTCAGCCTCGGCAGTCGTAGCAGGCGCGAAGACGGTGCGACCGAGCATCACCCCGCCGCCGCCAAGCACGAGGGCGGCTATTGCCACCCCTGCAATCAATTTCTTTTTGCTGGTTTCGGTTTCCATCGAAAATTCCTTCACTGCGCATTCGCGCGGATTAGCGCGGCGAGCGCGTTGGCGCGGTCGAGCCGGGCCTGAATGAGATTGAGCCTTGCCGTGGTCAGTGCGTTTTGCGCATCGAGCAATTCAAGCAGCGAAAATTTGCCGGCGTTGTAGCCGATGCGCGCAAGCCGCAGCGCCTCTTCGGCTTGAGCAATACCCGGTCCTGCGAGCGCCTCGTAACGCATTTCCGCTGCCCCCAAGAGCATCCGGGCATCGTAGCGCGCGCGGTTGGCGTCCCGCTGTGCAATCAGCAAGCCCGATTCCGCTGCGATGCTTTCCGACTGTGCGGCTTCTATATTGCCACGGTTGCGGTCGCGGAACGGCAAGGCAATCGACACCCCGACGATGAACGCTGTATCCTTCGCTTCCTGAAATCGCCTGACGCCGCCGCTTGCCGTGACGTCCGGGACTGCAACGGTTCGGGCCAGCCTGACCCGCGCCTGCGCAGCGCTTCGCTGAGCTACGGCAAGTTGCTCGTTAAGCGTCGGTGTATCGGGAGGAAGGTTGGCCGGAACCGCTTCCTCACCGATTGTCGCTGAAAGCTCAGGGTCATCGCTGCCGATCAGCGTTGCCAGGGCTCGCCGTGCGACGAGCAGTTCACTGAACGTCCGCGCCTGTTCAGCGCGCGCCTCAGCAAGTACTGCATCAGCGCGAAGTTGGCGCAAGGGTGGATCGCGGCCTGCTTCGACCAGAATCTTGGCCGTCCGCGACAATTCTTCCGCGGCCGCCGTGTTGTCGCGCGCCAGCACCGCCCGATCCTCGTTCGCGCGAAGCTCGGCATGGGCGAGGCGGATATCGCGGTCGAGGTCGGCCAGTGCGGCCTTGTATGTCAAGAAGGCGAAATCGCGCTCCGCACTGGCGACCGCAACGCGCGCGCTTCGCTTGCCCCCCAATTCGAGCCGCTGGCTTAACGCCAATGTCGTTTCGGTGCTGCGCAGCCCCTGAAACGCCCCACTCCCGGCAAAATTCTCAACCTCAAGACTCAGCTCCGGATTGGGGGAAACCCCCGCCTGTCGCGCCCGCGCTTCGGCAGCGTCGGCCTGCGCCTTGGCCTGCGAGACACGCGGCGAACTTTCCGCCGCGCGGGCCAGCGCATCGGCGAGCGTGACCGGCTCGGCCTGAACAGTCTGCCCACAGGCGATCAATGCGCCTGCGAGCAATGCCGCTCGAAATTTGGAAAACATGAAATATCTCCTGATCCTTGAACAGACGCGCAGGGCAGCCCTGCGCAGGCAGTCAGGATCAGGCGGCGGGCGGCTCGGTAGGGGGAGCCTGCGAAAGCGACGACATTGAGGCAGCCTTGAGGCCCGATATGTTCGCGTCACGCAACATGCTGGAAAGCGTCAGCAACGAGCCATCGACGGCAAGCGCCATGCTGCAATGATGATGGGTAACGACCTGACAGGGTTCGTCGCCTGTGTCCTGATGATCGTCGCCATGATCTGCGTCATCGGCATGTTCAAAGACGGCAAACATTTCGCTGCCATGCGCGGCCATTGCATCTTCGGCGTGTGCGGTAGCGGGCACGACAATGCCGCCAAATAAAATGGCAAGCAGCACAAATAGAGAGACGAAGCGACCCCGCATTGGATTGCCGATAGCAGCAAGGTGGGAGGTCGGCAACAAAATGATCATTCTGAAGCACCTTCGATCTTTGTAAGAAGATCCTCGGGGATAGGCATCGGTCCAAAAGCACTGATATTCGAGCGTCCGGTATTGCCGACCGGGATGCGTCCTGTCAGCGCCCCAAGCGGCGCGAGCGCCAGCCGAACCAATTGTCCCGCGACCTCACGCCAGTCGCTTTGCTCGACCGCAAAGCCGAGCATCGCCCAATGATTGGCAAGGTGCGGTCCGAGATAGGGTTGCGAAACGATGTGCGCGCGTTCGAGCGAGCGCCATGCGCCAGCGACATCGCCCTTTTCGCGCGAAGCGGCAAACGCTGCCATTTCACGCGCGATCAGGCGACGCGCGACCAGTGTGTGAGCAAGCACACGCCAGCGACGCTGCCGGTGCCAATAGAATAGCTGCGCGAATCCCCAAATGAAGGGCGTGATAATTCCAGCGGCGATGTCCACCTCGTCGCGGTAGTATGTGCCGCCATCTTCTGCCGGTGCGATAGTAATCCAGTGATCCCATTTGGAAATCAACGCGCTATGGCCGTTGTCGCGCAGCCGTTTCGGCCAATTGCCGGTGTCGGGTTCATGCACCGACGTTACAATCCATTGCGTCCCGAATGGAATGATACCGAACAGGCGCAGCTTCACCGGATAGCGACCCCCCGGTTTGAATTTCTCAAAAGGTTGATTGCTTGCGGGCATAAATCGCACCAAAGGCCAGGCGATGTGCATGAGCAGCGATGCAGTCTGCACCTCCGCCCATATCGTCTCGGGCGGAAGCGCGATGATGGTTGACCGCGAAACCTTCATATCGCCTCGCTCCGTGCTAAGGTCGACTTGATCTGCCGAAAGATGGAAATCGTGCCCGTCGGCGTGTCGATGGCGAACACTGGACCGACCGGCTCGCCCGAATAGTTTGCCAATTCGGTTTCAAGAAATCCGTCAGCATTCGGTTGGGTGTCGGCCTTGCCGTCGATCAACTGGATAAAGCGGAATGCCGTTCGCATGAGCAGACGGGACTGCCGGGCATAATCGGCAATGCAGACGGTGCCGCCTGTCTTTGTCGCCGCGAACATTGCTACGATCCCCGCGCGCTTTCCCGGCACCGGCACCTGATGGAAGACCAAGCTGGAAACGACCTTGTCGAACCTGCCTGCGTCGGTTGCATCGCTGGCAAAGCCCTGTCGCCATTCGATATCGATGCCCGCAGCCTCGGCTTTCGCCCTTGCAATCGACAGCGACGCGGGGTCGGGATCGAGACCTACGACCTCGACATCGGGATGGTGCTTTTTTAGCAGAATGGCGAGCGACCCGGTTCCGCAGCCGACATCGAGAACACGGTCGCCCGGCGCAAGCGCCAGAATTTCGACGAGCTTGGGCCGCCAGACCGCCTCGCGCGTCAAGATAGCAACGCCCAGGTCATAGACGCTCGATGGCGCGAAACGGCCTGCGGCTGGAGTGAAGGCCTGTCCTGCTATCACGCGCGCTTTACCGTGGCGGCAACGGGCTTAATCTCGCCCCACGCCTGTCGCACGATCTGGATGCCGCCGCTGATGCCGAGCGTCGCCAATATGCCCGCGACAATCAGGTCGGGCCAGGCGCTGCCGGTCCCGAACACCCCGAAGGCTGCCGCGATAACGGCGACATTGCCGATGGCGTCGTTGCGCGAGCAAATCCAGACCGAGCGCATGTTGGCGTCCCCAGTGCGGAAGCGGTAGAGCATGAGCGCGACACCGACATTGGCCGCGAGCGCGAGGGCGCCGATGATCCCCATCGTTTGCGGCCCGGGCGAGGCACCGCCCACGGCCGCGAGGATCGCGGTCACCATGACCCATCCGCCCAAACCGACCAGCGTCAGCCCCTTGGCAAGCGCCGCGCGCGAGCGCCACGCCAGCGCCATACCGGCCACGAGCAGACTGATTGCGTAATTGGCCGCATCGCCCAAAAAGTCGAGCGCGTCGGCTTGCAACGCGCGACTGTCGGCGGCCGCGCCAGCTGCCATTTCGACCGCGAACATGGTCGCGTTGACGCCGAGCGCGATCCACAATGCGCGTCGCCAGCGCGGGACATTGAGCGCCGTCGCGCTCCCGCAGGCACTTTCGCAGCAACTGTCGGCCATTCAAACATCCTTCTCGATACGTTCCGAGTCGGGCAACCTTTTGCACCCTGAAGCAACTACAGGGTCAAGCACCAAATTTCTGTCGCATCAATGCGCCTGCGGCTTGGGTCGAGATGGTGGCGCATGGGCGAAAGAAGCCGGATATTTTCGGCTATCGATTTTTCATCTCATCTAAACCTCTTCATCGACGGCCCACAAAAAATACGATTAAGCTAATGCAAATCGCTTGCAATAAGAAGCTACGCCGAATACTCGCAGCAGCAAGCAATCGAATCGGGGGAACTATGGCGTCCAATTTTTTCAAGCAGTCAGCAGCGCACGGGCTGCCTTTGGCGAGGGCGCTCGCACTACCATTGGGTATGTTGATGCCGCAGATCGCAGTTGCTGGCGACGAGACTGCCAATGATCCCGATCATATCCTTGTCGTTGCCGAGCGCACCGAAGATCCCGCTGCTGGCGCAACCGCCCTGCTCAGCCAAACCGAGCTTGAGAATGCCCGTGTGTTCAACATCAACGAAGCGCTCCGCAAGGTTCCGGGGCTTATCGTGCGCGACGAAGAAGGCATCGGGCTCCGCCCCAATATCGGCGTTCGCGGCCTCAATCCAACACGCTCGACCAAAATCCTGCTGCTCGAAGATGGCATCCCGCTCACCTATGGCCCCTATGGCGACAATGCCTCTTATTATCATCCGCCGATTGACCGCTTTGCCGCAATCGAAGTGTTGAAAGGCTCCGGCCAGATTCTTTATGGCCCGCACACGGTGGGCGCGGTCATCAACTATGTCACTCCTCCGGTTCCCGAAACCTTTGCGGGGAGCGTCAGGGCCTCGGTCGGCAATCGCGACTTTTACGATGTTATGGGAAGCGTCGGCGGCCCGCTCGGTTCCGATACGGGCGTGAATGTCAGCGTAACCCGAAAGGCCAGCGACGGATCGCGCGACAATCTCTACAGCGCGCTGACCGACCTCAATCTCAAGCTGGAACAGCAGCTTGGCGTCGGGCATCAGCTTACCCTGCGCGCCAGCATGTATGACGAAAACAGCCGCCAGACCTATAGTGGGCTGACGCTTGCCGAATACCGTTTCGATCCGCGCTACAACCCGTTCGTCAACGACCGCTTCAACACGCGGCGCTACGGGCTGTCGGCAACGCACGACTGGAGTGTGGCCAAGGAATTGACGCTCAAGACCACGGCCTTTTACAGCTATTTCGACCGCAACTGGTGGCGTCAGTCCTCCAATTCATCGCAGCGCCCCAGCGATTCGAGCGACCCGGCTTGCGGTGCGCCGATCATCCTTCCCAACGGCGTGCCGACTATGCCCAATCTGTCCACCGGCTGCGGCACCGAGGGGCGGCTTCGGACCTACAATGTTTATGGTCTGGAACCGCGCCTTGCATGGACGCCAAGCTGGGGCCGGATCGACGCAGGCGTGCGCGTCCAGCGCGAAACGCAGGATCGCCGCCAGTTCAATGCGGATACGCCAACCGGGCGGACGCCGGGAACCGGCCCCAATGCCGGGATCAGGGAGTCGAGCTTTCGTGAGATCAACGCCTATTCGGGATTTGTGCAAGCGACGGTCGATTTGGGCAAACTTTCCGTCACGCCGGGGATCAGGGTCGAGAATATCAACTATCGCCGCAACGAGCGGCTGACCGCAATTCAGGGCAAAACCTCCGTCACCGAAGTCATCCCCGGGATCGGAATCACATGGCGGCCTTCAGACCAGATAACGGTGTTCGGCGGCGTCCATCGCGGCTTTTCACCACCGGGCGTTGCCGACATCGTTACTGCCGCTGGCGGGACGCTCGACCTTGAGGCCGAAAAAAGCTGGAACTACGAACTGGGTTTTCGCGCCCAGCCGACCGCAGGATTCGGCATCGAAAGCACCTTGTTCCGGCTCGATTTTTCCAATCAGGTCATTCCCGGCAGCATCGCGGCGGGCAATCCCGCAGGTGCAGTGAATGCGGGCAAGAGCCTGCATCAAGGACTCGAATTGCTGGCGACCGGCGACACACGCACGGCTGGCCTGACCGAAGGCTGGGCGCTGACCGGGCGCATCGCCTGGACATGGCTTGCCGATGCCAAATTTGCTGCCGACCGGTGCGAGCTTCTGGCCGGTTCGCCCGCTATCGCGCCATGTGATGCAGGCGAAGTGAATGTGCGAGGGCGACGTCTGCCCTATGCGCCCGAACATACGGTCACCGCCATGCTGGGCGTTGCTGCCGGGCCGGTTCGCGCCGAGGCGGAATATGTCTACATCGGGTCGCAATTCGGCGACAACATCAATACCGTCGCAATTACCGCCAATGGCCAGCGGGGCCGCATTCCGGCTTACGGTATCTGGAACTTGGCGCTGAACTGGGATGTCGCCGATCAGCTTACCCTGTTCGGCACGGTCAAGAATGTCGCGGACAAGACCTATATCGTCGATCTGATCCGTGGGATATTGCCGGGCAGTCCGCGACTTGTGCAGGTCGGTGCGTCGCTGCGATTCTAAGACTGTGCGGGTGTCAATCCGGAGTTAGGGACTGAAAATTTCCTTCTCGACAAATCGGCGATCCGCTTCCTAATCTCACCCTGTAAATACTACAGGGTGAGGCGATGAAAATAGGCGAACTGGCAAGCGCGACCGCGACCAACGTCGAGACCGTCCGCTATTACGAAAAAATCGGATTACTCCGCCCGCCTGCGCGGACGGCGGCCAATTACCGTGCCTATGGAACCGAGCATCTTGCCCGCCTTTCGTTCATCCGCAGGGCGCGTGACCTCGGCTTCACGCTCGAATCTGTGCGCGAGCTGCTCGCGCTTTCCGACGACAAGGCGCAATCCTGTGAGGCAGTGGACAGTGTTGCCCGCCTTCATCTGGATGAAATCGACCGGAAGATCGTTGATCTGACCTCTCTCCGCAGCGAACTCGACCGAGTGATCGGCTCCTGTCGCCACGGCACGGTTGCCGACTGTAAAATCATCGAAACCCTCGCGCCGCGCGGAAAGGCCAAAGTCTGATGCTTTATCTCGTTACCAAGGCGGTCGTCTCCGCGATAATCATCGTAATCGTCTCGGAAACCGCGCGGCGCAATCCCGGCACTGGCGCGCTGATCGCCTCATTGCCCCTGATTTCGGTGCTTGGCATGATCTGGCTATGGCGCGACACACAGGATGTTGCACGCATGGCAGACCATTCTGCGGCAACCTTCTGGTATGTGCTGCCAAGCCTGCCGATGTTCCTGTTCATTCCGTTGCTGCTCAAGCGCGGAGTAGGATTTTGGCCTGCGCTTGTAGTTGGATGTGCGCTAACAATGCTGCTTTACACGGCGCTGACTTTCTTGGCACCGCGCCTCGGAATCCGCATCTGAACAATGCCAAATTATTGCACTCGCTGCTATCGTGATCGTCCATCGCGTTGCAAAACCTGCTCCTGTGTGATGTCGCGCGCCCTTTGGGCCTGCTGGTTCCGCACTTGAACCACGGCGATTTTCTCGCCCTTGGCAATGCGGATGGCGACCTCTTGGCGTCTGGCCTCGACCTCCTTTGACGCCTTGATCGGATCGTCGGGATATTTCGCGCGGGTGATCGAGATGGTCTGGGCAACCAGACTTTGCGCGCGGCGCAAGTCTGGATCGCGCGCGTTTTCGGCGTGGGACTGACTCAGGAATCGTTCTGACAGGGCTTTGAGCTTACTCAGTTCGTCTTCGGTCTGCGGGGTCTTCGCGCCGGTCTTCCTACCTTCGCGGCGTTTCTCCCGTTCAGCTATCCTCTCGCGGAGACGGTCAGCTTCGGCCTGGACCAATTTGGCTGGGCTGTAATTCTCGACGGCCAGCCCTTGCGAGGCGGCAGCGAGATATGCTGCCTTTTTGAACTTGTCGCCCCCGCCCACCTTGATCGATGTCCAGCCATTCGCCTTCGCAATCCGTATGATGTCAGGAAGGGCGTCGATATTGCTGGTTTTGAGCCGGTCACCGGCAATCCGCACAATCGGGGTTTTATCGTCCGAGGTGCGGTAGAGCTTGTTGCCGACGCGCAGAAATTTGCCGGTGAGGTCGTCGGTGATTGTGGGCGCTTCGGATTTGCGCTTTGACTTTGTAGTTGTGGACTTAGGCGTGGCCGACTTGGGCTTCGCGCGCTCTTGATTGATGGGGCGGCTGCGCCCTGAAGGCGTGTTTCCCTCAAGTTCATCAGCCATGTTCATCGCCTTCCTCTATGATTAAACTTGCATTGCCGTGGCGATCCAGACTCACCAGATCGGGATCGAAGCTCGGATAATCTTCGATGCGGATGTCTTCCGGTTTTAACGGGTGCGCTGGGTTTCCTTCCAGTTCTTCGGGGGTCATGTCGCGAAACGGTGCGGGAGCAAGTGTTACCCGGACTGGCTTTTCGGGCGCGAACACCACTGGAGGCGGAAAGGCCCGTTTCTTGAAAAAGCGACTCTTGAAATAGAAAATCTTGGTGCCGATGATCGGCGGGATTCCGCCGCGCAGCAGGATCAGCCTGTCGGCTGGAAATTGCATCAATTCTTGCGGCAGCACCAACGCACGGCGCTGTTCCGATATGGATTTCGAGCGGTTGGCGAGCAGTCCGTTGATCGTCAGCGAGCGGGTGACACTTTCCTGTCCGACATAGCCTATGCGATCCGACAGCTCATTGGCGACGCGCAGTTCCTTGGGTGTGAAGGCGACTTCGACGCCGCAATTGGCGACGATTTCGTCGGCGACATGCTCGCCGTAAACCCCGCGCAATTGCGAACGTGACTGGATCACCGGGAGCAGGCGGATGCCGTAGCCCGCGACATAGGAAAAGGCGCTGGCAATGACTGAGGCGCGGCCGAGCCGGGCAAATTCGTCAAGGATGACCAACACCGGAACCGGCGTAGTGTCGTCGGGCAATTCCCGCACATTCAGGTCGATGAGCTGCTGGAAAAGCAGATTATAGAGCGGCGCGATGCGGTCGAGTTCGTCAGGCGACACCCCGAGGTAGATCGAGATGTGCCGTTTTCGCAAATCCCGCAGGTCAAAATCGCTTGCGGACGTTGCCGCATCGACCAACGGATTGAGCCACAAGCCGAGGACATTGGTGATGGTCTTCTTGATGTCGGCAAAGCTGTTGTCAGAGCCACCGGCAAAGTCGCTAAGCGCCGTCCGGCACCCGGTCGAGAGGTTGAGTCCGGGATTGGCGAGTTCCTTTTTGAAGAAGCTGCGCGCATCGCCTTCGGACAAATAGCGGTAGATCGCACCCATCGTCAGCGGTTCGCCGCTGGTTTCCGCGAGCCAGGCCCCGACACCGGAAAAGCCGGTGCGCGCGCCGTTCGCCCAAAAGGCTTCACCGCGTTCGGGCGCGACGAACAGCATCGTCGCGATCTTTTGCAGCTCGATGATCACGTCATCGGGATCGCTGCGGTCGATATAGGCGAGCGGGTTGTAGCGCGCGGTGCGCGCTTGCCGGTCGGTCGGGTTGAATAGGAAGACCTGCTGACCGTAGTGCGCGCGGAAGCCCGCGCTGGCGTCGAAATTCTCGCGCTTGACGTCGAGAACGACAACCGAGCCTTGCCATGTCAGCAGATTGGGGATGACGACGCCGGTGCCTTTGCCCGAGCGGGTTGGTGCTTCGACCAACACATGCTCGCTCCCGCCAAAAGTCAGGAAGCGCCGACCCCTGCGCCCAACGACGATGCCCGACGCCGAACGGAAACCATGCCGTTTGAGTTCGCGTTCATTGGCAAACCGCGCCGCCCCGTGCAGCGGCGCGCCGCGCGCCCACAGCGCATAGATCAGCCCGGCAAGCAGGGTGAGCCCGCCCACTAGGCCGCCCGCCATCGCCTTCACCACGCGCGGATCGCCGCGATAATACCAGACGAACTGCGGCATTTTGAGCGGGTCATAGGCCGCTATTGGAAGCCCCAGCACCACCCATCCGATCATGCTGGCAATGGCGATCGCAATCAGGCTCCCAAGCGGTATGGCGATCAAATATCTTGCCACCCCGCCGTCAGGCGAGGTGCCTGCTTGCCGGGTCATAATAGATCTCCGTAACGCGAAACTCGCCATCGGTTTTCTTGGTCTGGACAACGACATCGACGAGCATCTTGAGCAGCGCGCGAATATCGCCGCGCGCCAGATCGGAGCCGCCTTCGCTTTCCTTGACCAGCAGGGTCAGTTGCTCGAACGCCAGTTCTGCCGAGTCCGCGTGAATGGTCGTGATCGAGCCGGGATGCCCTGAATTGACGTTCCGCAGATAGAAGAAAGCCGTGCCGTCGCGCAGCTCCTGGAGCAAGATGCGATCGGGCCGCATCCTGAGCGCGCTTTCGAGCAAATGCTTTGCCGTCACGTTCGCAGTCCCTTGGCCATCCTTGGCATAGAGCATGTGGACGACATTTTTGTGCGGAACGATCAGCTCGCGCGTGTCCTCGATCGTCAGCAGCCGCTCTTCGGGCGGGATGAGCTGGATCAGTCCCTTGGACAGCGTGGTCTTGCCCGAGCCGGTGGCGCCCGAGATCAGGATGTTGAGCCGTGCTTTCACCGCGCGGTCGAAAAACTCGACGTGACGGCCCGCCTTGAGCAGCGCGAGCAAGTCCAGTTCCTCGGCCGTTACCTGCTTTTCGGCGATGCGCGTTTCCTTGAACAACCCGGTCGCCTCAAAATCGGCCAGCGTCATCGTGACGGTCGAGGGCTTGCGGACGGTAATCGACACGGTTTCATCGGGGACGACAGGCGGCACGATGATTTGCACGCGCTCGCCGGTCGGGAAGATGGTGGAGACAATGGGGTTTTCGCGGGTGATGTCCTGGGCGGTGAACGCCGCCGCAGCCGTTGCCAACGCCATCAGATTCTTGAAATCGAGGCTGGGTTCGCTCTCCCATGTCCACCCTCCACGTCGCTCAATACCGACTTCACCGGGCTGGTTGATGACGAGTTCGGTGACGCGCTCGTCATCGAGATATTTGCGTAAGGGCGCAGTGACGCTATCGAGGACCGCAGTATTCTTTCCCGGAGCCGCCATTATTTGAGGCTGAGGCCGTAAACGGTCGAGAAGTCGAAATCCTGCGCCACGGTGATGCCGACATCCTCGCCTTGGTTTTTCCGCAGCACGGGTTTGATCTGGCCATTTTGCTGCAAAATCGTCGAAGCCGCGTCGGAGGGGACGCGGGTGGTATTGGAGGCGCTGTTGCCGACAGCTTCCGCGCCCACGGTTGCCGCGTCTTCGACCAGACTGAACAGCAGCGCGGTGCCGAAACGCTGCCAGAAGAAATTGTTGACGCGCCCGTCCATCCCGCCACGTCCCAGCGCATCGGTTGCAGGCGACGCCACATCTATTGCGATCCCGCGCGGGGTCACGGCGCGTGTCCACAGCACGAACAGCCGGTATTGGCCGCGATCAAGACCGCCCTGATACTCGCCAACTATCTTGGTGCCTTTTTCCATCAGCACCACTCGGCCATTGTCCGAATAGACGTTGCGCGGGACGATGCAGCTCACATAGCCGGGCTGGCTTGAGTCCATTGCGGATTGCAGCACGCAAGGGATGAAGCTGCCCGCCGTTATCAGGAAATTGCGGTCGGGAAGGGACCGGGCTTGCGCCTGTCCGATTGCCGATGCCTGACGCAAATTGTCGAGATTGGTGGCGGGAGCCGTTGGCTGACGACCGGCAATCGGTACGCCGCCATACTCACCGGTGCGAATACCCGCGCTGCCGCTGTCGCGTTCGCCGCCATAGGCAATCAGCGAAGACCGCCGTGCGGCTTCGCGAAGCACTTCGGCTTGCGACGGCTGGCGAGCCTGCTGCGCGGCAGGCGGAGGCGCAGGTCCGGCACCGATCGCAGGAACGACTGGTTCGCCAACGGCAATCGGCGCGTTGGGATCGGTTGCTGCACCCGCCAGCGTTGGTGCGATGACGGTTGCCGGATCATATTGCGCGGGTTCGAGCGCAGGTTTGGGCTTCGGCGGTGGAAGCGTCGAGTTGCCGGTCAGACCCGTTCCAAGCGCCAACACCGTGAACATGATCGCGCCTGCGGCAGCGGCGAAGCCGATCATCTTCTTCGGGTCCATCGTCGTGCCGGGCATCGACGGCATCTTGCTGGCGCGCTCGGTGGCAGGAGCGCGGTCGATGTCTTCGGGATCAGGGGTTTGATCGACTGTAGCGCGATCGCCCATCGGAATGTCGGCCATCATCTATTCTCCCCACTACCTTGACCCGAAGTGCGTTCGACCACACTCGATGCCGTGCCTGTCTTCGGGTCGCGCCCGTAAAAATCCGGGGCTTCGTTGAACACGCACAGCACTTCCTTGCCGCGTCGCAAGCGAAGCTGGGCAAACACGCCGTGGATCACGACAAATTCGTCGCGGACATCGAAGGGAACGATGCTTTCGCTCCCATCGGGATTGACCGCGAAAAACGCCGGAAGTTCACGCTGGTTCGGGAACCGCAACGCCGTGAATTGGCCATTGTCGGTGATTTCGGAGGGCTGAAGCGCCGACGATCCTTGAACGCTGTATTGGAGGTTTCGCTTGCCTTCGAGGACGGCGAGATCGAGCGCCGAGCGGATCGCGCCCGCTTGTAAGGCGACGGCTTGGGTGTAAGCGGCTTGGGTTGCCGCTGCCTGCGCCGCAGCCGCTTCCTCGCGCGGATAGCGGAATACCACCTTGAAGAAGGTATCAGCGGATCGTGCGCCGATGCCCCCGCGCCGTGCCGACAGCTCGAACGTATAGGTGCGGTTGCCCGTTGCGGAACGAGTGATGACGATCAGGTTGGTTGAGTCCGCCAGTTCGCGCGGTTTGATGAAAAGCGAGTTTTCGGCCGGGGCGACCTCCCATGATACCGTGTCGCCAAGTGCCACATGCTCGACGCGCTCGCCGGCGGAGAACACGATCTGCGTCGCCGAGCGGAACACGCCAACGATGCGGAACACCTGGGTATCGCTGTAGATCACTTCGCGGATGCGGCTGTCCTGCGCCGTTGGGTGCGGGGTTTCGCTGGGGATTGCCGGGGTGCTGGTCAGCATCAATGCAATTGCCGTCAGGCAGCTCGTTCGTTTCATTGCGTCACCTCCAGGTCGGCGCGGTAGGTCTGCACTTCCAGCCCCAGAGGGTTCTTGAACCGCTGCTGTTCGGTGGTGGGCGTATCGGTGGTGTCGTAGGTCACGGTCGCAATGGCGGGAGTGTCGGTGACAGTCGCCCCGCGCTGGAGCGTCTTGGTGAAGCGAATCTGTGCGACCTTCGCGGAAACGAAGGTCACGGACTTGACCGCGACGAACACCGTGTCGAGATCAGTAAAGGTCGATTGCGGCGACTTGGGATTGTCTTTGCTGTAAAATGCTGTCCAGCGCGCCTGCTCATCGCGTGACGACATCGCCAGCACGCCCTCAAAAAACTCCTGGCGCGCCTGCGGTATCCAGCCCTCCCGGTTGCGAACGTAATCGGCGAGGAAATATTTGGCGACGGCCTCGTTATAGGTGATCTGCCGGTCGCCCGACATCGGTGAGGTGATCTCACTCGCGCCGGTCGCCTTATCGACCGTGATGACATAGGGGGCCACGGTCTTGAGCGGCGTCAGCATCGCAACCGCCGCAACCCCGGTGATCGCAAGGCCGCCAGCCACCCCCGCGACGATCCACGCCACCCGCTTCGAGCGGTTGGCTGCGATGAATCGGTCGTGATCCCAACTTGCGGCTTCCGCAAAATAGGCTTTGAGATCGTCTCTGTCGGAAACGCCGCCGGCCATGACGTTCAGCAACTCGGGTTGGAAATTGGCGGAGACAGGCTGCTGATAGGCGGCACTCTGTTCTCGGGCCTGCCATTCGGCTCTTCGGGCTTTGCCGCAGCCGGGTTCTTCTCGGGAAAGACCTCGACACCTCTGCGCTCTTGTTGCTGTCCTTGTGCCGGTGCTGCCGGCGTTGTCGTTCCAGCAAGCGGATCGACGCTGGGCAGGATCGTGCCATAGGGATTGGCCGGACGGCGCTGCTTGCCGTCGCACTTGGCTAGCTTTGGTGATTTTGGCGCGGCGCTTGCCGCATCGACCGGCGCAATGAGCGCCAGCGCCACCATGATACTCAGAATACGCTTACCCATGACCTGCTCCCATTCATTGTGTCCCACGCCTGACAGAGCCTGACGTCCGCATCCGGGCGATGCCCCGCGCAAAGCCGCGCTCGATGGCGCGGCTGGTCGCCTGAGTCGCGGTCGCACCGCGACCGGCGACGAAGCCGCCCGCCGCCGCGATCGCCGACGCAAACTGGTTGGCGAGCGCAGGCCCGCCGCCGCCAAGCGAGGCGGCCAGCATCGGAATCTGGAGGAAAAAGAAGAAGCCGAGCGCGTAGAAGGCCAGCGCCTTGATCGCGGCCATCCCGATTTCATCGTTTTCGGAGATCGTGGCGATGACGGCATCGCCAGTTTGCGTCAGGAACAACGTCAGCACGAGCGCAAACACGATCAGCATCAGATAGTTGATGCAGGCGCCCAGCCAGGCGAAGAAGTAGCCGCGCGTGGACTCGAACAGCAGCCCCGCCACGAACAGCGGCCCGACGACCGACAGCAGGGCAAGCGCAAACAACCCAAAGGCGCTGATGACGAAGCCGATGGCCGCGCAAAGCAGCGTGGCGACAATCACCATGACGACAAGGAAACCGGAAAAGACGGCATAGCCGATGTCGGGAATCGTCCCTTGGGTTTGCTGATAGTCGGCCGCGATCTTCCGCATGGTGTTGGCGGTCTCGAAGCCCGTGCCTGCGAGCTTGTCATAATAGCCGCCCAGACCGCCCACGTCCGAGCCGCCCAGCGCGCTGGCAAACTGGCCGGGGAGACCGCCGAGCGCAAACATGCCAATCTGGCTTCCGTAGAGCGAGGTCACGGCAAAATAGAGAAAGGCGAGCTGGCACCCGCGATAGGCATATTCGCGAAAAGGATATTGCACCGCGCCGCGCATGATCGCGTAGCCGAGCAGTGAGATGTAGATCACGATTCCGATCCGCAGCGCCGGAGCCACAATGCCGATCACGGCTGCATATTTCCCGACGATGCCTGCAAGCGCAGTGTTGAGCGCCTCGAACATCGTGGTGAAAACATGATCGCTGAAATCCATGCTCGTTGCTCAATCCTTGGGCGTGATGGCTAATTGCGATTTGGCGAACGCTGCCGCGCGGCAGTTGGTCGTGACGACGGCGGGCTGGGTTTCAGCAGGCGCGCTTGAACCGGCCCATTCGCGGCAAATCTTCTGCATCGGCTCGATTTCGCCCGGATTGGCGACATAATAGCGCCAGTCCCGCGCGGGCATGTCGGCCCGGGGTGTGGAACTGCCACACCCCGCCAGCAGTAACACCGTGCAGAAGATCGCCGAGCGCAACTTATTGCCCCTTGTAATAGCGGCTTGCTTCATCGAGCTTTTGGGCGAGCGCGGCTTGCCCCGCCGCCGCGCGCTGGCGTTCCTGCGCCTGCTGCTGCAACGCGATTGCCTGCAAGCGAAGTTGGTCGTTCTGCATCGCGGCGGATTCGAGTTGCAGCCGTGCGGTCAGATCGGCCACTTCCTTCGCTGTCACCGCGCTGCTCAAGCGGCTACGCAACTGGTCGAGCCCTTCGGTCCGCGAGGTAACGGCGGCGCCCATATTCTCCGCGAGACCGGCGTTGATTCCGATGTTGCGGGCGTTGAGGTCATAGGCGGCGCGTGACTGTTCCGACCCGGAAAGCCCCAATTGCTTGAGCAGATCGCGATAAACCGCATCGGCCTTTGCACGGCCCGCGCCGACGACATCGAGATTGCCGTTTCCGAAGCCTTCGAGCGAACCGCCCGATATGTCGAGTTCGCGCAAGGCATCCGATTTGAGCTGCTGCGCCAGCTGCGGAATGTCGGTGAGCTTGTTCAAATCCTGATAGAGTTTCTGCGCCTCTTGGATTTGCTGCTTGCCTTGGGCGACCACCTGAATCGCCTGTCTGACCGCATTGATCTGCTGGATCAGATTGGCGCTGTCATGGACGGGCATCCCTTGTGCGAATGCAGGCAATGGGGTTGCGAACAGCAATGTTGCACATAGTGCTTTGGTCATCGTTTTCATCGACTTGTCCTTTCCTCAATTCAACTTGGACGCCTCCGTTTTTGGAAGAGCGGGAGCCAGATGGCGGGATCGCTTCCCGCTTCGGCAATCACGTCATCGGCAACAGCGGTGGTTTCCGCGCGGCCCGACAGAACGGCCAGCTCATCATCGAGTCCGGCAAGATCGAGTTCCACCACCACGCTGTCATGGCCCTGTTTGACGAGGAATTTGTGGCTTTCGGGCGCAAGCTCCTCGCGCACCAATTTATATTCGGCCTCCGACAGCGCGAAGCCTTCGACATAATCGCGCCGCGCCCCGAACGGGTTCGGCAACATGATCTTGGTGGCGACCTGTTCGAGGATCGAATGGCTGATGTCGCTTTTGAGCGCGTCGGCAGGCGATTGGGTGGCGAAGACCAGCACCGCATTGCGCTTGCGATAGGTTTTGAGGCCGTCCTGGGCGAAGCGGCGGAACGCTTCATCGCCAAGCGCCTTCCAGAATTCGTCGATGCAGATTACCATCCGCTCGCCGGTCAAAAGCTGGTCGATGCGGTGGAACAGATAGAGCATGACTGGTGTGCGAATGTCGGCATTGTCGAGAAAATCGGTCATGTCGAAGCCGATAAACCGGGCGTCGAGTGTCATCGAGTCAGCGGGATTGTCGAAGACCCAACCAAGCGATCCTTCGGACGTCCATTTCTCCAGCCGCGCGCCGACACCGCTCGCGTCTTTCATGCCGAGCATTGAGCGAAGCGCGCTCAGCGAGCGATCGCCAACGTCGAGCTTCATCACGGCGTTGATGCCGTCTTCGATCAACCGCTCTTCCTGGACCGAGATCGGCTTTCCGTCAGCGCGCACGAGCTGGCGGATGAACAGCGACAGGAATGTCTTGTCTTCGGCCTTGTTGGCGAGCGCCTTCAATGGCGAGAAGCCGGTCGAAACGCCGTTATGGAGCGCGAGGTAGGTGCCACCGCTCGCCTGCACGAAAATCTGCGCGCCGCGATCCTTGTCGATGAATATCTGCCGTGCGCCGGTCTTCTCGGTTTGCGCCATCAGGAAGTTGAGCAGCACGGTCTTGCCGCCGCCCGAAGGTCCGATGATGAGGGTATGACCGAGATCGCCCTTGTGGAAGTTGAAGAAATACGGGCTGCGGGCATTGGTTTTGAGCAACGCAATCGCATCGCCCCAATGGTTGCCGCTCGCAGTTCCCGCCGGGAAGGTATGGAACGGCGAGAAGGCCGCGAAATTGAGCGAGGTGATCGGCGCGGGCCGTGCGCGCCAGGCAAAATTGCCGACAAGCTGCGACCAGTAGGCTGCTTCAAGCGCCGCGCCTTCGCGGGCTGCCACCATGCCAGTATCGGCAAGCGCCGCCCTTGCGACCGACATATGATCGCGGAGGCCCTTCATGCTGCCGGCATAGACCGCGAGCGTGAAATGGTGGTCGCCCAGCACAAAACGGTTCGACATGAGATCGTCGCTCGCGTCGATCAGCGCATCGGCCTGGCTAACCGCGCGGTCGCCAGCATTTTCCATCTGCGTCATGCGAAGCCGGAACTTCTCGGTCGCGGCCGCCCGCCCAAGGAAGGTGAAGCTCTGCGTCAGCACGAACCCGAAATCGACCGACAGCAGCGCCTCGAACTGGCGCGGTGTCGTCTGGGCGGGATACTCGCGGATGCCGAAGATCCCGCCGAACGCCGACGCATCGGCGTCGCGCACTTCGATGGTTTCCGCCCCGAAGATCGTCCGCGAGCGATAGAGCGCACCACCCAGATGGCCGCGCACCACGGGGACACGCCGTTGGCGGCCGGTCATCACCATGTCGGCGACTTCCATCGTTTCCGAGAACATCAAACCTCGATGCTCGTATATTTTGCAGCGGCGCGGCTCGCAGCGGGCCATCAGCTTCTCGAAATCGCGGGCCTTGTCATCGAGCAGCTCGACCAGCGCCTCGTCGAGTATCGGCCCTTGCGGCGCATCCTTGGACACGCGACGTTTGAACAACTGAATGATCTTGTCGCCGCCAGTTGCTCCGGGACGGATGACCAATGTGACGAAGAAGCGGTTGATGAACATCCGCTCGCGGTTGATCCGCCGGAAATAGGCGCGGTCGAGATCGGCGGCGAAGCCCGATTTGAACGTGCCACCGGGATATTGATCGACGCGTAAGCGGATCAGATGCGTCCAGATCGACAGGCGCTCGTCGTGAAGGTTGCGAAGCAGCCCGTTTAGTTTGGTGTGCCAATCGTTGAGATCGCGGACATCGGCGGTTTCAAATGCGCGGGCCTGCAACTCGAAAGTCAGCATGATGTCGCCTGAATCGAGCGCCACCATGTCCTCGTTGATGTGCCGCGCGTAAGGCAGGAATTTGGCTGGATCAGCCTCGCGCTGCGCCACTTTAAGCGGCACAGCATTGCCGTGTTGGATATTCAGGGCGGGTAGCTTAGCCATGACGGCCAAAGCCTTTGCGGCGCAAACCAGCGAGCGGTAGCGGCGTATAGCTGCTACCGCCCCAGAAAGCGCGGTTGCGATTGCCGAGCTTCGTCCGACCCCACAGGAACAGCAGCCGGAAGGCGTTGACGTCGTGACGAACGATTAGCCGCGAGATCGAATAGCCGAAGGCGACGACCAACGCGGCATAAACCGGGCTATTGGTCCAGATCAGCACCGACGCGCTGGAAATGAGCAACAACACCGCAGCCTCGATCGGAATTCCCGCCCAAAGTGCCGGGCGTGTCACCGCAAGGAACAGCGTGTTTTTGGTCGGAGGTTCGGTGTCGTCGGTCATGGCACTATCCGGCGATCGCGCCGACAATCGCATCAGCCGAAAAGACGATGGCGATCCCGATAATCACCGTGACCAGCACCGCAGTCGATGCCCGGCCCGTAAACCAGAGCAGGCCCGTCACGATAACGGCGATCACCGCGAGCGTGCGAAGCAGTGTGGATGAGAGCAGGCCGCGCACTTTGCTGGCGAAGCTCTCCAGATTCTGCGCGTAAGCAGGATCGGGAATTGCAATCGAAATGATCGCAGCCATAGCCAAGGCCGCGCTCCATAAAATCGCGCTCTGCCGCGATTTGGACATGGCGCTAAATCGGGCGACCACGGTTGCTCGCCAGTTGCCGATGCCGCGCCCAATTCTCAGGATGACATTCATATGCTGCTCCTCTCGTTTTCGGCGAGAATTTGGGTTTCGCGGTCGTAAGCGGCGCGTTCAAAGACGTTCCACTTAGGCGGCGGAGCCGGGCGCGGCTTGGCCGCTGGTGCCTGGGATGTCCTGTTTTCTAAGATCAGCAGTTCGCGCAGGTCGCCGCTTGCCGGTGCAGTATCGGCATCGGCCGAGAAGGTCGGGGCGTATGTCACGCCCGAGGTTGCGACGCCGGCGTTGGCAACGACCTTGGCAACATAGCCATTCCGAAATCCGCGCGTCTGGCTTCCTGTGTTATACATTGAAAGTGCGACCCGGAGGGCCGTTTGTGGGTCTCTGCCAGCTTTTACGGCATTGTAGTTCGTGGTCAGGACACGACCCAAGGCCGCGACATTGGTGCAGGGGTCGAATACCGTGTCCCATGTCAGGCCAAGCCAGCGCATGTTGCGTGAGTTGATTTGTCCAAGCCCGAGATCGACGGAGTATCCGGCTGCGACATATTGGCGGGCGGTTACGGGGGCATCAGCTGCGCTAGTCTGGCGGGCGGGTTGCCGCCCGCCGTTCACATTGAGGGCGAAGGGATTACCGCTGCTTTCGGTCTGGACGATGGCAAGCACCGTTTCAGGTGCAACCGTTGGCGCGCATTGCGACGCCAAAGCTAAGATGGCGGCTGTGGAATAGGTCATTTGCCGTAGTTCCAAGATACCTCGGCCAGTGCTTGCCGCTGAAACTGAAAATTCATCATGCCATGTCCCGAAAAGGCAGCTTTGCTAGAGGGTTACTCGGCTTGACTGCGTAACTACTGATAGCGGGGCACGCGTTTAATGATCCATAGATTCACAAAGTCGTTCTGGGCGTTTCAACTTGTCATTCGAAACCGTTAACGGTTTTGGCCTTCGATCCTGAGCCGATGGCCCACATGTTCGTTACTGGCTGAGTCCGCCGTCGGTCGATTCTCCGTCCGAATTTGGAAAAGTAAGGCGAAAACGGCCATTCGCCTCCGCAATCACAAGGCCCCGCTGGTGTCATCCAGCTAGGGGCAAATTATGAATCGAAGCCGTTACGTAACTCGGCGTCTTGACACGATTGATCGAGAGATAATTGCGGTACTCAACGAAGATGGCCGCATGACGATCCGCGACCTTGCTGCGCGTATTGGCCTATCGAGCCCAAGTGTAACTGAACGCATCCACAAGCTGGAAGACGCGGGCGCCATCCGGGGCTATACGATCACAGTCGATCCCAAGGTTTTTGGTCTGTGCGTTGCTGCACATGTGCGAATGCGCGCCATGCCTGGCGAAATGAAAAGAGTAGCTCAAATGCTCATCGATACGCCCGAGGTAGTAGAAGCTGACCGTGTGACCGGTGAGGATTGTTTTCTTGCGAAAGTGATCGTTAGCGACGTCCAACAACTCGAAACCATCATCGACCGCTTCGTTCCGTTCTCGTCGACCGATACGGCCATTGTCCAATCATTGACCGTTCCCCGCCGCCTTCCCAAGTTGTAGAAAGCGCGAAACCGATCGCGCCATTTTCAACCGTTTATGCCTAAAACCATTGCGCCGCCCGATTTTGGTGAGGGCGACAAGCTCTACGCGCGTATAACAGGTTACACCTTTGCAGGGATGATATGATGGATGATGTATTGAAAAGGCTCGCCGATCTGCCTCTACCGGTTGGGCTGGACAGGTTGGATGACGCTATTCTCGCTGGCTTGGCCGCGCGACAAGGCGAGGAGCGCGCGACATCGCGGCTGTTGTCTGCGGCGGCAGTCCTTGCGCTCGGTGTCGGTTATGCCGGAGGTAGCATATTGCCGACCCCGGCGACGGCCGCCGATCACAGGTTGGTGATTACGGAAACCGCGCTCGCGCCTTCGACGCTGCTGGATTTCCTTTGATGCGGTCTGCGTGGCGCATCGGGCTGATTGCGCTCATCGCATTCGCCGCCGCTGTCGCGGGCGTCTATGTCGCTCGGACCTTCAGTGAGCAGGCGCGCAAGAGCGAGAGCGAACTTCACGCTTTTCTGCATAACGAATTGAAGCTCGACGCCGCGCAGGAAACCAAGATTGAGGCCATTGAGGCGCGGTTTGCGGTGCGCAAAAAGGCGCTCGAACTCGATATGCGCGCTGCGAATGCCCGACTGGCCGAGGCCATCGAGGCCGAGCATGGTTATGGTCCGAAGGTCACCGCTGCGGTCGATCACGTTCATCATGTCATGGGCGAAATGCAGAAAGAGACGCTTGAACATCTCTTCGAGATGCGTGCGGTGATGAACGCCGATCAGGCGCGGCGCTTCGACAAGACCGTGGTCAAGGCGCTGACCGCCGACGCGCGGTGAGCCTCGATCTCAGCCAATGCAGCGACGGCGAGCTGGCGGCGCTTGCGCTTGGCGGCGAGGGGCGCGCCTATCGCGAATTTTTGCGGCGCTATCGTGACCCGGTTTACCGGCTGGTCCGCAATACCATCCGTGACGGTGAGGAAGCGATCGACGTTACCCAAGAGAGCTTCGTTTCGGCCTTTGCCGCGTTGAAACGCTATGACCGTGAACGCCCGTTCCGGCTTTGGATATCGCGCATCGCGCTCAACAAATGCCGGGATTGGGCAAGGCGGCGCGCGGTGCGCGCTTTCTTCACGCGGGCCGCGCCGCTCGACGATGCTTTCGGTCTGGCAAGCGACGAGGCCTCTCCCGAAGATGAGGCCGCCGACAGGGCGCAGATGCGCCGGGTGAACGCGGTTATCGCCGAGCTACCGGCGAAGCTGCGCGAAGCATTGGTGTTGCGAGCCGTCGAAGGCATGTCGCAAGCGGAGGCTGCCGAAGCGTTAGGCGTGACAGAGAAAACCGTCGAAACCCGGCTTTATCGAGCGCGCGCCGAATTGAAGCATCGCATCGCGGGAACTAATTTAGGCGGAAACTTGCAGCGCGAGACCGCCGATGGACCAGCAAGCGAGATCGACCGACCGTAACAAGTTTCCAGCGGTTCAAGTCAATCAGCTGACGCAGTTCCAACTGTGTCTCGTTTCCAATTCGTGCAGAATCCGAACACAATGCTTCCTACGGCAACCACTGCACCTGTGATCAAGACACTTTGCAACGTCGAGTGCGTCAGCAGCCAGACCGTCAGGACAAGCGCAATGCCCGGGATCACAAGTCCGCCGGGGATGCGAAACTGCCCCGCCTCTGTGGGCAACTTGCGTTCGATAACGGGGAGCGCCGCGATACAGAGTGCATAGGTAAGCAGGCGGATTATTGTGCTGAGCGTTGCCAACCAGATAAATTGCTGGGACACGGCGAGCGCGATGCTGAGCGCCCCACAAAACAGAATTGAATTGACCGGAACGTGCGTGCGCTCGTTCACAGCGCCGAACCAGCCGGGCAGCGTGCCGTCGCGCGACAAAGCATATGTAAGCCGTGGTGCAGTAAGCAGCGACGTCAGGCTTCCCCCCCCTATTGAAAAAACCACGCCGACACTCAGCAATAATGCGCCTGCCGGTCCCATGAGCCGCTGTGCCAGTTCGACCAGTGGCGTTTCGCTGTTACCCAAGTCGGGGCCAATCGACACAGCGACGAGCTGGATCAGGGCATAGGCAACCGCGACCGCGAGGACCGTTTTGACGAGTGTGCGCGGGATCGCCGATCGTGCGTCCCGCGTTTCACCTGCATTGATCAGGCTGAATTCGAAGCCAATGAAAGCATACATCAGCACGAGCATGGTGCTGCCAACCGTTTCTGGTGAAGCGATTTTGGCAGCGGCTATTGTCGCCCATTCGATTTCAGGAACGCCTACGAGAATCAGCAGCAGCAAAGGCAGAAGCTTCAGGATGCTGATGAGGTATAGGACGGCCATTCCTGCACGCACGCCCACCGCATTGAGAACGGTCGCAAGTACGATGTAGCTCACCACAGCAATTGTCCGCGGCGTTCCCGAAGCCAGCGGAGACCACAGGGGAACAGCATAGCTAACAAGCAGATTTGCGCTGGCGGCAATAGCGGCGACCCGGCTGACATAAATCAGCAGGCCGGTCTGAAACCCGACGAACCGGCCAAAGGCGACAGTGGTATAAACGATCGGTCCGCCCGTCGACTCAAAGAAGCTCGCATTCCGGGCAAGCGTCAATGCAACCGTAAGGATCAGGATGCCGCAAAGGAGAAAGAGCCACGGACTGAACGCGCCTGCTTGCGCGATCGCCACCGCCGGCAGCGCGAAAATGCCCGAGCCGATTACGCCGTTCATCGCGATGGTCGCGACACCGATCCTGCCAATCTCGCGCTTTAGGTGCGATTCCGGGCCGGCCAGCGTCTGCTTCATGGCAACCCTACCCCGCTCGGCATATCCTTGTATCCGTTCGACGTCGCGATCAGTGTCACCGTTTCATCAGATCGGATTTTCCCTTGGCGCAGAAGCGTCTCAACGCCCGTGAGCGTCGCTGCGGAGGACAGCTCCGCATAGCATCCATGTCTTGCCAGCCGCGACGCGTCGCGGACGACAGCGGCATCGTCGATGACGACGGCTCCGCCGCCCGAGCGGCGAACCGCTTCGACCGCTTGATAGGTGACGGTTGACCCTCCGATGGAGAATAGCGAGGTTGCACCGGAAAATGACTCGGTGGTTTCAGCCCCGTCGAGTACCTTGCTGAGCCGCGCGAACGGTTCGACGACAAACAGTCGTGGCATTCGCTCGATGCTTCCAATGGCGATCATCTGCTGGAACCCCGCGTAGAGGCCCCAAACAAGGTCGCCCCGGGACGTAGGGACCAGCACTGCATCTATTCTCGGCCCGATGTCTTCGACCAGTTCAAATGCAATGGTCTTCAGACCCTCGACACCGAAATGATTACTGCCAACGGGCGGAGCGAGATAATTGGTTGCGGGGAAGCAGTCCTGACCTTGCGCCATTTTGGCAACGAGCGCCCACCGTTCCATCGTATCTTCGACGACAATCATGTCCGCGCCGGTCAGTGTGATTGCGCGATGATGGATGGGAGTAAGTGCTGGCGTCACAACGATGCTGCAAGCAAGCCCTGCCGCCGCAGCATAAAGCGCAAGTGAAGCACCGCCATTGCCGCTCGACGCGGCAACAATGCGCGTCGCACCGGTATCGAGCGCTCGCGTGACGGTCAGGCAACTTACCCGGTCCTTGTGCGACCCGCTGGGGTTTTGCCCTTCGCTTTTGATGAATAAGCGTTCGATGCCCACTTCTTCGGCCAGGCGAGCAAAGCTGAGGCACGATGTCGCACCTTCGCCGAGCGACACCCAAGAAGAATAAGGTAGCCACGCTGCATAGCGCGCCATGCCGCGCGCGCTCGATCCGGCGACCGATATTGGCAGCGAATGGAAATCAGACACGACTGAGGACGGCTGACCTTCCGCTAGGCACGCAGGGCACCCTTCGAAGTAATCGCCGATCGGTAGTTTCGCGGTGCAGCGAATGCACACACACCCGCTAAGCGATGGATTGAGCGTGTGCCGAGCATACTGCGAACTCATGCGCGTGCCTGCCCGAGACCAGCCGGAGTTTGTACCGACCGGCACGCGCGGAGTCGACTGAACGCTTCCTCAAGATCCCGCAAAAGATCGACTGTCGCTTCGAGTCCGGCGTGGACGCGAATTAGCGCTCCCTCAACTGTATCAGTGCAGCTTCGCGCAGGGGCAGGCCAGGCTGGAACCATAAGGCTCTCAAACCCGCCCCAGCTTGAACCGAGTTTGAAAAGACGAAGGTTGTTGAAGAAGGCTGACCGTTCCGCGTCCGTCATGGGGTCGAGCAGCACGCCGAACAGGCCTGAGGCACCCGTGAAATCGCGCTTCCAGATTGCATGATCGGGGTGACTGGCTATCGCCGGGTGAAGAACCTTGCGGACTTCAGGCTGCTCCTCAAACCACGTCGCAAGTTCGAGAGCCGTGCGTTGATGCCGGTCGAGGCGCACATCCAGGGTGCGAAGGCCACGCTGGACCAGATAACAATCGTCAGGGCTAGCCGAACTGCCCCAGCGAGCAGCCGCGTCCTTGAGCTGCCGATAAATGGTCTCGTTGGCCCCCGTCATCGCCCCAAGCATCACGTCGGAGTGGCCTGACAAATATTTGGTTGCGGATGCGATCGAGATATCAACTCCATGATCGATGGGTCGAAACAACAACGGGGTCGCCCAAGTGTTATCGAGCGCGGTCACGATTCCACGAGGCCGCGTCACCATTGTGATCGCGCGGATATCTGCGAGTTCGAACGTAAGCGAGCCGGGTGTTTCAAGAAACACCATGCGTGTGTTCGGACGAATGAGCGCTGCAATCTCCGCGCCGATTCCCGGGGAGAAGTAGGTAACTTCGACACCATAGCGAGCCAGAACATCGTCGCAAAAGCGCCGGGTGGAACGATATGCGGTGTCGATTACAAGGAGGTGATCGCCCGATCGCAAGAACGCGGACAGGCTGATCGAAATCGCTGCGGTCCCTGATGATGTGAGGACAGACATGTGACCATGTTCGAGTTCAGCAAGCGAGCTGGCCAGCGTGTGATTCGTCTCGGTTCCGTAGAGACCGTAAATCACGCCGTCGTATAGGTGCTTGTGCCGGTCGAGATAGTCTTCGACACGATCATAAACGATGGTCGAAGCGCGGTGGATTGGCGGATTGAGGAGTCCAGCTGCCCGGCCCGATGGCGAATTGGCGTGAACTAGCGCGGTTGAATCCGCTACGGCACCATGCCCTTTCGGATCGAACGAGTCAGCTGACATGGTTATAGCTTTTCATTTTCATGTTCGGGTATGCTATAACAGAAGTGCATGACCACCGAGGCCGAAAATGAATCTTCGACAGCTTGAGGCGTTCCGTGCCGTGATGTTGTCGGGTTCGGTGACGCAGGCTGCGTCCGCGCTCCATATTTCCCAACCCGCAGTCAGCAAATTGCTGGCCGACCTGGAATATCAGGTCGGTTTCAAACTGTTCGTCCGATCCAAGGGCGTTGCGCTCACGGTGACCCCTGAAGCCGACATCTTTTTCCATGAGGTTGAGCGGAGTTTTGCCGGGATTGCTGTGCTGAAACGCGCTGCCGAGGATATCCGTAACACTTCGACCGGAACCCTTCGTATTGCGGCTCTGCCTGCGCTGGCCGTCAGTTTTCTGCCTGCGGTCATCACCACGTTTCGATCCCGCCACCCGGGTGTTTCCATTCAGCTGCAAACGCGCAGTTCGTCGACAGTCAGGCAATGGATGGCCAACCAGCAATTCGACATCGGCCTGGCTACGCCGGCACGGGAACTGCCTGGGATCACGATGGCGCCGTTCGTCAAATGCTACGGAGCATGTGTCCTGCCACCTGGCCACCTGCTCGCCAGCAAGGACAGCATTTCGCCTGCCGATCTGCGGGGCGAGCGCTTCATCTCGCTCGCGCTCGAGGACCGGACTCGTCATCGGATCGATCGCATCTTCGAGGACGCAGGGGTCGAACGCGACCTGATTATTGAGACGCAATATGCGATGACGATCTGTGCGCTGGTTCTGCAAGGACTCGGCTGCTCCATACTCAATCCCATTACCGCCGCCGACTATACCGATCGGGGGCTTGCCGTCCGACCCTTCAAGCCAGACGTCGCGTTCGATTATATGCTGTTCACGTCTCAGCTGCGGCCGGTCTCGCAAGTGGCGCAGGCGTTTATCGCGACCCTCGAACAACACCGGGACGCCTTCCTGAAAACGGGGCGCGTGACACTGGACTAGAACTTGGCTGTGCCACGCAGATACCAGAAACCGCCGTTGAAACCGGTCGGTGCGAACCGGAGATAACGGATGCCGTTATTGATTTGGGATTGCCGCGCCTCAACATCGGGATAATTGTCGAATACGTTTTCGCCACCTACTGCAATCTTGAAAATATCGTTGATCTTGTACGATGCTTCCAGATCGACCAGCACTTCGGCACCGCCAGTCTGATCGGCCGCCAGATTAGCGCCGTAGTCGGTCCATTTGCCATAATAGTTGGCCCGCGCGATGAAGCCGAACCGATCGCCCTCATAATTAAACGAAGCGTTTCCTTTCCACTTCGGAACGAACCCTTCGAGTTCGAGCAGCCGTTCGCGATCGGCGCTGATCACAGGCGAAGCCTTGGTGACATCGGTCTTGGTGTAATTTCCGTTGAGACCGAACGTCGCTTTGCCGCCAGCCAGATCGAAGCGGATCGTCAGCACCGCGTCCACACCCTGCGTCCTGCTATCGAACGAGTTGGTGAAGAAGCTGACCTGCTGGAATGAATCGCCACCCGGGATACCGAGTGCTGCAAGCTGGGCGCGTTGAGCGGCGGTCAGATTGAAGTTTCCTGATACGGCAATGCGATCTTCAACCTTGATGTTGAAATAGTCGAGCGTGAAGGTGATCGCGCTGCTCGGTTTGATGACGATGCCGCCAGCGAAATTGAACGACTTTTCGGGCTTCAATGGCGTCGCGCCGAAAAATTGGGCGACGGGATTGTTCGGCGCGATGATACCGGATGTAAGCGGCGCGCCGGTCACCGAATCGATATTCGTTTGCACCTGAGACGCGTTCGACTGACCCGGCGTAGGCGCGCGGAACCCGGTGTTTACCGACCCCCGAACCGCGAACACGTCGGAAAAATCGTAGCGACCACTCACCTTCCATGTAAACCGCGATCCGAAATCGGAATAATTCTCATAACGACCAGCAAGGCCCATCTGGAACGCGTCGGTCAAATTGCCTTCAAGCGACGTATAAGCGGCCAAGTTGCTCCGACTGAATTCGCCAGCCTGGATCGGGCTGAAACCGGGGAAGCCGTTCGAGCCGACCGGGAGTCCGGTGCGGAGGCCAGTGTCCGGGTCGATCAGCGACGCGAACGGCCCGACCTGCCACGAAGCGAGATCGCCGACGGTGATTTCATAGGTCTCTTTGCGATATTCGAGGCCACCAGCGAGCGTCAGCGGATCGGCTGCACCGATGTTGATCGGATAGGTAAGGTCCAGATTGAAGGCGAGTTCGCGCTGTTCGAGCTGCCCTGGCTTGAACGAGGTTGGCGAAGTGAGCCCGAGGGATGGATTGACGGTATTGTCGATGCGGTAGGACGCGTGATTTTGGCCGTATGATGCACTGACGTCATAGGTTAACGCCGAGCCGAATTCGCCCTTGAGGCCTGCGGCGAGAGCCGCATCGGTGATCGTCGCGCCGAAGTCGGGCGTAAAGCCGCCCGGATAGTTTTGCCGGAAGCTGAAGCGCGGGCCGCCTGCCACATTTGTCGTCGGAATCGACGTTGCAATGAACGTCGTATTCGGGTTGCGATAGAAGAACGCCGTTGTCCCCTTGCTCCAGCTGTAGTTGCCGAAGGTATAAAAATCCATGTTGTCGGACAGTTCCAAGCCCGCATTTACGAAGATGCGCGCGGCCTCGGTTTTCGGGTTGCCCCAACGCTGCGCCGGGACAGGCACACCTTGCACGCCTGCATTGATGAGCGCCTGCGCATCCGGGCGCTGGATACCCCGCGAGGTCGTATCGCTGTTGACATACTCACCGCTGATGTTGACGAACCCCATGTCCGTGAAAGGCAGGCCCAGGTTGCCTTGAACGAGGAAATCCTGTCCGTCGCTTTCGTAATATTGGCCGTAGCGCGCGATCAGGATCCCGCCCTCACGGTCGCGCCTCAACCCAAAGTTCAGCACACCGGCGATCGCGTCAGATCCGTAAAGTGCCGATGCACCATCACGCAATACTTCGAGCTGTCCCACGGCGATCGACGGGATTGCGGCGAGGTCAGGCCCCTGGGAGCCTCGGATATAGGGGACGTTGGTGAACTGAACGGTCGCGCCGCGATGGCGGCGCTTGCCATTTACCAGAACAAGGGTCTGATCGGGCGGCAGGCCGCGCAGCGAGAAAGGCCGCGTGAATACAGCGCCGTCATTGCTGACGAGGCGCTGGATGTTCAGCGACGGCACCTCGGTCCGCAGCAGATCATTCATATCCGACGCGCCTTTTTCGATCAGATCGTCGCCGCTGATGATGTCGATGGGCAGCGCCGCGTCAGCAGCCGTGCGGTCGGATCGGCGCGTGCCGGTTACGATGATTTCGCTTTGCCGAGGCTCATCCGACGACTGTGCAGCCGCCGGAGCCTCCTGCGCCATTGTCGGCGATGCTTGAAGCGCAATCGCGAATGCCCCCAAGGCTGCTCCTGCATATAATCTGGTCATGGCCCACCCCTCTTCTATTTTCTTGCCGGTAGGTTAGGCGCACGGCGTGGGACGGACCAGAAAATATCAACGGCCATTGTCATTTCGTTCAAGGTTATAATCAAATGTTATGACCCAGCACATTACCTTGGTCATTTCGAGCTTTGGTGAGGGGTGTTCGCTTGGCCGACGTATAACAATGCACGTGGCGCGTTTTGTGGGGGAATACGCTCTGCTTGACCGAGCGATTTAGGGGAAAAGGATGGCGCGGGGTTTTCGGTTTGAAGCGGTCGGTACGCGCAAGAGTGCAATTGACTGCAAGTCGATTGCATTACCTGGTGGTTGCTCAGTTTCGCGATTGGCGCACTGCCTCTTGGTCTTGCCGCAATGGCGCTGCTGTTAATGCGTCGGCCGATACGCTGCGGGCGGCGGTCGTCATGAAGGCTCTTGCAGCCTTTATGCTGGCGCTTTCGCTGTTCCTGCGGGCAGCGCCAATCTGCGCGAAGCCCGTGCAAGCCGATGCGACCGCGATGATGCCGGACTGCGAACAAGGTCCAAAGCATCACGGCGATAAGCCCGGTCGGAAGGGCAGTGATACGGGGCGCACGTGCCATGCCTGCGTTTACCCACCCGAAGCCAAAAGCGCTTTGAAACAGCCCTTGATGATTTTCGCGGTTCCGGTTTCTCCGGCAGCCAAACAATTGACCGGCGCTGCGCTCAAACCGCCAACACCGCCCCCGCGCGTGGCACCCACGCGAGATTTTGACAATTCAATGGGAGTATAATCATGAAAACCAAATATCTGCTGGGCGCACTTGCGCTCACCATGTCCACCGCCGCCTTCGCCGCCGAACCGGCACCAGCACCCAAAAAGGAATGCTGTTGCTGCAAGAAGGACGAGCAAGGCAAAATGGCCTGTTGCAAGGACAAGGATGAAAAGTCCGACGACCATGCAGGCCATGACATGAGTGGCATGGACCACAAATAGGTGAGGGCGCGGGGTGTGGTTCGCCATTCCCCGCGCTTCGCTTCTGGTCGCGATCCACCATGTCCCAATCCAACGACTTCACGCCCGCCGCTGGCCGCTTCCTTCCAACAAGCGCCTATGACCGGCTGCTTGCGGTTTTGACGCGCGAAGCACAGTGGCGATCCGAGCTTCTGGAAAGTCTCGCTCCACGAAACGGCGAACGCATCCTCGATGTCGGCTGCGGCACAGGCTCATTCGCCATCTTGGTGAAGCAGGCTGCGCCATATGCCGAGGTCGTCGGGATCGATCCCGATGAACATGCGCGGTGCATCGCCAAAGCCAAGGCCGCGGCTGCCGGCATCGAGATCGAATGGATGTCTGGCTTTGCCCGCGACGCGGCAAATTTTGGGCAGTTTGACAAGGTCGTCTCCAGTCTTGTCTTTCATCAAGTCCCAGTCGCCGAAAAGCAAGCAGGGCTTGCCGCCATGTTCGCCGCAGCCAAGCAAGGCGGCAGGATCATCGTCGCCGACTATGCGCGGCAGAATAGCTGGCTGATGCGACAGGCGTTCAAAATCGTCCAATCCGCAGACGGCCGCACCAACACGCAGCCGAATGCCGATGGCTTTCTGGAAGCGGAACTTGCGCGAATTGGCGGAGTGTCGGTCACGGCGGAATGGAGCCTCGACACGCCAACGGGGACGATTTCGATTTTCTCGCTGCTCAAGGAATAGAGAATATGAAAACATCGACTTTAGCAATGGCCTTAGCGCTGGTCGCAACCCCGGCGCTCGCGACGACCGAAGCGGTTATGCACCGCGATCCTGGCTGCGGATGCTGTGTCAAATGGGCGGAGCAAGTTCGCAAATCCTTCGGACGAAGCGTCAGAATCGTCGACGATGCCAATCGCCCTGCATTGCAGCGGCGGGTCGGCCTGCCGCCGCAGCTTGCGTCTTGCCACACCGCCTTCATCGACGGCATGGCTTTCGAGGGCCATGTTCCCATCGCCGACATGAAGCGCGTCCTTGCTGCCAAGCCCAAGGGTGTGCGCGGCCTCGCGGTCGCGGGAATGCCGATTGGGTCGCCGGGGATGGAAGTGCCGGGCGTGAAAGCGGATCGCTATGCAGTAGTCGCCTTTGGTAATGGCAAGCCGTTCGTCTACGCGCGGCATTGATTGCCTCTGGTCTGCAGCCAAGAGAACGAAGCGACGCCACCGCTCGGTCAAGACCAAAATGTCGGAACGGGCTGATCTGAGCGACGTGATGCCTTCATTTCGTTGGACAATCTATTCGCTTGACCTTGGACCGGGGTCCAGACCGCATATCCTGCGATGGAGGTGATTCGTGCAAGGCATAAGCATAGGTTCACTGGCTCGCTCTGCGGGAGTTCGCATCGATACCGTTCGGCATTACGAACGGATTGGTCTGATGCCCGCACCGGCTCGGACCGATGCGGATTACCGATCATACGGAGCAGAGGACCGCGAGCGTTTGCGCTTCATTCGGCGCGGGCGCGATCTGGGCTTTACGCTGGCGGAAATTGGCCAGTTGCTTGCGTTGAAGGCAGACGCGACGGCATCCGCCGCCGATGTGCTTGCTTTGACCCGGGTAAAGATCGCCGATCTGCGGGCGCGTATCGAGGATCTTTCGGTCATCGAAAAAGCGCTGACCCGGTTGGCAGACGCTTGTCCGCCCGACGCGCCGATCGACGATTGTCCGATCCTGCTGCACCTATTCGCGGTCGCGTATCCTGATGCCTCACGTCTCGGCACCTCCGCATCGACGAAGGAGTAGGACAATGGACATGAAGACCTGCATCAACCAGTGCCGCGCATGCGAGCAAGTCTGTCTCGAAACGCTGGCACATTGCCTTCAGCAAGGCGGGAAACACGGCGAAGCTGTACTGATCAATGCACTGCTCGACTGTATCCAATTGTGCGGCAGCTGCGCCGACCTGATGACGCGAAACTCTCCACTTCACGCCGAGCATTGTCTGCTTTGCGCCGAGGCCTGCCGCCGTTGTGCCGAGGCTTGCGAAGCGGTTGGCGGTTCTGAAATGAAGCGCTGTGCCGAGGCCTGCCGGGCCTGTGAACGCTGCTGCCGCGAGATGCACAATCATTGCTAAATCATGTCGGCGAGGCCCGGTAATGCGGGCCTCGCCGGATTATTCAAACAGGAGACTATCATGATGAAATCAGTGTTTTTAGGGCTGGCATCCAGTCTGGCATTGGCGAGTATGTCGCCTTTCGCTACGAGCGTGGCCGCACAAGGTCTGCAACACACATTTTTGATGCGCGGCCAGGTTGTTGACGTCGGCGGAGATGGTCTTGTCGTCTGCATCGGCCGAGAGGATGGTGCACAACCGGGGCAAGTGCTCGACGTCGTTCGGGTCAGCGCTGATCCTGGCCCACGTGCACGGACCTTCCGCCGCGACAAGGTCGGGCAAATTCGCATCGAGCACATTGTCGATGCGCATTTTGCTCATGCAACCCTCATATCGGGTAGTGCTGAGAAACACGACCTGGTGGAATTACGTCGCGAAAAGAAACAATAGCTTCGGTGACTTCGTAGCAACGACTTGGGGCGACCGGTCAGTGTTGCCGCGCTCTGCGCACTCTGACCGGGCCAAACCGCGAAGAAGGCACCGTGTTGAACGTGGTGGCTAGTATCAAACCGGCGGTGCAAGCCGCTACATAGGTATGAAGCATCGCGCGCAATTATGATGTGCGGAGAGCCGACGATTGCCCTTCGCGCTCACCCGCAAACAAGCCGTCATTCTTCAACCGTCCGCAATCGCGCGCGCTTGCCGATACGCGTAAGGCGGCCAAAGGGAACCATTCGCCCCCTGACGACTTAACCTGTCTCGCCGGCTTTCTAGGAGACGACCGTGAAGAGACATCTTTTGGCTCCCGCGTTATTGCTGACTCTGACCGCACCCGCCTGTGCCGAGCAGAAGGACAATCAGGCACAAGCGCAGCCCAGCACCGGCGTGAACGCGCAGGCTAAGGCCGATCCCGCCAACCCCTACATGCCCGCCGAGATGGCGATGCATGACAAGATGATGGCCGCGAAGGGCGCGGATGACGGCGAAACCTGGACGCGCAAGATGATCGAGCATCATCGCGGAGCGCTAACCATGTCGCAAATCGCGCTTAAGGAAAGCGATGACCCGATGGTTCGCCAGATGGCCCAGAAAACCATCGACATGCAGACCAAGGATATCGCTGAACTCAACAAGATGCTGACCGACAAGGGCTTGGCAGCGCAATAGGAAACACGATCATGCACCACCAATCATCCGAGATGCAGAACTGCATCGACGCCTGCCAGACCTGCCACGTGACCTGCCTGCAAATGGCCGCGACGCACTGCCTCGAAATGGGTGGAGCTCATGTAGAGCCGGCGCACATGCGGCTGATGCTCGACTGCGCCCAGATTTGCGCGACCGCCGCCGACTTCATGGCGCGCGGCTCGGCGCATCATGCCCATATTTGCCGCGAGTGCGCCGAAATTTGCCGAGCCTGCGCCGAAAGCTGCGACCGGCTCGACGGGATGCAGGACTGCGCCGACATCTGCCGCCGCTGCGCCGAGAGTTGCGAGGCAATGGCAAGCGAGGGAGCATGACGTCGAAAGGGCAGTTGGCGCCACATGACAATCACTTGACAGACTTTGATGGCCTCCTGTCACCTTGCCTTTCCTAAGCGTTACTTCGTGACGAGGTCTTTTGACGACCAATGAATGTGTCCGATGCGCCACTTGCCGGCGACGCGACGAAGAATCATCGTTTCGACCGAGCGGAGGTTGATGGCTCGTCCGCGATAGGTTCCGGCGACAGTTTCGACGCTTGTGACCCACGCTGCATCGCCTGCATCCCCGTGAGACCGGCTGACGAGGGTGCGTCGAACCGCTGCACTGAACGCGGCATCGGCAGCAAGATGGTGGCTGGCATATTCGGCGCGGTTGCGCTCGACGCCGCCTGACTCGAAAATCAGCACATCCTCAGCAAGAAGATCTAGCGCGGTGCGCGTGTCGCCCTTGGACAATGCGGCATGAAAGGCGTCGACAGCGGTCGCCGGTGCATTGGCCGCCGACACAGCGTTGACCTGAGCAGTTGGACTGTGATCGGAGCTTGGATTTGCAGCAGCGATCTGTGCCACGGCGGCCATAATGGCCAGAGCTGCTTTAGTTGCACGCCCGCCCCTCAACAATACTTCCCTGTCTTTCGTCATCGTTTTTTCTCCGATCCAACCGATCTTCACTCCATCACCATCGGCGACAGCATACCGAGGACCGCCACCAACCCGAGAACCACGAACCCGAGCGCGAGTTCGCGTGTCAAACTGCGGCAGAGTGTGGACAGTGCGACACTGTGATCGCCGTCAGTGTCGACGCCTTCAACAACGCTGCGTCGGCTGGTCCGGGCGTTATGCGCGCCAAAGGCGAGCATTAAGCCCACAACCGCGATTTTGGCTGCGAGTAATTGACCGTAGGCGGTCGTAAAGGTGGTCGCGCTGTCTTCGATGCCAAAAATCATCTGGGCATTGATCAGGCCGGTAATCGACACAGTTCCGACCAGTGCCACGCCGAGTGGCGCAAAGCCGTGCAGGACGACAAGCAACTCTTCCGCTGACATCCGTTCGGGGTCGCGATGGGCGACAACCGAAAGGTGCAGGAACCAGCCGATCGCACCAAGCCACAGGCCGCCTGCAAGCAAGTGTATGCCGTTACTGATCCGATGGGCTAAACCGAGCATACCCTCGGTTGCAGCCGCGTGGCCGCTCCACCCCAGGGTCATAAGCGCCGCTCCCAAGCAAAGCGCGGCGATCAGCCCCCCGGCCCCACGCCTCACTAATAAAGCTGCAAATGCCGCAATCAGCAGAGCGGTGCGCAGCAAAAACGCCCAACCCATGTCCGTGCTCAGCGTCATGGCCTCGATCATCGGCCATTCCAGCGACACCAGGGGCTGGCCCATCATTGCCGCGATCGAGGCAAGCATGAGGATGGCGGAAACGACGGGTGCGAGGCCGGCCGCGATGAGCGTGAGGTTCTTGCCGTATTCCGCGTCGAGCCACCGCGCGGCCCGCAACCCGGTAACGCGGAAGGTGATCCAGCCAAAGAGCCCTAGAAGCAGCACATATTGCAAAAGCCGCAGTGCAAGCTGGAGCCAGTCATCCATTCGCCGTCGATCAGCTGACGGTGAAGCTGACAGTGCCCTTCATGCGGTGGCCGTCCGCCCCCGCCGCCTGCCAACGCACATCGTAACTGCCCGCACGCAAGGGCTGCTTAAGCTTCAGCGTCATGGTCTTGTTGCCGTTACTCCAAGCTGTCGTGAAATTGCGGATCACCATCTCGCCGTGATTTGGCATCCCGGGCATCGCCGTCATCACGATGCTGGCGGCAGCGGTCGGCGGCAACAGCGCTTCGCTGAATGTGAGCGTGAGGCTTCGAGGCGCTTTGACGCTCGCGCCTTGCGCAGGTGTCGAGGCAACGACCTTGGTGTGCGCAAGCGCAGCCGTCGGCGCGGTGAGCGGGGCTGCGAGCAGTGCAGCAACCGAAAAGAGAGTAATGAATTTCATAGTATCTTCCTTCATTTCAAAACCAGAAACGGATGCCGACGACATAGTTGGTGACGCTCGGATCCTCGCCAGAGGCACGGGCAAAGGTTGCACTGCGCCCCAGCTTCCAGCTTTGCTCGACCCCGACATAGGGCGCGAATTCCTTGACGATCTCGTAGCGCAGCCGAACGCCGACCTCGACCTTGTCGATACCGGCACCGATGCCGAGACGGGGAATGTTCTGCGCCGCTAAATTGACCTCGGCGCGCGGTTGCAGGATCAAGCGTTGCGTAATGCGCTGATCGAGTTCGGCTTCAACCCGTGCGGTAATGTCCCCACGGTGGGAAACGAACAACGCAGCATCAACTTCGTAGAGATAGGGTGCCAAGCCTTGAACGCCGATGACACCATAGGTCGTGTTTGGACCGGCGATATCCTGCCGCACGCCTGCCTGAAGATCGAAAAAGGGCGTGATCGCGCGCGAATACAGCGCCTGCAATTCAAAGTCCTCGACGCGCTCGCCGAACGCTCCTTCGCTCTCGCTCTTGAACCAGAACCGGTTGGTCGGCGTGCCGTAATAGCCTTGAACGTCCCACAAATAGCCGTCGCGGCCCTTGCGCGCTTGAGTCTCGAAGCGATCGCCCTGAAACCAGAAGACCGGAAAATCACCATGTGTGCGGCGCAGCTCGTCACGCGATCCTCGCATCGCTTCGGCACCCCAGATCGCATCGGCGGCGCGCGGCGGACCACTTCCGGCTTCGGGCGGGGGCGGGGTTTCCATATCAGGCCCAGGCGATGCGTCAGCGCTTTCCGTAGTGCCGTGGTCCATCGAACTATGATCCATGCCGTCCATAGTCTCATCCGGTCCCGCTGACGGAACGGACGGGGGCATGGTGTGACCCGCGTGCGGATCGCTCGCGGGCGGTGTTGCGACCGGAGCGGCAGGCATCACATGGCCCGCGTGCGGGTCTGCCGGAGCGGGCGCAGGCGCCGGGGACGCCGCAGGCTTGGGAGCCGGTGCTGGCATGGGCATTGTGTGCCCCTGGTGCTGCGCTATCGCTGGCGTTGCGAACAGAGCCGTGACAAGCGCAGCGGTTGAAAGAAGGTGCCGCATGGTCATGCGCCGCCTTTCGGACCCATGACGGTCACGGTCTGCATCATGCCGCCGTGCATGTGATACATGAGGTGGCAGTGAAAGGCCCAGTCGCCGGGCTCATTGGCGGTCAGGTCGAAAGTCGCGCTCGCGCCCGGCTGGACGATGACGACGTTCTTACGCGGTTGCTGCGCGGGCATCTGCCCGTTCACCAGTTCGAAGAACATGCCGTGCAGGTGGATGGGATGCGCCATCATGGTGTTGTTGATCAGCTTGACCCGCACGCGTTCGTTCCAGGCAAAACGGATCGGGACGTCGCTAACGGCCGAATACATCCGCCCGTCGAACGACCACATATAGCGTTCCATGTTCCCGGTCAGGTGAAGCTCAAGGAGGCGCGACGGTTCGCGTGTGTCCTTGTTAGGCTCGAGCGCCGCGAGCATCCTGTAGTTGAGGACGCGGTGCGGAACGTCGCGCAGGCCGAGACCGGGATCGCCAGTCTTATCGACGGGCGACATCGACACCATGTCGACCCCCGGTCCGACCTTCACGTCGGGCGGCAGCAGCGACGTATCACGCATGTTCATACCGTCCATGCTTATCGCGCCCGTTGCCGCGCCCGCGACGTTATCCGCAGGCGCGCCATGCCCCATTGCTGCATGATCGACAGCTTCTGCTCCAGTGGTGGGCGCGTTGTGACCCATTGCGGCATGGTCCACCGCGGCCACCCCTGCATCTGCGGCGGGCGCAGCTTTTGTCATCGACCCGTGGCCCATTGCCGAATGGTCCATGCCGCCCGACCCGTGGTCCATGCCCATGTCGCCCATCGTTAGCAGCGGCGGATCGCGCAACGCCGGAACGGTGGCGCGCGCACCCGGTCGGCTGGCCAACATGGCGAGTGCCATTCCCGACCGATCCATCGACTCACCGACGATCGCATAGGCTTCAGCGCTGCCCGGCTCGACAATCACGTCATACGTTTCGGCGGTGCCGATCTGAAACTCGTCGACCTCGACCGGGCGGACGTTCTGGCCGTCGGCACCGATGATCGTCATCGGCAATCCCGGAATGCGCACGTTGAAAAAGCTTTGTGCCGAGCCGTTGATGACCCGCAGGCGAATGCGTTCACCGGCGCGGAACAGATATTCAAGGCCTTCGGTTGGGCCATGACCATTTGCGAGAAACGTATAGGTCGGCGCGCCGATATCCATAATGTCGGTCGGCGGCATCCGCATCTCGGCCCACATGCGGCGCTCGGCACCGGAAAGCTTGTAACGGTCGGTCCAGCTCGTCAGCTGACGATTAAAATAGCCTTCGCCAGTCCGCAGCCGATTCATGATGAAATGCGGGTCGAGCGTCGTGAAGTCACTCAGCAAAAGGATGTAATCGCGGTCGTAGGCCACCGGCTCGGAACCCGCTGGATCGATGACCAACGGACCATAATGGCCCTGCTGTTCCTGCAAGCCCGAATGACTGTGATACCAGTAGGTGCCCGCCTGACGCACGGGGAAATCGTAGGTGAAGGTCTGCTTCGGCTTGATGCCCGGAAAGCTGACGCCCGGCACGCCATCCATCTGAAACGGAACGAGCAGACCGTGCCAGTGAATCGAGGTATCTTCGCGCAGATGATTGGTGACGTTGAACTTGACGTTCTGCCCCTCGCGCAGCCTGATCAGCGGGCCTGGCACACTGCCGTTCACGGCACGGCCGATGCTGCGGCGGCCCTCAATGATACGCAGCCCATCGCGCACCGCGAGATCGATGACCTCGCCGCGCACTTCGTCGAATCCAGCGCGGATCGTCGCGGCCCCACGCCTGGACACGCCGTGCCCACCGCCATGTCCTCCTATGCTGTGTCCCTGTGCCCAGGCCGGCATCGCACTGAAGGCGGAAGCAGCGCCGAGACCCGCTATAAGGTGGCGTCTTGATAGATTTATGGTGCTCATGACGGTGATTACGCGCGGCGCGCACGTCTCCCTCAAATTTGCTGTCGATTGATATTGTTGGGCTGGCAACGTGTCAGAAGCCCATCGTGTGCGGCCCAAACAGCATCCATAGCGCCATCGCGACCATCATCACATTCTCGGTGAGCGAGACGAAACCGAGTGGCACATTGCTGTCCCCGCCGACGCAAGCACATTTGAGTTCGCGCTTGTCGATATAGACTGCCTTGAACACCGACGCCGCGCCGACACTGCCAATGAACAGCGCGACCGGGATCGAGAGCCAGTTGAGTGCGCCTGCCGCCATCAAAACGCCCGCCAGACCTTCGGCGAACGGATAGATACGCGAGTAAGGTACCCAGCGTTTTGCGAGAAGATCGTAGTTCAAGAACATCGTTGCGAACTTCTCGACATTCTGGAGCTTGAGCATCGCGAGGATACACATGCTGAAGGCAATGAACCATTCGCCTGCGCGGATCGTCAACGGCGTGCCATAGACCGCGAAGCTCGCTGCCAGCGCCATCAAAGCGGTCATTGAGAACAGCGCGATCACCGGCTGGTAAGTCGTTGCCTTCGGATCGGCGACCTTGAGGCCCAGATAGCGCCGCAGATCGTCATGTCCGCCGATGCGTTCGCCGCCGATAAAAACCTGTGGCGTGGTCTGGACATTGTGCTTGGCCTTGAACGCATCGGTTTCCTCGCGCGTGGTCAGCCAGTGGTCTTCGACGGTGAAGCCCTTGCGCTTCAAGAGATCGAATGCCTTGAGGCCATAGGGGCAGGTATGACCCGGCATGACCATGCGATAGATAGTGGCAATTTTCGCGGCGGCGCCGGCCTTAGCTCGTGGTGAAATTGAGGCTTGAGTCACGGGTGTTCCTTCTTGGCGGATAACGTCACCCGGCCTATATAGGTCCCGTATCATAGTACGGAGTCAAGCCTTGAATGCGATGACCATTGGAAAGCTGGCAGCGGCAGGCGGCGTCGGCGTGGAAACCGTCCGCTTTTATCAACGCCGTGGCTTGCTAGCGGAGCCGGATCGGAACGGTGGTGTGCGTCGATATGATCAAACCGACCTTAACCGCTTGCGCTTCATCCGTTCTGCTCAGGCCGGAGGGTTCACGCTTGCCGAGATCGCCGAATTACTGGCGCTCGACGCCACCGAAGATCGCGCTCGCGCACGGGAGCTTGCGAACAAGCGCATTGGGGAGATCGACGAGAGGATTGCCGCCTTGAAAACCGCGCGTAAATCATTGCGGCGCTTGGCAGATGAGTGCGCAGATGGAGCTTCAGGGCGATGCCCGATCATCGAGGCGTTTGAGCCCAATTAAAGGAAGGTGAACGCAGTCCAAGTGATCACTATTTGCATTGATTGAGGCTGAAAACTTACACAAAACCTTACACAGTTCTTGACTTATAGAAAATTATGGCATAAGTTACAATAACTTACGGTAGTCTCGCCCCGCTCAAAATCGAGTTCCGAAAGGAGTGCTGGTTCGATTCCGGCCAGGGGCACCACTATCCGCGAGCGTTACGCTTCGTCGTCTGTGGGTGGCGGTGGGAGTCGCTGTAACAACACATCCCGGAACATCAAGAAGTCCGAAGCCAGGCTGTATAAGGGCTGCCTGAACGTCGCCGGTTTGTTGCGTTCGAACATAAAATGGCCGAGCCAGGCCAGCCCATATCCGGCCAGAGGCATGGCGAGCATTAGCCGTGGTCTTTTCGTGGCGACCGCCCCTATGGCGAGTGCGATGACGCCGGCAGTTCCAGCAACATGGAGCGCGCGACTGACCGGGTTGGAATGCTCGGCGAGGTAATGGGGGTAAAACTCCGCAAGCGACGCATGACGCGGCGCGTGCTGCTGACCGTTTTTCAACCGTTTCTTCATACGAGTGAAACGGTCTTTGGCAGGATAGGGTCCGATCAGCTCCGATCGACGGCAAAGCCCGCAAATGCCTGCTGCACCGGCATCAACTCGATCGTATTCACATTGAGGTGAACGGGAAGCCGCAGGATGGATTCCACGGTCAGCGCGACATCGTCGGCGGAGAGCGGGGTCATGCCCTGATAGACAGCGTCAGCCTTGGACTTGTCGCCGCTGAAGCGGACCGTCGAGAATTCGGTGTCGCACATGCCGGGCTCGACTGACGTTACCTTGACCGCGGTTCCCAGCAAATCAGATCGCAGCGAAAGCGAGAACTGACGCACGAACGCCTTGGTGCCGCCATAGACCGCGCCTCCGACATAGGGGTAGGTCGCCGCCACCGAGCTGAGATTGACGATATGGCCGCGGTTACGCGCCACCATACCGGGCAGGATTGCGTGCGTCACGGTCGCAAAGCCCACGATGTTGGTGTCGATCATCGTCTTCCAGTCGGCGAAATCGGAGGATTGCGCCTTGGCTAGGCCCGACGCCAGCCCGGCATTGTTAAAGAGAATATCGATGGCCGTGAAATCGCCAGGCAGATCGGCGATCAACTCGCGTATCGCCCCTTCGTCGCGCACGTCGGCAGGCCGGGCCAGCAGGGCATCGCCGAGTTCGGCCCGCAGTTCGTCCAGCCGATCGGCGCGGCGACCGACGGCGACCGCCTTGCCGCCAGCCCGGACGATCCGCCGGGCGAGCGCGGCGCCGAAGCCCGAGGTGGCGCCGGTGATGAAAGCTGTGCGGCCTGTGGCCCAGTTGCTGTCGTCGGTCATATGCTCCGGTCCATGGAGGTGAGCCGGGCGGGCGGCGCCGGCCGCTGGTGACCCCTACGGGACTCGAACCCGTGTTTTCGCCGTGAGAGGGCGACGTCCTAGACCGCTAGACGAAGGGGCCGTGCCTTGGAAGGAGAGCGCCATATTGCCGTGGCGCATGCGCGTCAAGCGTAGGCATTTTGCGGAATTGCGGGCTGCCCGCAGATTGCTATAGGCGGTTGCAATCAAAGGAGGCCAGACGATCAAGCAGGTAGCAGCGCTTCCGTACAGAATAGAGACTGACGGATCCGCGCAGATCCTGCTGATAACTTCGCGCGAGACGAAACGCTGGGTCGTGCCAAAGGGCAACCCGATCCGCGGTTTGGCGCCGCATCAGGCCGCCGCGCACGAGGCTTTCGAAGAAGCCGGCATTTCGGGCATCGCCTGCCCCGTGCCAATCGGCGCCTATCATTATGACAAGCGACGGGCGAACGGGCATCTGCGGCGCACGCGGGTTGAGCTGTTTCCGCTCGCCGTGGTCACCCAGTTCGACGACTGGCCGGAGATGCATGAGCGGACCACGACATGGTTTTCTGCGTCGGATGCGGCTCGGGCGGTGGACGAACCTGAGTTGCGCGCGCTGATCGGCTCTTTCCGGGAGCCGCCCAAGACTGCTGGGCTTGCCGAGAGCGCGCTGCTATGGGCCCGGCAAACAGGGGGCGAAAGGATACCGGGGGTGCGGTGGTTCCAGAAATTGATGCCAAGCCAGGGCCGTTTTTTCGAGCAGTTCGAGGAACATTCGCAGACGCTGGTCGCCGGCGCTGACGCGCTGGCGCGGCTGTTCGCGGGCGACGATCCAATCGCCGATTGCTGCAAGGTGATCTTCGATGAGGAGCACAAGGCGGACGATATCATCCGCGAAGTGCTGCAGGACGTGCGCCGCACGCTGATCACACCGTTCGACCGGAGCGCGATCACCAGCCTGATCGGGGTGATGGACGACGCGATCGACCAGATGAACGCGACCGCCAAGACGATCACCATGTATGAGGTGACTGAGTTCGACCGCCCGATGCTCGACATGAGCGGGATCATCGTCGAGGCGGCGCGGGTGACGGCTGAAGCGGTGCCGCTGCTGCGGTCGATCGGCAGCAACGGAAACCGCCTGCATGCCTTGACCGAACGGCTCGTGCGGCTCGAAGGCCATGCCGACGACATCCATGACGCCGGGGTGAAGGCGCAATTCAAGAAATATGGCGAGACCAAGCCGATGGCGTTCGTGATCGGGCGCGAGATCTATAGCCATCTTGAAAAGATCGTCGACAGGTTTGAGGACGTCGCCAACGAGATCCAGGGTCTCGTGATCGATCACGCCTGAGGGGCGGGCAAATGACCACGATAGCTTTTCCGCTGCTCGTCGGCCTGATCGTCATCGCGCTGCTGTTCGATCTTTTGAACGGGCTTCACGACGCCGCGAACTCGATCGCCACAATCGTTTCGACGCGCGTGCTGCGGCCGCAATATGCCGTGTGCTGGGCGGCGTTCTTCAATTTCATCGCGTTCCTGTTCTTCGGCCTTCATGTCGCGGAGACGATCGGCAAGGGCATCGTCGACGCCGATATCGTCGATGCGCAGGTGATCTTCGGCGCGCTGATGGGCGCGATCACATGGAATTTAATAACCTGGGGCCTCGGCATTCCATCGAGCAGCAGCCATGCGCTGATCGGCGGATTGCTCGGCGCGGCCATAACCAAGGCGGGTTCGGTCGCCGTGGTCTGGACCGGCGTCATCAAGACCTCGGCGGCGATCGTGGCGTCCCCTGCGATCGGCTTGATGCTGGCGATGCTGCTCGTGCTGATGACCGCGTGGAGTTTCCATCGCTTTACCCCCCAGGTGGCGGACAGTGCCTTTCGACGACTCCAGTTCATATCCGCCTCGCTCTATTCGCTGGGCCATGGCGGCAATGATGCGCAGAAGACGATGGGGATCATCGCGGTGCTGCTTTATTCGCAGGGCATGCTGCAAGGCGATTTCCATGTTCCCTTCTGGGTGGTCATTTCCTGTCAGGCGGCGATGGGGATCGGGACGCTGCTTGGCGGTTGGCGGATCGTCCACACCATGGGATCAAAGATCACCCGGCTAACGCCGCAGCAGGGTTTCTGCGCAGAGACGGGCGGTGCGATTACATTGTTCGGCGCGACCTGGCTGGGCGTTCCCGTTTCGACGACCCACACCATCACCGGTGCGATCGTAGGCGTGGGCGCGGCGCGGCGCATGTCCGCGGTGCGGTGGAACATTGCATCTAGCATCGTGGTGGCCTGGGTGATCACCTTGCCGGCGGCGGGAATTATCGCGGCTGCCTTCTATGCGCTGGCCGGTATGATCAAGTAACAGCTGGATATTTTCCCTAAGGTCACACTAAGTTCACACGCTCGAATGCTCGTGATCGACAGTCTGGGCTAAGGCTGCATATGAGAAAGAACGCCCGATAGCCCTGCCACGGCGTTTCCATTGTAGGAAAGTTTAAAATCAGGTGGGAATGACGACTTCCATATCAGGCGTGGGCGGGAGGGGATCGCCGGCCATGGCGGCGTCCAGACGGGTGCGATCAAGGCCGCCTTCCCACGCGGACACCACGACGGTCGCCACCGCGTTGCCGATGAAATTGGTGAGGCTGCGGCATTCGCTCATGAAGCGGTCGACCCCCAGGATCAGCGCCATGCCGGCGACCGGGACCGATGGGACGATCGAGAGGGTGGCGGCGAGCGTGACGAAGCCCGACCCGGTGACGCCCGCGGCGCCTTTGGAACTGAGCATCGCGACCCCGAGCAGAAGCAGCTCCTCTTCCAGCGAGAGCTTCACCCCGGTCGCCTGCGCGATGAAGAGCGCGGCGAGCGTCATGTAGATGTTGGTGCCGTCGAGGTTGAAGGAATAGCCGGTCGGCACGACGAGGCCGACGATCGATTTCCTGCATCCGGCGCGCTCCATCTTCTCAATCAGGCTGGGCAGAGCGGATTCGGACGACGACGTCCCGAGCACCAGCAGCAGCTCGGCCTTGAGATAGCGGATGAGCTTGAGGATCGAGAAACCCGCGATCCGGGCTATTGCCCCCAACACCACCAAAATAAACAGCAGCGAGGTCGCGTAGAAGGTCAGCACCAGTCCCGCGAGGTTGGCCACCGCGCCAATGCCATATTGGCCGATGGTGAAGGCCATCGCGCCGAACGCGCCGATCGGGGCCGCCTTCATCAGGATTGCGACCAGCCGGAATACGGCATGCGACGCGGACTCGAGGATATTGAGCAGGGGCTCGCCACGTTCGCCGATCATAGCCAGCGCGATGCCGAAGAGGATGGCGACGAACAGCACCTGCAGGATCTCGCCTTCGATCAGCGCGGAGGGGAGGGTCGTCGGGATGATGTTCATCAGGAAACCGGTGATCGTCTGATCATGCGCCCTGGCGGCGTAGTCGGCGATCTTGCTGGTATCGAGGGTCGCGGGATCGATATTCATGCCCGCGCCCGGCTGAACGACATTGGCGACGATCAGGCCGACGATCAGCGCGAGGGTCGAGACCGTGATAAAATAGGCGAAGGCCTTGCCGACGACCCGCCCGACCGTGCTGAGTTCACGCAGGCCAGCGATGCCGGTGACGATCGTAAGGAAGATCACCGGGGCGATGATCATCTTCACCAGTTTGATGAAGGCGTCGCCGAGCGGCTTGAGCGAAACTCCGGTTTCCGGCCAGAAATGCCCGATGGCAATGCCAAGCGCGATCGCGACCAGAACCTGAACATAGAGATGCCGCCAGAGCGGAACAGGGCGGGGCGGTTCAGTCGTCGGCGCCGTGTGCATCAATGCCCCCGCAAACTTTATAATCATCGCGCATGTGCGCAACGGAAGAAAAATAAAAAGCGCGGATTCCCGCCACTTTTTCAGGCTGGCTTATGCATGAAAGAGCGGCTGTAGGAAAGCCGCGTGCCAGATCGGGGTTTAGGGGGGTAAGGCCACGGCCCAGAACCCGTACTGATCCCGTTCCCGGCTGCGGGGGTTAGGCATGACGCACCCAGCCGGAATGACCGTGGCCACCGCGTCAGCGGACGATTTGTCGGGTTTTCCGACGCATCACTCTCCAGACTGGCCGTTTGGCTCGAGCCGCGTTTCGCGGCAGATACGGAACGCTTCGTCGCGAAAATCGATCCTGTCCGGGTCGATTTTTTGGTCAGGATACGAATGGCTGGAGCGATGGCCAGAGCGTGTCGACGGCCGTCCGGCCAGCGTCGATCGCCTTGCGGATCTTGGCGGGATCGAATTCGAGCGTGTCGGAGAAATCCTCCTGTGGCTCGATCACGCGGATCTGGGCGAACTTGTATTTTGCGAGCTGCTTGTCGAACGGTTCCAGCAGGGCGTCGGCATCCGGGCCGGTGATATGCTTCTTTTCCAGCGCCGTGAGCATCGCGCCGCGCGCGGCGAGCATGTCATTGATCAGTGCGGCGTTCGCCACGTCGTTGCGCGATACTTCGGATTGGAGAAGGCCCACCGAGCGCAGGCCGATCGGGATCAGGCCGCCGTAAAATTTGGTGGCCGATGGCTTGTTGCTGGGCGAGGCGCGGATGACCAGGACCCCGTTCGGGTTCAGTTCAAGCGCTGAGCCGAGCGGCGTGACATCGCGCACGCCGCCATCGACCCATTGCTGCTTGTCGCTGGTCTGGAGTGGATCGAAATAGACCGGCATTGCGCAACTGGCATAAACCCAGTTGTCGACGCCCGGCACTGTCTGGTCGATCGTGCGGAACTGACCGGACTGAAGGCTGACGACGCCCAGCCGCATCTGGATGCCGGAGGCGGCGAGGCGGGCGGGATCGTAGAGCTTCTTCAAGAGTTTGCGGAGCGGCGACGCGTCGTAGAGCGCCTTTTCCCCAAAGATCGCGCCGGCCAAACCAAGGCGTTCCTTATAGATATCCTTGTCGCCCTTGAGCTTCAGCCAGATGTCGAGCAGTTCGGGCATGTCGTTCTGTGCGACACCGAGCGCCTGGATCGCGCCAGTCGAGGTGCCGACGACGATATCGGGCTTCACGCCATGCTTGGTTATGAGCGCATCGAGGACGCCGACCTGGAAGGCGCCTTTCGCGCCGCCGCCGCTGAGAACGATCGCCAATTTACCTGCCATGAGAGTTCCTCCCTGCTATGTGCGGGTTCATACTTCATCGCGGGAAGAGACTGAAGAAATCGGAAATTTAAGGTATCGGTCTCCATATATCCCTGGAGTGGCAGGATGTGCGCAGGACAGGCTTGGTAGCCCCTTCGAAATCCGTTCTTAAATCTATATAGCCCCTTTGATGACGCTGACCGCATTCGATCTTTGGCTGGGGAAGACGCTGTTCCAGCCGCCCATCATCAAGCTGTGCCAGGTGTCGGGGCAGAGTCAGTTTGCCATTTCACGGCTGTTCTGGTTCGTCGTGGCGCTGGACCAGCTGCGGCTGGCCGACACGCTTACCCAGCAGATCATCGCCGGATTATTCAGCGTGGTGATGATGCTTACCGCGTCGTTGCGGGCGGACATGCCGGCTTACAGCTGGCGCTGGTTCCGGATGCTGGCTGTGGCGCTGCTCGTGCTGGATGTGTTCCACGCCACGCGGAGCGGCGAATGGGCCGGGGTTGAGATCTGGCTGCTGGTGTTGTTTGCGGAATATGCCGCGACCATCGGCACGATACCGCCGGCGGATGTCGAGCGGCGCGTTGTGAAAGCGGCGACGAAGCAGACCTGAGCCGGCCGCCTACCGTTCCCGCAGCCTCGGCATCAGTTCGACGAAGTTGCAGGGCTTGTGGCGGCTGTCGAGCTGGGTGGCGAGGATGCCATCCCAGCCGTCTTTCACCGCGCCGGTCGAGCCGGGGAGGGCGAAGATGTAGGTGCCGCGGGCTACCCCGGCGGTGGCGCGGCTCTGGACTGTCGAGGTGCCGATCGTCTGATAGCTGAGCCAGCGGAAGAGTTCGCCGAAGCCCTGGATTTCCTTGTCCCAGACCATCGCGAGCGCCTCGGGGGTGATGTCGCGGCCTGTGACGCCGGTGCCGCCGGTGGTGATGATGCAGTCGATCTCGGGGTCCTCGATCCACGCATGGAGATGGGCAACGATCTGTTCCTCGTCGTCCCTGATGATGTCGCGGGCGGCGAGGATGTGGCCAGCGCCGGTCAGGCGTTCGACGAGGGTGTTGCCGGAGCGGTCGTCTTCAAGCGTGCGGGTGTCGGAGACGGTCAGGACTGCGATGCGGACGGGGAGGAACTCCGCCGTCGCGTCAATTGGCACGCGCCAGCTCGGTATTGCCGCCGCTGCTGGCCGGAACCAGCGCGGTGCTGCTGTCGCTATCCATGCGGATGGCGGTCTTGCCCGGCAGGCCGGGGAAGCGAGGCCACATGCCCTGCGCGATCGCCTTCAGGCTGGCGGGGGCTTTGCCCTGTTGCTGCCGGCCATACATCCAGTAATTGCGCATCACGATCGCGACATAGGCGCGCGTTTCCACGAACGGGATCGATTCGATGAAGAGCAGCGGATCGCCGCCGTCGCGGACCTTGTAGTTCCACGCGAGCACCGAACCGGGGCCGGCATTGTAGGCGGCGATGATCTTGGGGAGCAGCCCCTGGGTGCCGGGCATGTCGCGCAGCATTTCGAGATAGCTCTGGCCATATTCGAAGGCGATAGCGGGCTGGTTGAGCTGGCTGCGATCGATGGCGACGCCTTTTTTGCGCGCGATCAACTGCGCGGTGTTGGGCATGATCTGCATGAGGCCCATCGCTCCGGCAGAGCTGACGGCGTTGATGCGGAACTGCGATTCCTGGAGGGCGTGGGCGTAGATCAGCGCGGGATCGACGCGCCAGCCGCCCTGCGGCGTCCAGGCCGGGATCGGGTAGCGGGCGCTCGCCGGCATCGCCGCGCCGCGCGGACCATTCTGAGCCAGCCAAATCTGGGTGTACGGCAGTTCGAGTTTGGCGGCGAGATGAAGCAGCGCGGCATGATCGGTGGCCGCGCCGATGCGGGCCTGATGGCGCAGCACCTCATCGGAGAAGCCGTCCTCGCCGATCTCGCTCAGCGCGGCGGCGACGCGCACGTTCGGGTAGCGCGACAGGCCCTGCCATTCGGCTGAGACCGCACCACTAAGGGTGCCAGGGGCATCGACGGCGGGCTTGATGCCGAGAGAACTGGCGGCGAGCAGGCCATAGAAGGTTTCGGGCAGACGGGCGGCGGTGCGCAGCTTGCCCTGCACCCAGTTGGGACGGCCGGCCGCCAGATCGGTGCGCGCGGACCAGAAGAGCCCGGCGGCGCGCATCTCATAATCGCGGGCATGGGCGGTGACGGCGTCGAAGGCAAGGCCTGCGGCGGCATAGTCACGCTGACGCCATGCGGCGAGACCGGCGACCCAATCGGCCTGCACCTTCCATTCGCCGAGGCCCGTCTGGGCCTGCGCGGCGAGGCGGCGGGCGTTGGTGTCGTCGCCAGTCAGATAATAGGACCACGCGATGCGTTGCTGCCATTCGGTGCGGGCTTCGTCGGTCAGTTCGGTTTGGCGCGACAGCAGGAGTGTCTCGGCTTGCGCGGGCTGATCCGCCTTGATCATGTTGATGATCTGGGGGCGCAGCTCCATCGCCACCGCGTCGCTGCGGTTGGTGCGCGCAGCGACGCGACGCGAGGCGCCGGGCAGGCGGTAGAGATCGCGGGCGACCGGAAGCTCGGGCAACGCCTCGGCACCACGGGTGCGGGCGATGCGGGCGAGACCTTCGGCCTGCGGAAGCTCCGGCGCCTTGTTAAGCAGGGTGACTAGCGCATCGCCAGAGACCTTGGGCGAACCCTTCGCGCTGTAAAGCTCGGCGCGGGCGAAACTGGTCAACAGGCCATCGGGCATGCCGTCGAGGCGCTGGGCGGCGTCGGCATAGTTGCCGGAGCGGATCGAGGCGAAGACGGCGCGATACTGGTCGCGCTCGAAGCTCTTGAGCTGGGCAGGAATGCCGGCGGTTTGCACGACGGGGGTAGCTTTGCTCGTCACGCCCTTGTTCGTCGCGCCCTTGGTCGTAACTATGGTCGAGACGGGCAGGGCGTCCAGCGCCATTTCGGATGCGGCCAGGGCAGGCGCAACCGGCGCGGTCGTCAGGGCCAGGGCAATCAACGCGGCACGTGTCACTTCGTCAAAATCTCCATCAGCATCCGCAGATCCGCCCAGGCGTCCGCTTTCAGGGCGGGGTGCTGGAGCAGGAAGCGCGGATGGAAGGTCGCGACGGCGGGCACTGTGCCGCCATCAAGGTTAATGCCATGTATCGAACCGCGCGCGGGCGCGAGCCCCATCCCGGTTAGGGCACGGATCGTCGCATCGCCGATCATCAGGACGGCGCGGGGACGCGTGAGGGCCATGTGATGGCGGGCAATGCGGCCCAGCTCGTCCTCGAGTTTTTCGCTGATTTTTCCGGTTGCGGGGCGGCCCGGCGCGAGTGTGGCGAGATAGGCGGAGGCGCGATCCCGACCGATCGCGCCCAGCATGCCGTCGAGCAGGCGTCCGGCGGCGCCTGTCAGGAGCGATCCGGCGGCCAGATCAGCCTGATCGGGCATGTCGGTAAGCAGCATCAGGCCGCCAGCGATCGTGCCGATCGGAGCCAGGCGAGTGCTGCCGAGTTCGGGAAAAGTTTCGTGCGAACTCAGCCAGTTGGCGAGAGATTCGAGCGTGGCGGGCAAAGCGGCGGGCGAGGGAGCAAGGGGTGTCTGAACTGAAGCGGAAGCGGGGATTGTCGCGGCGCGCAGCCATGTGCGCGGGGAATCATCGACGAGGACGTCGACGCCCGCGAGCTGCCACCAGCTCAACATGCTCTGGAGCGCACTCGCTCCATCGTCTGAAAGACCCACCCGCACCTTTTCATCTAGATGCGGAGTTGACGGGAGGGTCAATGTGGCTCCAACGGTCTATATGACAAAGCGGTTAAGCCGCGCGACGGCCTGAGATGTGGGGAAGAAATGTCCGACCGGGAATCGATGGAATATGATGTGGTGATCGTGGGGGCGGGGCCGGCTGGCCTCTCCGCCGCGATCCGTCTGAAGCAGCGGGCAGAGGCCGAAGGGCGCGAGCTTTCGGTTTGCGTGCTTGAAAAGGGCTCCGAGGTCGGCGCGCATATATTGTCCGGTGCCGTGGTCGATCCGATCGCGCTGGACGAGCTGCTGCCCAATTGGAAGGAACTAGACAGCCCGCTGACGGTGCCGGTGACGGACAATCAGCATTGGTGGCTGACGGGCAAGAAGAAATACGCCCTGCCGCATCTCATGATGCCGCCGTTCATGAACAACAAGGGCACCTACACCGTCTCGCTGGGCAATCTTTGCCGCTGGCTTGCCCAACAAGCTGAAGGACTTGGGGTCGAGATCTTCCCCGGTTTCGCGGCGGCCGAGGTGCTGTTCAACGAGGATGGGTCAGTCAAGGGCGTCGCGACCGGCGACATGGGCGTGTCGCGCGAGGGCAAGCACAAACCAGACTATCAGCCGGGCATGGAGCTGCATGGCAAATATACTTTCTTCGCCGAGGGCGTGCGCGGGCACCTGTCGAAAGAGCTGAAGCGGATATTCGATCTCGAAGCGAACAGTCAGCCGCAAACCTATGGAATCGGTTTAAAAGAGCTTTGGGACATCGATCCCGCCAAGCATGTGCCCGGCCGCGTAATTCATACCCAGGGCTGGCCGCTGACCGAGGAGGTTGGGGGCGGCTTCCTCTATCATCAGGCGAACAATCAGGTCGCGCTCGGCTTTGTGGTCGGGCTTGGCTACAAGAATCCGCATCTGTCGCCGTTCGAGGAATTCCAGCGCTGGAAGCAGCATCCTGAAATCCGGGCGATCCTCGAGGGCGGGCGGCGCGTTTCCTATGGCGCGCGGGCGATCAACGAGGGCGGCTGGCAGGCGATCCCGACGTTGACCTTCCCCGGCGGCGCGCTGATCGGCTGTTCGGCGGGCTTCGTGAACGTGCCGCGCATCAAGGGCAGCCATACCGCGATGAAATCGGGCATGCTGGCGGCCGAGGCGGCGTTCGACGCGATCGCCGCTGATCGTGCGGGCGACGAGCTGACGGCTTATCCCGACGCGCTCAACGACAGCTGGGTGGCCAAGGAACTGAAGATGGTGCGTAACGCCGAGCCGGCGGTCGCCACCTTCGGCCCGGACATCGGGACGCTGATCGCGGGCATCGACATGTGGATGCGCTATCTGAAGATCGGGCTGCCGTTCACGATGAAGACGCATCGCGATAATGAGGGGCTGTGGCGCAAGGACATGGTGAAACCCATCGCCTATCCGAAGCCCGACGGGGTCATCAGCTTCGACCGGCTTTCCTCGGTGTTCCTGTCGAACACCAATCATGAGGAGGACCAGCCCTGTCATCTGACGCTGAAAGATGCCAGCGTGCCGATTGACGTCAATCTCGCCCTTTATGATGCGCCGGAACAGCGTTATTGTCCGGCCGGTGTCTATGAGATCGTGGGTCAGGATGTCGGCGAGCCGCGGCTCCAGATCAACGCGCAGAATTGCGTCCACTGCAAGACCTGCGACATCAAGGACCCCATCCAGAACATCAACTGGGTGGTTCCCGAAGGCGGCGGAGGGCCGAATTATCCCAATATGTAGAGCTGCCTTGCCGAAGCTCGCGCTGTTCCTCGCCGGGGCGGCGACCTGCGTCCTGACGCTGACGCCGCCGGCCGATGCGAACCGGCCCGAGGAGCTTTCGCCTTATACGCGCTACATGCGGGCGCGAGCGGCGGATGCGGCGGGCATGTCTGATCTGGCGGCCGCGCAATATGCGGCGGCGCTGCAGGAGGCGCCGGGCAACATGCAGCTGGCGATCCGGGCCTATCGGCAGGCGACGGTGGCGGGAGACAAGGCGCTGGCGCTCAGTTCCGCGCGGACGCTCGACAAGGCGGGCGTGTTGCCGCCTGATGGCCGGCTGCTGCTGCTGACCGATGCGATCCTCAACAAGGATTGGCCCAGCGCTGACGCGATCACGGCCCGCCTCGAGCAGGATCAGGTGTTCGCGTTCCTAGCGCCGATCGCGCGGGCGTGGATCGCCTATGGATCGGGCAAGGGCGATCCGCTGGCGCCGCTGTCCAAATTGTCCGGATCAGCGCTGTCCAACGCCTATGGGGCCGACCATCGCGCGCTGATCCTGATCGCCGAGGGCAAGCGGGCCGATGCGGCGGAGATCATCACGCTGCGTCCCACGGGATCGGATATCCGCGACGTGCGGCCAAGGCTGCTGCTGGCGCAGAGCTTCGCCGCCGCCGGGCAGCGCGACAAGGCGCTCGCCATCCTGCCCACCGGCGATTCCGCTTCGGTGGCGATGCGAGCGCGGATCAAGGCGGGCGGACGGATCGCGGCGCCGAAGATCGATGCCGCCTTCGGCATGTCCCAGCTTTTTGCGGCGGTGGCAGCCGATCTCAATCGCGAACGGGTGACGCCGCTGTCGTTGACGATCGCGCGCTTCGCGCTGTTCGCCGCGCCTGACAATCCCGAGGCGGCGCTCGTCACCGCGCAGCTGCTGACGATGGCCGGGCGCGGGGAGACGGCGCTGGCCGTGCTGGGTCAGGTCCGGGCTGACGATCCGCTGATCAGCGGCGCCCGGCTCGCGCGGGCGCGAATATTGGTGAGCCGTGACGAGAAGCAGGCCGCACTCGACGAGATGGCGCAGGTGACTTCGCGTCCCGATGCCAGCGTGTCCGACTGGACCCTGCTCGGCGACATCATGAGCGGGCTCGACAGGCATGGCGAGGCGGCGGACGCCTATGGTAGGGCAATCGCGCTGATCCCGGCGGACGCCAAGGACGATGAACGGCTGTGGACGCTCTATCTGCTGCAGGGTAGCGCGCTCGAGCAGGCGGACCGCTGGCCCGAGGCCGAGAAGGCGCTGCGCAAGTCGCTGACGCTTTCGCCCGATCAGGCGGTGACGCTCAACCATCTAGGCTATTCGATGCTGGAGCATGGCGGCAATGTCGCGGAGGCGCGCGGGCTGATCGAGCGTGCGAGCATGCTTCGACCAGACGATGCCGCGATTACCGACTCGCTCGGCTGGGCGCATTATCTGCAGGGCGATCTGGCGGCTGCGATTCCCAAGCTGGAGGCCGCCGCCGAGGGCGAACCCGGTGGATCGGACATCAACGAGCATCTGGGCGACGCCTATTGGAAGGCCGGGCGGCGGATCGAGGCGCGTTATGCCTGGCAGGCCGCGAAGGTGACTGCCGACAAGGGCGCGGCCCAGCGGCTTGCCGGGAAGATCGCGGACGGATTGGATGCGGTGCAACTCGGCAAGGTCGCCGCGAAGCCTTGATCCCTAACGACAGCGAGATCGCGTACGCGAAGATCAACCTCGCGCTGCATGTTCGCGCGCGCGAGCCCGACGGCTATCACCGAATCGAGACGCTGTTCGCCTTTGCCGAGGATGGCGATCGGTTGACCGTCGCGCCGGCGGAGGCGCTGACGCTCACCATCGACGGGCCGTTCGGGCGGGCGCTGGCGGGCGAGGCGGACAATCTCGTGATCCGGGCGGCCAATGTGCTGCGGGATAGATTTGGTGTGCGCGCCGGGGCGGCAATCCGATTGGAGAAGCGCTTGCCGATCGCATCGGGAATCGGCGGGGGATCGGCCGATGCGGCGGCGGCGCTGCGGTTGCTGGCGCGTTTCTGGAATCTGGCTGAAGATGACGACGCGCTTGGGGCAATTGCGCGGGACTTGGGAGCGGACGTGCCTGCCTGCCTGCTGTCCTGGCCTGTGCGGGGCGAAGGGCGAGGGGACGCGCTGACCGGTATCGATGATGGTGCGCTAGCCGGAATGCCGTTGTTGCTGGTGAATCCAGGGGTGCCGGTTTCGACGGGCGCGGTGTTCTCAGCATGGGATGGTGTCGATCGGGGACAGCTCGGATTTGGCGATCCGCTCACGATCGCCGGGCTCGGGCGCAATGATCTGGAAGCGCCCGCACGGCGGATTGCGCCCGAGATCGGGGAGGCGCTGGCGCTGCTGGAGCGGGGGGGTGGCGTGGTGCTGGCGCGCATGTCGGGATCGGGCGCCACCTGCTTTGCGCTGTTCGACACTGTCGCTGCGCGCGATGCCGCCGATGATGCGATCGCGCAGACAAAGCCTGGCTGGTGGCGGCTCAAAACGGGACTGCGGAGACAATATTCTGTCCTATAAAGGGACATGTGTCGACCAATCTGAAGGAAAACGGCCGTGGCACGGGTTTTGCTGCAGCAGGGGCAGCGGGTCTCGCGGCGCTGGCCGACCATCCGCTGGTGGTCCGGCATCACGGTCGCATCACTCCCAAGTCTGGTGGCGGAAGTCCGTGGTCTCCCCGGAGACTCCGCCACCTTTCTTGACCGCCGCACTGCCCCTGCGACACAAGGGCTACCATGTTTCCAGCTCTCCTGATCGACGGCGCGCGCAGCGACCTGCTGCTCATCGCCGACCATGCCTCGAACCTCGTGCCGCCCGGAATCGATCTGGGTATCGCGCCGGAATTGATGGAGCAGCATATCGCGGTCGATATCGGCGTGAAGCCGTTGGCCGAGCGCTTGTGCGATATGCTTGGCTGTCCGGCCGTGCTGGGCGGCGTTTCGCGGCTGGTGATCGACTATAATCGCGAGCTCGAGGCGCATGGCCTGATCCCCGAAGCGAGCGACGGCGTCGTCATTGCCGGCAATGTCGGCCTGAATAAGCATGGCAGCGAGGCGCGGATCGCGCAGTGGTGGCGGCCTTACCATGAAAGCATCTCGCAAAAGATCGCAGCGAGCCGGCCTGATATGTTGATTTCGCTTCATAGCTTTACACCGCAGCTATCGTCCAGAAGCGAAGAGCGGCCGTGGCAGATCGGCGTGCTCTACAATGACGACGATCGCGCGGCGCGGGTCGCGATTCCGCTGCTGGAGGCGGGCGGCGTCGTGACAGGGGACAATCTTCCCTATTCGGGCAAGGTGCTCAACGCGACGATGAACACGCATGGCGAGGGCAATGGCATCGCCTATCTGGGGCTTGAGGTGCGGCAGGACCTGATCGGCGACGCCGAAGGGGTGGCGCGATGGGCGGATATCCTCGCCCCGATCATCGCCGAGACCGCCGAAAGCCTTGCCTGATCGGCGCTGGGCGGCCAATAGCGGCCCCGGATAAGGAAAAGACGATGACTCAGACCTTCGACAAATCGAAATTGCCAAGCCGCCACGTGTCGGTGGGGCCGGAGCGGGCGCCGCAGCGCAGCTATTATTATGCGATGGGCATGACCGAGGAAGAGATTGCGCGGCCGTTCGTCGGCGTAGTCTCGGCAGGCAATGACAGCGCGCCCTGCAATACGACGCTCAACGATCAGGCCGATATCTGCCGTGAGGGCGTGATCGCGGGCGGTGGCACGCCGCGCCGGTTCAATACGATCACCGTCACCGACGGCATTGCGATGGGCACGCAAGGCATGCACTCGTCGCTGGCGAGCCGCGAGGTGATCGCGGATTCGATCGAGCTTTCGGTGCGCGGGCACAGCTATGATGCGCTGGTCGGCTTCGCGGGCTGCGACAAGTCGCTACCGGGCATGATGATGGCGATGCTGCGGCTGAACGTACCGTCGATCTTTGTCTATGGCGGATCGATCCTTCCGGGCCGTTATCAGGATCGCGATCTGACGGTGCAGGACGTGTTCGAAGTGGTGGGGCGGTATAGCTCGGGTGCGTGCCCACTGTCCGAAGTCACGGCGATCGAGCGGGCGGCTTGCCCCGGCCATGGCGCGTGCGGCGGTCAGTTCACCGCCAACACGATGGCGTGCGTGGGGGAGGCGATCGGGCTGTCGTTGCCGCATTCCAACATGATGCCGGCGCCTTATGAAGGGCATGGCGATATCTCGCGCGCGGCGGGCATGCAGGTGATGGAACTGATCGCGCGCCAGATCCGGCCGCGCGACATCTGCACCCTGCAGGCTTTCGAGAATGCGGCGCGGATCGTCGCGGCCACGGGTGGATCGACCAATGGCGGTCTCCACTTGCCGGCGATGGCCCATGAAGCGGGTATAGAATTCACGCTGTTCGATGTCGCAGAAATATTTAAAACAACGCCTTACATCGCGGACCTCAAGCCCGGCGGAAAATATGTCGCCAAGGATATGTATGAGGCCGGCGGGGTCTACATGGTGATGAAGACGCTCCTCGCAGAAGGGCTGCTGCACGGCGACTGCATGACCGTGACGGGCAGGACGCTGGGCGATAATATCGATCAGGTGACGTGGAATCCCGATCAGAAGGTGATCTACGACGCGAAGACTCCGATTACGCCGACCGGCGGCGTCGTGGGCCTCAAGGGCAGCATGGCGCCAGAGGGGGCGATCGTGAAGGTCGCGGGGATGGCGCGGCTCCAGTTCGACGGGCCGGCTCAAGTCTTTGAATGCGAGGAGGATTGCTTCGCCGCCGTCGAGGCGCGTCAGATCCGCGAGGGTTCGGTGATCGTGATCCGCAACGAGGGTCCCAAGGGCGGCCCCGGCATGCGCGAGATGCTGGCGACGACAGCAGCGCTCTACGGGCAGGGTATGGGCGAGAAGGTGGCCCTCATTACCGACGGCCGCTTCTCCGGGGCGACGCGGGGCTTCTGCATCGGCCATGTCGGGCCGGAGGCGGCGGACGGCGGGCCGATCGCGCTGGTCGAGGATGGCGACATCATCAAGATCGACGCCGTGGCGGGGACGATCGACCTCGACGTGCCAGAAACGGTGCTCGCCGAGCGCAAGGCCAGGTGGCAGCCGCGCCGGAACGATTATCAGGCAGGCGCCTTGTGGCGCTATGCCCAGAATGTCGGCCCCGCCTGGCAGGGCGCGGTAACGCATCCGGGCGCCAAGGCGGAAACGCACGTCTATGCAGACCTTTAGTTGACGATCCTGCCATCCTCGTGGAAGCGGTTTGCCGTCTTTACGGGAATGACGCTGCTGGCGGGTTGTGGTCAGCAGCAGGCCGAGAAAGCGCCGGGCGCGGAAGCGCCTTGCGCGCTGGCCGGTGCGAAGGATTTCTCGCCTGAGTGCACGGTCGAGCGTAGCGCAAGCCCTGACGGCACGATCTTGACATTGCATCATGCCGATGGCGGATTCAGGCGGCTTCTGGTCACGAAGGACGGGCAGGGCGTGGTCGCCGCCGATGGCGCGGAACCGGCGGAGGTGCGGATGGGCGGGACAAGCGAGATCGAGGTGCGCCTCGGCGACGATCGCTATCGTTTGCCGGCCAAACTGAAGTCCGCAAACCCGTGATTACTAGCCCCATCCTGACCGCTGCCGAGATGCGCGCGGCGGAAGACCGCGTGATTTCGACCGGCACCGACGTCGAGACGCTGATGGTCCGCGCCGGGACGGCGGTCGCTGAGGCGGCGTGGCGGTTCGGCGGCGGCATGGACACGCTCGTCTTGTGCGGGCCGGGCAATAACGGCGGCGACGGTTATGTGATCGCGACGGTGCTGCGGCAGCGTGGCGTCAAGGTGCGGGTCGCGGCGCTTGACGAACCCAAGACCGTGGCCGCCCATGCCGCGCGTGAGGCGTGGGGTGGGGCGATCGAGACATTGGAAGCTGCCGAACCGGCGCCGTTGCTGATCGACGCTCTGTTTGGCACCGGGCTGAAGCGCGGGCTCGATCGACCCGTGTTCGACCGGCTTGCGCGCCTCGTGGCGGCTGCGGTATTGCGGATCGCGGTGGATCTGCCGAGCGGGGTCGCCACCGACGACGGCGCGGTGTTGTCTCCCGTGCCTGATTTCGACATGACGGTGGCGCTGGGTGCGCTCAAGCCCGCCCATCTGCTCCAGCCTGCCGCGCGCCATATGGGGCGGCTGGTGGCGGCCGATATCGACCTTGGTCCGCTCGAATCCGGCACGACCCTGATCAGCAGGCCCAAGCTGCGTGCTCCGGCGGTCGATGCCCATAAATATTCGCGCGGTTCCGTCGGCGTGATCGGCGGCGGCATGGCGGGAGCGGCGATCCTGGCGGCTTCCGCGGCGCAGAAGGCGGGGGCCGGTTCGGTCGCACTTTGCGGCGTCCCGCAGGGCGGCCCGGCGGCGCTGATCCGCAAGGCTGAAGAGGCGATCCTCGCCGATGAGCGCGTCGGCGCGCTGGTCATGGGGCCGGGGCTGGGTCGCGACAAGGATGCGGAGCAGCGCTTGCTGCGCGTGCTCGGCTGCCGGTTGCAACTGGTGCTGGACGCCGATGCGCTGACGCTGATCGGGGCCTCGATCGGCCGCATCAAGCGGATGCGCGCGCCGCCGATCCTGACCCCGCACGAAGGCGAGTTCCAGCGGATGTTCGGCGAGGGCTCCGGCAGCAAGATCGAACGCACCCGCGAGGCCGCGCACAAGGCGTCGGCGATCATACTATTCAAGGGGCCGGATACCGTGATCGCCGCGCCGGACGGCCGCGTCGCGCTGGCGATGCCGGGGCCAAGCTGGCTTGCGAGCGCGGGCACGGGCGACGTGCTGGCGGGCGTGGTGGCGGCGATGGTGGCGCAGGGGCTTGAAGGCTTCGAAGCGGCGCAGGCGGCGGTCTGGCTCCACGCCGAAGCAGCGCGGCGGGCCGGGCCGGCTCTGATCGCGGACGACCTTGTGTATCATCTTCCAGACGCTGTCGCTGCCTGCCTGTGACCGAAAGCACGATTATCCGGATCGCCGCGCGCGGGGACGGCGTCACGGCGGATGGGCGGCATGTGCGGCTAGCCGCGCCGGGCGATGAGGTGGACGCCGATGGGAAAGTCTTGCCGGGGCCGCACCATGCGCAGCCGCCTTGCCGTCATTTTCCCGCATGCGGCGGTTGCCAGCTTCAACATGTCGACGCAGACACTTACGCCGATTTCCTGTATGATCGTGTGATCGGTGCGCTCCATTCGCAAGGCCTCGACGCGCCGGAGGTGCGACCCTCCTATCTTTCACCGCCCCGCAGCCGGAGGCGGGTGAGCTTGCGCGCCGAGCGCAAGGGGCGGCGGGTGCTCCTCGGCTTCAACGAGGGGGCTAGCCACCGCATCATCGACCTGCGGCAGTGCGAGATCATGGCGCCGCAGCTGTTCGCCCTGATCGAGCCGTTGCGCGGATTGCTGGCGACGCTGGTGCCCGACAAACGCGCCGCCGCCGTGCAGATGACGCTGGTGGATCAGGGCGTCGATTTGCTGATCGAGAAGGTGAAGGCAGAGGGGCTTGACGCGGCGGAAGCGCTGACCGGGTTCGCTCAGGCGCATGGTCTGGCGCGGCTCAGCATCGATCAGGGCTATGGGCCGGAGAGCCGCTGGGAGCCCGAGGCCGTTACGGTGACGCTTGGCGGGGTAGCGGCGCCCTTTCCAGTGGGCGCGTTCCTGCAGGCGACGGCGGATGGCGAGGCGGCATTGGTCGCTGCGGTGCGCGAGGCCGTGGGAGACGCGCGGATCGTTGCTGATCTGTTCGCGGGGCTCGGCACCTTTTCGCTGGCGCTAGAGGGGCGAATCCTGGCGGTGGAAGGCGCGCGGGACGCGGCTCTTGCGCTCAAGGTGGCGGTCGGGCGTGTTCAGCGGCCGGTTTTCGTCGAGCATCGCGATCTTTTCCGGCGGCCGCTGATGGTCGAGGAGCTGACTCGGTTCGAGGCGATCGTGCTCGATCCGCCACGCGCGGGCGCGCGGGAACAGGCGGAGGAGCTTGCCCGGTCACAGGTCCGGCGGATCGCCTATGTCTCCTGCAATCCCGCGACCTTCGCGCGGGACGCCAGGGCATTGATCGATGGCGGCTATCAGCTGCGCTGGATCCAGCCGGTCGGTCAGTTCCGCTGGTCGACCCATGCCGAGCTGGTGGCCTTGCTGAGCCGCGACTGACTATTGACATAAAACGGTAACATACTGGAAATGTGTTGTTTATTTCTTGGGCGTAGTGGCGTCGCTCATGAAAAAGGTCGCTATAAAATTCTTTATGTTCGGAATTATGGCAGCATCGGTTGCCCTCGCTGCGCCCGATCCCGACTCCAGCTGGTCCCGCGAGGCGATCGAGAAGGTTGCCCAGCATCGCACGACGCCTCGCTCAGCGCAGCTGCGCGGCGACAAAGGCGTGGTGCGGATGACCGTCTCGATCGACGGCAATGGCATGATTACCGGTTATCGCATGGCGCAATCGTCGGGATCGCCGATCCTCGACCGGGAGGCTGACCTGATCCTGATGCGGGTGGGATCGTTCGACGCACCGCCGGGACGCACGCCGCAGAGGGTGACGATCCCGATCCGGTGGTGAGTTTCTCCCGTCATGGTGAACTTGTTTCAGCATCCACCGTCTCACCAGCGCTGCGCCTGTGGCTGGGTGGATGCTGAAACAAGTTCAGCATGACGAAAGAGTTTCAGTCGAACAGCTTCGCCCAACGGCGCGGCTTGCGGTCGCGGGTCTGGTGGCGGTGCCAGGCGTCAGAGGCGAGGAGCGGCATGACCGATCCGGCCTCGGCGAACACCATCTGTTCGATGCCGGTGTTGACCTTGCCCCAGCTCGCCGCCTCCTGAAGCGTCGAGGACGAGCAAGCGCCGTCCCGGACGTCGGCGACGGTGATCTGGACGGCGTATTTGTGGACCTCGACATCGTCATGGCCGAGAATTTCGGCGCAGACGACAGTGTCCTGGATGAAATTCTTGGGCACGCCGCCGCCGATCATGAGCAGGCCCGAGGTGCCGCCCTTGACCTTGATGTCGGTGAGTTCGCGGAAATCGGCGATCGCGTCGAGCATCATATAGGGTTTGCCCTCCTTGGCGCGATCGACCTGATGCTTGACGAGGCCGAAGCCGGCCGAGCTGTCCACGAACGCCGGGCAGAAGATCGGCACGTCATGCTCGTAAGCAAGCTTGACGAGGCTGTTGTCCTTCTTGCCATGCTCGACGAGATATTTGCCCATCTCACGAATGAAAGCGCGGCTCGAATAGCCCTTGGGCTCGAGGCTGTTGGCGATCTTGAGGATCGTGTGGTCGCAATCCTGAAGCTGTTCCTCATCGATATAGGTATCGTAGATGCGATCGATGTAGAGCGAGCGGAGCGTGTCATCATCAGGAACTTCAAGGGCCTGGTAGTGTTTGTGACCAAGGCCTTCGAAGAAATCCATGTCGACGATCGACGCGCCCGTGGCGACCACGGCATCGACCATGTTGGAGCGCACCAGCTCGGCATAGAGATCCATGCAGCCGCCCGCCGACGTCGATCCCGCGATCACCAGGAAGATGTTGCAATCGGGATCGTCGAGCATCTGGTTGTAGATGCCAGTCGCGCGGGCGAGATCGCGGCTGGTGAAGCTCATCTTGCCCATCGATTCGATGATGGGGCGCGCGTCGAAGCTGCGGATGTCGACATGCTCGACGGTGGTCGAGAGCAGCTCGGCCTTGCGGGTGTCGTTGATGGCGGCGGGGGTGTTCATCGGACTTTCCTACGAAATGCTGTCATTCCCGCGGAGGCGGGAATCCATAAACTCCGAGGTCAGAGAATATGGATCCCCGCCTTCGCGGGGATGACGATGTTCTAGATCACGATCGCGTTACAGCGTGACGACGTTGGCGGGAAGCTTTTCGCGCGTCTGTTCGCCGACATAGACGCTCGCCATCGGCTCGTCGTCGACGATCATCTGTTCGACATTGCCGAAGCCGTTGAAGCCTGTCCGCATCGCGCAGCCATAGGCGCCGAGCATGCCGATCTCGATATAGTCGCCGGCCTTGACGTCGGCCGGCAGCTCGAACGGGCCGGCCATATAGTCCATGTCGTCGCAGGTCGGGCCGTAGAAGGCGAACGACGTCATCTCGGCTTCCGACTCGCTTGCGCGGGCCAGCTTGACCGGGAAGCGCCAGCCGACATGCGCGGCATCGAACAGCGCGCCATAAGCGCCATCGTTGATGTAGAGTTCGTCGCCGCGACGACGCTCGACGCGGACCAGCAGGCTTGCATATTCGGCGCATAGTGCGCGCCCCGGCTCGCACCACAGCTCAGCCGAATAGCTGATCGGCAGCTCCTCGAACGCCTTGTGGATGGTACGGAAATAGGCCTCGAGGGGTGGAGGCTCCATGCCCGGATAGACCGACGGGAAACCGCCGCCCACGTCGATCACGTCGACCGTGACCGAGGCCGCGACGATCGCCGTGCGGACGCGGGCCAGCGCCTGGGAATAGGCTGCGGGCGACATCGCCTGGCTGCCGACATGGAAGCAGATGCCGAGCGCATCGGCCGCCTGGCGCGTGGCCATCAGCAGCGCCGCCATTTCGTCCTGCTCAGCGCCGAACTTGGAGGCGAGGCTGAGCTTGCTGTGGTTGGACGATACCCGCATGCGGACGCACAGTGTCAGATCGGCGGCGTAGTTGGTCGCCTCGACGATCTTCCGAAGCTCTTCCTCGCTGTCGAGCGAGAAAGTCCGCACACCATATTGGAAATAGGCTTCGGCGATCGCTTCAGGCGCCTTGACCGGGTGCATGAAACAAAGCGTTGCATCCGGCGCGACACTCGCAACCAGCCGCACTTCGGCGATCGAGGCAACGTCGAAATGCGTGATCCCGCTTTCCCATAGGAGCTGGATCAGCTCCGGCGTCGGGTTAGCCTTGACGGCGTACATTGATTTGCCGGCGAACTTCTCGACGAAGTAACGCGCAGCGCGTCGCGCCGCATGCGGACGAAGGAGCGTGACCGGACGTTCCGGAGCAAGCTTTGCGATGTCGGCTGCCGCAAAGGCAGTCGAAGAGGCTTTCGCTAGCCCCAGCGCGCTATGGTGCTTGTGCAACTCAAGGGACCTCCAACAGTCAGTTTGACAAAAGCTGCCTTGCGGTTGGAAGTCCCATGGGGCAGCGGACGCGCCGTATATGGGGATGGAGGCCCGTATGTAAAGACCTGATTTTCTCGTACTTATCCACAGGAAAATTTTGTACGAAAAATGGCTTAAAGCAATGGATTGACGTCTGGTATTCGCAGAATATGGGATGTAATAATGTTTAAGCAATTATGACTGGCCGGGCAGGCTTCGGGACGGGATGATTATTAAAGGTGGAAATTGCCGACTCAGATCGCGCCGTGACCTGCGCCGATCAACCCGCTAAGCGCGGGCCATGACTGATCTTGCACTGAGCATAGCCATGATCGCCGTGTTCCTGCTCGCGGGCGGTGGGGCGTGGCTGATCGCTAAACGGCGGGACCGCAAGCGGGGGATATTAATGCTGGTGGCGGCTGCAGTGATCGCGGGCAATGTCGCAATCTGGACCATGCCGATTCCGAGCACATCCTGAACCGTTCAGGCGGAGCTTGTCGAAGACACCGGAAGGTCTTCGACAGGCTCAGGGCGAACGGTTCGACACTTACTTGATCGGCGATTTGGGATCGAGCCGCATGTCGAGATAATTGTCCACCGAGCCCATCAGCCGGTCCATTTCATGTTCGTAGAAATGGTTGGCGCCGGTGATTTCCTCATGGTGGATCGTAATGTGGCGCTGCGTGCGGAGCTTGTCGACCAGCTTCTGTACAGCGCTGGGCGTCACCACCTCGTCGCCCGTGCCCTGGATGATGATGCCCGAAGAGGGGCAAGGCGCAAGGAACGAGAAGTCGTACATGTTTGCTGGCGGCGAGATCGAGATGAAGCCCTTGATCTCCGGACGGCGCATCAGGAGCTGCATGCCGATCCACGCGCCGAAGCTGAAGCCGGCGATCCAGGTGGTTTGCGCCTCGGGATGGATCGACTGGACCCAATCGAGCGCGGAGGCTGCGTCGGACAGTTCGCCGACGCCGTTGTCGAACACGCCCTGGCTCTTGCCGACGCCGCGGAAATTGAAGCGCAAAGTCGCGAAGCCGCGCCTGGCAAAGGTCTGATAGAGCTGCTGGACGATGCGGTTGTTCATCGTGCCGCCGCCCTGCGGATGCGGGTGCAGAATCATCGCGACTGGCGCGCGGGGGCGTGGGCCGGGATTGAAACGGCCTTCGAGACGACCTTCGGGACCGGGAAAAATGACTTCGGGCATCGGGACCTGCTGGAAACAAGGAATGGCCGCGCCGAATAGACGCGCCACGGGCATGGCGCCTATATAAGGACAGCGTCCCTTTGCGCAATCTATAGGAGACTATCGCTGGTCGAACGCCTGTATCTTGATCATGCCGCGACGACCTCCGTGCTGCCCGAAGCCCGGAAGGCCATGGCGGATGCGCTGGAACGATGGGCCAACCCATCGTCGCCGCATGCCGATGGCCGGGCGGCGCGGGCGGCGCTGGAGCAGGCGCGTGAGCGGATCGCGGCGGCGCTCGGCTGGAGGCATGACGTCATTTTGACCAGCGGCGCGACGGAGGCGATCGGGATTGTACTCTCCCGCGCAAAGGCCCGGCGGCGGCTGATTTCGGCGGTCGAGCATGATGCGGTGCTGCGGGCGGCGCCCGATGCGGTGCGGCTGCCGGTCAACCGGCATGGGATCGTTCAGCTCGGTGGGATCGAAACCGGCGATCTGGTGGCGGTCCAGCAGGTGAATAATGAGACCGGCGTGATTCAGCCGATCGATCTGATCGCCTATGAGGTGCGTCAGGCGGGCGGGCTGTTGCTTGCGGATTGTGCGCAGGCGGCGGACAAGATCGCGCTGCCGGATGCCGACTTCATCGCGGTTTCCGCGCACAAGCTGGGTGGGCCGCCGGGCATCGGCGCGCTGCTCGTGCGCGATCTTGCGCTGCTGAGCCCGTCGGGCGGGCAGGAGCGAGGCTATCGCGGCGGCACCGAGAATCTGCCGGCGGTGCTTGGATTCGCGGCGGCGCTGGAAACCGATCGCGATTGGATGGCCGAAGCGGCCGTGCTCCGCGCGCAGCTTGACAATCGTCTGGAGGCTGACGGTGGCGAGGTGATTGCCGATGGCGTCTCACGGATTGCCACGATCGGGGCGTACCGGATGCCCGGCGTTGCGGCGAGCGCGCAGCTGATCCAGTTCGATCTGGCGGGCATATCGGTCTCAGCGGGAAGCGCCTGTTCTTCGGGCAGTATGAGGCCGAGCCATGTGTTGGCCGCAATGGGAATGGCTGCCGATGCGGCTGGCGAGGTGATCCGGGTGAGCTTCGGGCCGGACACGCGGATGCGCGACATCGATCGTTTTACCGAGGAATGGCGTCGGATCGCGACGCGGGCCAAGGCGCGGGCGGCATGATCTATCTGGATTATCAGGCCACGACCCCGCTCGCGCCCGAAGCGCGCGAGGCGATGCTGCCCTACCTCGACGACAAGTTCGGCAATCCGCATTCGGCGCATCGGTTGGGGCGGGAGGCCAAAGCGGCGGTTGAACTGGCGCGCGAGCGGATCGCCGCCCCGTTCGGAAAGGGCGGGCGGCTGATCTTCACGGGTGGTGCGACCGAGGCACTCAATCTCGCCATCAAGGGCAGCTTCGCCAAGGCGCCGGAAGGACGACGGCGGATCGTGACCGTGGCGACCGAGCATGCCGCCGTGCTGGATACGGTCGGCTGGCTGGCCGGGCAGGGGGCGGAGGTGATTGTGTTGCCGGTCAATCGCGAAGGGCTGGTCAACCTCGATCGCGCGGCGGAGGCAATCGACGATCGGACCGCGCTGGTGGCGGTTATGCTGGTCAATAATGAGATCGGAGTCATTCACCCCATCGCCGAGATCGCCGGAATGGCGCGATCGAAGGGGGCACTGTTCCTGTGCGATGCGGTACAGGGTTATGGGCGGACGCCGCTTCCGGCTGGCCTTTGCGATATGGTGGCGGTCTCGGCGCACAAGATCCACGGGCCGAAGGGGATCGGCGCGCTTTGGGTACGCGATGGCATTGCGTTGGAGCCGCAGATGCATGGAGGCGGGCAGGAGGCGGGGCTGCGTTCGGGCACGCTGGCGCCTGCGCTCTGCGCCGGTTTCGGCGTCGCGGCCAAGCTGATGCAGGATCGGGTTGAAGAGGATGAGGCGCATGTCGAGGCGCTGTGGCGGCGCGCCATCGAACTGGTCTCACGCGATTGGAGGATCAACGGGGACCTGCTGGTGCGTTACCGGGGAAATCTCAATATGCGGCGCGACGGCATGGATAGCGCGCGGCTGATCGCAGAGCAGCGCGAGATTGCACTGTCCGCCGGATCGGCCTGCGCGAGCGGATCGGGGCGGCCAAGCCATGTGCTGAAGGCGATCGGCCTGAGCGATGCGGAAGCCCGATCAAGCATCAGGCTGGGCTTCGGCCGCTACACCACCGAGGAGGAACTGGAGCGGGGCCTTTCGATGATTCTGGAGACCGCCGAGCGCCAGCGGAGTTTCGCGGCGTGACCCGCGTGCGATTCATTTCGGCCGATGGGCAGCAGGTGCAGGAGGTCGAGGCGCCAGCGGGGTCGCGCCTGCTTGAGGTGGCACAGGCCAATGGCCAGCCGCTTGAAGGGACGTGCGAGGGGCAGATGGCCTGTTCGACCTGTCATGTGCTGATCGAGGCGGACGATTTCGCCAAGCTTCCGTGCGCGAGCGAGGAGGAAGAGGATCTGCTGGACCTCGCCAGCCATGTGACGCGTTACAGCCGCTTGAGCTGTCAGATCCTGCTCGATGAGACGCTTGAGAGCCTGACCGTGCGGATGCCGGCGGGCGTCCGCAACATGCAGGGGCGTTAGGCTAGTCGTCGTCCTTGGGCTCCGGCCACGGCATGACGAGCTTGCCGTCTGGGGCGGCGGTGAAGGTGGTCTGGGTCGGGTAGGCGAATTCGATACCTTCTTCGGCGAACCGTTCGAGAATCCTCAGATAAATGGCGCTTCGGATCAGGAAGGGGTCGGCGGGCGGGCCTTCCTGCACATCGAACAACAGCTCGAAATCAAGGCTGGATGGACCGAAATTGGCGAGCGCGCACCGGATCAGCTTGGCTTCGGCATGTTCGGCGATCACCCCGGCCACGATATCCGGCACGCGTTTGAGCATTTCGACCGGCGTCTGGTAGATCAGCGTCAACGTCATCGTGAAGCGGCGGTGGTTGAACATCGAATAGTTGTTGAGCTGCTTTTCCAGCAGCTTGGCGTTGGAGATGACCACCATCTCGCCGTTGGTCGAGCGCAAGCGTGTGGTCTTGAGGCCGATATTCTCGACGACGCCGGTGGTCGTGTCGAAATTGATCGTGTCGCCGATCTGGAAGGGCTTGTCGAAGATCATCGAGAGCGCGGCGAACAGATCCGAGAAGATGCCCTGTGCGGCGAGACCGATCGCGATGCCGCCGATGCCGAGGCCGGCGACAAGGCCGGTGACGTTGATGCCGAGATTGTCGAGGATCAGCACCAGCGCGATCGCGAAGAACACGATCGACACCAGCACGCGGATCAAGCCGATCGCATTGCCGAAAGCGTGCTTGTCGACCGATGCGCTCGCCCGCCGGTCGATGACGCCGAGCACGAGTTCGCGCGCCCACAACGCGGCCTGCAAAGCCGCGGCTATCGTGAACAGGGTCTGGATCGTGCGTGCGATGCCAGGCGGCGTATCGGCATAGCCGGTGACCAGTTGCGCCGCGAGCAACACCATGAACCAGAACTTGGTCTGGGCGATGACCCGCCCGATGATGCCAGGCCAGCCGGTGCCGAGACGATCGTTGCGGCACGCGCGGACGCCGAGCGACCGCACGGTGCTTAACACGGCCACGATGGCGACCGCGATGGCGATCGCGATCAGGATCTCGACGCTATTGGTGGAGATCCAGTGGATGCTGTCATTCCAGATTTGCTGGAGATGGGCGGCCCCGCGCGGGTGCGAGACCGCGGCCGCCGTGGCATTGTCAGCTTGCATCGATCAAGCGGCCTCGGCTCGTTCAAGGGATCCGGCCGTCTCGAGAAATTCGACCAGGCCGCGTTCATGGCTGTTCAGATATTTCGTTCGGCGGGGCAGCTTCAAGTCCTCAGATAATCCATCGCCTTGTGTAGCGTCGATCAGCGCCGGATGGATATAGGATTTACGCGCGATCGCCGGCGTGTTGCCGAGCGCTTCGCAGACGGGCGCTACCAGAGCTTTGAGCGGCAGCTTGCCGCCGGCGTCCACGAGCGTCTGGAAGGCGATCACGCTCGCGCCCCAGGTTCGGAAATGCTTGGCCGAGAAGGCTTCGCCCATCGTTTCGCGCAGATAGGCGTTGACGTCGGCCGATCCGACCGGGTGGGCCTCGCCAGCTTCATCTACATATTGGAAGAGATGCTGGCCCGGCAGGTCCTGGCAGCGGCGGGCGAGCCTGACGAGGCGGCTGTCGGCGATCGTGAGCTGCTGGAGCTTGCCCGATTTGGCGCGGAACTGGAGCTTGATCCTGCCGGGACCCAGCGTGGCGTGGCGCCGCCGCAAGGTGGTCGCGCCGTAGCTCTTGTTCGCCTTGGCATAACTTTCGTTGCCTACGCGTACCCGGCCGAGATCGAGCAGGCGGATCACGGCGGCGATCACCGTATCGCGGTCGAGCGCACGACCCTGAAGATCACTTTCCACGCGGGCGCGAAGCAGGGGGAGGGCGCGGCCGAAAGCCGCACAGCGCTCATATTTGTCGGCGTCCTGACCTGCCCGGAAATGGGGATGATAGCGATATTGCTTGCGTCCGCGCGCATCGTATCCCGTCGCCTGGATATGGCCGTGCGCGCTCGGGCAGAACCAGCAATCGACGTAAGCTGGCGGCATGCCGACTGCGTTCAGCCGATCAATCTCGTCGCGGTTGGTGATACGCTGGCCCTTGGCGTCGAAATAGGCCCAGCCGCGCTTTAGCTGGCGGCGGGTGATCCCCGGCAGACCGTCGTCGACATAGCAAAGCATGGCGGGGAGGGGGACTGTGCTCATCATCCCGAATAACGTCACGGTTCGTCTCTCGTTCCGGAACGCGGGCCAGGGGGCGGCGTTCAGGGGCATTCGCCAACGGAGAGACGCGACCATGCCCGCAATCGA
>QFCS01000986.1_pt1 | contig 111883 bp, 98 predicted proteins | sample 3576561 | NCBI WGS metagenome assembly QFCS01 | reverse complement strand
TTCATGATTATTATTTCTTTATTAATTTTTATGATTCTTCAATTCATATTTATTATGAATTTAATAATACCAATAATCAAAAAACTCCACAGCTTAGCATCCGAGTAACTCCGCAACTTTAGTATATTTGTAATAATTAAAAACTAAGTAACCCAGCGTCTCAGCCGCTCAGGGTTCCAGCAACTCATCAAATGAACAAAAACTATTATGCAATACTAATGGCCGGTGGTGTCGGTTCCCGATTCTGGCCGGTCAGTACAACTGATTTTCCCAAACAGTTCCACGATATGTTAGGGTCGGGGGAAACCTTGATTCAAAAGACATTCAGTCGTTTGTCAAAGTTAATTCCGGCTGAAAATATTTTGATTTTAACCAATGAACGGTATAATGATTTGGTTTTACAACAATTGCCGGCGGTAAAACCGGAGCAGGTTTTGTTGGAGCCTGCCATGCGGAATACGGCACCGTGCATCTTATATGCCTCTTTAAAAATACAAAAATCCAATCAGGATGCACTGATGGTCGTTGCTCCCAGCGATCATTGGATTGAAGATGAAACGGCTTTTGTTTCTGACTTGCAGCAATGTTTCGACTATTGTCAGCAAGAAAATGCTTTAATGACTTTGGGTATTCAGCCTACGTTTCCCAATACCGGATTCGGGTATATTGAATTCGATAAATCAGAGTCAAACCCTGTAAAAAAAGTGAATCAATTTCGGGAAAAGCCGGATTATGAAACGGCCAAACTGTTCCTGGAAAGCGGTAATTTTCTTTGGAACGGCGGAATTTTTATCTGGTCAGTCCAATCGATAACCGAAGCTTTTTCAACGTTTCAACCGCAAATGAATCAATTGTTCCTGAAAGGATTTGAAGTTTATAATACCCCGGCAGAGAGAGCATTTATTCATCAGAATTATGCAAAGGCTGAAAATATTTCAATTGATTATGCTATTTTAGAAAAGGCAAAAAATGTATATGTTTTACCGGCAACTTTTGATTGGAATGATTTAGGCACATGGGGCTCTTTACACGAAAAATTAGAAAAAGACGAACAAAACAACGCGGTTGTTAACGCTGCGGTTGTCTTAGAAAATGCCTCAGGCAATATAATCCGGACAGAAGGAAAAAAAATAGTGGTTATCGATGGGTTGAATGATTATATTATTGTTGACCAAGGTAATGTATTGCTGGTTTATCCGAAAGGAAAAGAACAGGATATTAAGCGAATTGTCGGTTCAATAAAAGAGAATTAATTGTATGGAAAGCAATCAACCCAACACTCCGGTTAAAAATTTATGGCAAAATTTCAAGCTTTTACTCCGGTCAACTTTAGATATTCGTGAAGATACCAATCATGAAACTACAATTGACGAAGTCAAAGCCGGAATTTCTATCAAAGGTCAGGGAGCCTGGGTATTGATTTTTTCTATTTTGATCGCCTCAGCCGGACTTAACACAAGTTCTCCTGCAGTAGTGATTGGTGCTATGTTGATTTCTCCACTAATGGGACCCATTGTAGGCATTGGTTTATCATTAGGAATTAACGATGTTGATTTAATACGAAAAGCCATTATGAATTTCGGAATCATGGTCGTGTTGGCTTTGTTTACTTCTTTTTTATTTTTCAGCATTCCGATTTTTCAGGATGAAACCCCCGAACTTATTGCCAGAACCTATCCGGATGTGAGGGATGTAATTATTGCATTTGCCGGTGGATTTGCCCTGATCGTAGCTTTGAGCAGGAGAAACAAACAAATCAATACCATTGCAGGAGTAGCGATTGCTACAGCATTAATGCCGCCACTTTGTACGGCGGGCTACGGTTTGGCTACCGGTAAATGGCCATTTTTTTTTGGGGCTTTATTCTTATTTACAATCAATACCATTTTTATAGCATTGGCAACCTTTATTATTGTAAAGTCTTTACAATTTCCGATGAAAGAATACCTGAATTCTTCTAAACGGAAACGAATTTCTCAGTTGCTTTATTTTATTGCATTTCTGATTTTAGCTCCCAGTATTTATATGTTTTACGGATTATATAAAAAATCTGATTTTGAGCGAAAAGTAAATTTAATTCTGAACGAGTTCAAAGAAAAAAATGATGTAATTCTTTTAAACCAACATATTAATTTTAAGGATAAGACAATTTCTTTTGCAACGGTAGGGAAATCGGTTACAATTTCATTAGTGGATCAATGGACTTCAAAATTAGAAAAACAGGGGTATGAAGGGGTCACTTTTGAAATTGCCCAAAATGTAGAGAATTTAGAAACCCAAACAATGTTGGAAAAACTAGAATCTACTTATTATACTTCTCAACAGAATCTGAATAAAAAAGAAGAAATAATTGTTCGACAGGAAAAAGAATTATTGCTGTTGCAAAAGCAGCTTTATTTGTCTGAAAAAACAAAGATTCCTTTTGACCAAATTGCAAATGAAATCAAAATAAATTATACAAATGTTGATGAAATTGCTTTTTCAAAACTGATAAAGACAAATTTTAAAGCTTATGACACCATACCTATTATTTATTTAAAGTGGGATAAAGCAGTAAGCGGTAAGACCATTTCTGTCAATGAAGAAAAAATTCAGAAGTGGTTAAGACTTAAGCTTCAAAATAAAAAATTAGTTGTTCAAAAATTAAATTAGAGCTTATGTTTTTTTTAATAGGAATAGATTTTACATTACCGCTCAAAAATCCGGTATTATTGTTTTCATTAATATTGTTTATCATACTTTTTGCCCCGATTCTGTTAAACAAATTAAGGATTCCGCATCTGATCGGGTTAATCATTGCCGGAGCAATCATTGGTCCGAACGGGTTTAATCTGATTGCCCGCGACATGAGTATTATTCTTTTCGGTACGGTTGGTCTTCAGTATATTATGTTTCTGGCGGGATTGGAAATTGATTTAGCCGAGTTTAAAAAAAACAGCTCCAAAAGCCTTGTGTTCGGATTGCTGACCTTTTCAATCCCGATGATTATCGGTACGTTGGCAGGCTATCACCTGATGGGCTTTTCCATGCCTACTTCCGTTCTGCTTGCCAGTATGTTTGCTTCACATACATTAATTGCTTATCCGATTGTAAGTAAATTAGGGATTTCAAAAAACAGGGCTGTAAACATTACAGTAGGAGGAACGATGATTACCGATACACTGGCTCTTTTGGTTTTGGCTGTCATTGCCGGAATGCAAACCGGTGAAATCAACAGGGAATTCTGGATTCGGTTAGGCGTTTCTGTCGTTGTTTTCGGATTGGTAGTCATGCTGGTCTTTCCAATCATCGGACGTTGGTTCTTTAAACGGTTTGATGACAACATCTCTCAATATATTTTTGTGTTGGCAATGGTGTTTTTAGGCTGTACTTTGGCCGAATTAGCCGGAATAGAGGCCATTATCGGAGCTTTCCTGGCCGGACTGGCGTTGAACAGGCTAATACCGCATACTTCACCTTTAATGAACCGGATTGAGTTTGTGGGAAATGCCCTTTTTATTCCTTTTTTTCTTATTGGGGTTGGAATGCTGATTGATTATAAAGCCTTCATCAAAGACTGGAATACCCTTGAAGTTGCCGGAATTATGACGACTTGTGCAATTATCGGAAAATACCTTCCGGCCTATATTACCCAAAAAATTTATGGGTTTTCTGCGGATGAGCGAAGGTTGATTTTCGGGTTGAGCAATGCACAGGCGGCGGCAACCCTGGCAGCCGTTTTGGTTGGATTTAATATTATTGTAGATTATAAAAGTGTAACAGAATACAATGAAATTCATTTGAAAAACAATAAACTGACCACTGAAAATCTTTCGGAGTTAGTTTTTACAGGGTTAAAAAAAGGTGACTTCCCAAAAGTGGGGAATGAAGCTTTATTGGCCGGAGTCCCTGTTGATGGGGCTTATAAATTGACCGATAAAACCGAAATGATTTTTGTTGAAGGAAGGTTAGCCGATATAAAAATGCCTAACCGGCTATTGAATGAAAGTGTGTTGAACGGAACTATTTTAATGATTTTAATTACTTGTACGATTGCCTCCTTTGTGGCTCAAAAAGGAGCCTACAACATTGCACTGATGGAAGATGATTCCGATGAACAAGAGGAAGGAAAACCGACTGATGGCGATGAGCGTATCCTGATCCCGATGAAGAATATAGATACGGTTGAAGAGCTGATTCAATTGGCGGTGACGATGAAATCAAAGAAAAACAAAACGGGATTGTTTGCCCTGAATGTGATCAATAATGATAATTCTTCATCATTATCAAAAGAATCTAAAGCAAAGAAGATTGTTGATAAAGCCGCTGTGGTTGCTTCTGCTACGGATAACAGGCTCAATATGCTGATGCGTTATGATCTGAACATTTTAAACGGAATCACCAGTGTGGTCAGGGAACAAAAGATTTCAGACATTATTCTGGGGCAAACAGAAAGTCTGGGTTCCGGTGAAAGTATGTATGGGCCGCTGACCGACGGTGTTTTAAATAAATGCAATACAACTACTTTTATTTATAAATCGATTCAACCGATATCCACCATCAAAAGATATGTAGTTGTCATTCCGGAACGGGCCGAACGCGAAATAGGATTTCCTTTTTGGTTACTGAAAATATGGAACTTAGGCAAAAATACCGGCTCAAAGATTATTTTTTACGGCAGTGAAACAACCATCAGTCTCATTAAAGATATTCATGCCAAGCATCCGGTGGATGCAAGTTTTAACGTATTTTCTGACTGGGAAGACTTTTTGATTTTATCAAGAAGTATTATCAAAGACGATGCATTGGTTGTCGTGATGAGCAGAAAGCCAAATTTGTCCTACAATTCAACCATGCAGAATATCCCGTCTTACATGAATAAATATTTTGATAAGAATAATGTGGTATTAATTTATCCTTTACAATTAGGAATAGATGGTAGTTCTAAAATTGATTTAAAAAATCCGGGAGCATTGGATACTTTCACCGAAAATTTAGAGCGATTGGATGATGTTAGAAAAATGATAGGAAAACTGTTTAAAAAGAAATAAACGTGTTAAAATTACGGTATTTTTAACATTTTAAGTTGTTTTTTATTATTTTTCGGTTTCATTTCATCAATCAAACTGCATAAAAATGGGCAAATTGTTAATTAACAGGCAAAAGTTTTTATACTTATTTTTTATTCACTTCTTGTTTTTCAATTTTTCGTTTGCTCAACTAAATGATTTTACACTTCAGGTGACGGCAACGAATGAAACATGTACGGCCAACGGGACGTTGACTTTTACTGTTTCCGGGGTTACTGAGGGAGCGGTGATTACTTACTCGGTTTATAAATTACCCAACACCACAACACCCATAGCCGTACTAAATAATGCGTCATTGAACGGTTTGTCGTTCGGCACCTACTTGGTGATAGCAACACAGACTTTGGGTGCTTTAAGCAATACGAAGGAGCAAACGGTTGTTGTTCAGGATTTGCGAGTTGAATTAACTTACCAATTGGTCGGACAAAATGAATTATGCGGAGCTGACGGGGTTATTCAGGCAAATGTAATTTCCGGTAATGCCACATCATTTGAAATAATTTCCGGTCCCATAACTGTTTTGCCGCAAACGAGTAATATCTTTACGGGATTAACCGCAGGAACGTATGTAATAAGGGTTTTTGATGTTTGTGGAGATGCCTATGTCCAGACATTCAGCCTGTTTTCGTCTGAGGCCAGTTTAACCGTCGAAGTAAGTTCTGAAATCAATAGAATAGACTGTAATTCGAGTACCGTTACACAGTCTGTTCAGCCGGGTAACGGAACGATTGTTTATCCGCTAACCGTACAATTTACGATCAACCCGCCCAATGCAGCTCCAATTTTGTTTAATCAAACGATAGCTTCAGGCTTTGTAAACGATTTAACGGTTGTGTCGGGTTATCAGATCTTTGAAGGCGAAACGTATACGTATTCTTACCTGATTACGGATGCCTGCGGAAATATGTTATCGGATCAAGGTTCCTTTACACATTCTAATCCGTCCGCTTCAGTTTCTGAAGATGAGAAAAATTGTGAAGAAACGTCATATTATATCAATAATGCTCAAAGTGCAACAATAATCAGTGCCCCCGATTCTTATCTGGCTAATCCTATCCCGTATGATTTACCAATGGGAGGCAATGGGTTTCCCGTTACCGGTTTTTTAGTTCCCGGTCATTACCTTGTAACCGGTGTTGATTCATGTGGCAATAATTTTCAACTGACTATTCAGGTGGAAATTCCTGAACCGGAAACACCAACAGCCATTGAAATTGATACTGCTTGCGAAGGGATTTCTTATTTTATAGACAAAGCGGTAAGTGCTGTTATAATCAGTGCACCGGATGATTATACTGCCAATAGCATCCCATATGTTTTACCTATTGGTTCTGAGGGTTTTCCGGTAACAGGCTATTTGTCTCCGGGAACTTACACTGTTTCCGCTCTTGATGATTGTGAAAATGAATTTGAAATCTTGATTAATGTAGGCAATCCTCAGGCAGAACCTCCCATAATTTTTGTGATAGAAGGCTGCGAAATCGGATACGGCTCATTGAACTTAAATGGCGTAAACAATTTCCAGTCGGTTATGTTAGTTTCTGCACCGGAAAATTTTCCGTTTGCTATGCCATATAATGTAAGTTCCAATATTAACGGTAACGGAGATTTAATCCTTACGGGATTACCGGCCGGAGATTATGTCTTTGAATCGATAGATATCTGTAATGCTCAGGCTACAAGTAATGTTACAATTCAGGGATATGCCTATTCGACAGAAGTGGAAATTTTTGAAAATTGCGGTTCGTTTGATTTAGGTTTATATCATACCAGTAATAATTATGCCGCTCCTTCCTTTTGGTTGCAAAAATTCTATCCGGAATCCGGAAACTGGGGACATCCTTTAACGGGAGTTATCTATGTGGACGGAACACAACTTACGGCCGTTAATGCTGTAAATTTGACGAATAATACCGTTAATTATAATTTGTCTTACCTGGGGCAGTTCAGAATTATGAAACGTTACCAGGTAGTCAGCAACGGGAGTACCGCCCAGTATTGCAATGAGTATCTTTATGATTTTGAGTTTACGGGCCAACCGAGAATCAACAATGTTTACAGTTTTTCCTGCGGAAACAACTTGAGGGATGTAATTGTGGAGGCTACAGGAGTCCCGCCATTGTTGTATAAAATTACAGAAAAAAATGGTGAGCCTTTCGTCATAGAAAACGCAGGTTCAAATATCTTTCTCTCGTTAGAAACCGGGATTTATACTTTTCAGGTTGAAGATAATTGTGGTAATTTAAGAAACAGCGAATTTGAGATTTCCGATTCGGTTGTTTTTGAAATTACACCTTCAAGCCTTTGTACCGGAGAAACCGTAACCTTGGTATTGCCAAGTTTTTCGTTTTTGACTTATGAATGGTGGCTCAATAATGATACTGCTACGATTATCAGTACCTCAAGTTCATTGGAGATTCAAAATTTTTCACCCGAAAACCATAATGGGGTGTACCATGTTCTGATTACCAATCCCGATAATGCAGGCAGTTGTATCAATTTTGAATTAGCATTTGAAATTGCATCTACCGATTTAGTACCACAGGCGGGAGATGATTCTGCTGAAATTTATTGTGGAAATCAAGGAGTCTTGGATTTGTTCGGTTTGTTAACCGGCGTTTTTTCGACCAACGGTGTTTGGACAGAAATTACAGCGAGCAACATGCTTGATGGACATTACTGGGATACCACAAATTTGAGCCCCGGAGAATATCGCTTTCATTACAGGGTAGAAGGGAATTGCGATTCTTTTGACGAATCATTTGTAAACCTGACCATTCTGGAGATTCCCGAAAGTCCTGTAGCGACAGTTGATTCACTGGTTTGTGAAAGCGGTTCAATACAGCTTTATGCAACAACAATTCAAAATGCGGTTTACCAATGGATAGGGCCAAATGGATTTACGTCCTTTGAGCAAAATCCACTTATTGATGCAGCGTCTTCACTGAATAATGGAACCTATACCGTTTCAATAGAAGCAAACGGTTGTCCTTCAACTCCTTCATCGGTCGAGGTCTTGGTCGGAGAAGTGCCTGAGTTTGATTTAGAAAACCTTTGTGTCAATGACAGAATGATGGTTACGGCCACCCATCAAGGTCAAGTACTTGAAAATTCTAACCTGATTTTTTCTTGGACAGGGCCAAACGGCTACACGAACACTCAAAACCCGATTGATATAACAGGACTTACAAAAGGAATCTATACATTAACGGTAACCAATGAGTTTGGCTGTTCTGCCGAAGAATTTATCGATGTAAAAAAGACAATCTGTACAATTCCGAAAGGCGTTACACCAAACGGAGACGGGCTGAATGATACATTTGATTTAACAGATTTTGGGGAACGCCTCAACGTAAAGATTTACAACCGTTACGGCATGGTGGTTTTTGATCAGGAAAACTATGTTAATCAGTGGAAAGGACAGGATAAAAGAGGAAATCTATTGCCCAGTGCAACGTATTATTACTATGTTGAATTTGATAACGGAGCCGCTGAAACGGGTTGGGTTTATCTGATAGCGGATTAGTTTATTCTTCTTTATTTTGAGCTTTTCTGATTTTTTTGAATAAATTAGAAGAATAAACAAAATCAACAATAGCCTCATTGTTTGTTTTAAAGATGTCTTTTTTAGTGCCTTCCCAGGCTAAAATACCTTCTTTAAGAAAGATAATTTTCTCGCCGATTTCCATTACAGAGTTCATGTCGTGTGTGTTTACCACCGTGGTAATATTGTACTCTTCGGTAATTTCTTTAATTAAATTGTCAATTACAATAGCTGTTTTAGGGTCTAATCCGGAGTTAGGCTCATCACAAAACAGGTATTTAGGGTTATTTACAATTGCTCTGGCGATAGCCACCCTTTTTTGCATTCCTCCTGAAATTTCAGAAGGCTTTTTAGCATGGGCATTAATTAAGTTTACCCTCTTCAGAACAAAATCAACCCGTTCCTGGATTTCTTTTTGGGTTTGGTTGGTAAACATTTTCAACGGAAACCCAACGTTTTCTTCAACTGTCATACTGTCAAACAAGGCACTGCCTTGAAAAACCATACCGATTTCCGTTCGTAACGCTCTTTTTTCGTCGGCGGATAATTCAGAATAAATCCTGCCGTCAAACGAAATTGTTCCTGAATCCGGAGAATGAATTCCCAACAATGTTTTCAGTAAAACCGTTTTTCCTGAGCCGCTTTGTCCTATGATTAAATTGGTTTTGCCGGTTTCAAAAACGGTAGAAACTCCTTTTAAGACCATCGTGTCACCAAATGACTTTTCTATGTTTTTAATTTCAATCATTTGCTCAACAATAATTGGGTTAAAATATAGTTGGCCAATATAATTGCTACCGAAGACCATACAAAGGATACGGTACTTGCTTTTCCGACTTCCAAAGCCCCGCCTTTCATATAGTAGCCGTGATAGGAAGGAATGGTTGCTAAAATAATCGCAAAAATCATTGTTTTGATAAACGCATAGGTAATGTGAAAAGGAATAAACTCAGTTTGTAGCCCCATAATGAACTCATCACTGGAGGTAAATCCGCCGTAAACACCGGCCATCCAACCCCCCAAAATACCCAAAAACATACTGATTCCGATAACAAAAGGATAGAGCAGAAGGGCAATTATTTTTGGGAAAACCAAATAATTCAGGGAGTTTACGCCCATGACTTCTAATGCGTCGATTTGTTCGGTAACCCGCATCGTGCCGATACTTGAAGTGATAAATGACCCCATTTTTCCGGCCATGATAATGGAAATGAAAGTAGGAGCAAATTCCAGAATAACCGATTGTCTTGTAGCAAAACCAATGAGGTATTTTGGGATTAACGGATTTGTTAAATTTAAGGCTGTTTGAATAGAAACCACACCTCCCACAAAAAAGGAAATAAAGGCCACAATTCCCAAAGAACCGATGATAAGGTCATCAATTTCTTTAAAAATCAAGTTCTTCATCGCACTCCATTTCAGGGGTTTGTTGAAAACTTCTTTGAGCATCAGGAAATATTTTCCTATATGGGTGAGCATTTTTAACATGAAACAAAAATAGGAAAAAGATTCGGTTTTTAATTGGTTTTTTATGCGTGGTTTTTTGAAGAGAGCAGTTTTTCCTTCATCTTTTTCCAACGATACATTCGAATGAATTCAGCTTGTTCGGAAGTTACTAAAAGTGGTTTTTTGGCTGATTTTGCTTGCCAAAATCCTTGCAGATAATCCAAAAACAAAAAAGGTTTTTTCTTTAATACCGCTAATTTTAGTGAGGCAATAACAGTTATCCAAAATCCGTAGCCCAGGCAATAAAATGCTTCTCCTTGTTTAAATCGTGCCGCTTGGTTGTAGTTGGCTCCTGTAGGTTTGAGGTGTTTGACGTGTAATGACTCATCGGTTACTACGTTCCAGTGATAGAATTTACAAAGTAATTCATCAACGGTATCCCAGCCCATAGCCTGTTTTAATCCGCCAATTTGTTGGAAAGCCTCTCGCCGGTAGGCTTTGAAAGCACCTCTTATATGGTCTTTATCCGTTAGGTTTTCTAAAATCCATTGGCCGTTTTTTTCAATGTAGGCAAAGCCACCTGCCATACCAACCCGTTCGTTGGATTCAAAATGACGGATAATCGTTTCAAAATAGTTGGATGGAAAAATCAAATCGGCATCAGCTTTTACAATGAAGTCATACTGGTTATCCAATGTTTCTAATCCTTTGTTAAAGGCCTGAATTACTTTACTTCCCGGAAGGTGTACTGCCTCAGAAGTCATGTTGATTACCGTAATAAAGGAGTGTTTTTCAGTAAAAGATTTTACAATTTCCGGGGTTTTATCGGTTGAAGCATCATTGACTACCACCACTTTAGAAGGTAAGACTGTTTGCTTCACCAGCGATTGAAGCGTTAGTGAAATAAATTTTTCTTCGTTATAAGACGGTATGACAATATAGTACTTCATTTTACCATTCGTTAATTACCCTCTCACGGCATAAACCAAATAGTACCGGTTGGTAAAATACCGCAACAGGGGACGAAAACCAATTTTTTTAACCGGATGCGTAAATTTCACACGATCCACGATTTTAAATCCGGTTTTTTCCAATAGCCAGTCCAGTTGCCAGTCTTCGAATTCGTGGTAATGACGGTCCCATTGGTCTGTTTTGCTGCGATAGGCGGATGAAAACCAAAGCCGCAACGGAATGGAAATAAAAATTTTGTCCGATTTTACATTTTGTAAAACAGTATATGGATTTAATAAATGTTCGAATATTTCAAAAGCTGTGAGAACCGAATAATTTTCTTTTTGCAAGGCAGATTGATCATTGTCTAAATCTTCGCCGGTGGTGTTTTTAACCGAAAAACCGTTTTGAATCATGATTTTGGAAAATGGATTTTCAACCCCTAAATCCAGAACGGTTTCCGATTTTGAGAGGTGTTTTTCCAAAAATTCAAGGGTGATTTTGAATCGTTTATTGGGAAATGTTTTTTCGTACATGCTTAGTTTTTCGAGAGACAAATGTACTAAAATATTTGATGCAGGTATGATGTCGCCCTGATTGAAGTGATAAGTCTTCTGCAGCACAAGTTTGTAGCGGAAAGGAGAATCAGCTCCTGAAAATTACATTTTATAAACAATCGCATTAATGTTCATCCCGGCACCAACCGAGGCAAAAAGGATAACATCACCCTTGGCGATAGATTGGTTTTCCAGTTGATTTTTGGTCAATAAATCGTATAAAGTCGGAACAGTGGCTACGCTGGAATTACCGAGTTTATGAATACTCATCGGCATAATACCCTCCGGAGGCGTTTGTTTGTAATGCTTGTAGAACCGCTGAATGATGGCTTCATCCATTTTTTCATTCGCCTGATGGATAAGTACTTTTTTTACCGCATTGATGGTTACACCGCTTTTTTCGAGACAGGAAACCATGGCTTTGGGTACCTGACTCAAGGCAAATTCATATATTTTTCGGCCATGCATTTTGATGTACCGAACATCGGGGTCATGTGTTTTGTTGAAAGAATCGCCAAAAAACAGATAATAGGCTTCGTCGTAGGTAAAAGTGGCTGTTTCATGGGCCAGAATACCGCCTTCTTCCTCAGTTGCTTCTATGATAGTTGCTCCGGCACCATCGGAATAAATCATAGAATCGCGGTCATGCATGTCAACCACCCGCGAAAGGGTTTCGGCCCCGATTACCAAACATTTTTTAGCCATTCCGGCTTTGATGAACGCTTGGGCCTGGATTACGCCTTCTACCCAACCCGGGCAACCAAACAACATATCGTAGGCAACACATTTCGGATTTTTGATGCGTAAATCAAATTTGACCCGGGTGGCCAAACTGGGTAAAATATCCGTTTGAATTGCTCCTTTTTTTACATTGCCGAAATTATGGGCAAAGATGATGTAATCCAGTGTTTCCGGGTCAATTTCAGCATCCTCAATCGCTTTTTTAGCAGCAATGGTGGCAATGTCAGACGTGTTTAAATCATCGGTCACATAACGCCTTTCTTCAATTCCGGTGATGTCTCTGAACTTTTCGGCAATCACTTCATTCGGTTGCGGAAAAGGGGTGCCGTCATCATTAAGAAAAACATGCTTGGCAAAGTCTATGTTGGTTACCACTTCGGTGGGAATATAACTTCCGGATCCGGTTATTTTGATATTCATAATTATTTTAAATCTAATGGACTAAATTATCAATAATAAACGGTAATGAATGGGGATTTATTAAGTAAAAATGCAGAATTGCGAATAAGTTAATTTTACAGGTTTAAAATTTCACTACTCATAATTATTTGTTCTTTTTCTGAGAAATCTTTATCTGCATTACCGTAGCAATGCTCAGAGCCTGGGTTTTAATTTTCTCTGCATTTGAACCCTTGAAATTTTCATCAACCGAATTGTTAAAGTGTTTGAGCCAGGTTTGAAATAATTCGGGTGATAAATAGGCTTTGTCATTCACATCCAGATGAATTTGGGTGAGGTTTTGGGTATAGCCACCCGTTCCCAGAATTCCCTGTGACCAAAAGGTAACTAAAATAGGAAGGTGTTCCTCTAATTTGATTTTGACCACATCCGTAAAAATATAGCTGATTTTATCATCTGCTAAGAGTTTTTGGTAGAATTCATCTACAAGAAGATAAAGGTCCTGTTGGTTTTGAATGTCGTTCATGAGGCGGTTTAGTTTCAGGTTTCAGGTTTTCTCAACTTGAAACCTGAAACCTGAAACAAATTTAATTACATATACGCTTCAATCGGAGCACAACTACAAACCAGATTTCTGTCACCATATGCTTCATCTACCCGGCGAACGCTTGGCCAGAATTTGTTTTCGGCAATATAATCCAACGGAAAAGCAGCTTGCTCTCTGGTGTAAGGGAAATTCCATGTATCGTTGGTCAGCATCGCTAGGGTATGCGGGGCATTTCGCAATACATTGTTTGCCTCATCTTTGGTGGCTGTTTCAATTTCCTTTCGGATAGAAATCATTGCTTCGCAAAAGCGGTCTAATTCGGCTAAATCTTCCGATTCGGTTGGTTCAACCATCAATGTTCCGGCCACCGGAAAAGACACCGTAGGAGCATGAAAGCCATAATCCATCAAACGTTTCGCGATGTCGGTTACTTTGATTCCTTTTTCTTCAAAAGCCCTGCAATCTAAAATCATTTCGTGTGCGGCTCTTCCCATTTCCCCTGAATATAAAATAGGGTAGTGAGCTTCCAGGCGGGCTTTCATATAATTGGCATTCAAAATGGCGTGTTGCGTAGCACTTTTTAAACCTTCTGCCCCTAACATGGTGATGTAGCCATACGAAATCAAACAAACCAGAGCCGAACCATAAGGGGCGGAAGAAATAGCTGTAATCGCTTGATTTCCTCCGGTAGGAATAATCGGATTAGTAGGTAAAAACGGTACTAATTTTTCATTTACACAAATAGGGCCAACGCCCGGTCCGCCTCCGCCGTGCGGAATAGCAAAGGTTTTGTGTAGGTTTAGGTGACAAACATCGGCTCCGATGGTTGCCGGATTGGTCAATCCTACCTGGGCATTCATGTTGGCACCATCCATATAAACCAAACCGCCGTTGTCATGAATAATTTGGGTAATTTCGCGAATAGCACTTTCAAAAACACCATGGGTTGAGGGATAAGTAACCATCAGGCAAGACAGATTTTCGGCATGTTGAATGGCTTTTACTCTTAAATCTTCTACATCAATATTGCCGTTTTCCATGGTTTTGGTTACAATAATTTCCATACCGGCCATGGCAGCAGAAGCCGGGTTGGTTCCGTGTGCAGAAGCCGGAATTAAACACACATTACGGTGTTTTTCACCTCTGGAAAGATGATAGGCACGAATAGCCATCAGTCCGGCATATTCACCTTGAGCACCGGAATTAGGTTGCAGGGTTGTGCCCTGAAATCCGGTCACTACATTTAACTGCTGTTCCAATTTTTTGAGCATAATCTGGTATCCTTCTGCCTGCTCGATTGGTGCAAAAGGGTGAATACTGTTCCAGTTCGCCATAGATAACGGTAGCATTTCAGCCGCCGCATTTAACTTCATCGTACAGGAACCCAATGAAATCATGGAATGATTCAGTGATAAATCTTTTCGCTCTAACTTTTTAATATAACGCATCAATTGCGATTCAGAATGATGATTGTTAAAAACGTCATGCTGCAAGAAAGCCGATTTTCTTACCAAACTTTCAGGAATCATTAACTCATTGGCTAATTGGTTAATTGCCACATAATCTTTTCCGGTTGCTTTGGCAAAAATCGAAATAATGTGGTTAATGTCTTTGAGAGAAGTGGTTTCGTTTAATGCGATTGAAATAGTTTCGGCATCTGCATAAAAGAAATTCACTTCGTGTTTTTCGGCGATAGCTTTTACTTTCTGAGTATCTGCTTTTACCGAAAGGGTGTCAAAAAAAGCAGCATTGGTTTGATAAACGCCTAATTTATTTAAAGCATCAGCTAAGGTAACTGCTGAGGCGTGCACTTTGTCGGCAATGTACTGCAATCCTTTTGGCCCGTGGTACACGGCATACATTCCGGCCATTACGGCTAACAAAACCTGAGCCGTACAAATGTTGGATGTAGCCTTTTCACGTTTGATGTGTTGCTCACGGGTTTGCAGAGCCATACGTAATGCACGGTTTCCGTTGGTGTCAATGGTAACACCGATGATTCTTCCCGGCATGGAGCGTTTGTATTCTTCTTTGGTGGCAAAAAAGCCGGCGTGTGGTCCTCCGTATCCCATCGGAATGCCAAAACGCTGAGTTGTTCCCACCACCACATCGGCACCCATTTCGCCGGGAGGGGTAAGTTTTACCAATGACAAAATATCGGCAGCAACAGCTACTCTGATGTCATTGGCTTTTGCTTTGGCAATAAATCCGGTATAGTCATGCACTTGACCGAATTTTCCGGGATACTGAAGGATCGCTCCGAAGAAATCCGGCGAAAAATCAAAATCTTCATGATTTCCAATGACTAATTCCACCCCAACAGGCGTTGAACGTGTTTGAAGGACCGATAAGGTTTGCGGTAAAATTTCTTCGGAAACAAAGAATTTATTTACATTGTTTTTCTTTTGTTCACGTGTTCTTACATCAAACAAGAGAGCCATGGCCTCTGCGGCAGCGGTACCCTCGTCCAATAGCGAAGCATTGGCAATTTCCATTCCGCTCAGCTCAATTACCGTGGTTTGAAAATTCAGAATGGCTTCGAGTCTTCCTTGGGCTATTTCGGCTTGATAAGGAGTATAAGCCGTGTACCAGCCCGGATTTTCAAAAATATTCCGTTGAATGACGGCAGGTACTATTGTTGGGTGATAGCCTAAACCAATGTAGGATTTAAATACTTTGTTTTTTTTACCTAATTCCTGAATATGGTTTAAATATTCATATTCAGTCATGGCCGGTTCCAGATCTAACTCTTTTTTTAACCGGATATCATCCGGAATCGTTTCGTAGATGAGTTGTTCAAAATTTTCAACGCCAATGGTTTTGAACATGTGATTTAAGTCGTTCTCACGTGGACCTAAATGTCTTAAAGCAAATGCATCTGTTTTCATTTATTTTCTAAAAAAGTAAAGTGTGTTGTTAAAGAACCTGAAATGCAGAAAACAAACTCTGCAGAAACAAGTTTCTTTTTTAAGCACACAAAAGTAATTATTAAACGTGTATTTTTCGTTAAACAATGACTAATGTTTTTGGAATTTTTCAACCAAAAAGGAAGTTTATCAACAAATTTTTATTTTTTAAGGATTTTTGTGCTTCTTTGATAATTACTTTCCGGTTGTTTAACGACAATTAAATGTATTATAACGAAAATGTTATCAGGGTGTTAATTTCTTGTATAATTTCGGTAAAAATTTAATGATTTCAAACTATGAAAAAAATTACATTCCTGATATTTTTATTCTTAATTTTTGTTAGGTCAGGTGCTCAAAATGTGGTGATTAATGAAGTGATTACTTCAAATTCAACGGTAATTACAGATGATGACGGGAGTTATGAAGATTGGGTTGAATTGTATAACACGGGAACGGAAGCTGTTAATTTGGAAGGTTACGGCTTAACGGATTTGTCTTCAGATCCTTATCAATGGGTTTTTCCGGCGTATTGGATTGAACCCGGTGCGTATTTGTTAATATGGTGTTCGGATAAAAACAGAACCGATATCAATTTTCCGTTACACACTAATTTTAAAATCAGTTCCGGCGGAGAAGTGATCACACTCACAAAACCGAATGGAGAGATGGAAGACAGTTATCCGGCTGTTTTGGTTCCTCAGAATTTTACATATGGCAGAGAAACAGATGGTTCAACAAATTTTGTCTTTTTTCCTGAACCCACTCCGGGAGCGACCAATAATACCTCTGCGGGTTATTCGGATGTATTGGAACCACCTGTTTTTTCGGTAAACGGAGGTTTTTATACAGAAAGCTTTAGTTTAACAATCAGCCATCCTGATCCGGAAGCTACGATTATTTATACCTTAGACGGTTCTGATCCGGATATTACAAACCTAAGCGGAACAACTTATCAGTATAAAAATGAATATCCCTATGAAACAGGAGAACTGCCGTCTGAAACGTTTTTGACCAAGAGTTTTCAGTCTATGCAATATGCGGCTCCGTTTATGATTGCAGACAGAACCAGTGAGCCGAATGATATATCAACCATTTCATCAACCTACGATGCTGATCCGTCTTACTATATTCCTGATTTTAATATTTTCAAAGGAACCGTTGTTCGGGCAAGAGCTTATAAAACAGGAGCTTTGACCAGTAGTATTAAAACGCATTCGTATTTCATTTCTCCGCAGGGAACAGACAGATTTTCAATTCCGGTTATCTCAATCAGTCTGGATGAGGATAAATTTTTTGAGTATAATAACGGGATTTATGTTGCCGGTGCAGATTTTGACAACTGGCGTTTAAATAATCCTGATACACCGGCAATGTATAATGCAAATGGGAATTATGACCGCTCGGGTGATACGACGGAGCAAATTGGTCATTTCAATTATTTTGTAAATGGTAATGAAGTATTGAACCAACAGGTCGGAATCCGCATTAACGGAGGAGGTACAAGAGCCTTTCAACATAAATCATTGCGTTTGTATGCCCGTTCAGAATTGGGAGCAGGCACCTTTAATTGTCCTATTTTTCCTAACGAAAACTATAACAGTTACAAACGACTGGTTTTAAGAAATTCGGGGAATGACTTTTTTAATACGTATTACAAAGATGCTTTTACGCACGAATTAGTTGAAAAAACCGGTTTGGATAATCAGGCTTATCAACCGTCTGTCGTTTTCTTAAATGGTGAATACTGGGGAATGTTGAATATCAGAGAACGTTTGGACAGGCATTATTTTGAAAGAAAGTATGGAATTGTGGAAGCAGATATCGAGATTTTAGAGGATGGTTATCAGGTGGATGAAGGTAGTGATGTGCATTTTCAGGCAATGTATTCTTTTATGGAAAATAATACCCTGGCAGATGAATCCAATTATGACTACATCAACACCCAGATGGATGTAGAGAATTTCAGGGATTATTTTATTACAAATATCTTTATTCAAAATACAGACTGGCCGGGTTGGAATACATTATTTTGGAGAAAAAACACGGCATTTGACCCCGGAGCTCCTTATGGAAACGATGGTAGATGGAGAACCGCCATTAAAGATACGGATGCGGGTTTTGGCTTGATGCTGGATGTAAATGATCACAATACGTTAGAATTTGCGACCGCTACAGACGGACCGGAATGGCCAAACCCGGAATGGTCTACGTTGATTTTGAGAAAATTACTGGAAAATGAGTCGTTTGAATTAAGCTTTATCAATCGTTTTGCCGATATGATGAATACGTTCTTTCTGCCCGAACGGGTAATTGCATTATCAAATCAGTTCGCTGCTGTCATTGAACCGGAAATTGCCCAACAGATTAACCGTTGGTCAGCTCCGTACAGTTTTGCTTGGTGGTTGGAAAGCCAAAATGTGATCGAAACATTTGCCATGGAAAGACCGGAATATCAACGGGAACATATCCGGGCAAAATTTGATATTGCCAACGATATTACAGCCACTTTACATGTAAACGATGACACCAGTGGTTATGTCAAGATCAATACCATTAACATTACTCCCGATACACCCGGGGTTTCGGCGAACCCTTATCCCTGGACCGGAATTTATTTCCACAATATTCCGGTTACATTAACAGCTGTTCCGTTCGAAGGATTTGTTTTTAGTCATTGGAGTGGTGACGTGTCGGGTACTGAAGCTCAAATTACTTATACGCCGACCGGAAATTTCTCGGTTACGGCGAATTTTATCGCTACGGAAGTGCCGGCAACCGAAGAACCGATCTACTTTTGGATGATGGATGGAAACATCGCTAATGACACACCGTTAACCTCTATAAATTCAACTTTTGAAACAGAGGCGGAAGGTGTATTGAGTTATCAGTCATGTTTGGCGGGGTATCCGTTTGATAATACGCACCCTAACTGGAGAAAAGCATCCATGGAAAGAAGAAACAGCCCGACCGACATTAATTATATACCGGAAGCTAACAATGATTTGCCTTTTGCTACGGCTAATATGAGAGGATTGCAGATTAAACAGCCATTCCAGCATGAAGGATTGGAAAACACCTTGGTGTTTAGTTTTTCAACAGTTGGTTATAAGGATATTGTATTCGGTTTTGCGGCAAAAGATGAAAATGCCGCGGATGGAATTGTAATGGATTATTCTGTTGATGGTTCTACCTGGACTAATGCCGGATTGGCAAACATCAACTTACCGTTAACAACAGCATATCAATTGTTTGAAACTGATTTTTCAGCGATCGAAGCGGTAAATGATAACGCCAATTTTAAAGTCAGAGTTCGTTTTTACGGTGATAACCTCACAATGGATAATGGAGATCGGGTTACATTCAATAATTTTAGTGTTGAAGGAGTTGAAATGCCGTTGAGTGTTTCGGAAAATACAAGTTTAAACTTTAGAGTTCATCCAAATCCGGCCTCTGACAGATTGAATATCAGCCATTCCTACAGCCAGGTTGATTTTAGATTGTTTACGATAGACGGAAAAGTAATTAAGTCAGGAAATTTAGATAACCAACAGATTAACATCAGTGATCTGCAAAACGGAATTTATTTGTTACAGTTATATTCGGAAGGGAAATCTGAAACTAAAAAAATTATAAAAAAATAAGGTTCAGAATACATAAAAAGAAAAAGGAGAAAGTTTGTTCAGGCTCCTTTTTTTTATGGCATTTTTCAATAAAAGCCGTTTCTTGCATAAAATTAAGTTTTGCATTTCTTTAAAAAAATACTCGATTTTTATATTCAATCGTCCTTGCACATTGCGGTTGCGGTTTTGGCTTTGGTTCGGTTAACCGAAATCTCGCTTGAACTTTCAGGCAATGAAAAATTAGAACGGGTCATTTTTTTCGGAACAATTGTAAGCTATAATTTTTTAAAATATTTTGAATCGTTTCAAAAAGGGAATTTCGATATAAGTAAAAATCGTTCTTTGGTTGGATTGACTTTTCTTTCTGTAGTAACCACGATTTTTTATTTTTTACAATTGAATACTTCACTTCAAATTTATTTCATCAAAACAGGTTTATTGGTTGCACTTTATCCTTTTTTGCGAAAATTTGGTTTTTGGAAATTATTTTTAGTCAGTTTTTGTGTTACGGCAGTTACGGTTCATGCACCGCTTGTTAGTCAAAGTTCGTTTTCTGATCATGAAAAAATCATTTTGCTTCAACGTTTTTTAATCATTATCAGTTTGATGATTCCGTTTGAAATTTTAGATAGTCAGACGGATGCCGAAACGTTAAAAACCCTTCCGCAGCGGTACGGAATCTTGAAAACTAAATTGTTTGGAATAGTTCTTTTGTTTCCTTTTGTTCTGTTAGAATTTTTGAAAGAGAACATTGAAGTTTCAACTTTTATAATCGCAGCAATAACTACGTTTTTTATCGGTTTTACCAATTTCAAGAGAGATAAGTACTACGCTGCTTTTTGGGTAGAAAGTGTACCGGTTTTTTGGTTGATTTTGTTATTGATTTTCGATAAAATTTTTTAAAAACAGATTCCTTTTTTCGATAAAATTTGTCAAATACTTTTTCAAAATGGTTTTATCAAAGAGAGCACCCAAAATTCCAAAAGACGTTTTATATTCCAGGCAATCAATCATTACGGTATATTCATTTTCGGCTTGAAAGAAGTGTTCATGTTTAAAGGATTTAAAGTGACCTTCTTCCATTTCATCTGTAAAATAAGCGGGAAATTTGAATTTTGTAATTCTGCTTTTATGCAACAGATTTAGTCCAAAATGTTTACCACTCCAAGTGACAGATTCATTTAATTCAATCAAACCGGAAGTTTTGCCCTCAATGGCTTTTTCATTTGTTTGAATGGACGATAAGAGATGAATGTCAATATTTCTGGAAACATTGAAAACTGTTTCAATCGGTGCTTTTATTTTGGTGGTGAGAATAATTGTGGTCATGATTTTGGTTTTTTTGCTATACTTGTTTTACACCCGGCAGGTTTTTGAAACCTGCCGGGTGTAAACGCTATCCTCTAAAAACAATTCGTTCTTCCGTTTTAAGTTGATTTGCTTTTCTTTTTCCTCTGAAAAATAAGTACAAATTGACGAAAAGCATAATTCCTAAGTAAATAGAAAAACCACCAATTTTACTGCTCAATTCTTCAATCATTTGCTGATAATTATTTTCATATAAATTGATTTCCATAATTTTCAGGGCAAATCCGATGTTGAGCAAATAGAATCCGGTTTCAAACAATTTGTTGGTAGCTTTGGCAATTTCTTGGCGACCTTTAAAGATATCAGTCATATATACCAAACTATTTTTAAACAACGTTTTTGAAACATAAATGGTTAATGCGATTGCAAGCGGAAGATAAATTGCATAGGCGAGAAGTGTTTTTGAAGTTTCCATAATATAAAGATTAATTGATTAATTTTTTGATGTAGTTGGTAATCATAAATATGTTTACGTAATGCAGAATTCCAATGATAAAAAGGATGATGGATGTTTTATAAGCGATGATTCCGATTAACTGATTAGCCGTTTCGATTTTCTCCCAACTCAAAATCGTAATCGCACAATAACCAAGATTCAGTAAATAATAGCCTAACAATAAATTTGTATTCACTTTTTTGCACAATTCTTCGTGATTAGGAATCAATTGTGTGACAAATACATTGCCGTTTTTGTACAAAATTTGTCCTACCACAATAATGATGATAGCAGTTATGGAAAGGTAAATGGAGTAGGAAAGGATGTTGAGGTTCATGGTTGTTGGGTTAAATTGTCAAGTGCTTTTTTTAAATCACTGTATTCAAAACTGAAATTGTTTTCAATTAATCGTTTCGGAATAACATTTCTGCTTTTCAAAACTAATTCAGCCTCGGTTCCAATCAATTTGGCTCCTGTTTTTATAAGCCTCTCATAAACCGGAATACCAATAACAACGTTTAGGCTTTTTCGGAGTGTTTTCATAAATTCGATATTCTTGATTGGTTTTGGCGAAACGATGTTGATGTTTCCTGTAAGTTTTTTGTCAATAATGTATTCAACTGCCCGTGCAAAATCTTTTTCATGAATCCAACTTACAAGTTGATTTCCGTTACCTTGCTTTCCGCCAAATCCAAACTTTGTCAAATTTTTTAACGGAACGAAAGCCCCTCCGTTTTTTCCTAAAACAATTGAGATTCTTAGTGCGGTTTTAATGGTTTTTGGTGTTTCAGTTTCATAAAATGATTTTTCCCAAGACTTCGCCACATTCATTGAAAAATCATTCCCAATTTCGCCGGAATATTCATCCATTTCTTTATCGATTGAATGTCTGTAAATGGTAGAGGTTGAAGAATTTAACCAATGAATGGGTGGGTTTTGACATTGTAAAACAGCTTGATTTAGAATTTTTGTACTTTCTATTCTGGAGTTTAAAATTTCTTTTTTATTAGCTTCAGTATATCGACAGTCAACAGATTTCCCTGTAAGGTTGATTAAAATATCAGTGTCTTCTAACGCTTTTTTCCAACCGGATAGTGTTTTGGCATCCCAATTTACATATTTAACCGTATCAATAATTTTAGATTCTCCTCGGGTCAGAATTACAATTTCGTCAAATTTATTTTTGAACTGATTTATCAAAACATTCCCTAAAAAACCTGTTCCTGCTGCGATTACTAATTTTTTCATTTTATTTATTGTTTTAAACTTTCAGAAAAAAATGAAAGATTAATTTAAATTTTTTTACTTCATTATTTTTACAACTAATTTTGCTAACCAATTGTCTTTGTATTCCGTCATTTTGTCCAATACATTGTCTGCTTTCAGTACAAAATCATATAATTTAGACGTTTGATCTACAAAATGTTTTTCCGCAGCCGTTCCGTCTGATTCGATTGCCGAAACTTCTTTCAATACTTTCAGGGCGGGTTTAATTTCGCGTTTGCTGCGTTCTCTCGAAATTTTTACGGCTAATTCGTCTAAATCTTTTTCAGCTGTAAAAAACTCTTTGCGTTCGCCGGCTTTGTATTCTTTGTACACAATACCCCAATCCATCAAAGCTCTCAAATTCATCGAAGCATTTCCGCGTGAAATTTGTAATTCCTCCATAATGTCTTCCATTGAAACCGGTTCGTGCGAAACCATCAACAACGCATGAATCTGAGCCATGGTTTTGTTAATTCCCCATTGCGAACCCAAGGCTCCCCAGGTTTGAACGAATTTATTTTTTGCTTCTTTAAATTCCATACAACAAAGGTATGTAGAAGTTTTTAAACTTTCAAAAAAAAATGAAATTATTTTAATTCATATTAAAAAAAATATTAAAAATTTAGCTAATTAGTTTTTGTTTTCAGATAACAATTATATTTTAACTTTTTTGTGATGTATATGTAATTATAATGGTTAAAGATGATATAGTTGCTTTGTTTTGTCTTCAAAGATTTTATTTTTATGTTTATTAACCAAAATTATTTATTAATGAATTTTACTACTATTTTTAGTTGTTTTCGATTGGTTAAGCCGACATCGAAAAACAACATTTTTTATGCTTTTTGGCTATTTGTCTTTTTATTTGGTCAAAATGTTATTGGACAAACAGTACTGATTAATCCCTCTGCAGAAGGCGGATTTGAAAACGGTTCTACATTTGAAGCTAACGGATGGACTCCTGTTGGAGATGTTACCAACACCTGGGTTGTAGGGTCAGCTCCGGGGTGGTTTACCGGTTCTGCCGGAGCTTATGTTTCCAACGATACTGGAGCTTCATGGGCATACACGAATAACGCAATTAGCCGTGCGTCTTTCTACAGAGATGTGGCTTTTCCTGCCGGAGCAGAAACAATTACTTTAAATTTTGATTGGAGAGCCAATGGGAATGATGGTAATTGGGATAATCTGTTAGTGTATGTAATGGATACGTCAATTGTACCTTCGAATGTAGGTCCAACCACAACCAATACAACCACTACAGGATGGCCAGGTTACACTAACGGTACAACCGGTTATTTTTTACTTCAACGTAATGGTACGATTGTTCCAACTGAAACAACAAATGTAAATTACACGTTTAGTGCTGCACAAATTGCTTTTGTAGCCGGATCAACCAAACGGTTGGTTTTTGTATGGAAAAATGATGGTTCAGGAGGTGCAAATCCACCGGCGGCAGTAGATAATATTTCACTTTCAGCATTAGTGCCAACCTGTACAGTACCTTTGAATCTTTCTGCCAACTCTCTGACATTTAATTCTGTAAATTTAGAGTGGGACGCACCTGTTTCCGGATCTATCGGATATGAGTATGAATTGAGAACGAGTGGAGCACCGGAAAGTGGAGCAACCGGACTTGAATCAAGCGGAAACTTAGCTGACGGAACTCTTTTTACTGATTTTCAATCACTGACAGCTAATACAAGTTATACTTTTTATTTAAGATCAAATTGTGGTAGTGAATTCAGTAGTTGGATTTCAGTATCTTTTTTTACAGGATATTGTATTCCTTCGTCCACTTCTTCGGCATCATATATTGATAACTTTTCAACTACAGGCGGATCAACAAATATCTCTAACCTGGGTTCTGGATATACAACCGGGGGTTATCAGGATAATTATGACACAGCAACGGTTAGTCAATACGAAACAGGAATTGTCAACTTTTCAACAGCAATTGTCGGAGGAACAGTAGGGACCAGTATTTGGGTAGACTGGAATAATGATTTAGTTTTTGACAATGCAACTGAGCGAGTTTTTGTAACATCATCCTATGGCGGAAACCAATCAGGAAGTTTTGAAATTCCTGCGGGAACGCAATTAGGCGATTATCGAATGAGAGTTAGAATCGATTTTAATGCGGTTGCACCGGATGCATGTGCAAGCACAAACACGAGAACTGAGGCAGAAGATTATAAGCTAACCGTAATTGAAATACCGAATTGTTTACCACCCTCTAATGTTACAGCAGTGGCAGATTCCCCATTTACTGCAACTTTAAACTGGGCAGCTTCTATTACAGAACCAAGTGAAGGCTATCAATATTATTATTCTACTGAAGACATTGCTCCTAATACAGGCACAACTCCTTCCGGACAAGTTGGAGCAGGGATTTTGACCGCTGAAATAGATGAGTTAGAATCCAGTACAACTTATTATGTTTGGATAAGATCAAATTGTGGTTCTGATACTTTTAGTGATTGGACATTAGAATCTGTTAGTTTTATGACAGAATGTAATCCTCCTGTAATCACCGGAACTATACCAGGATCAGTTTGTGGTCAAGGGACAGTAGATTTGTCTGCAACGGCAAATGAAGGTACAATTAAATGGTATGATGCAGAAACCGGTGGCGTATTACTAGCAACTGGCGGAACATTCACCACACCTGTTTTAACAGAAACAACTTCTTTTTGGGTGGAAAGTGCAACAGGCTCAATGCAGTCTTCAGGAAAACCGGCACCACCGGCATCAGCGACGGGATCTTCTTTTTCAAATTGGGGAATTGTTTTCAACGCAACTGAATCTGTAGATTTACAATCCGTTTCAGTTTATTCAACTACGGCAGGTACGCTAAACATTAAAGTAACCGATTCAAATTTAGTAGAATTATACTCAACCGGAAACATTAATATTACTGCCGGTGGTACAACAACTCCTACTATAGTTCCGCTTAGCTTTACAGTACCGGCCGGAACAGGGTACAGAATTTTAGTTAAAGCCTTCTCGGGTGTTAATTTAATCAGAGATTCAGCTGCTTTAGCTTTCCCTTATGTAGGGACAGACGGTGTTGTTAGTGTTATCTCTTCGGAATGGGGCGGAACTACCACCGGAACGTATTACTATTTTTATGATTTAAAATATTCTACTGGCTGTGCTTCTGAAAGAGCGGAAGTTCTTGCAACAGTGACAACTGCTCCGGATTTTTCATTAAGTTCAGATAGTTTAGCAATTTGTCCGGGAGAAACGTCTCAAGCTGTCAGTATCGAAACAGGGAATGAAGACTATGATACATATGTTTGGTCTCCATCTACAAACGTAACTGGCGACGCTCAAAACGGATGGGTATTTAATCCTTCTGAAACAACAACATACACGTTAACCGCTTCTCAATCTTCAGGAGCATTGTGCGAAACAACAACAGAATTAACAATAACGGTTCATCCGGAACCTGTAATTTCTGTAAGTGAAGCTGATAGTATTTGTGCAGGAACATCTACAACATTAACCGCATCTTTATTAGAAACGGTAGTTTTGGGAACAGATACAACATTAACCTCGGCCACGACTCAACCAACAGCATTCTGTAATCGTTGGGATCAATATTGGAATCAAACCATTTACACTGCTGCAGAACTTCAGGCAGCGGGGTTTTCAGCCGGTACAATCAATGCAATAACGTATGAAATTACAACGATTGGTTCAGGAACAAATGTGACAAACTTTTCAATAAGAATCGGAAATACAACAGAAACAACAGTGTCATCTTTTGTAACATCAGGTTTTACAACGGTTTACGGTCCTGCAACTTATGAGCATGCAATCGGGTTAAACACTATTACGTTCGACACACCTTATCTTTGGGACGGGGTCTCAAATATTATTATTGATGTCAGACAAGACGGGGCTGACTCAACAAATAACGCAATTACCTATTACACCGCTACCGCACAGCCAATGACAATTTCTGCCGTAACATCTACAGATTCTGCCGTAACAACATTACAGGATTTAGTGGCAGCTGCTTCAGTAACACCTGCAACTTCATTACAACGATTAAATGTTGTTTTTGACGTTACCGCAGATACTTCTGCCATAGAGTGGCTATGGACGCCGGGTGATTTCACAACAAATTCAATCGATGTAACGCCGGCTCAAACAACAATTTATACTGTTAGAGCTACCAATACAACCACGGGATGTTTCACAGAAGAAACAGTTGAGGTTACTGTTAATTCAGTTGCCGTTCCAACCGGAGAAACTGAGCAAACACTAACTGAAGGGCAAACGCTTGCTGACCTTATAGTAGAAGGTGAAAACTTAACATGGTATTCAGACGAAGCCCTGCAAAACCAAATCTCAGCGACAACAGTAGCAGAGAATAATACAACGTATTATGTAACCCAAACCGTGGGCGAATGTACCAGCGAAGCTCTTGCAATCACGGTAGAAGTAACGTTAAGCACAGGCGATTTCAATTTAGTTGCTTTAAGAGCTTATCCAAACCCAACAAATGATTTTGTAACGGTTTCATACAACAACAATATCACAACTATTGCCGTAATCAATATGTTAGGTCAAACGCTTATGACTAAAAACGTGAATGCAAACACAACCCAAATTGATATGGCATCTCTTCCAACCGGAAATTACTTCGTAAAAGTAACCGTTGAAGGAGCCGTTAAAACAATCAAAATTGTGAAAAACTAATTCCACATTTCAATGCATACAAAAGCCACCGAGAGGTGGCTTTTTTTATACCATAAACCGAAACTAATTTTACTTTGGGCTTTTCACTGCAATCCTTAAAGCGGAGAAGTGCTAAAATCAAAAATCTAAACCAACTCCGCCCTTTTCAACAACGCCTCCACTTTCGGTTCCTGATCTCTATTTTTTTATTTCTTCAAACTTTTCATCTGCCTACTCAACAACGCAGTCATTTGTGTAATTGCAATTCCGTTCAATTGCATCAATCGTTCCGATTGCGTTTGCCCTTTGTGAATAAAAACTGAGTTTAAGCTTTCTAAGTTGGATAAAACAACCAATTGCTCAATCGTTGCGTGGTCTCTAATGTTGCCTTCTGCTTCAGGATTTTCATCCCGCCATTGTTTTGCTGTTTTTCCAAAAAGTGCCACATTTAATAAATCGGCTTCGTTGGCATAAATAAAATTAATTTTGTTTTTGTCTAACTCCAACGGAATCAAATTGGCCTTGATAGCATCCGTATGAATATGATAATTTACTTTTGCTAAAGTTCGCTGAAAATTCCATTCCAATTTTAATCGGTCATTTTCATCGTCTTTTAAACGTTGAAATTCTTTGATTATATAAAGTTTAAATTCAATCGAAATCCAAGAAGCGAATTCAAAAGCAATATCTTTATGAGCAAAAGTTCCGCCATATCTGCCGGATTTTGATACAATTCCGATTGCATCAGTTCCTTCAATCCAGCGTTTAGGCGTCATTACAAAGCTGTTAAGTCCAGCTTGTTTTCTAAACCCCTCGAATTCGAGGGGTTTAAAATTTGTATTATAAATTGTCTCCCAAAATCCTAAAAGTTCAATTGTATTTCGGTTTCTCATCCAATTTTGAATGATTGTGTCAGTATGTTCAGAATCTTTGTGTCGAGCAATGTCGGTTAAAGAAATATAGTCATTTTCATTTTCTTTATATAAGACGATGTCAACACCTTGTACATTTATTTTTTTACTTTTTGGCATATACTTTACTTTTAAAATTATCTCAAAAATAAAAATATTTTAGCGATTTTCACATAACGCTACGAAATCCCTGCCACGGCGAGTTAGGAGGCTAACCCCGCTCTCTTCAACAACGCTTCCACTTTTGGTTCCTGACCTCTAAATTTTTTATACAATTCCATTGGTAATTCTGTTCCGCCTTTTGATAGAACATTGTCTTTGAATTTCGCAGCTACTTCATGATTAAAAATGCCTTTTTCCTGAAAATAGGCAAACGCATCGGCATCCAAAACCTCCGCCCATTTATAACTGTAATAACCAGAAGAATAACCACCCTGAAAAATATGTGAAAACGACGTACTCATGCAATTTTCTTCCACATCCGGATACAATGACGTTCCTTCAAATGCGGCTTTTTCAAATGCTTTTACATCGTCAATCGTTTGCGATTTTCCATGATAAGCCATGTCCAATAGTCCAAAACTCAACTGGCGTAAAGTTGCCATTCCTTCCAGGAAACTTGCACTTTCCTTGATTTTTTCTACATACTGTTGCGGAATCACTTCGCCGGTTAAATAATGTTTGGCAAATAAAGCCAACGCTTCCGGTTCGTAACACCAGTTTTCCATGACCTGACTTGGCAATTCCACAAAATCCCAATAAACAGAAGTTCCCGACAAACTCGGATAAGTTGTGTTGGCCAACATGCCATGCAAGGCGTGACCAAACTCGTGAAACAAAGTCGTTACTTCGTTAAAAGTTAGGAGTGAAGGTTTGGTTTCTGTTGGTGGTGTAAAATTGCACACAATCGAAACATGTGGTCGTTCGTTCACCCCATTTTTGATATATTGTGGTTTAAAAGAAGTCATCCAAGCACCATTTCTTTTCCCTTTTCTCGGGAAAAAATCGGCGTAGAAAACCGCAACTAATTCATTTTGAAAATCCAATACTTCAAAAGTTTGCACATCTTTGTGGTATTTGTCAATGTCAAAAACTTCGTTGAATTTGATTCCGAATAATTTTTCGGCAATTGTAAAAGCCCCGTACAACACATTTTCTAACTTGAAATACGGTTTCAGCAATTCATCATCCAAACTGAATAATTTTTGTTTCAACTTTTCTGAATAATAGGCTCCGTCCCATTTTTCTAATTGCTCAATCCCATCTGATTCTTTGGCAAAAGCCGTCAATTCGGCAAATTCTTTTTGAGCAGCGGGTTTCGCTTTTTCCAACAAATCATTCAAAAACGATTTCACTTTTTCCGGATGTTGAGCCATTCGTTCTTCCAACACAAAATGCGAATGCGATTCGTAGCCCAACAAATTAGCTCTTTTGTGACGTAATTCCACAATGCGTTTCACATTCTCTTTGTTGTCAAATTCATTATTTTGAAACGCTTTTTTTCCGGCTGCAATGGCCATTTCCTTTCGTAGTTCACGATGGTCAACATAGGTCACAAACGGCAAATAACTCGGAAAGTCCAACGTAAAAACCCAACCATCCAATCCTTTTGATTTGGCCAGACCCGCGGCCATTTCTTTGGCTCCATCGGGTAAACCTTTTAAATCGGCTTCGTTGGTAATGTGTAATTGATAGTTATTGGTTTCGGCCAAGACATTTTCGCCATACGTCAATTTTAACTTGGCTAATTCGGTATCAATTTCACGTAATCTGAATTTATCTTCTTCCGAAAGTAACGCTCCGTTTCGTGAAAAACCTTTGAATTTTTTATCCAATAAAGTGGCTTGTTCCGTTGTTAAATTTAATTTACTCTTTTGATCATAAACGGCTTTCACACGTTTAAATAGTTCTTCATTCAATGAAATATCATTGCTAAACTCTGTCAGCAAAGGCGAAACTTCCTGTGCAATTTTTTGCATTTCATCACATGTTTCAGCCGAATTCAAATTAAAGAAAATAGATGACAATCGATCCAACGCTTCACCGGAAAAATCCAAGGCTTCAATTGTATTTTCAAAAGTGGGAGTTTCTGGATTGTTAACAATGGCATCAATTTCAGCTTTTGCCTGAGCAATCGCAGCTTCAAAAGCCGGTTTATAATCGGCTAATTGTATTTGCGAAAAAGGAGCGGTGTTGTGTTTGGTTTGGAAATTTTGGATCAGTGTTTTCATTTCTTTTTTAACATTAAGGGATTAAGAAAACTTAAGGGTTTTCATTAAGTCTCACTAATCTTAATGGAAAACCCTTACTTTATTAATGTTGTATTTATTTTTTCAATTCAGATGCCGCTTTATTCACAGCCTCTTTCAAACTCTCTTTGTAAAAAACAATTTTATCCAGCACACATTTATCGTGACTTCCGATAATTTGTGCGGCTAAAATGCCGGCATTTTTGGCTCCGTTCAACGCTACTGTCGCTACCGGAACACCACCCGGCATTTGCAAAATAGACAAAACCGAATCCCAACCGTCAATGGAATTACTTGATTTCACCGGAACGCCAATCACCGGCAATGGCGACATCGAAGCGACCATTCCCGGTAAGTGGGCCGCACCACCGGCTCCGGCAATTATCACCGAAATGCCACGGGTATGGGCATTTTTACTGAACTCAACCAGTTTTTCAGGTGTTCGGTGTGCCGAAACGATATCGACTTCGGTTTCGATGTCAAATCCTTTTAAAATGTCGATGGCTTCCTGCATGACCGGCATGTCGGAAATGGAACCCATGATGATGGCTACTTTACTCATTATGTTTTAGTTTCAGGTTTAATGTTTCAAGTTATTTTAGTTTGAACCGTTCACGGTGACTCACTGCTTATCACCCGGATACCATTTTTTACCACCTCAGCTATTCTTCTTGCTTCTGCCATATCTTCATGCACAATCGTTACATGTCCCATTTTTCTAAAAGGTCGTGTTTCTCTTTTGCCATAAATATGAGGTGTTACACCATCAATGGCCATGATGTTGGCGATGTTCTCATAAACAACCGGGCCTGAAAAGCCCTCTTCACCCACCAAATTTACCATAATTCCGGCTACTTTGCTGGCGGTATTACCTAAAGGTAAACCTAAAATGGCCCGCAAATGATTTTCAAACTGCGAGGTATAGCTGGCTTCAATCGAATAATGGCCCGAGTTGTGCGGTCTTGGTGCTACTTCGTTCACAAGGATTTCATCGTCATGTGTTTGGAACATTTCCACGGCTAATAAACCAATATGATTGAAAACAGAAGAGGCCTGCAATGCAATTTCCTGTGCTTTTTGAGCCGTCTTTGCATTAATTCGGGCCGGGCAAAGTACATATTCGACCTGGTTGGCTTCAGGATGAAATTCCATTTCCACCACCGGATAGGTTTTGACTTCACCGGAAACCGATCGCACCACAATGACCGCCAATTCATTTTTAAACGGGATCATTTCTTCAATCAGACAAGGTGTTTCGGGTAAACCGGCAATATCATTTTCAGATTTCAGAATCTTCACTCCAAACCCATCATAACCAAACCGGTCTTGTTTCCAGACACAAGGGAAAATCAGGTTTTCTTTTTGAGCCACCAAGTCTTCTTTAGAATTAAAGAGCAACGCTTTTGCCGTTGGAATTTGATTTTCGATATACAGTTTTTTCTGTGTGATTTTACTTTGAATGTTTCGCAGGGTTTTGGGCGAAGGGAACACTTTTTTGCCTTCCCCTTCCAATTGATCCAAAGCATCTAAATTGACGTTTTCAATTTCAATGGTGAGCACGTCAACTTTTTTTCCGAACTGATAAACGGTGTCAAAGTCAAGTAGATTACCCACTTCAAAATAATGAGTGCCATACTGACAAGGAGCGTCTTTGCTTGGGTCTAAGGCATAGGTTTGAATATCAAATTTTCGGGTTTCTGCCAAAAGCATTTTGCCCAATTGGCCACCGCCTAAAATACCTAATTTAAAATCGGATGAAAAGTAGTTCATGGTGTTGTGTTGTTGTTGGGCAAAGATAAGTAACAATTTACGGATTGAAAATTTATTTCAATCGTTTCAAAATATTCTTCGCTGCGGCTTTATAACCCGCAGAATGATGAGAATAATCCTGGCTCAAAATGGGTTTCAATTCTTCATAAATCCAATTGTACTTTTTGCCAAAAATGAATAATGCTTTCATGGCATAAGCTTTAGAGGCTACTTTTTCATCCCGGATTAACCGGTCAATTAAAGCTTCAATTAAAATATGTTCTTGTTCCTGAGATAATTTGATACCGTTTTTCCGATGATTGCTTTTGGCTAAAAACAGTGCAATCCGGGTGGCAGGTCTGAGAGAAGAATCGCTCTTTATTTTTGGCAAAACCTCGCAAAAAGCATCCAAATAGGGGATAAATAATTTCAGCTTTTTTTCACCAACCAAATCCAGGCTCCAGAAGGCTTTTACGTGCAGTTCGTGGTGAATGTCAAAAGCAATTTCAATGAGTTCCTGCAAATTTTCTTCACTTTTCATCGCAAAATTACTAATCGAAACCCTGCTTTTTACATGAGCAGTTCCGGCTTCAATCTTTTGGTACATTTTTGAATTCATCCGGTAAATATATCAATTTTACAAAAAAGTCCGGTTTCTTACTTCTTAATACTCAATACTTCCTTAAATTTGCACCTTTATTAAAGAATACAATTATGATACATCTTCACGATAAATCGTTCGAACCTTTTATTTCCTCAGAAGAAATTGATTTTGCTATTTCAAATTTAGCCAAGCAGATGGATGATGATTTTTTTGACGAGGTACCTGTTTTTATAGGAGTTTTAAACGGGGCTTTCATGGTGCTTTCTGATTTGATGAAAAAATACCGTGGGATGTGCGAAGTAAATTTTGTGAAAATGTCTTCTTATGAAGGAATGCAAACGACCAATGAAGTAAAACAACTCATAGGTTTAAGTCAGGCGATAGAAGGAAGAACCGTAGTAATTGTAGAAGATATTATTGATACCGGCAACACAATTGAAGAACTAAAAAATATTTTCAAAGATAAAAAAGTAAAACATCTCAAAATCGCAACCTTATTTTTAAAACCCGATGCTTACAAAAAAGATATCAAAATCGATTATGTCGGTATTCGGATTCCTAACAAGTTCATTGTCGGCTACGGCTTGGATTATGACGGTTTGGGAAGAAATTTGCCGGATGTTTATCAACTTGCAGAATAAATCAAAAATCTAACTATCTAAAAATACAGTAATCCAAATGATTAACATCGTTCTTTTCGGAAAACCGGGTGCCGGAAAAGGCACACAAGCAGAATTTTTAAAAGAGAAATATAATTTAACGCATTTATCAACGGGTGATATTTTTCGTTATAACATTAAAAATGATACGGCATTAGGAAAATTGGCCAAAACGTTCATGGACAAAGGTGATTTGGTACCGGATGAAGTAACCATTCAAATGTTGCAAAGCGAAGTCGATAAAAATCCTGATTCTGCCGGTTTTTTGTTTGACGGATTTCCAAGGACCATTGCTCAGGCAGAAGCTTTAGACGCTTTTCTGACTGCCAAGAATCAAAATGTTACCGCAACAGTAGCTTTGGAGGCAGACGATGAAATTTTGGTTAAACGGTTGTTGGAAAGAGGAAAAACCTCCGGAAGACCTGACGATCAGGATGAGGAAAAAATCAGAAACAGGTATCAGGAATACAACGAAAAAACCGCTCCGTTGATGGAGTATTATAAAAAGCAAGGTAAATTTCATGCCGTAAACGGAATCGGAACTATTGCTGAGGTAACCGAGCGATTAAATTTGGTTTTTGATCATTTGAAATAACGATTTAAATAGCTGAAATTTGGTAAATTACTCTTAAATTTTTCAGATATTTGCAAAATAAAGGAGCTGCTCCGGATAGAAGGTGATGTCGCTCTTTTTTTCTAAAACCGACAGATGGAAATTGTAATCATTTTATTTTTGATTTTATTGAACGGTATTTTTTCGATGTCGGAGATTGCATTGATTTCTGCCCGTAAAAACCGTTTGGAGACGGCGGCCAAAAAAGGGAATCCTTCTGCAAAAGCGGCATTGGATTTAGCCAGTTCTCCCAACAAGTTTTTATCCACTGTTCAAATCGGGATTACGCTGATCGGGATTTTAACCGGGATCTTTTCCGGAGATAAAATTACAACCGATGTGCAAAATGTTGTGGCCGGATTTGAACTCTTAAGACCGTATGCTAATTCGGTTGCTGTCGGAATTGTGGTTGTTATCCTTACTTTTTTTTCGTTGGTCTTGGGAGAACTTGTTCCCAAAAGAATTGGGTTGAATTATCCGGAAACCATTGCAAAATCGGTTGCTGTGCCCATGAAAATTATTTCAAAAATTACGGCTCCTTTTATCTGGTTATTAACGGTTTCAACGGAATTTATTTTAGATGTTTTCAGGATTAAACCCACAGCAGACGGAAAGGTTACCGAAGAAGAAATTAAAGCCATTATTAAAGAAGGAACTGAAGTGGGTGAAGTTCAGGAAATTGAGCAGGATATCGTGGAACGCGTTTTCCACATTGGCGACCGTAAAGTGAATTCGCTGATGACGCATCGTAAATCGGTTGATTACCTGTCATTAGAAGATTCTCCGGAACAGTTGAAATCGAAAGTGCTGAACGACTTGCACTCCTTTTACCCGGTTTGTCATGAAAATTTAGATGAAATTATCGGAATTGTATCGCTCAAGGAATTATTTCTGAATTTTGAAAAGGGGGTTTTCGATTTAAAAGCGATGATCAAAGAGCCGGTGTATTTTATTGAGCATACTTCGGCGTACAAAGCCTTGGAGATTTTTAAGAAGTCACATATTCATTATGCTTTGATTGTTGATGAACACGGTGTTTTTCAGGGAATCATTACCCTGAACGATATTTTGGAAGCATTGGTAGGCAATGCTTCAGATTTTTATGAGGAAGAGTTTCAGTTGGTGGCAAGGGAAGACGGAAGCTGGTTGGTTGACGGGCATTATTCGTTGCATGACTTTTTAACTTATTTTGATATGGATGAGCATATCAATGATTATGACGTAACAACCGTAAGCGGATTTATCATTACCGAATTAGGTGATATTCCGAAACAAGGACAAAAATTAATATGGAATAAATTAGAATTTGAGGTGATGGATATGGATGGGGTAAAAATTGATAAAATTTTGATTAAAAATTTAAAGGAGTAAAGAATCAGCAGTCAGTAAGCCGTTTTTTTAATCAGCGGAGTTGAATAAAACAATCCCAGAGAACCGACAACGGATACCAGACAACGGAAAATATAAAAAATGACAGAAGATTTGAAATTAAAAGGAGGACAGCCAGTGGATGTCAGGTATTTTTTAAATTTTCATTAAGAATAAATAATTATGACAGAAGGTAACTTCGTAGACTACGTAAAAATATATGTTTCATCCGGTAAAGGCGGAAAGGGTTCTTCGCATCTTCACCGGGAAAAGTTTATTGAAAAAGGAGGGCCTGACGGTGGTGACGGCGGCCGGGGAGGACACGTTTTTTTAAAAGGAAACAAAAACTTATGGACACTTTTTCATCTGAAGTTCATTAAACATATCCGTGCGGGTCATGGAGGCGATGGCGGAAGTTCCAGAAGCACCGGTCATGACGGGGAAGATAAGTATATAGAAGTGCCTTTGGGTACAGTGGTTCGCGATCAGGAAACCGGAGAAATTCTGTTTGAAATTACAGAGCATGATGAGGTGAAAATTGTGGCCGAAGGCGGAAAAGGCGGATTAGGAAACTGGCATTTTCGTTCGGCAACCAATCAAACTCCCCGCTATGCTCAACCGGGAATGCCGGTGAAAGAAGTGGATGTCATTTTAGAGTTAAAAGTATTGGCCGATGTAGGTTTAGTTGGCTTTCCCAATGCCGGAAAATCAACATTACTTTCGGTTATGACCTCAGCCAAACCCAAAATTGCCGATTATCCCTTTACCACATTAAAACCTAATTTAGGGATTGTTTCCTACAGAGATTTTCAATCATTTGTAATGGCCGATATCCCGGGTATCATTGAAGGAGCTGCAGAAGGAAAAGGATTGGGACATTACTTTTTGCGTCATATAGAACGAAATTCTATTCTCTTGTTTTTGGTGCCGGCTGATGCGGCCGATATCAAAAAAGAATACGAAATTTTGTTGGATGAACTCCGAAGATACAATCCTGAAATGTTGGATAAAGACCGGATTTTAGTCATTTCCAAATGTGATATGTTGGATGAAGAATTAAAATCGGAACTTGAAAAACAAATGAAAAAAGAGTTCAAAGGAACCAAGTACCATTTCATATCATCTGTAGCCCAACAAGGCTTGCAGGAACTAAAAGATATGCTGTGGAAAATGTTGAACGCAGAATAGTTTAAATTGTATATTTCTTATAAAGCATCTTTAATCGGATGCTTTTTTTGTGAAATTCTAAAAATTAAGTTAAAAAACAAAAGAAGACTGTTGTTTTTTATCCAAAAGAGGATGAACAAAAGCAAAAAAAAGTATCTTCGCAAACAGTAAAAATTAATCAAAAAATGAAAAAAATTATTTTAAGTTTTGCCGCATTAATTGTGTTTGCTCCGGCAACCGTTTTTGCTAACGAAGGAATGTGGTTTTTGATGCATATCCAACGATTAAACCAACGGGATATGCAGAAAATGGGATTACAGCTGACAGCTGAAGAGATTTACAGTATCAACAATTCCAGTTTAAAAGATGCTATCGTTCAATTTAACGGAGGTTGCACGGCCGAAATGATATCCAAAGATGGTTTAGTGCTTACCAATCACCACTGCGGTTACGATGCTATAGCCGAATTGTCGTCGCCAGAAAGCAACTATTTGCGTGACGGATTCTGGGCTCAAAACCGTAAAGCAGAATTAAAACCAAAGAGCTTGTTTGTGCGTTTCTTTGTTCGGATGGACGACGTTTCAAAACGGGTTTTGGGGGTAGTGAACGACAAAATGACCGAAGCAGAACGCGAAGCGGCGATTAACAAAGAAATTGCAAAAATTCAAAAAGAAAATGACGGTGGCGGACGATATACCGTTTCTGTGCGTCCCTTTTTTCAAGGGAATGAGTACTACTATTTTGTGTATGAAGATTTTACCGATGTGCGTTTAGTAGGAACTCCTACTGAAAGTATCGGAAAATTCGGAGGTGATACAGACAACTGGGAGTGGCCTCGTCATACCGGTGATTTTTCGTTATTCAGAGTATATGCTGATGCGAACGGAAATCCGGCTGAATATTCAGAGAATAATGTTCCATTAAAACCTAAACACCATTTACCAATCAGTTTGAAAGGTGTTCAAGAGAATGATTTTGCCATGATTTTAGGATATCCGGGTCGCACAAACCGTTGGATGCCGGCAGAGGGAATCGAACAAAACGTAAAATATGCGTATCCGGCTTGGGTAGAAGGTTCAAAAATGTCGATGGACAAAATGAAAGTGCACATGGATAAAGATGATGCCGTTCGTTTGAATTATGCTTCAAAATATGCTTCTATTGCCAATTACTGGAAAAACAGACAAGGAATGATAGATGCTCTTTCTAAATTTAAAACAGCTGATTCCAAAAGAAAAGTTGAAAAGAAATTTGATTCCTGGGCAAACAGTAAGAAAAACAAAGCCCAATACGGTTCAGTCGTAAAAGACATCAATGCCTATTATGCTTTAACAAATGAAAAAGCAAAGCACGATAATTATTTAATGACATTTTTACGTGGTTCTGCTTTTGGAGTATTGCCCGGTCGTTTAGGTACGCAATTGGTAAATTATGCCAAAGCTGATGCCGCTCAAAGAACTCAAATGAAACCCCGTTTGGTTGACATGATTGAAGGTTCATTTGAAACGATTTATTTACCTTTAGAAAAAGACGTTATGGCAGGTCAATTGGCTCTTTATTCTCAAAAAGGAAAAGCTCATGGGCTGGCTCCAAGTGTTCAGGCATTAGTTAATGACAAAACAAATTTTGAAAGCTATGCTTCCAATGCAATTGATTTAAGTTTGTTTTCTTCAAAAGAAAGATTGCTGGCTTTCTTAGAATTGCCAAATGAAGAATTGGTTCAAAATGATCCGTTATACAAACTATCTTCTGATTTATTAGATCATTACAACAAGAAATCAGACGAGTTAAAAGTTGCGGAAGAAAAGTATCAATCCGGTTTCAGAAAATTAGTAGCGGGTTTACAGGAATCTAAATTGAGCCCAATTTTATATCCGGATGCCAACTCTACTTTGCGTTTAACCTACGGAAAAGTACGTGCGTTACCAGCTGATAAAAGAAATGACGCTAAAATCAACAACTATACAACGTTAGAAGGAATGGTGAAAAAACACAAAGCAGGCGATCCTGAATTTGATTTGTCACAACCTTTAATCGATTTGTATAACAAAAAAGATTTTGGACAGTATGCGGACAAAGCCGGTTATATGCCCGTAAATTTCCTTTCGGATAATGATATCACAGGCGGAAATTCTGGTTCTCCGGTATTAAACGGAAAGGGAGAGCTTATCGGATTGGCATTTGACGGAAACATCGAAGCGATGGCCGGAGACGTAATTTTTGATGACAAGCTGCAGCGGACCATCAATGTTGACATTCGTTTTGTATTGTTTATCATTGACAAATATGCCGGAGCTAAACATATTATTGACGAGTTAACCATCGTTAAATAAGGTTTATTATTAATTCAAATAAAAAATCTGCTTCAGGGATGGAGCAGATTTTTTTATGATTAATCGATTTTTATTTTTGTACTGATAGAGTGAGCGGAAAATTCAGGGGCATACATACTTTGTAACGTTGAAATTCCATCTATAAAACTACCGGAATGATTGACACGAACATCATATTCTAAAACATAGGTTCCTTTTTTAATCGTGTCAAAGAAAAAGTTCGTTGCCACATCTTTTGTGCTTCTGTAAAAACTTAAACCATCTTTCCATTCATATTTTGAAATAACATCAACAGGTTCAAAACTCGAAGCTCTTAAATCTTTTAAGTGAACAAATTCAAGATTATTTTCTGTTTTTAAAATTAATCTAATCGTAATTAAATCACCCGGTTTTAATGTTTCTTTATTTAGTTCAACTAACTTATCTCCCTCTGAGGATTTTACTTTTTTATATAAATTTTTAGTAATGGATAAAACCTCAGTACTATCTGATTTGATGTTTTCCAAATTCTCAAAATATTGCCAATATAATCCTCCAAAGCCAGCAACCGAAGATTTGTTTTCAACAGAAATTGATCTCATTTCTTTAGTGATTTCTTCTGCTTTCCAATTTATTTTGATGTAACCGGTTTCGGCTTCTTTCTCTTTTTCGGATAATTTTTTAGTAAATATTTTTTCGTTGCCAATTTTAAATTTTGTATTGTCTTTATTATTTGTCCAGTCGTTCCCTTGTAATAATAAAGCATAAACCGCTTCTGTTGTAGCTTTTGTAGTTGGCCAATTTTGCAATTGCTTTTGTTTTAGCAGCCAGACTTTCATCTCATCAATATATTTTTTGTCTTTTTCAATTTCAGCAAAGGCTTCAATAAGTAAAACTTGTGTTTCAATTGCCGATTGATACCAATAGAAGCCGTTTTTGTTTTCTATCCAATATATACCAAAATCATCATTTCTAGCAACCGTTTCTTTTAAGTTGGTAATAATTTTTTCAGCAAATTTTTTGTCACCAAATCGATGCATCGTTAAGGCTAAAAGTGCTTTTTTGTATAAAGAATACTGTTGCCAATTCGCTTTAAATTCAATTTTTTGAACTGCAATTATCGAATCAATTTTCTTTGAAATCGGCATTTTTTCGATATAAAAACTTCGAGCATATAAATAATGTAAATCGGAATAAGTGTAATAATTAATTCGTTCGTTTTTGAGTGTGCTGTTTTTAATGAAATTAGAATCAAGGTGCGGAATTGCTTTTGAAGTAATCTTTTCAAATTTGGAAGAACTTTCAGGAAACAATTTTTCTAAGTGACCTAATCCGGCAACGATGTGTTGTGTGATAAATATATTTTCATCACCACCGTCAAACCACGGAAAAGCTCCGCTTGACAATTGTTTTTCTTCTAATTTTTTAAATATATTTTCTTGTGATTCTTTCATCGTATTCAGATCCATTAGCAAAGCCAATCGTTTGTTTTTTAATTCTTCACTTTCTGCATCTAAAAGCCAAGGTGTTTCGTTTAACACGATGGATTTCAATTCTTCATTTTGATTTAATTTTGAAACTAATGTTGGGTTATTTTTCCATGATTCAAATAAAGAGGCAATTTTTGGATTACGATTTATGATTTCTGTCGCAATAAAGTTTCCATAATATCGTGAAAAAGTCTGCTCGGCACATTCATGTTGAAACTCTATCAGGTAAGGTAACGATTGTAATGCCAGCCAAGTCGGATTGGAAGTATATTCCAAGGTGAACAGATGATTTTTTAATGTTTGAGAAGAATTGTTTTTCAAGTTTTCAAAAATATATTCTTTCTTAGCATTTCCTTTTACCCAAATCGGAATACTTTCAGTCATTAGAATTTTGTTACTTAAAATAGGAATAATATTTTCTTCACCATCCGAAAAATTGTCTGACTTTACTACAATTTTATACTGTAAGCCTTGTAAACCTTCCGGAATTGCAATTTTCCAGGTTACCGGAATACTTTCTTTGGGTTTACAATTGAAATTTCGCGTATTATTGGTGTTTAACACGATGCTGTCAATTGTTTTCATGTTTGTTGCATCAAATAGCATTAATATCGCTATTCCTGATTTGGTTTCAGGGGTCATATTTACCACTTTAGCCGAAATAGAAATTGTATCTTTTTCCCGAACAAATCTCGGCATATTGGTTTGGACCATCACATCTTTTTGTGAAATAATAGTTGATTCAAAATAACCGGACTCTGCTCTTTTGTTATGACCATATAAACGCAATTTCCAACTCGTTAATGACTCAGGATTGGTAAAATTGAAACTAAATTTACCGTCAGAATCTGTTTTTAAATGTGGATAGAAGAAGGCTGTTTCGTTAAAATTTGTTCGGGTTTTTACTTGAGTGAGTTCTTTTATTGCGTTTTTTGTGGTAATGATTGCAACTCCATTGACTGCTCTTGAACCATAAATTGAAGTTGCTCCAGCACCTCTTAAAACATTTATTGATGCTATATTTTCAGCTTGAAGCTTCCTAAAAGTGTCATCATCTACTTGTTTCCCATCAACTATAAATAACGGATTTCCGCCGTTAGATATGGATGAAGCTCCTCTGATTGAAATACCAGAGGCATTACCCTGTAAGGATTTTAATAATATGTTGTCTGGTTGGGTTTCAAATGTGTCAGAAGATACTGTTATTATTGTAGAAGTAGTGGTAGCTTTAGTTCTTATTTTATTATACCCTTCTCCAACAACCACAACTTCTTCCAAATAAGCATCTGCTTCTAACATAATTTCATAAATTTTGTTTTTTTCGATAATTATGAGCTCTGATTTCATTCCGACATAATGAATAGCTAAAACTTCACCTTTGACAGCTTCAATGCTAAAATTTCCATCAAAATCACTTGTAGTTATTCGGTTTGTTCCTTTAATTAGGATAGAAGCACCCGGAAGTGGTAACCCAGAATCATCATAAACAACACCAGTTATATACTTAGCATTTTTAGGTGTTTCTGTGATGGGTCTAATTTTATTTAAATATGCTTTTAAAACCTGACTGTTTTTTGAATCATTGAAGTTAAAACCTGACCAATTGATTTGAGGACTTTTAATATACTGTGAGTGAAATTTCAAATCCCGGTTAAAATTTTGAAATGTTTTGTAACTGTTATTTGTAAAACTTAAGTTTGGATAATTTGGTTGATTGGAGTATTGATTAAAATAAACACTTGACCAATTTTGTGTAGCAAACTGATCTAAAGAACTGTCATACATACTAGCTAAAACTTCGGATTCTAATTTTGGACCAATAATTTTAAAAGACCAATTTTCTAGACTACCGGGTTCAATTTTATTTCTCAGACTAACGATTTCAAAATTCAATTTGGTTTCGATGGTTTCTTTTAGAATTGAAACTGTTTTTACAGCAGTGCCATTCTCCCAAACAGTTGAAAAGTGAAAATGAACATCTGTTTTGTATTCCGATTTTTTGTTGAACTTAAAGTTGGTCTTTCCATTTTTCAATTGAACTATTTGTTCATTTTCTATAATATTATTTTCACCATATAATCGAGCAGTTATCCATAAATCCGGAATAATGGATTGAATCTCAATTTCAAAAAAGGTTCCGTTTGGTTTAGAAATATTTTTGAAGGTAAACAATTCGTTTTGTGAAAACGGGTTTTCTTTTGAATCTAAGTTGAAATTGGCTTCAGTTGTAATGAGATTATTTTTTTGATCATACGCTTCTGCAACCACTTTATAATTACCTTTTTTAAAAGATTTTAAAAAATTCAGGTTAATATCTTTGTTTTTTTTGGTGTCAAAAGAAATTGTTTTGACTAAAACTTCTTTTGCTTCATTATCCGATTGACTATAAGCTTCGTATGGAAAAAGTTTTTCAAATTCACTTCTTTCAAGCGTTTGAATTTCAGGAAACCAGAAAAGACGATTTTTTAAATAGCTCTTTTTTTGCATTTCATAAATTTTAATTTCACCTTTTGCTTCTATAGGATGATTGTTTAAAGTAGTGCTTTGAATGATTAGTTTATTTTCATCTTCCTTAAATAATTTGTTTTTTAATACCATTTTTAATTCCAACATTTCTTTTCCGACTCGTAGATATTTAGAAGCAATTCTGGTTTCGCCTTGAATATCGGTAACATCTGCTTTTATAGTATATCTAATCAATATGATACTGTCATTTGAAATGCCTTCTTGATTAGCAGGAAATTGAATGCTAAAATTTCCAATTTCATCTGTAGTCGTTTCAGCAATTATAAAATCATCACTTGAATAAAAACTTTCTTTTGAGGTTGTATTTTTTGAAACCGTATATGCAACTTTGGCATTAGTCAAATTGTTTCCTGCTAATGCTTTTGCATTTCCACTAATTTTCACAGTATCACCAATAGTATAACTTTCTTTGGTTTCATCAAATTTTACTTCAAAAGTCGGTCTTTTATATTCTTCTACCTTAAAATAGAAATCTTCATTACTAAAATTTACATTATCCCAAAATTTGTGTTCTTCTTCTTTTTTGTCATAATATTTTTTGTCAACTTCATTGTTGTCAGGCTCATCTACATTAATATAAAACTGACCGGTTAATGTGTTTTTCGGAATGTCAAATTCGCCAGAAAATGATCCGTATTCATTGGTTTGAATATCAAATTCTTTTAAAACAGTTCCATTTACATCATGAATTTTAACATGAACACTTACATAAGGAACGACGCTTTTTATGTTGTCTTTACTTTGAATTAAAACTCCTTTATAATACATTTTTTGGCCCGGTCGATAAATAGCACGATCAAAATAAACCATGACTTTAGCGTCAAGGTTTTCATATTCATCATTATCTTTGTCGTAAATAAAGGTTCTATTATATTTTTTTAGTAATGTATCATTTTCTTTAATAATCAAAATATCATTGTTGAAAAATTTATTGGGGATATATTTTTTTAATTTTAATTTTGCTCTGCCTTCTTTGTTTGTATAAATAGTTTCATCTTCATTTTTTATACTTACATTTTTAATTGGTTGCCCTGTTCTTCTGTCTAAAATATAAAATGAGTTGTGCTGTTTGTCACAATCCTCCACAACAGAAAAATTAGTTACCTGTATATTTTCATAAGCATATGCAATTTTATTTTCAATAGTATCATTTAATGTTTCCATAAAGACTAAATAATTGCCAACATCCATTTTTTCTAAAAGAATTTCGGTAGAATAATTAAAATGATCACCTTTGGAAGGTAATTTAACTGTGTGAAATTTTATAGGTTTGTTTTTAATTTTGTAATCTAAAACTAAAGAATCTCTGTTTTTTCTTTGATTATTTTCACGATCATAATAAAGCGAATTATCTAATAAATAATTATATTTAAAAGGAAAGCGGTAATAGCTGATTTTAATCGAGTTAACATTTTTGAAGTCTACAAGTGCACGATTATTTTGATTGGGATAAATGATTTTCTGTAAATTTATTGATAACGATTTGCTTAGAATTTGATTTTGAATAGATTCAGCTTCTGCCAATGCATTGAGATTTGTTTTTGTGTTTAAAACAGTATCAATTAAAGCGAGTGCTTCTTTATGTTTGTTTACCTTATTGTGTTTTGAAGTTTGGGCGAAGTAGTTTTTTATGCGTTCTACTCTTAGTGATTGACTTAAAAAGGAGTTTATAGTTTTGGTTTCTAAAAGTTTAATTTTATTTAAAAAAATAGTATTATCTATATATATTGAATGAACATATTTTAATCGTTCAAAATAGGCAAAATCTAATTTTTCTTTGTTATTAGATAGGTAGTAGCGTTCATTTTCTTGTAGAATTCCAAGTAGCTTTTTTAGGTTTTCATCAACCAAAGAAGACAATTTATAATTAATAAAAGTAGTTGATTCTGCATATACGTTTTCAAATAAGTCAGATTCCATTTTTTTGTTTTTATGTTCCCAACTCTTCACTTTTGGTTTGTAATGCATGATGTTTTTTTCAACCAAAAAGTCATATAAATTATAATTTTTAGCGTCGGTGTTAGGAGAGATTACAAAAATTTCTTTGAAAGTTTCGATAGAAGTAGTTCTTAGCGATTTTTTATTTTGTAAAGAATTCTCCATTGCTTTTTCAATTTCAGAAGTAAAATCTGAGGACGTCCAAGTTAAAAAATCTTCGTCTTTTTGTAGTTGAATATCAGTTCTTTTGCATATATTATAAGTGTTTTGATTATAATAATTTTGCAATAGAGTTGCATAAATATAATTTAATAGTGCTTTTGAAACCGGTTTTGCATCTTTAATTTCTTTTTTTAGATTTTTAATTATGGTCGATTGGGCTTTTTCATCGAAAACCTGTTCAAATTTTGACAAATAGAAAAAACATTTGATGATTTGTATCTCGTCATTTTTTTTTTTACCTTTTTTATAAATTTCCTGCACTTCTTTTTGGGCAGATTGTATTTTTCCGTCCAATTCATATTTGTAAACTTCCTTCCATTGCTCATCAAAATTTTGACTGAAAGAAAAAGAGAAAATAAATAGAAAACAAAGAGTTATTAATTTTTGCATAAGTGTTTTTTTATTAATGAGGATGAAACTCATCAAAAGGTTGGAATTGTGGAGGAATTAATTTTCACTAAAATACTTAAAATTTACAGAACTAAAATAAAACACTAAAACATTTCCTTATTTTTGAATTCAAATAAAAACAATGTCATTACTTAAATGGGTATATTTTTTTGTTATTTTTCAAATGATGATTAATTCAGATTTTGAAAAAGCGGAGCAATTATTTCAAAAAGAAAAATTTGCCGAAGCTAAAGTTTTGTTTCAGAATTATTTAAAGGAAAACCCGAATCATACGAAAACACTGGAGTATTTGGGCGACATAGCCGGAAAAGAAAAAAAGTGGGATGAGGCTATTTCTTATTATAAAAAAATAAAAACTCAATTTCCTAAAAATGCCGATTATCATTATAAGTATGGTGGAGCAATGGGAATGAAAGCTAAGGACTCTAATAAATTTTCGGCCTTAGGAATGATTGATGAAATAGAGGAGTCATTTCTAACCGCAACAAAATTAGATGCAAAACACATTGAGTGCCGTTGGGCTTTGGTAATCTTTTATGTGGAATTACCGGCCATTGTTGGCGGAAGCGAAACTAAAGCTCAGCAATATGCCGATGAACTGATGAATTTGTCTAAAGTTGATGGTTTTTTAGCCAAAGGATATATTGATGAATATTTTAAAAGATATGCCCATGCAGAAAATAATCTGAAAAAGGCACACGAAATCGGTAATTCAAAAAAAACATTTCAAAAGCTGTATGATTTGTATCAAGACAAATTAAAACAGCCACAGAAAGCAGAAGAATTAAAAAGAAAATTTGAAAAATAACTGAATGTTGTCCGTTGTCCGTTATCAGTTAACCGGCAATTGACAACAGATAACCGACAACAAAAATGAGAACCCATTTTATCGCCATCGGCGGAGCCGCCATGCACAATTTAGCCTTAGCATTACACCACAAAGGCTATCATGTTACCGGAAGTGATGATGCTGTTTTTGAGCCTTCCAAATCACGTTTAGCTAAATATGGGTTATTGCCTGTAGAAATGGGTTGGTTTCCGGAAAAAATTACTGCGGATACGGCAGCCGTAATTCTCGGAATGCATGCCAAAGCAGATAATCCGGAATTATTGAAAGCAAAAGAACTGGGACTGAAAATTTATTCCTATCCTGAATTTTTATACGAACAGTCTAAAAATAAAACCCGTGTAGTCATTGGAGGTTCGCATGGAAAAACCACCATTACGTCGATGGTTTTACATGTGATGCATTACCATAATATTGAAGTGGATTATATGGTAGGGGCACAGTTGGAAGGTTTTGATACGATGGTACACCTCACCGAAAAGAATGACTTTATCGTTTTAGAAGGGGATGAATATTTGTCTTCTCCCATCGACAGAAGACCTAAGTTTCATTTATACCAACCCAATATTGCATTACTTTCCGGGATTGCCTGGGATCACATCAATGTGTTTCCCACATTTGAAAAGTATGTAGAACAGTTTGAAATTTTTGTCAATCAAATTACCAAAGGTGGTATTTTGGTATATAATGAAGAAGATGAAACCGTTAAAAAAGTGGCCGAAGAAACGGCTAATACCATCAGACGAATTCCATATCAAACGCCAAGTTATTCCGTTGAACAGGGTATAACTTATCTCGATACACCCGAAGGGTCAATGCCTATTGAAGTTTTTGGAGCACATAATCTGAACAACTTAGCCGGAGCCAAATGGATTTGCCAAAATATGGGGGTGGATGAAGCCGATTTTTATGAAGCCATAGCCAGTTTCAAAGGGGCATCCAAGCGTTTGGAAAAAATAGCCGAAGGAAAAGGAAAGGTAGTTTACAAAGATTTTGCTCATTCGCCGAGTAAAGTGTCGGCCACTACAAAAGCCGTTAAAAGTCAATATCCGGACAGAAAATTAGTAGCTTGTTTAGAGCTGCATACGTATAGCAGTCTGAATACCGAATTCCTGAGAGAATATAAAGGAGCGTTAGATGCAGCCGATATTGCCGTTGTGTTTTATTCGCCCGATGCGGTTAAAATCAAACAATTGGAGGAGGTGACTTATGATCAAATTGCACAGTCTTTCCAACGGGATGATTTGATTATTTATACCCATCCTGCTGATTTTAAAGATTTTTTGTTTTCAACGGGTTTGGATAATTCAGCCTTACTGTTAATGAGTTCAGGGAATTATGGCGGGTTGGATTTTGAGGAGGTGAAAGAATTAGTCAATTAGACAATGTGTCAATTTGAATTTGTAATAATTCAAATCCAATTATTATGAAAGGAATTTTAGATAATATAGATCCTTTAGATGTTGATGACTTTCTAATCAAAGTTGAGGAATCGTTTCAAATTAAAATTATTGATGACGATCTTAATGTCAAAACTTTTGGGGAATTTGTAGATTGCGTTGAGAGTAAATTGAAACAAAAGTATTTCGTTAATGATAAAAATTGTACCTCACAGTTTTTATTTTACAAGATTCGAAATAGATTAATTAATTCAAATTTTTCAAAGGAGAATATTGTTCCAGAAACCAAACTCAACCAATTAATAGGTGTAAAAAGTAGAAAGAAAAAAATACGTGAAATTCAAAATGAGTTGGACTTTAAGATAGATGTATTACGGGCACCTCATATAATTTGGATAGCAATCTTGCTTTTGTTTATTTTTTTGGGCATTAATTTATTTATGCAAATGATATCAACTGTTTCTCTTTTGATTGGAGTTGGAATATTTTTGATGCTAATTTTTATCTCAAATCCATTAACTATTATTTTCAAAGATAAAACAGTAGGACATTTAGTAAAAAGAATAGAAAGAGAAAACTATTTACTATCGCAAAAAGAGCAAACTGAATATAATCCCAACGAAATTGAAACTAATTTGAAGGAGTTTTTTATTGAGTATTTTAATTTTCAAAATCAGAAAATTACAAGAGATACAATTTTGTAGTATTTATTTGAATTGACACATTGCCACATTTTCAAATTGCCGCATTACTCCCATACCGAAAATGCCCCACAATCTTCCAACTAAACAAACAATCTTCTAAAACCTGGCCGCCACCGACATTGTGAACAATTAAATTGCGTTTTCCGTCTGTTGACTTTTTATGCGTAACAATACCGATGTGTGGAAGTTTATTGCCAATCATCCATGTTACGATGTCACCTGTTTTATAATCAGAAGGGTTTTGGGTTACAGCTAGTTTTTGACCTTTTCGTTCAAAAAACACTTCTAAATTAGGAACTCTTCTGTGATCAATGTTGGTATCCGGTTTTTTTAAGCCCCATTTTTTCAGATTAGGGTATTTTGAAAAATTGGCTTTTAAATCTTCATGTACTTCTTGCTGTAAGTCAATGCCCAGTTTGCGATAGGCCCGGATAATGACATCAGTACAAACGCCTCTGTCTTTTGGAACATCACCATTCGGATATTTTATGCTTACATAAGAAGGATCATAGGTTACTTTGTCTTTGGTAAGTTCCAGTGCAGCATTAGATAATTGTTGCGAAAACGACCCCGGGATTATACATAGGATCCACAAAAAAAGTGATATAAAAAGAAACTGTATTTTCATTTTTGAGCGTTTTTACTTCTAACGATTTTTAAAAGAAAATGTTGCTTTTAGAAATAATTTGATTAATTTTAAATTCTTTTAAACGCCAATCAGATGAAATCTAAAACACCCTTTTCAATAAAACATTGGGCAGAAGATGATAAGCCCCGTGAAAAACTTATACTTAAAGGAAAATCCGCTCTAAGCGACGCCGAATTATTAGCCATCATAATCGGTGCCGGAAGTCCGCATGAAAGTGCCGTTGCTTTAAGCAAACGTATTTTGGCTCATGTTCAAAATAATCTCAATGCATTAGGCAAATTATCCGTTAAACAACTGACAGAATTTAAAGGAATCGGCCAGGCAAAAGCTATTTCGGTAATTGCCGCAGCAGAGTTGGGAAGAAGAAGAAGAACGGAGGAAATGCCTGAATTGTTAAAACTAAATTCAAGTCGCGTTATTTTTAATCTTATGCAACCCATCATTGGAGAATTACCGCATGAAGAATTCTGGGTTTTATACCTTAATAACGCCAATCAAATAAAATATAAAGCCCAGCTCAGTAAAGGGGGTATAACCGGAACATTGGTTGATGTTCGGTTAATTTTAAAAATGGCATTAGAACAGAATGCTTTGTCTTTTGTGTTGGTGCACAATCATCCGTCGGGAAAATTATTTGCCAGCGACGCCGATATTGAGGTAACTAAAAAAGTTAAATCTGCTGCCAAACAATTAGATATGACGCTTCTGGATCATGTTATTATTACCGAAACCGGTTTTTATAGTTTTGCCGATCACGAAATATTGTAAGCTAAATTACCCGAAAAGGGAAAAACAGATAAAAAATTAAGCGATTTCAAAAAATTTATTGTTCCACAGAAACTTTTGTGTGTTTTTTGCTTTGTGGAGGTCTTATGGGGTTTTGCTGCTTTGGCAGTGTAAATTTACCTGAAACCAAAGTAAGTTATAAAGCCAAATTGTTAAGCGAATTTTTAGAATAGATTAACAACTCATTCTTTAAATTATCAGTATCTTTCCGACACTAATTAAAGCGGAATGATTTACACCAAAGATTTAACTTTTTCATTTAACGAGTCAACCCAGTTTTTTTTTCCGGATATCAAAAGTAACTCGTCGGAAGCATTGCTTATCACGGGGAGTTCCGGAAAAGGTAAAACCACCTTGTTACATCTTTTGGGAGGATTATTGCGACCAAAATCGGGTTCTGTTTCCATTCAGGACACTACTATTTCTTCCTTGTCTGAAAAAGAGTTGGATCGTTTTCGCGGGAAAAACATTGGTTTGGTTTTGCAGCAATCACATTTTGTAGCCTCCTTAAATGTGCTCGAAAACGTGGTGCTAGCTTCGTGGTTAGCGACCGGAAAAAAAGCTACAGCGAAAGCAAAATCGCTGTTAAGGGAATTAGATTTAGCAGATCAAATGCATAAATTACCGTCTGATTTAAGTGTCGGGCAACAGCAACGTGTTTCGATAGCCAGGGCTTTAATTAACGAGCCAAAACTGCTTCTGGCCGATGAACCGACTTCAAGTCTGGATGATGAAAATGCAGAAAGAGTTGCCGATTTACTGGCTCACTTGTCTAAAGAATATAATGCCTCACTGATTATTGTAACACATGATCAACGCTTAAAAGATAAATTTTCTAACCAACTAAATTTAAATTAAAATGATTGGAAAATTAGCGTGGAGAAACCTTTGGTTTAAACCCTTAAATACGGTGTTGAGCTTGGTTTTATTAGCCGCTTCGGTAGCCATAATTTCATTGTTGATTTTGTTGCAGGAGCAATTTGAGAAACAATTTTCGAGCAATATTGACGGTGTTGATTTGGTTTTGGGAGCACAAGGTAGTCCGCTTCAGTTAATACTTTCTTCGGTCTATCACGTGGATGCCCCAACCGGAAACATTGATTACAAAGAAGCTGAAGTCTGGATGAAACACCCGTTTGTGGAAACAGCTATTCCCTTGGCTTTTGGGGATAATTACCGTGGATTTAAAATTGTAGGAACAACACCCGATTATATCAAAAAATACTCGGCAACCATTTCCGAGGGAAAAGTGTATCAAAAGAATTTTGAAGTGGTGGTCGGAAGCGAAATTGCCCGAAAGCTTGACATTAAATTAGGGGACAAGTTTTTTGGAACACATGGTGATGCCGAAGAGGGACATGTGCATGAGGAATATGCCTATGTGGTTGTGGGAATTGCTTCGCCAACCGGAAAAGTAATTGATAATTTGATTTTGTGCACGATAGAAAGTGTTTGGGAGATGCATTCCGGACATGATCACGGAGATGCTTCCCATTCGGAAAATGAGAATCCGTCACACGGTGAAGAAGGTCATGTGCCTGTAGATGGAGATGAACATGACCATGATGATCACGTTCATGATGAAAATTGCAATCACGATCATGAAGTTGCTGAAAATCCTGCCCATGGCGAAGAAGGACATGTGCATGAAGAAGGAGATGACCATGATCATGAAACGAAAGAAATAACGGCCGTTTTAGTGAAGTTCAAAAATAAAATGGGAATTATTTCCTGGCCGCGAATGATTGCACAAAATACCAAAATGCAGGCAGCACTTCCGGCAATTGAAATTAACCGGCTGTTTTCTCTGTTTGGCATCGGTTTACAGGCATTGCATTATTTGGCTTACGGAATCATGCTGATCTCCGGAATCAGTATTTTCATCGCTTTGTATAACCGGTTGAAAGAGCGGAAATATGAGTTTGCTTTGTTACGGGTTTCCGGAGCATCACGAATGCAGATGTTGGGATTGGTTTTGTTTGAAAGTTTACTGCTCTGCATAGTAGGATTTATTTTTGGTACGTTTTTTGGAAGATTAGCATTAGTCCTGATTTCCGGGACGACCGACGAACAATTTAAAATGGCATTTAATCCGATGACAATAATCTGGGAAAAAGAAGGAATTCTGTTTCTGGTCACTATCTTTGTCGGGATTTTAGCTGCCGTGATTCCTGCAGTAAAAGCTTATCGGTTAAATATTTCAAAAACATTGGCAAATGCGTAAAATTTATCTCTTTTTTATTCTGTTATTCGGAGTTTTAATTGTCCTGGATTCTTCATTAGAAGTAAAATATCCTTTTGCCAATACAAAGCCTACTGCCGATGCCTCTGTTCAAAAGGCTGGATTTGTTTCTTCTTTTGAATGGCAACGCAACGATGCAGAAGAAGATTTATTCACACAGGTAAAACCTGATACATTGTCATGGAAATTGTTAGGCGTTATCAAATACATTAAAAAACCGGACAAAGATTATCCGGAAGGTGTGATGTTTCCGATTATAAATTCTGATTTAAAAGCCAAAAACAAAAAGAAAATTGTGATGAGCGGTTTCATTATTCCGATTGATAATGTGTCGTATGCATTGAGTAAGAACGTTTTTGCTTCCTGCTTTTTCTGCGGTCAGGCCGGGCCGGAAACCATTATGGGAATCAAGTTTAAAGGGCCGACACCAAAATTGAAAACAGACCAATATGTAACGATGGAAGGAACTTTTCGCTACAATGACAATGATGTAAACGATTGGATCTACCATATTGAAAATGCAGTAATCGTAAAAGGCGGTAAATAAAAGAAGGTCAATTTTTAATCGCAATCTATATTTTTTAATGAAACTTTTCCAGCATAAATCAGACATTTTTTTTGACCTAGATCACACTTTATGGGATTTTGAAAAAAACTCTGCGTTGGCCTTCGGTTCTATTTTTGAAAAACATCAATTGAAGCTGGATTTGAATGATTTTCTGAATTATTATATTCCTGCCAACCTCAAGTTTTGGAAGTTATACAGAGAAGATAAGATTTCACAGGAAGAGCTTCGTTATCAACGCCTGAAAGAAGTTTTTGATTTGATGGGAAAAGTGGTTGAGGATGAACTGATTCACCTTCTTTCGGAGGAGTATATTCACTATTTACCACAGTTTAATCATTTATATGAGGGAACATTTGAAATTTTAGATTACTTGTATCCAAAGTATAACCTTCACATCATTACCAATGGTTTTCGGTCTGTTCAGGAAGGTAAAATGAAAAATGCCAACCTTTCAAAATATTTTAAAACCATTACAAATTCTGAAACGGCAGGGGTAAAAAAACCGAATCCGATTATCTTTAACCATGCCGTACAATCGGCCAATACGGAAAAAGAGAAATCACTGATGATCGGGGATAGTTGGGAAGCGGATATCGTAGGAGCCCTGAATAGCGGAATTGATGCCATTTTTTTTAATGAGTTTAACCTTCCGGTTGAAAATAATTTCCCACAGGTAAATCATTTATTGCACTTAAAGAATTATCTTTAACCTTTATTTATTTTTGAGATGAAAAAAATACTCTTTTTAGTTTTGTTGTGTAGTTCGGTTCAGTTCTTTGCCCAAAGCCTGAACAATTACCAGTATGTCATTGTTCCTGTAAAGTTCAATGATTTTGACGGTGAAAATCAATACCGCTTAAATACCATTACCAAATTTAATCTGGAAAAAATGGGTTTTATTGCCTTCTATGAGAACACAAACATTCCGGTTGAAATACTCAGTCAACGATGCGATATTTTAACCGTAGATGTTGTAAAAGACAATAAGCTTTTTTGGACAAGGGTATATGTTGCTTTTAAAGATTGCTACGGAAAAGTCATTCATCAGAGCGAAATCGGAAAAACCAAAGTAAAAGAACTTAAAGAGGCTTATCCAAAAGCCTTGAACGAGGCTTTTCAGTCACTTTTTGCGTTGAATTATAAATTCAATGGCACAAAAAACAGTACCGCAAAAGTTGTTGCAGATCAGGTAATTATGCCAAAAGTTACTGTTTCAGCCGAAAAGCAGCAAACCAGTTTACCCGTTTCGGTTTCTGATACAACGGATTATTCAACGTTATTGTTTGCCCAACCCACTCCAAACGGTTATCAGTTGGTTGACTCTACACCAAAAGTAATTTTCAAGTTATTTAAGACTGACAGTCCTACAATGTTTTTAGCTCAAAAAGAAGGACAGAACGGAGTTGTTTCATTAAAAGACGGTAGTTGGTTTTTTGAATATCAGGAAAACGAAAAGGTAATTTCAGAGAAATTAGAAATTAAATTCTAATAGCCATATTTATCTTTCCAACGGTTTTTTAAAAAATTCCGCAACTCTTTTTCTCTCGCATTATTCCCAGGTTCATAAAAGGAGGTATTCTGAATTTCATCCGGCAGAAATTCCTGTTCGGCAAAATTATTTTCAAAATCGTGTGCATATTTATAGTCATCGCCATAACCCAATTCTTTCATCAGTTTGGTAGGGGCATTCCGTAAATGTAACGGAACAGGCAAATCGCCGGTTTGTTTAACGATTTGTTGTGCTTTGCCTATGGCCATATAGCTCGCATTGCTTTTAGCAGAAGTGGCTAAATAAATAGCACATTGACTGAGTATAATCCTGCTTTCAGGATAACCGATTGTTGTAACAGCCTGAAAGGTATTATTCGCCATTATCAACGCTGTCGGATTGGCATTGCCAATATCTTCGCTGGCCAGAATGAGCATCCTGCGGGCAATAAATTTTACATCTTCACCGCCTTCTATCATTCGGGCTAACCAATATACGGCACCATTCGGGTCGCTTCCGCGGATGGATTTGATAAAAGCGGAAACAATATCGTAATGCTGTTCGCCGGTTTTGTCATACAAAACCGTATTTTTCTGAACCAACTGCATTACCTTTTCATTGGTAATTTTAATTTGATCAGATGCTGAGGCATTGATAATCAGTTCGAAAATATTGAGAAGCTTTCTGCCATCACCTCCGGAAAGTCGCAATAAAGCTTCTGTTTCGGCCAGTTCTATTTTTTTTGTTTTTAAGATTTTGTCCTGTTTGATGGCACGGTGTAATAATTGTTCTAAATCTTCTTTGGAAAAAGCATTCAGAATATAAACCTGACATCTTGACAAAAGGGCGGGAATAACTTCAAAGCTCGGATTTTCGGTGGTAGCTCCGATTAATGTAATCCATCCTTTCTCAACGGCAGCCAACAATGAATCTTGTTGTGATTTGCTGAACCGGTGAATCTCGTCAATAAATAAAATAGGGTTTTTAGCAGTAAATAAACCACCACTGGCTTTGGCTTTCTCAATCACTTCGCGAATGTCCTTTACTCCTGAATTGATGGCACTCAACGTAAAAAAAGGACGCTTACTTTCCTGAGCCATGATTTGAGCTAAGGTCGTTTTTCCCGTTCCGGGCGGTCCCCATAAAATCAAGCTCGGAATGATTCCTTTGGCAATTTGATGGGTCAGCGAACCTTGTTTGCCAACCAAGTGCAGCTGGCTGATGTACTCCGATAATTGTTGTGGCCGGATGCGTTCGGCAAGTGGTGCTTCCATGGTGTAAAAATACTGATTTCTGACAAAAAAGCACTATTTTCGTTTTGGTTATGTTTTTGATAAAAGGTCTGTATGAAACAAAATTCCTTTATTTTTTCAACTTCTGTCATTGCCTGGCCTTTGTTTTTTGTATTGGCTCTGTGGATTGTTTTCTGGGTGGAAGTCCGGTTCAGAATCGATTTAAGCAGTTATGGTATTCTCCCCCGAACGTTAAGCGGATTAAAAGGGATTATTTTTAGCCCGTTTTTACATGGAGATATTAAACATCTATATAATAATTCGATTCCCTTATTGTTTTTAATTGCGGTTTTACGCTATTTCTACAGAGAGGTTTCGTTACAGGTTTTAGTATTTGGAATTTTGGCTTCAGGCCTCGGAACATGGCTAATTGGCAGGGAAAGCTATCATATTGGAGCGAGCGGATTAATTTATGCTTTAGTCAGTTTTATATTTTTCAAAGGAATTCAAACGCGATATTATCGATTGGTTGCCTTGTCTTTAGTAATCGTCATGCTGTATGGCGGAATGGTGTGGTATATTTTTCCCGAAGTTGAAAACGGTATTTCCTGGGAAGGACATTTGTCCGGATTCATCACCGGATTTTTATTCTCACTGTTGTACAAAGCTGAAAAATACAAAAAACCAATTCGTTATGAATGGGAGAAACCGGATTTTAATCCTGAAAACGATCCGTTTATGAAACATTTTGATGAGCATGGTAATTTTGTCAATACGCCAAAGCCTGAAGAGACAGAAGTAGATTTCACTTTTTTCAACACAGATGAAAAAGTGTTTTATGAATTCAAACCGAAAAAAGAAGAAGAGTAATGATTTATTGTCTTCTCTGCCTCACCACTTCATACAAAAAAGCTCCGCAGGCAACCGAAACATTCAACGAAGCAATCGTTCCGAACATCGGCAATTTTGCTTTTTCATCCACAATTTTCAGAACCGACGGGTTAATGCCACGGTCTTCGCTTCCCATGATGATAGCCAGCGGTTCGTTGAGTGATAAGTCATAAATAGAATCATCTGTTTTTTCGGTAGCGGCAATGATTTTAACTCCGGAACCCTGAAGATAAAAAATAGCATCTTTGATGTGTTCTACTTTACAGATGGGAACATTAAAAACCGCCCCGGCACTGGTTTTAACCGTATCTCCGTTTACTGGTGCAGCACCTTGTTTGCCGATGATAATGCCATCAACACCGGTGCATTCGGCTGTACGGATAATAGCTCCGAAATTTCGGGCATCAGAAAGCTGGTCTAACATGAGAAACAGCGGTGTTTTTCCGCTTTCAAGCACCTTGGCGATCAAGCTTTCCAGGTTGTGAAAATTTACAGGGGCAATGGTCGCCACCGCACCTTGGTGGTTTTTAGAAGTAAGACGGTTAAGTTTTTCAACCGGAACATACGTGAAATTCACTTTGTGCAATTTCATTACTTTCATTAAATCACGCATTAAATCGCCCTGAGCATCTTTTTGCAAAAATACTTTGTCAATTTCTTTACCGGCCTGAATAGCTTCTATAATCGCCCTGATCCCAAAAATCTGATTGTCTTTATCCATACGGCAAAGGTATGATTTCTTTGTAAACCTAAAAATTTGTTTTGAAACTAATATGCACGATCGAATTTGAAAGCTTAATTTCCTGATTGCCAGCACTGCCATTGGCATAAACCAAGTTAAATAGACCATTTTTGGTGAGAAGACCAAAACCAAAACCCAATCCCAAAAGTGAATCATTCAGGTTGGTTGTTTGATCCTGGTAATAACCGTAATCAATAATGGAATGAATATACATGCCGGAAGATAGCACATACCGGTATTCCGTCAGTATAGATGAAAATAAATTACCCTGCAGACTGTTTTCGTTAAAACCCCGGATAGAGTTTATGCCGCCAAAGCGATGTAATTCATTCACAATATAGGCGTCGCTTTTCAGGTAGTAGTTTAGTGTTTTGAGGTGTAGAATGTTTTTGGCGTTTAAATAAACATTATGCAGCAGCTCAAGTTGGCCTAACAGCTGATTTTGTGAATCAGTTTTAGAATCCCTGTTCCCTAAGCCAATTTTTAAATCGACAGCGGTTTTTTCGGGGAACAGAAAGTCATCGGTTTTAAAATCGGTATATTCAAACTGCCCGGTAACGAAAGCATTTTTGAAATCACTGATAAAAGCAGAGTTCGTATTTTGAATATCACTTGATTCAGTGGACTGATAGCCCAAATAAATACGGGTGTTGTAGGTGAGAAGATAACCTAAATCAATGGAAGTCCGCGTGTTTTGAAAAGTACTGTCCTGTTTAAAAATCTGTAACTCGGTTTTAAGCCCCAGCGAGCTTTTAAAAAGATACGGAATTTGTAAACCCGCATTAAACGTAGTTTGTTCATTGCCGTCGCTTTTCCAGAAAACAGAGAATTGTTCACCGGAATTTAAAAGGTTGTGCAAAAGTAAATCAACATAACCGTTAAAGTTTATCTTTCCGCCATCGTCATTTGTAAACCCCACAAAACCATCAAATCGGTTGGCTTTGGCTTTCTCTAAATATACATAAACTTTGGTAGAATCTTGGGTAAATAATATTTCAGGATATTTTGTTTGTCTCACAAACCGGAAACTTTCGACAGTTTTATACAACTTTTCCAGGTTTGATTGATTAAAAGTTTGCCTGGCATACATTTTCCTTAAATTTTTTCGATGGCTTTCCGGGAATTTTCCAAAGCCTTCAATAATGATGTCGTTCAATGCCCTTGGTTGGTTTGGTTTTATCATCAAATCGGCATACAGGTTCTTTTGCTGTGTTCTGAAGTTTTCTAACTTTAATTGAGCTAAGGAATAGCCGGTTGTTTCCAAACGTTTCAGAATATTATTCATAAACGGCTGAACGTTTTCAATAGGAAGCTTCAGCACACCCTCCTCATTCATTTTGTAATCATCATTTAAAAAAGGAATCATTTTTGCCTCAACATGGATAAGCAGGTGCGAAGTCCTTTTCCCTAAACGGTATTCGAACAGAAAAGTAGAGTCATTTATTTTTTTGTTGGATAGGTTTTCATTTTCCAAATAACCTGACTCAAAAAGCTTTCTGCTGAATGATTCCGTTTCGTCAACCACACCTTTAGCGTTCACAAATTGTTTGGTGTATCCGATGGAATCAATTTTTTTTGTTTCCGTATGATCTGATCCTTTGATGGTTAAATAGAGGTTCTGGGCTTTTCCCCAACAGAAAAACAAAACGAGCATGAGTGTAAGCCAAAACCTTTTCAACGCTTTTTTAATTTTGATAAAAGTAACGTAAAAAAAGCAAATATGTTACAGTCCTTTTCGTCGCTATTTCATTAAAAGAGCTTAAGAGGTTAATTGTTTTCGTTATTTCTGAACCATTCAAGATTGAAACAATAAGCAAGAGATACGTTTCAAAAAGTAATCTTAAAAGCATAACGCCTGCAAAATCATTTGAAAAAGATTAGTTTTTAACAAATTTCAGCGTATTAGTATTACCTTCGGTTGTTCTTATGATGATTATATAAATTCCTGGCATTAAATGCAGGATGTCAATCTTTTTAATGTCCGGTTGCTGATTGGTCAGTATTTTTCTTCCGGAACAATCAAATAATTCTAAATGCTCAACACTTGTTTCTGCTTGTATAAACAGTTCGTCATTTGCCGGATTTGGGTAAATTGTTGTATTCTTGGTAAGATATTCTTCTGTTGATAAGGAATTGTGAATATAATAATAAATACCGGTACTTACATTCAGGTTATTAACGTCTTTCACAATGATAAAAGGAATATCATTATATTGTGTAACAACATTCAGCTGACTGTTATCTATGATTGTTTCGGTAGGTAAACCAATGTTTTCCCAACTGATACCGTTGTCAATTGATTGATGTATCCCTTCAAACGTATGGGCAATAAAGTGACCTTCACTTGTGACTTTAAAATCTAATAGTTGATTACTCGGAAGAAGGAAAGGAGTGTTTAACGCTTCTAAAGAAAAGACTCCTTCGTTATTTTTAATCTCATATATTTGACGGCCTGCTACAAAGGTCCGGCTTCCGTAAGACTTTATTTTAGCGTAAGCAAAAGACAAAGTAGGGTTACTGTAATTAAACGGAATCAGTTGCCAGTTATTCCCATTGACGGAAGTGTACAATTGATCTGTGCCAAAAAAAGATATTTTGGCAAAAAAACGACCGTTGGCATCTTGTGAAAAATCTAAAAAAGTTGAAGTTGTACTTAAATCGGGATTACCTGCAATATTAGCAACAACCGACCAGGTTTGTCCTTCATCAAAAGAACCATATATTTTTTGGGAGAGAAAAAAATTAGAATGGGATGTAAAAATTCCGTCCAGTTCACCTTTTTTAAATAGGGAAATGCCTCCGGCTGTCTGAAGGATAAAATCTTCCGGAACATTCATTTCCATAAATGATTGTCCGTTATTTTCGGATCGGTAAATTTTTCTGAAGGTGTTGGCAAAAATGGTATTGTTTCCTGTGATAATTACATTGTTTATTCCGTAAGGAGTGTATCCCAGGTGGACTCCTGACCAGTCTTCCGACTGAGGTTCAAGCATGGATAATTTGTTGGTAAAAAAGTTGCTGTAAGCAAATAACCTGTTGTCATGGTTAAACGTCAGTTGATCAAGTGTTCCTTCTAATCCGTTATTAAGCTGTTCCCAGTTCAGATTAGAAGTATTTAGTTTTTGTGCAATATACTCAGCCGAGAAATTATATATTCCGTTATTATTATTGCTTACAATACCTACGACTGAATGTGGTCCGTTATTCAGATTGTTGTTTTCCCAGCTAATATTGTCCACAGGTGTTTTATAAATGCCGGATTCACTACCTATCCATAAGTACCCGGATGCATTGTCGTAGAATACCGTCGTGTATTTTTCATTTGGATTAGGCAGGGACATTGTTGCCCAGTTAGTGTAATCATCAGAGTGTAATAGTGTGATTTCCTGTGTGCTTATGTTTCTGTTCAAGGCATATACTCTGCCGTTTTCATCTTCGGTAAAACTAAAAACGTGTCCTGAAATGTGGTTGGTAGGTGAAAATGTATTCGCGTTGTTAACGGAAATCCATATTCCCATATGATTTCCGACCAAAAGTTTTTCGTTGGCAGTATAATGTAACACACTTGGTGTGGCATTAAGATTTCCAGTTATTGTTTTTACCTGTCCGGATGTACCCTGGTTGGTAAAGACTGTAATTTTTGGTGTTCCGAAATGGCCTGCAAAAAATAAGTTCGGATCGTTGGTCATTGCAAAGGAGGAATATCCTTCATGATGCCCCGATACCGGACTTGTTTCCATCCAGTTGTTACCCCAGTTTGAGCCAAAGTCTGATGAGTAAAAAAGTCCCTGAAAAGCTGTTCCGATATAAACGCGATTTGAGTTTTTATCCACTGCAATACCCTCCAGTGAAAGCGTACTCCAAGGCGTTACTTTTTGCCAGTTACTGACAGAAGTTTTATAGTAAATTTCGTTATCCTGGGTAACCATAAACAAGGTGCCAGAATTGTTGGAAGTAACTTTTTTAGGGATAACGTTAACCGGGAATTCTTTATAATAGAACCATTGTTGTGCACTTGACGAATGACTCAAAAATGCAAGTGTAATAATAAAGAGTAATTTTGTTTTCATCATAATCTTTTTTTTGATAAAATTAGGAATGTTATGATAAAATATAATTTTTTATTACCAACAGTATTATTTTCTTGATAAACAACAGAAACCTGATTTTAGGTTTGCGTTTTTTAAACAAATAAAATTGGGCTATTTCTTTATAAGTTTTCCAGAAACGATTTCCTTAAAAAGAGAATCACTGTAGCTTCTTCCCACCGGAATAGAATGTCCGGAAATATTTATTTCTTCTTTTGAAACAGATGCTATATGCTTAACGGAAACAATATAGGATTTATGTACTTGTATAAACAATGCAGGAGGTAAGCTTTTGACAATATCTTTAAGCGACAGATATGCAACAGATTTTTTATGATGGGTATGAATGATAATGTAATTTTGAAGTGCTTCAATAAATAGAATATCATTGATTTGGATAACCTCGAATTTTTTGTTGCTTTTTATGAAGAATGATTCATTATTAACGGGGTCAGTAATTTTGTTCCCGTATATTATTTCTTTGGCTTTTTTACAGGATTTATAAAAGCGGTCAAACGAAATGGGCTTTAACAGATAATCCACGACGTCGAGTTCATAGCTTTCAAGAGCGTATTCCGGATAGGCTGTGGTGAGAATGGTTTTAGGTAGTATTTTAACGGTTTTCAGAAAGTCTATGCCGTTTATTCCCGGCATTTGTATATCCAGAAACATTAAATCAATTTGAGAAGATTTCAGTAATTTTAAAGCCTCCTCAACATCGTCTGCTGTTCCGGCCAGTTCCAGAAAATCAATAGCCTCTATGTGTTCTTGCAACCCTTGTTGGGCTAAAGATTCGTCATCTACAATAATGCATCGCAATTTGGAGTTCATTTTATTCTGTTATTAATGTTAATCTGACGGTGAATGTCTGTTCGTTCTTCTCAATACTCAAAGTGTGCTTTTCGGGATAGAGTAAGCAGAGTCTCCTTTTGGTGTTGGTAATGCCAATACCTCCGGCTGATTCGTTTGTGTTTTTAACAGATTCCGATGTATAACTGTTGGTAATGCAAAAAATAAATAAATGGTTGTCTCTTGTCATGGAGATATCTATTGTATTGAGAATCTCTTTATGATGAGACAAATATTTAAACGCATTTTCTACAAAAGGAATCAGCAACAACGGAGAAATTTTAAATCCTGAAATGTTTTCGGGAATACGCAGTTGAACATCCGTGTTTTTCTTTTTTCTCATTAACTGCAATCGGATGTATTCTCTGAGGTATTTTATTTCTTTTTCAATATAAACTTTCGGCTGATTGCATTCATATAGCTGGTATCGCAGCAGGTCGGAAAAACCCAGTAAAGTTTCACGGGCTTCAGCGTCATTTTTACTGATTTTAAAATAAATGGTATTAATGATGTTGAATAAAAAATGCGGATTAATCTGTGCCTTTAAAAAATCCAGTTCGGCACTGATGATTTCTTTTTCCCGGGAAGCAATGTGAAGACGTTGCTTTTCGATTTCAATTTGTCTTTTTTTCTGTTGGTATTTAAAACGCAAAAAAGCCACTATCAGTACGAGCAATAAAATCAAAAGACCCAGATAGAGTATTTTGTTCTCTGCTTTTTGTTGTTCAACCTGAGACTGAATAAGTAGTTTTTCATTTATTGAACGAAGGCTGTCAGCTTCACTTTTCAGTTCGTATTCATGCCGAAGTTCCTGCTCTATGAACCGTGCTTTGGTTTCAAAGTTGTTGATGCTGTCGGTTATTGTTTGTTCCAGCTCAGCCATTTCAAAAGCTTTCTTATAATCCTTCTCAATAAGGTATATTTTTTTCAGAAATTTATAGACTTCCCTTTTGTTTTCTTTTATCTGGGTGGCAGGCAATAATTCACGACTATTCAGAAAATAAGATTTTGAAAGCTGAATAAGGTTTCTGTTGTCAAAACTCTTTCCTGTTTCGGCTACTTTTTTTTCGGTTTTTCGAATAGAGTCCAATTGATAATATGCTTTGCCCAAAGCATTGTACAATTTGATATCCCGTTTGGAAAGGTTGTTCTGTTTTTGAAAATCAAGGCTTTTTTCAAATTCTCGGATAGCTGCTTCAAAATCGTTCTGATGATAATACAACAGTCCTTTTGTGTAATGAATTCTTCCTGTAAATATCGGTTCATGAATTGCTTCTGCCTGACGGATATATTCTAATGCTTTGTGAAACTCTCCTTTTGTACTGTAAACAGTGGCAAATTTCAGGTAGAGGTTGATTTTATACAAAGGTTCAAAATGATTTTGGTTACTGATAGATGCTGCTTTTTGCAAACACTCAATTGATTTGTCGAGCTGATGTGTCAAACGGTATAGGTCACCCATGGTAACATAGGTTGTATATTGCTGTGCTACATCTTTCTGATAGTTAATGCTTTTGTAGAAAAACTCGATTGCTTTGTCGTTAATGCCCAGTTCAGCATAATTCATAGCAATGCTGCTACCCGCACTGGTCAGGGTTAAAGTATCTTTTGATTGTTTGGAAAAATCAATAGCTAATTGATTATTTATAATGGCTTTTTGAAAATCACTTTTAAATTTTGAATAATACTGGGCTTTAAAATAATACAATTTACCGTAAATTTCATGCAGACCTTTTTCTTTAGATGAATCGATCAGTGCATTCAGGCGTTCTAAAAAATTTTCCTGTAAGGAAAGTGTTTTAAACTCCCGTATTAGTTTGAAGTAATCCTGATAGGCTTTGCCCAGAAAAGCATAACGACGTGTTTTTTGTTCAGGTTTAAGGGTAAGTTGTTCAATTAAAAGGTTGAGTTCAGCATTATACTTTTTTTCAATTGGAGTATATGCCGGTTCATGAACCTCATGGTTAGCGTTGTTTTCAATTGCTTTAATAAGACGAAGTACTTTTAAAGTGTCGTGAATTTTTTCGGATTGTGCTTTGGAAATCGATGAATTAAAAATCAATAGTAATATGGCCAAAAACAAGCGGTTCTTGTTTTGGTTAAGGTGTTTGGAATAAATGAACTGACTTTTCATTTGTTTCTGGCATATTGTATAATCAAGAGGGATGTTCAAAAGTAAGTAAAAATGTCTGACGAAGACGCTGTTCCGTCATAAAAATAGTCAAACCGACTCAATTGGATTACAGCGAATCAAAGATTGATTTTTGAATGTTCTGTTTTGCCGGTACAGCTAAAGAAAGGCTGAGTTCCTTGTTTAATTTTTCGATAAAATGTGTAGCTAACAAAGGTGATTCTATTTCGGTATTCTGATGAACAAAGAAATATAATTTCTGCAGCCCTTCTTCCTTCCATTTTTTGATGCGTTTGACCCAGTCATTCAGCCGTTCGGTATCGGTAGGGTGATTGGCTCCTACATAACGCACAAAGGCCACCGGACTCGTGAGCCGCATGTGTAACATGTCTCTTCTGCCGGCTGTATCTACAATGATGTTGGCAATACCCAACTGTTCCAATAAAGCAGTATATTTTTTACTGATATCTTTATCTGAAAACCATTCTTCATTCCGGACTTCTACGGCTAAAGGAATTTCTTTAGGAAAGGAGCGTAATACTTCCTTGAGCCGTTCAAAGTCTTTTGGGCTAAAGTTTTCGTGCAACTGCATAAACACCATGCCAAGGCGGTCTTCAAAATTGCTTACGGCATTACAGAAGTTTACTATCGGTTCTTGCACATTAACCAGTCTCCGGTAGTGTGTGATCAAATCGGTGACTTTCGGAAAAAACTTAAATCCTTCAGGTGTTTTGTTTTTCCATGTTTCTATTTGCTGCCAGTCGGGCATTTTGTAAAATGTGGCGTTCATTTCTATGGCGTTAAACTGTCGTGAGTAATAAGTCAGTTCGTCTTTAATGCCACGGGGATAAAATCCTTTCAGGTCTGTACGGTTCCATTTGGCACAACCCACATATATTTCAGGTATGACATCTTTTTTATAAAGACTCAGTACGCTCTTAGTGTCAGGATGATCTGGCGGAAGGGTAAAATCTACTAAATCGGGTCTGTCTGTTTTTCCGAATTTCATGATTAACTATTGTAATTTACACGATGTGGGGTATTAATGGAGTATATCAGGGTAAAGATAATGAATCCTTGTTAAAGTAGAACAGGATTTTACAGCGGAGTACGTGTGAACGATACCGTAATCATGATGTTTGTTGAGCGGTTTGAAGCTATTGTGTAAGAGATGAACAAAGCCGGTTTTCATTTTCTTTTTCTTGAAATCCGTTGTAAAAAATACAACTCAAACAAAATAAATAAATTATGATTTGTTTTGATAAAAAATATTACTACATTTGCAACCCCTAAAAATAGGGTGATTTTAAAAACATAGAAATTTTTAGTATTAATTATGCCAACAATTCAACAATTAGTAAGAACAGGGAGAGCCCAAGTAACTAAGAAGAGTAAATCGGCTGCTTTAGATTCTTGTCCTCAACGAAGAGGTGTGTGTACTCGTGTTTACACAACGACTCCAAAAAAACCAAACTCAGCGATGAGAAAAGTTGCAAGGGTTCGTTTGACAAACGGAAACGAGGTGAATGCATACATTCCCGGAGAAGGACACAATCTGCAAGAGCACTCGATAGTATTAGTTAGAGGCGGAAGGGTAAAAGATTTACCAGGTGTTAGATACCATATCGTTCGTGGTGCATTGGACACTGCCGGAGTGGCAGGCCGTACGCAACGTCGTTCAAAATATGGAGCAAAACGTCCAAAACCAGGTCAAGCAGCAGCACCCGCAAAGAAAAAGTAATCAGAAACTTTTAAAGAAAAGACATGAGAAAAAGACAGGCTAAAAAAAGACCTCTTTTACCGGATCCAAAATTTAATGATCAATTGGTAACACGTTTTGTAAACAACTTAATGTGGGATGGTAAAAAATCTACCGCTTTCAAAGTATTCTATGATGCTATTGAGATCGTGGAAACAAAAAAGCAGGATGCTGAAAAATCAGCGTTAGAAGTGTGGAAAGATGCATTAACAAATGTAATGCCTCACGTAGAAGTTCGTTCACGCAGAGTGGGTGGAGCTACTTTTCAGATTCCGATGCAAATTCGTCCGGACAGAAAGATTTCGTATGCTATCAAATGGATGATTTTGTATGCAAGAAAAAGAAACGAAAAATCAATGGCCGCTAAATTGGCTTCTGAAATTTTAGCTGCCGCTAAAGAAGAAGGAGCAGCAGTTAAGAAAAGAATGGATACGCACAAAATGGCTGAAGCTAACAAAGCGTTCTCTCACTTTAGATTTTAATTCATAAAGAAAAATGGCTAGAGATTTAAAATACACAAGAAATATAGGAATTGCAGCTCACATTGATGCGGGTAAAACTACAACAACGGAGCGTATTCTGTTTTATACCGGAAAATCACACAAAATCGGTGAAGTACATGATGGTGCTGCTACCATGGACTGGATGGCACAAGAGCAGGAAAGAGGTATTACCATTACTTCTGCTGCCACAACTTGTGAGTGGAATTTTCCGACCAGTCAAGGAAAAGTTTTACCGGAGTCAAAGCCGTATCACTTTAATATTATCGATACTCCCGGTCACGTTGACTTTACCGTTGAGGTAAACCGTTCTTTGCGTGTACTGGATGGATTGGTGTTCCTTTTTAGTGCAGTAGATGGTGTTGAGCCACAATCTGAGACAAACTGGAGGCTTGCTGATCAGTACCGGGTTCCTCGTATGGGATTTGTGAACAAAATGGATCGTCAGGGGTCTAACTTCTTGGGGGTTTGTCAGCAAGTAAAAGACATGTTGAAGTCTAATGCGGTAGCAATCACTTTGCCAATCGGAGAAGAAGCTGATTTCAAAGGTGTGGTTGACTTGGTGAAGAACCAGGCAATTGTTTGGCATGATGAAACACAAGGAGCTACGTTTGATATCGTGGATATTCCTGCTGATATGGTAGCTGAAGTGAAAGAATACCGTTCTAAACTTATCGAAGAAATCGCTACATACGATGAGAACTTGTTGGATAAGTATATGGAGGACGAAAATTCGATCACTGAGGATGAAATTAATAATGCTTTGCGTGCAGCAACAATTGATATGGCTATCATTCCGATGATATGCGGTTCTTCTTTCAAAAACAAAGGAGTTCAGTTCATGTTAGATGCGGTTTGTAAATATTTGCCTTCTCCTTTGGATAAAGAAGGTATCGAAGGAATTCATCCTGATGATGCTGATTTGTTGGAAGAAGATCAAAAGAAAATCTTGCGTCGTCCTGACCCAAAAGAGCCTTTTGCGGCACTTGCATTTAAGATTGCAACAGATCCTTATGTGGGTCGTTTGGCTTTCTTCCGTGCTTATTCAGGCCGTTTGGATGCAGGTTCATACATTTTGAATACGCGTTCAGGGAACAAAGAACGTATTTCCCGTATCTACCAGATGCATGCCAATAAGCAGAATCCAATCGAGTTTATCGAAGCTGGAGATATTGGAGCGGCAGTAGGATTTAAAGATATTAAAACCGGAGATACAATGTGTGATGAAAAACATCCGATTGTGTTAGAAAGTATGAAATTCCCTGATCCGGTAATTGGTATTGCAATTGAGCCTAAAACAAAAGCAGACGTTGATAAGATGGGTATGGCTTTGGCTAAATTGGCTGAAGAAGATCCTACCTTTACTGTTAGAACTGATGAGGCTTCGGGACAAACAATTATCTCGGGTATGGGTGAGCTTCACTTGGACATTTTGATCGATCGTATGAAGCGTGAATTCAAAGTTGAAGTTAATCAAGGTGAACCACAGGTAGAGTATAAAGAAGCTTTCACGAAGTCAGCACAACACAGAGAAGTTTATAAGAAACAGTCAGGTGGACGTGGTAAATTTGGTGATATTGTATTCCGCTTAGAGCCTGCTGATGAGGTGGACGGAAAACCATTTGTTGGTCTTCAGTTTGTGAATGAAGTAAAAGGAGGAAACGTTCCTAAAGAATATATTCCTGCTGTTGAAAAAGGATTCAGAGAAGCAATGAAGCAAGGTCCCTTGGCTGGTTATGCAGTTGACGGGTTAAAGGTAACCTTGTTGGACGGTTCTTACCACCCTGTGGATTCGGATGCACTTTCGTTTGAATTGGCTGCAAAGATGGGTTACAAAGAGGTGGCTAAAGCTGCTGGTGCTGTAATTCTTGAGCCAATTATGAAAATTGAAGTAATTACGCCGGAAGAAAACATGGGTGATATCGTAGGAGATTTGAACCGTCGCAGAGGTCAGGTAAACGACATGGGTGACAGGGCTGGTGCGAAAACAATCAAGGCTTTCGTTCCGCTGTCTGAAATGTTTGGTTATGTAACTACTTTGAGAACATTGTCTTCCGGTAGAGCAACTTCAACAATGGAATTTTCACATTACGAACAAACTCCTTCAAATATCTCTGAAGAGGTTATCAAAAAAGCAAAAGGTAACGCTTAATTCTAACGAAAATGAGTCAAAAAATCAGAATAAAATTAAAATCTTACGATCACATGTTGGTGGATAAATCAGCTGAAAAAATCGTAAAAACGGTAAAAAGTACCGGAGCTGTTGTAACGGGACCAATTCCGTTGCCAACGCACAAAAAAATATTCACAGTTTTACGTTCTCCGCACGTTAACAAAAAAGCAAGAGAACAGTTTGAAGTGAGTTCATACAAACGATTGCTGGATATTTATTCTTCTTCTTCCAAAACCATTGATGCTCTAATGAAATTAGAGTTGCCAAGCGGGGTGGAAGTTGAAATCAAAGTGTGATAGAAATAGAGTATTAAGATGGAAGTATTAAGTATTAAGACGTGTTCTTAATACTTACTGCTTCTAATTGTCTTACTGTTTTTAGTCTTACTACAAAAAAAGAATTTTTAATCATTTATAAATAGTTTAATATGTCTGGGTTAATTGGTAAAAAAATCGGCATGACCAGCATCTTTGACGAGAACGGAAAAAACATTCCTTGTACCGTTATTGAAGCAGGTCCTTGTGTCGTTACCCAAGTCAGAACCAAAGAGGTTGACGGGTATCAAGCGTTTCAACTTGGTTTCGATGACAAAGCAGAAAAACATGCTACTAAAGCGGCTGTAGGTCACTTTAAAAAAGCAGGAACTTCTGCCAAGAAAAAAGTCGTTGAATTTCAAGCGTTTGAAGCAGAGTATAAGTTAGGTGATTTAATCACGGTAGATCTATTCAACGAAGGAGAATTTGTTGATGTACAGGGTGTATCTAAAGGAAAAGGTTTCCAGGGGGTTGTTAAACGTCACGGATTTGGTGGGGTTGGACAGGCTACACATGGACAGCACAACCGTTTGAGAGCACCGGGTTCTGTTGGAGCTTCTTCTTATCCATCAAGAGTATTCAAAGGAATGCGTATGGCTGGAAGAACTGGAGGGGATAATGTAACAATTCAAAACCTTAGAGTTTTAAAAGTAGTAGCAGATAAAAATCTGTTATTGGTTAAAGGATGTGTTCCCGGACACAAAAACTCTTATGTAATCATTCAGAAGTAATGGAAGTAAATGTTTTAGATATCAACGGAAAAGAGACAGGCAGAAAAGTTCAACTTTCTGATGCTGTTTTCGCTATCGAGCCTAATAAACATGCTATCTATCTTGATGTAAAGCAATATCTTGCCAACCAAAGACAAGGTACACACAAAGCAAAAGAAAGAGCAGAAGTAACAGGAAGTACTCGAAAAATTAAGAAACAAAAAGGAACAGGGACAGCCCGTGCCGGTAGTGTTAAGAATCCATTGTTCAAAGGAGGAGGAACAGTTTTTGGTCCAAGACCAAGAAGTTATTCATTCAAATTGAACAAAGCTTTAAAAAGATTAGCCCGTAAATCGGCCTTTTCTCAAAAAGTAAAGGATTCTGATTTAGTGGTAATAGAAGATTTTAATTTCGAAACACCAAATACCAAGAATTTTATTACAATATTGAAAGCCTTGGGGTTAGAGAATAAAAAATCTTTATTTGTGTTGGGTGATTCAAATAAAAACGTATATTTGTCGTCACGCAATTTAAAGGCTTCTAATGTTGTAACTAATTCAGAATTAAGCACTTATGCTATTTTAAATGCAAATAAATTAGTGCTTTTGGAGGGGTCTTTGGAAGGAATTGAAGAAAATTTAAGTAAATAATAGGCCATGAGCATCATAATTAAACCTATCATAACTGAAAAAATCACGAAGCAAAGTGAGTTAAACAATCGTTATGGTTTTGTAGTGGACAAAAAAGCAAACAAAATTCAGATTAAGAATGCTGTTGAGGCGGCTTATGGAGTGAGTATTGTAGCTGTGAATACTATGAATGTAAGACCGGACCGTTCTGTAAAATACACTAAAAGCGGAATGATAAGTGCTAAAACAAATGCTTACAAAAAAGCAGTTGTGGAAGTGAAAGAAGGAGAAACAATTGATTTTTATAATAATATCTAATAATAATGTCAGTTAGAAAATTAAAACCTATTACCCCGGGTCAGCGTTTTAGAGTTGTGAATGGTTTTGACGCCATTACAACTGATAAGCCGGAGCGTTCATTGTTGGCACCGAAAAAAAACTCAGGCGGTAGAAATAGTCAAGGAAAAATGACCATGCGTTACACAGGCGGTGGTCACAAACAAAAGTATCGTATCATTGATTTTAAAAGAACTAAGGTGGGTATTTCCGCTACGGTTAAGTCGATTGAGTATGATCCGAACAGAACAGCATTTATTGCTTTATTGAGCTATGCGGATGGTGCTAAAACATATGTGATAGCACAAAACGGTTTAAATGTTGGTCAGACGGTTACTTCGGGTGAAGATGCTGCTCCTGAAATCGGGAATGCACTTCCGTTAAGTAAAATTCCATTGGGAACAGTAATCTCTTGTATTGAGTTACGTCCCGGACAGGGAGCAATCATTGCTCGTTCTGCCGGTACTTTTGCTCAATTAATGGCAAGAGATGGAAAATATGCTACTATCAAAATGCCTTCTGGGGAAACAAGATTGATTTTGTTAACTTGTATGGCAACTATCGGAGCGGTTTCTAATTCAGATCACCAGTTGATTGTTTCCGGAAAAGCCGGTAGATCAAGATGGTTGGGTAGAAGACCAAGAACAAGACCGGTAGCAATGAACCCTGTAGATCACCCAATGGGTGGTGGAGAAGGACGTTCTTCCGGAGGTCACCCACGTTCTAGAAAAGGTTTACCTGCAAAAGGTTACAGAACCCGCTCTAAAGTGAGCCCAAGTAATAAGTATATTGTTGAACGCAGAAAGAAATAATTAGATAGACATGGCACGTTCATTAAAAAAAGGACCGTTTGTACATTACAAATTAGATAAAAAAGTTCTTGAAAATATCGAGAAATCAAACAAAGCGGTGATCAAAACCTGGTCAAGAGCTTCTATGATTACGCCGGATTTCGTAGGGCAGACTATCGCAGTACACAATGGTCGTCAGTTTGTTCCGGTTTATGTAACTGAAAACATGGTAGGACACAAGTTAGGAGAATTTTCACCAACAAGATCATTCAGAGGTCATGCCGGTGCTAAAAATAAAGGTAAAAAATAAGAAGCAATGGGAGTTCGTAAAAGAGAAACAGCAGACGCGAGAAAAGAGGCTAATAAGCAAATTGCTTTCGCAAAGTTAAATAACTGCCCTACTTCACCTAGAAAAATGCGCTTGGTAGCAGACTTGGTAAGAGGTCAGAAAGTGGAAAGAGCACTAAATGTATTACGATTTAGTCAAAAAGAAGCTTCAAGAAAATTAGAGAAATTGTTGTTGTCGGCTATTGCCAATTGGCAGGCTAAAAACGCAGAGGCTAGTATTGAAGAAGCAGCTTTATTTATAAAAGAGATCAGAGTTGACGGCGGAATGATGTTAAAAAGACTTCGTCCGGCTCCTCAAGGTCGTGCACACAGAATCAGAAAACGTTCTAATCACGTAACAATCGTGCTTGGAGCCAGTAATAACACACAAAGCAATTAATAAATAAGATGGGACAAAAGACAAATCCAATTGGAAACAGACTTGGGATCATCAGAGGATGGGATTCAAACTGGTATGGTGGAAATGATTACGGCGATAAAATTGCCGAGGATTATAAAATCAGAAAGTATATCCATGCTCGTTTATCAAAAGCTAGTGTATCGAAAGTAATTATCGAGAGAACTTTGAAACTTGTAACCGTTACTATCACTACGGCCAGACCGGGTATTATTATCGGAAAAGGAGGTCAAGAGGTAGACAAGTTGAAAGAAGAGCTTAAGAAAATTACGGACAAAGAGGTTCAAATCAACATCTTTGAAATTAAAAGACCTGAGTTAGATGCTTATTTGGTTGCAACAAGCATCGCTCGTCAGATTGAAAGCCGTATTTCATACAGAAGAGCTATTAAAATGGCCATTGCAGCAGCAATGCGTATGAATGCAGAAGGTATCAAGGTTTTGATTTCCGGTCGTTTGAACGGAGCAGAAATGGCTCGTTCAGAAGGTTTCAAAGAAGGAAGAATTCCTCTGTCAACTTTCAGAGCTGATATTGATTATGCTTTGGCTGAAGCACATACTACCTATGGTAGAATGGGGATCAAAGTATGGATCATGAAAGGTGAAGTTTACGGAAAGAGAGATCTTTCACCACTTGTTGGCATGGATAAAAAACAAGCTGCAGGCGGTGGAAAAGGTGGTGATGCTCCAAGAGGAGGAAAACCAAACGGAAAATCAAATTCACGTAAAAGAAAGTAATTTTTTAAAGTAAAGAAAAATGTTACAGCCTAAAAGAACAAAATACCGTAAGGTACAAAAAGGTAGAATGAAAGGTGATTCTCAAAGAGGTCACGAACTTTCAAACGGAATGTTCGGAATTAAATCAATGGATTCTGCATTTTTAACTTCTCGTCAGATTGAGGCAGCCCGTATTGCAGCAACTCGTTTTATGAAAAGAGAAGGGCAGCTATGGATCAAAATTTTCCCGGACAAACCGATTACAAAGAAACCTCTTGAAGTACGTATGGGTAAAGGAAAAGGAGCAGTTGAATACTGGGCTGCTGTTGTGAAACCCGGAAGAATTATGTTTGAAGTAGGGGGTGTGCCTTTGGCCGTTGCGAAAGAAGCGTTACGCTTAGCCGCTCAAAAGCTTCCTGTTAAAACTAAGTTTGTAGTTGCTAGAGATTTCGAAGCATAATCTTATATTCATTATGAAACAATCAGAAATTATAAGTCTATCTGTAGCTGAGTTACAAGATCAACTTAGTCAGTCAAGAAAAACGTATGCCGACCTAAAAACGACTCATGCTATTTCTCCAATTCAAAACCCGCTTCAAATCAGAACGGTTAGAAGAACAATTGCGAGATTAATCACTGAGCTAAGTAAAAGAGAGTTACAATAATTGTTAGCTAGCTGAAAGATGGAAAAAAGAAATTTAAGAAAAGAAAGAATTGGTGTGGTAACCAGTAATAAAATGGAGAAATCTATTGTTGTTTCTGAAACCAGAAAAGTAAAACACCCATTATACGGTAAGTTCGTGTTAAAAACAAAAAAATATGTTGCACACGACGAAACAAATGACTGTAACATTGGAGATACGGTAAGAATCAGCGAGACGCGTCCTTTAAGTAAATCAAAATGTTGGAGATTAGTTGAAATCATTGAAAGAGCGAAGTAATTATGGTACAACAGGAATCTAGATTAAAAGTAGCAGATAACACAGGAGCAAAAGAAGTTTTGACTATCCGTGTTTTAGGAGGAACGAAACGTCGTTATGCCTCTGTTGGAGATAAAATTGTAGTGTCTATCAAAGATGCAACGCCAAACGGAAACGTTAAAAAAGGTGCTGTATCCACTGCAGTTGTTGTGCGAACCAAAAAAGAAGTGAGAAGAGCTGATGGTTCTTATATCCGTTTTGATGACAATGCTTGTGTTCTTTTGAATGCGGCAGGAGAAATGAGAGGAACACGTGTTTTTGGTCCGGTTGCAAGAGAACTTCGTGAAAAACAATTCATGAAAATTGTATCATTAGCACCAGAAGTGCTTTAATTCGATTGATGATGACAAAGTTAAAAATCAAATCAGGAGACATCGTAAGGGTAATTGCCGGTGACCACAAAGGTGCAGAAGGTAAAGTTTTACGTGTTTTCGTAGAAGCAAATAAGGCGATTGTAGAAGGTACTAACATGGTTTCAGTTCACACTAAACCAAGTGCTAAAAATCCGCAAGGAGGAATCGTGAAAAAAGAAGCTCCTATTCAAATATCTAACTTGTCTTTAATTGACCCTAAGTCAAAGAAAGTAACTAAAGTTGGATTCAAGGTAGAAGGAGATAAGAAAGTAAGATTTTCAAAAAAATCTAATCAAGTATTATAGTAATGGCTTATATCCCTAGACTAAAAGAAGAATATAAAAGCAGAGTTATTCCTGCTTTGAAAGAAGAGTTCGGTTACAAAAACGTAATGCAGGTTCCTAAACTTGAAAAAATCGTTGTAAGCCGTGGTGTCGGAGCTGCCGTTTCAGACAAGAAATTGGTTGATTATGCAGTAGACGAATTGACTAAGATTACAGGTCAGAAAGCTTTAGCTACTATTTCTAAGAAAGACGTAGCGTCTTTTAAATTGAGAAAAGGTATGCCGATTGGTGCTAAAGTTACTTTGCGTGGCGAAAGAATGTATGAGTTTTTAGATAGACTTATCACATCTTCTTTACCTCGTGTAAGAGACTTTAATGGAATTAAAGCAACTGGTTTTGACGGAAGAGGTAACTACAACCTTGGTGTTTTGGAGCAAATCATTTTCCCGGAAATTGATATTGATAAAGTAAACAAAATTGCCGGTATGGATATTACTTTTGTAACAACTGCCAAAACAGACAAGGAAGCAAAATCATTATTAGCAGAATTAGGGTTACCTTTTAAAAAGAATTAAGTTATGGCTAAAGAATCAATGAAAGCCCGTGAGGTGAAAAGACAAAAAGCGGTTGATAAGTATGCTGAAAAAAGAAAAGCTTTGTTAGAAGCTGGTGATTATGAAGGCTTACAGAAATTGCCGAGAAATGCTTCTCCGGTTCGTTTACACAATCGTTGTAAATTAACAGGAAGACCAAGAGGGTACATGAGACAATTCGGTATTTCGCGTGTAACATTCCGTGAAATGGCTAACCAGGGATTAATTCCGGGAGTTAAAAAATCTAGTTGGTAAAAACAAATTTTTAATTGGTTTCAGGTTCAACAGGAATAGTTCCCGTTGAAAACCGTTACCGCAAATTTATACATATGTATACAGATCCTATTGCCGATTATCTAACGAGAGTTAGAAATGCAGTGAATGCTAATCACAAAGTGGTTGAAATTCCTGCTTCTAACTTGAAAAAAGAAATCACAAAGATTTTATTCGATCAAGGATATATCTTGAGTTACAAATTTGATGACAGTACTGTTCAAGGTACAATCAAAATTGCTTTAAAGTACGATAAAGTAACCAAAGAGCCTGTAATCAGAGATATCCAAAGAATTAGTAAACCAGGTTTACGTAAGTACGCAAGTTCTGCGAATCTTCCAAGAATCCTCAACGGATTAGGTATTGCAATTGTTTCAACTTCTAAAGGTTTGATGACCGGAAAGCAAGCTAAACAGTTGAATGTAGGAGGTGAAGTAATTTGTTACGTATACTAATAAAAAAGACCAGACGATGTCAAGAATAGGTAAAAGCCCAATTGTAATTCCAGCCGGTGTAACTGTAGAAGTTAACGAAGGAGTTATTACAGCAAAAGGAAAATTAGGTCAGTTAACACAAGAATTTTCAGATGTAAGTGTTAAGATTGAAGATGGTCAGGTGATTGTGGAAAGAACTTCTGACCACAAAGAGCATAGATCAAAACACGGTTTATACAGAGCTTTAATCAGTAATATGATTACAGGTGTGTCAACTGGTTTTACAAAAGAATTAGAGTTAGTTGGGGTGGGGTACAGAGCTTCTAACCAAGGTCAGAAATTAGATCTTGCTTTAGGGTTTTCACACAATATCGTTTTAGAAATTGCTCCAGAAGTAAAGTTGGAAACAGTTTCTGAAAAAGGTAAAAACCCGATCGTTAAACTAACCTCGCACGATAAACAACTTTTAGGTCAGGTTGCCGCTAAAATCAGAGGTTTCCGTCGTCCAGAGCCTTACAAAGGAAAAGGAGTTAAATTCGTAGGTGAAGTATTAAGAAGAAAAGCAGGTAAATCAGCTTAAAATTTAAGATTATGTCATTAACAAAATCTGATAGAAGACAGAGAATTAAGTTCAGAATTAGAAAGATTGTAAGCGGTACTGCTACAAAACCAAGACTTTCTGTATTCAGAAGCAACAAAGAAATCTACGCACAGTTGATAGATGACTTAAACGGAGTAACTATTTTGGCAGCTTCCTCAAGAGATAAAGGGGTTGATACAAAAGGGACGAACGTTGAAGTAGCTAACGCAGTGGGTAAATTAGTTGCTGAAAAAGCATTGAAAGCTGGTATTGAAACAGTAACTTTCGATAGAGGAGGTTACTTATACCACGGTCGTATTAAATCATTAGCAGAAGGAGCGAGAGCTGCCGGACTTAAATTCTAAGAAATTATGTATAGTCAATACAAAAATGTAGAGTTAGTAAAACCTAGTGGTCTTGAATTAAAAGATCGTTTGGTAAGTGTAAATCGTGTTACCAAAGTAACAAAAGGTGGTAGAGCATTTGGTTTTTCTGCTATTGTTGTGGTAGGTGATGAAAACGGAGTAGTTGGTCACGGATTAGGAAAATCTAAAGATGTTTCTGAAGCAATTGCCAAGGCAGTAGAAGACGCAAAGAAAAATTTAGTTAGAATTCCTTTGAGCGGACAATCGGTTCCTCACGAACAAAAAGGAAAATTTGGTGGAGCAAGAGTATTCCTGATGCCTGCTTCTCATGGTACCGGGGTTATCGCCGGAGGTGCTGTGCGTGCGGTATTGGAGTCAGTAGGAATCCACGATGTATTATCAAAGTCTCAGGGATCTTCAAATCCTCACAATGTGGTAAAAGCAACATTTGATGCTTTACTTCAAATGCGAAGTGCTTACACGGTAGCTAAGCAAAGAGGGATTTCTTTAGAGAAAGTATTTAAAGGTTAATATACAAGGAAATTATGTCAAAAATTTTAGTAAAACAAGTAAGAAGCCAAATTAACTGTCCTCAAACACAAAAGAGAACATTGGTGGCTTTGGGTCTTAAAAGATTAGGACAAGTAGTAGAGCATGAAAATTCATCTGCTATCCTTGGTATGGTAAATAAAGTTAAACACTTGGTTTCTGTAGAAGAAGCTAAATAACACTATTCAAAATGAATTTAAGTAACTTACAACCAGCTGAAGGTTCAACACATAATCAAAATAAAAGAGTAGGTAGAGGAGAAGGTTCCGGAAAAGGCGGTACTGCTGCACGTGGTCACAAAGGTGCAAAATCCCGCTCAGGTTACTCTAAAAAGATTGGTTTTGAAGGAGGTCAGATGCCACTTCAAAGACGTGTGCCTAAGTTTGGATTTAAAAATATCAATAGAGTAGATTATCAGGGTGTTAATCTTGATACTTTACAAGCTTTAGTTGACAATGGTGTGGTGACGGATACAGTAGATTTTACAGTGTTGGTTGAGAACCGTCTAGCAACTAAAAACGAATTGGTAAAAGTATTGGGTCGAGGTGAATTAAAGGCGAAATTAAAAGTAACCGCTCACAAATTTACTGCTACCGCAAAAGCAGCAATTGAAGCTGCCGGTGGTGAAGCTGTAACTTTATAATTTACTGACTGTATGAAGAAATTTTTTGAAGCACTCGCAAACGTTTGGAAAATAGAAGAACTAAAGAACCGTATTATGGTTACTTTAGGATTACTTCTGGTTTATCGTTTTGGAGCACAGGTTACTTTGCCGGGTATTGATGCAACAAAGCTGGAAGGCTTGGCATCACAAACAGATCAAGGGATCGGTTCGATTCTGAATATGTTTACCGGAGGGGCATTTTCACAGGCATCCGTATTTGCTTTGGGAATTATGCCTTACATTTCTGCATCCATTGTGGTGCAATTAATGGGAATCGCAGTTCCTTATTTACAAAAACTGCAAAAGGACGGTGAGAGTGGTAGAAAAAAAATCAATCAGATTACACGTTGGTTAACCATCGCAATCACTCTAGTTCAAGGTCCGGGTTATATTTATAACTTATACAGAACTTTACCTTCCGAAGCATTTTTATTAGGATTCAATTCCTTCTCTTTCCTTTTCTCAGCGGTAGTTATTCTGGTAACAGGAACTATTTTTGCTATGTGGTTAGGAGAGAAGATTACCGATAAAGGTATTGGTAACGGTATATCCTTATTGATTATGGTGGGTATCATTGCCAGACTTCCGGAAGCATTTTTACAGGAATTTGTTTCAACCGTATCTCAGGATCAGGGAGGTTTAGTAAAATTGGTATTTGAAATAATACTTTGGTTATTAATTATCATTGCCAGCATTCTTTTAGTCATGGCGGTACGTAAAATACCGGTTCAGTATGCCAGAAGAACCACCGGCGGTGATTTTGAACAGGATATGATGGGCGGTAATAGACAGTTTATTCCTTTAAAGCTAAATGCCTCCGGAGTTATGCCTATTATCTTTGCACAGGCAATTATGTTTATTCCTGCTGCAGTAGCCGGTCTTTCAAATTCTGAAACAGCTCAATCCGTTACAGGAGCTTTCAGTGATATGTTTGGTTTTTGGTATAATGTTGTTTTTGCTTTGTTAATTATAGTTTTTACGTATTTTTACACCGCGATTACAGTACCGACCAACAAAATGGCTGATGATTTAAAAAGAAGTGGTGGTTTTATTCCCGGTATCAGACCCGGAGTGGAAACATCCGACTTTTTGGATAAAGTGATGTCGTTGATAACATTACCGGGATCCCTGTTCTTGGCTCTTATTGCAGTGTTCCCTGCGGTAGTGGTTAATTTAATGGGGGTTCAACAGAATTGGGGAATGTTTTTCGGAGGAACATCATTGTTAATTATGGTTGGAGTTGCAATTGATACTATGCAACAGATAAACTCTTATTTGTTGAATAGACATTATGATGGTTTAATGAAAAGTGGTAAAAATAGAAAAGCAGTAGCTTAATTTTTATGGCAAAACAATCAGCAATAGAACAAGACGGATCAATCATCGAAGCATTATCAAATGCAATGTTCCGTGTAGAATTAGAAAATGGTCACGTAGTGATTGCTCATATTTCCGGTAAAATGCGTATGCATTATATTAAATTATTACCCGGTGATAAGGTAAAACTGGAAATGAGCCCTTACGACCTGACAAAAGCAAGAATTACTTATAGATATTAAAGCTGTTTCACAATGAAAGTAAGAGCATCAGTAAAGAAAAGAAGTGCCGAATGCGTAATTGTTCGCAGAAAGGGCAGATTGTACGTTATTAACAAAAAGAATCCTAGATTTAAACAAAGACAAGGATAATTATGGCAAGAATTGCAGGGGTAGATATACCTAAAAACAAAAGAGGAGTTATTGCTTTAACCTATATTTTCGGTATCGGAAAAAGCAGAGCTATTGAGATTTTAGAAAAAGCTCAAGTTAGTCAGGACAAAAAAGTTCAAGATTGGAATGATGACGAAATCGGAGCAATCCGTGATGCGGTATCATATTACAAAATTGAAGGAGAATTGCGTTCAGAAGTTTCCCTACACATCAAACGTCTTATGGACATTGGTTGCTACAGAGGAATCCGTCACAGAGCTGGTCTTCCGTTAAGAGGACAAAGAACTAAAAACAATTCAAGAACAAGAAAAGGTAAAAGAAAAACTGTTGCGAACAAGAAAAAAGCAACTAAATAATAAGTAATATGGCTAAGACAACAACAAAAAAACGTAAAGTTATCGTTGAATCAACGGGTGAAGCTCATATTAATGCAACTTTTAACAACATTATTATTTCCCTTACCAACAAAAAAGGAGAGGTAATATCTTGGTCTTCTGCCGGTAAAATGGGGTTCAGAGGTTCTAAAAAGAATACACCTTATGCTGCTCAAATGGCCGCAGAGGATTGTTCTAAAGTTGCACTTGAAGCAGGTTTAAAGAAAGTAAAAGTGTATGTGAAAGGACCAGGAAACGGACGTGAGTCTGCTATCCGTTCTATCCATAACGGTGGAATTGAAGTTACGGAGATCATCGACGTAACCCCAATGCCACACAACGGATGCAGACCTCCTAAAAGAAGAAGAGTATAAGTTTGCTGGATTTCTTCAGCAACTTTTATTTCATATTAATTAAGTATAACCCAAGGTAGAGAATGATTATCGAAGGATTTGACCTGAATTCATAATCACTACCTTAAATCAATTTAAACATGGCAAGATATACTGGTCCAAAAACTAAAATAGCTCGTAAGTTTGGCGAAGCTATCTTCGGAGAAGACAAAGCCTTCGAAAAAAGAAATTATCCTCCGGGACAACATGGTTTGGCTAAAAGAAGAGGTAAAAAATCCGAATATGCAGTTCAGTTGATGGAAAAGCAAAAAGCGAAGTACACTTACGGAATTCTTGAAAAACAGTTCAGAAACCTATTCGAAAAAGCGGCTGCTTCTAAAGGGGTAACAGGTGAAATCCTTTTACAATTATGTGAAGCCCGTTTAGATAACGTGGTTTACAGAATGGGAATCGCTCCATCAAGAAGAGCTGCCCGTCAGATTGTTGGTCACAGACACATCACCGTAAACGGTGAAATTGTGAACGTACCTTCCTATCACCTGAAACCAGGCGACAAAGTTGCCGTTCGTGAAAAATCAAAATCAGTTGAAGCAATCAACAGTTCTTTAGCTAATTCAAGCAAAGTTTACGAGTGGATTACCTGGAACAATGATACCAAAGAAGGTACTTTTGTAGCCGTTCCGCAACGTTTACAAATCCCAGAAAACATCAAAGAACAACTAATCGTTGAGTTATACAACAAATAATAATTGACAGTAGTCGTAATTATGGCAATATTTAATTTTCAGAAGCCCGATAAAGTTATCATGATCGATTCCACCGATTTTGAAGGTAAGTTTGAATTCAGACCTTTAGAACCTGGTTACGGATTGACTGTTGGTAATGCACTTAGAAGAGTTTTGCTTTCCGCTCTTGAAGGATATGCAATTACATCTGTTCGTATTGAAGGTGTAGATCACGAGTTCTCTACCATTTCCGGAGTTGTAGAAGATGTTACCGAAATTATTTTGAACTTAAAACAAGTTCGTTTCAAACGTCAAATCGAAGAGGTTGACAACGAAACCGTTACCATCTCTCTTTCTGGTAAAGAACAAATTACTGCTGGTGATTTTCAAAAATTTATTTCAGGTTTTCAGGTTTTAAATCCTGAGTTAGTTATCTGCAACCTTGATTCTAAAGTTAACATCAATATGGAGTTAACTATCGAAAAAGGAAGAGGATATGTTCCTGCCGAAGAAAATAAAAAGCAAAACGCAGCCATCGGAACCATTTTTACCGATTCTATTTTTACACCTATTAAGAATGTGAAATATGCAATCGAAAACTTCCGTGTGGAGCAAAAAACAGATTATGAAAAGTTGGTTTTCGAAATCAAAACCGACGGATCAATCAATCCTAAAGATGCTTTAACTGAAGCTGCTAAAGTTTTAATTCACCACTTTATGTTGTTCTCAGATGAAAGAATTACTCTTGAAGCTGATGAAATTGCACAAACAGAATCATATGACGAAGAATCGTTGCATATGAGACAATTGCTTAAAACAAAGCTTGTGGATATGGATCTTTCTGTAAGAGCATTAAATTGTTTGAAAGCGGCTGAAGTTGAAACATTAGGTGACTTAGTATCATTTAATAAAAATGACTTGATGAAATTCCGTAACTTCGGTAAGAAATCATTGACCGAGCTTGATGAGCTTGTGGCCATTAAAAACTTACACTTCGGAATGGATTTGTCAAAATATAAATTAGATAAAGAATAAATTTACTTCATATTTTGCTCTCCAAAGCGGATAGATGCAAGATGAAGGTTTAAAAAACACGTCATGAGACACGGAAAAAAAGTAAACCATTTAAGCAGACAACAAGGTCATAGAAAATCGATGTTGGCTAACATGGCTTGTTCATTAATTGAACACAAAAGAATCAATACGACAGTTGCCAAAGCAAAAGCGTTGAAACAATTTGTTGAACCATTGATTACAAAATCAAAAGAAGATACTACCCACAACAGACGTATCGTTTTTGCTTACTTGAGAAATAAATATGCCGTTACCGAGCTTTTCAGAGAAGTAGCTGCAAAAGTTGGTGACCGTCCAGGTGGTTACACCCGTATCATCAAGTTAGGAAACCGTTTGGGTGATAACGCTGATATGGCGATGATTGAATTGGTGGACTTCAACGAACTATACAACGGAGGTAAGAAAGAAGAGAAAAAAGCAAAAAGCCGTAGAGGAGGTAAAGCTAAGAAAGCTGAAACTGCTCCTGAAGCAAAAGCACCGGAGGCTCCTGCTGCTGAATCAACCGAATCAACTGAAGTTGCAGAATAATGAAATTCATTATCAAATAATAAAAAAGGATAAACTTTCGAGTTTGTCCTTTTTTTTTGGTTCAAGCTGAATTTATTGAAGTTTCAGCAGCGGATGGTCCGGGCTTTTTCAGGAATCTATGTTCCCGCTTTCCGCTGTATCTTTTGTTCTCCCGATAGCTATCGGGAAAACAAAAGGATGCCGCTACAATCGGGGCTAAAAAGCTAACCCTAAAACGAAAGTGCCAAAAAGAAAAATAAATAATTACACCTGACAGGTTTCAAAAACCTGTCAGGTGTAAGAAGGAATTAAAAGCATAATGTCACTTAATCTTTTTTTACTAATGAAGAACTTAATTGAATTTTTATACCAGAAGTAAAACCTTAATGTGACTCAATTTCTTAAAGGTTAAAAAATTAAAAACTTATATGCTTTATGTGGTTTAAAAAATATCAACCAAAAAAACTCAGCATCTCAGCCACTCAGAAAAAAAACTTTCCCAAATTCATAATTTAAATTAAATTTGCAAAACAACACACAACAATGAATTACACCACACGACAACCCGCCATCCTTTTGCTCGCAGATGGCACTATTTTTCATGGAAAGTCCATCGGAATCAACGGAAAAACCTTTGGTGAAGTTTGCTTTAATACCGGAATGACCGGTTACCAAGAAATCTTTACTGACCCGTCATATTTCGGGCAGATCATGGTCGCCACCAACGCCCATATTGGGAATTATGGCGTAAATGACCGTGAAGTTGAATCGGATTCCGTCAAAATAGCCGGACTGGTCTGCAAAAATTTCAGTTTTAATTTTTCCCGTGACGATGCTTCGGGGAGTTTGTATGATTATTTTGAAAAGCAAAACCTTATCGCTATAGCTGATGTTGATACCAGAGCGTTGGTGAGTTATATTCGTGAACACGGAGCTCAAAATGCTGTCATTTGCACAGACGGGACTCATCTGGATGATCTCAAACAGCAGCTGGCTAAGGTTCCGGAGATGAAAGGACTGGAATTGGCATCTAAAGTTTCCACACGGGAACCATACTACTTTGGTGATGAAAATGCAACGTATAAAATTTCTGCTTTAGACCTCGGAATCAAAACCAATATACTGCGTAACCTGGCCAAAAGGGATTGTTATATCAAAGTTTTTCCCTATGATGCAACGTATGCTGATTTACAGCGTTTTAATCCTGACGGGTATTTTCTGTCAAACGGCCCGGGTGACCCTGAGCCGCTTTCAGGAGTAATTGAAGTAGCAAAGCAGATTATAGCCGATAACAAACCGTTGTTCGGAATTTGTCTGGGACATCAAATCATTGGCTTAGCCAACGGAATCTCAACCTATAAAATGTTTAACGGTCATCGCGGAATCAATCATCCCGTTAAAAATCTGATTACCGGAAAAGGAGAAATTACCTCTCAAAACCACGGGTTTGCGGTGGTTCGTGAAGAGCTCGAAAAACACTCCGATTTAGAAATTACGCATGAACACCTGAACGACGGTACTGTGGCCGGTATGCGAATGAGGTCGAAGAATTGTTTTTCTGTTCAGTATCATCCGGAAGCGAGTCCCGGTCCGCACGATTCATCTTATTTGTTTGATGAGTTTGTACAAAATATTAAAAGGAATAGGTTGCAAGAAGCATAAATGCACAAGGGCCTGACGGTTTTTATAATTGTCAGGCCTTTTTTTACACTAAATCGTTTGCGTTTATAACTTTGGTTAAATTATATAAAAATCAAAATTCAGAATCCTTAAATTTGTGTATCATTCAAAAAAAGTAACTAAAAAGTAATAAATAAACAAGTATCATGAGTATTATTATCAAAGTACATGCAAGACAAATCCTTGATTCAAGAGGAAATCCAACCGTAGAGGTGGATGTCATTACAGAAAACGGAATTTTAGGAAGAGCAGCCGTTCCATCTGGAGCTTCCACCGGAGAACATGAAGCAGTAGAACTTCGTGACGGCGGAAAATCGTATATGGGTAAAGGGGTGTTGAGAGCTGTAGATAACGTAAATACAACTATTGCAGGTGAGATTGTAGGGATGTCAGTTTTTGAACAAAATCAGATAGACAAAACCATGATTGAATTAGATGGCACGCCAAACAAATCAAATTTAGGAGCTAATGCCATTCTGGGCGTTTCTTTAGCTGTAGCTAAAGCGGCAGCCAACGAATTAGGAATGCCTTTGTATCGCTATGTAGGAGGAGTTTCTGCCAATACATTGCCGGTTCCGATGATGAATATCATCAATGGAGGATCGCATTCCGATGCTCCTATTGCTTTTCAGGAATTCATGATTATGCCGGTAAAAGCAACCAGTTTTACACATGCCATGCAAATGGGAACGGAAATTTTCCACAACCTGAAGAAAGTTTTACACGATCGTCATTTATCCACTGCGGTGGGTGACGAAGGTGGTTTTGCACCTAACTTACCGGGAGGAACAGAGGATGCGTTAGATTCTATCAAATTAGCCGTTGAAAATGCGGGTTATACTTTTGGTGAAGATATTATGATTGCCTTAGATTGTGCTGCTGCTGAATTTTATGTAAACGGAAATTATGATTACAAAAAATTTGAAGGAGAAACCGGTAAAATCAGAACATCAGCTGAACAGGCAGAATATTTGGCAGAGTTGGTTTCAAAATACCCCATTGTTTCCATTGAAGACGGAATGGACGAAAACGATTGGGAAGGTTGGAAATACTTGACCGATTTAATAGGCAATAAAGTACAGCTGGTAGGGGATGATTTATTTGTAACCAATGTGCAACGGTTAAAAACCGGAATCGAAAAAGGAATCGCTAATTCAATTTTGGTTAAAGTTAACCAGATTGGTACCTTGACCGAAACTATTGCAGCGGTGAACATGGCTCATAATGCCGGTTATACTTCTGTAATGTCACATCGTTCCGGTGAAACGGAAGATAATACGATTGCAGATTTAGCGGTTGCCTTAAATTGCGGACAAATTAAAACCGGGTCGGCTTCACGCTCCGACCGTATGGCAAAATACAATCAATTGCTTCGCATTGAAGAAGAATTGGGTAATGTAGCTTATTTTCCCGGTGAGAAAGCTTTTAAGCAAAAGTAACTTGTAATTTTATACTGAACATGCCCCAAAAAGTTAGACACTAGTTGGGGCTTTTTTTATGACTGTTATTCGGTAATTCCTTCTTTAATTTTATAGAGTAAAATAAGCTGTAAAATCGTTAAGGGAATTAGCAGAAAAATACCGATTAAAAATAAAAGAACAATGGCCAGTGTCACTCCTGTAACAATCATGAGCACACCGGTAATCGTAGGTAGGTTGTTTTTCAGACATGTTTTAAGCCTCATAATTCCGATGCCATTTAAAATATATGTGCATCCAAAAATCATTGAAAAAACAACTAAAACATACGTTTCAGCAGGAGTTGGCGTAAACCAGCAGAAAATGTCAAAAGCGTATCCTGCAACGGAGATGAAAATGATGGCCAATGAGCTTATCCGTAGCAGATAATTTGAAAAAATACTCCCGCTTACGATATAGCCGGTGTAGAAAAAGGTCATGCTGATTAATGAGATGAGTTTTACGGTGATATAGATTGAAGTAGCACCATTCACGGTTTTGAAATCTGTTATATCAAGATCAAAATAGACTTCAATAAATCCTGTAAAAAAGTAGATGATACCGGCAAAAACAGCCAGATTCAGCATTAGAATCTGATTTTTTGTAGTATGCAAATTGTTTTTTTCTTCATAAGGAAACAGCGTTTTTATTTTATCAAGATCATAATCTAGGGCAGCCAATATCGTTTTGATGGTAAAACTTCTCGGAGTAACTTCTCCGGCCTCAATACGTTGAATGGTTCGAACACTAATGTTGCATTTTTCTACAAGTTCTTCCTGTGTCAGGCCTTTTTCGTTTCTTAAGTTGGTAATGATTTTACCCAGTTCCGGCTGTTTCATGATGTGAGCATTAAATTTAGGGCAATACTACAAATCCTCACTTGACAGACCAAATAATTCAAACGAAATTCACCCGACATTCACCTGACATACGATTGTAATTCAGTAAAAGTGCTTTCTGAAAATCACGGACTCTTTCAAAAGAAGATGTCATTCGGGTTAAAAATAACACAATATATGCTTAATAAAAAAGTGGTGTTAGAGTGTATATACAGCGGTGATTTTCTGTATAAGCAGATTTGGAGGATGTTGATTCAATTGATTGGTCTTGGTGTGAATTTAAGAAAAAACTGTAGAGAAAATTACTGTTTTTGCATAATCAGTGTTTAAAATTGTATTTTTTAATAAAATTATTAACACTAAAACGTTATAGTTTGTAATATTATCTTGGAATTTAAAAATAACATTAATTTTACGTAAAATTCCACGATTGAAAAAATTTTAACCTAGATTTCAAAAATAAATTTTCATGAAAAAACAATTACTATTATTAAGTTTTTTTCTGTTGAGCATAAGTACTTTTGCTCAGACCTATACAAACGGATGTGCTAACTGGACCAATGTATGGCGGAACTCTTCCGGTTGTTTTGGTTTTACAGGCGGTGTTGGTTTATTTTCTTTTGGAAACACAGGCCAAGGAGATGTTAACGGGAGATTTATCACCATTGATGGTACACTTGGCGGAACTCAGGTCACCCTGAACCCCGGTCAGAAAATTGAAATACGGATTGCCGGTCAGGACTCCAGCGGACGTACAGGTATTGTAACCGATGGAATTATCGGTTTTTCTCTGAGAAGTACTACAAATCTCTTTGACGGAGGAGGTGATTTAGATTCCCGGTATAACAATAATGCTCTTACTAAGGTAGAGTTCCGCGGAGGCGACGGAAATGCCAGGTTTTTAAAAAGCAGCGGACTGGAGTATGCCAACATGCCTAATTTTACAAGCTTTAAATCCGGTGTAACGTATGAAATAGAGGTAATATCGGATAAAGAGTTTAATTTAGTTATTGGCGGGACAAGAAATAATATAGAGCCTTTTGCTAATGGCGGAGGTTCCATCAGACAAATTCAAATCAGAAACAGCGGAGCCAATATGGACGGGTTGTTTACTAATTTAACCGTAACTAATTTGCCTATTAACTTAACGGCTAATACAGGTGAAACGTTTACGGTTACCGGTGTGATGAGCGATAATGGGGTAAATGTGAATACGGTTACTAAAAACGGCGTGGGAACCGTTATTTTAACCGGACAAAATACGTTTACCGGTTTGACTTCGGTAAATGCCGGAACGTTGCGTTTAAATAGAGCCGGGGGAGCCACACTGCCAGCTTCCAATAGTATAGCGGTAAGTTCGGGAGCTACCTTACGTATTTCAACGAATCAAACTTTAAATAATCTGACGCTGCCGGCCGGAGCAAGTTTAACCTTAGATTCCGGTGCAACACTCACAATTAACGGAGCTTTTACCTACGGTGGAACCATATCAGGTGCCGGAACTATGGCTTATGGAGCAACAGGGACACTGATTTACGGGCTGTCGGGAAGTCAGACCACTGCTTCCGAATGGCCGGCTGTTAACGGACCTTCGACGGTTACCCTTAATTCAGGAAGCTATACACTGGACAGCAGTAAATCGCTTTCCGGAGATTTGATACTGAGTTCCGGTACTGCCTTAACCGTTCCGTCTGCCATGAATTTAACCGTTGGTGATGACTTGATTAATAACGGAGGTAATGTTACGGTTCAAAACAATGCAAACCTTATACAGAACGGAACAGTAAATGAAAATGTAGGTAATGTGACTGTTTTCCGCAACAGTGCCAGCTTATTTAAGTTAGATTATACGCTTTGGTCTTCACCTGTAGCAAATCAGAATTTACAGGACTTTTCGCCTTTAACGCTGCCTAACCGTTTTTATGTATACAATCCTGCTACGGATACATACAATTCAATTAACCCTGCTGCTAATGATTTTGAAGAAGGAACAGCTTATTTGATTCGAATGCCTGACAATCACCCTACAGCACCAGCAACGGTTTGGAATGGAGAGTTTAATGGTGTTCCCAATAATGGTGATATAACCTTGACGGTTTCAGATGATACGTATAATGCAGTTGGTAATCCCTACCCGTCAACAATTGATGCAGATGATTTTATTACAACGAATGCGTTGACAGAAGCCTTATACTTTTGGAGAAAAACCAATAATGCCGCCACATCTTCTTATGCAACATATACGCTGGCAGGAGGTGTCGGAACAGGTTCAAACTCAGGCGATCCGCTGGGTTTGGTACCTAACGGTATCATTCAGGTCGGGCAAGGGTTTATTGTAAGATCTGTTTCAACGTCAATTGTTTTTGATAATACAATGCGGATTGCCGATAACAATAACCAGTTTTTCAGAAATTCTTCGGAAATTGAAAATAACCGCATCAGATTTACGGCTACAGGCAATAATGGGTTCTACAGCCAGGTACTGGTAAACTACCGTTCAGGAGCGACCAATGATTTTGATGCCGCTTTAGACGGAAGATACATTAATGACAGTGAAAATGCATTTTATACACTCTTAGATCAAGAGCCGTTTACTATTCAGGCAAGGGCTTTGCCTTTTACAGAAACAGATGTGGTTCGTTTAGGTTTTAAAACTACCGATGCGGGTACTTTCTCCATTGTGTTAAATGAAAAAGACGGCATTTTTACAGATAATGCTGAAATTTTTATCAAGGATAATGATTTGGGTATTTGGCACAATATCACAGATTCACCGTATGAATTTGTGAGTGAAGCCGGAACATTTTCAGAACGATTTGAATTGGTTTATCAGTCCGCATTAGGAGTAGTTGTTTCGGATTTATACAGTCGGACAATAGTTTTTGCAAAAGATGGTATGCTGAATGTTCAACTTGCGGGTTCAGAAATGACAGGGATTCAGATGTTTGATGTACAGGGCAGAATCGTTTTTGAAGCAAAGGATATTTATGCACCAGCTTTCTCTGCATCAATCAGCCACTTGAATAAGGGAGTTATGTTTGTAAAGGTAATTACAGAAAATGGAAATAGTGTGACAAAGAAAATAATAAAATAGAGAGAAGGGAACCTTCTTTTTTTATCGTAAGCCTCCGGATTCCGGGGGCTTTTTTTATGAAACAGTTTCAATGGTCAAAATGGATGGCCATAGGTAGTTATTTAATTAATTTTTTCTCATTTCATCGTTTTTTTAACATTTGTCGGTTTTTTATTCAGTTTGGCGATGAATTTTTTTTATCCCGATTATCGATTCTACTTTCGGCCTCAAATTCAACTAAATAATCTTTTATGAAGAAATCTTTACGATTGACTTTGCTCATAATTGTTTTTATGGGAAGTCTATCTGTTAGTGCCCAAAAAACATGGGTCGGTGCTAATAACGGCAGCTGGAATACAGCTAGTAACTGGTCGCCAAGTGGTGTGCCCGGCTCGGGTGATAATGTTATCATTAACAGTTCGCACAATATTAATGTCAATACAAATGCAACCATTAATAGATTAACGATTACCGGAAATGCAGCTGTAACCTTTACTTCAAATGGTGCAGCCCGAACCATTACTATTGATAATTCTGGAAGTTCTATTGCTGCCGGAAGTTCTTTAACATTGGTGGGTTCCAACGGAGGCGGAACAAGAACGATGGGATTGGCATTTACGGGAACTAATCAAACAATGGAGATTGCAGGAACTTTGATTTTAACCCCAACAGCAGCGGGTTCAATTTACACGGCAACCAATAGTGTTACTACTGTTACCGGTTCAATCGTGAGAACAGGAGGAACTATAACATCAACCGCTTCAGACCTCAGTTTCTCAGCTGTAGGAACTTATCAACATGCTATGAACGGAAGTACTATTCCTACCGCCACATGGAATGTTGCTTCAACATGTTTAGTGACAGGAATTACGAATACGATTCCTTCTGCAGGTTTAGGTCAATCGTTTGGGAATTTTACTTGGAATTGTGCCGGACAAAGTGCTGCAATAAACAATTTAGCAGGAGCTTCGGGTGGGTTAACTACTATAAATGGTGATTTCACGATTTTATCCACAAATGGACAAACACTAAATTTTAATAATTCAGGAACTGCACGTACTATAACAGTTGGTGGTAATTTCGCCAATTCTGGCGGAATAATTGACTGGGCTAGTAGTACAGCCACGACTACTATGAATATAGCAGGTAATATTACTGTTTCTGGTTCAGCAACTTTAAGTACTACAGCTACTTCAATATCAGTAATAAATGGTACTTTCGTTTTAACCGGAAGTAGCCCGCAAACGGTAAATTTTTCAATTCCTTCTAACGTTACTTATACAAATTATACAGTTAACGCAACAAGAACCTTGGTTTTAAACAGTGATATTATACTAAACAGACATGATAACGCTCCATGGAGAGGAGTTGTTACAGTTAATAATGGAGGTGTTATAAATTGCGGAACTCAAAAAATTGATGGCGGTGGATTGGCTCAAACCAATGGAGAATTTAATTTGAATTCGGGTGCAAAAATGATTACAGCCAATGCAACCGGAGTACAAGGCTCTGTGAATACAACAAATGTAAATGCAACTTATAATTCCGGAGCAAGTTACGAATTTAGAGGGGCTGCTACAGGTGTGTTTTCATTGTCAACCGCCAATACCATTACCGGTAAGATGACAATCAACCGTTCTGCGGGGGTTACATTGAATCAAAATTTTACAACTTCTACATTAGAATTTCTAAATGGAGTTGCAACAACAGGAAGTTTTGCTGTTACGATTCCTTTAACGGGTTCAATATCAGGAGCAAACTCTGCCAGATATGTAAACGGAAAGTTGAATAAAGTTTTTAATACCACAACTCATTTTACTTTTCCAATCGGGAAAGATGGGGTGTATAAACCGGTTGTTTTTGAATATACTGCTTTAACCGGAACAAGTACTGTTTCGATAGAACAATTTGAAACGGCTTTACCGGGAACATTACCTTCATCTGTAAACTTAAACAACAGCAGAGCTTGGGAAATTAGTCAGACCGGAGGTTCTTCAATCGGTTATAAATTGACCTTAGACGGAACTGACGATGTTGCTTCAGGAACTGTTGTTATGCTCAAAAGAGAGTCAGGAACAACAACAAGCCATGCGGTTACAACTCCTAATTTCACAAATACGACTTCCTTTACAACCTTAACAGGTACAAATCAATTTACGTTGGGAAGCAGTTGTACACAATCTGCCTCAGCAGGAAGTAATCAAAGTTTTTGTTCGCCTACAGCAGTAGTGTTAAGTGGTAATACGCCAACTTATGGCTCTGGAGCTTGGTCGGTAAGCGGACCAAGTAATTCTACAGCTCAATTTTCAAACGTAAGCAATCCAAATGCCACTTTTACACCAACAGGAGGGAATGGAATTTATACATTAACTTGGACGTTAACTAATGGAAATTGTGTAAATACATCCAACGTTGTGTTAGAGTATGGGAAATCAACCACATGGACTTCTGCTTCTGGTGGAAGTTGGGATAATGGTACTCCGGATGTAACAACTGCTGCAGTGATAGCTTATGATTATACATCATCCGGAAATTTAACCGCTTGTTCTTTAACGGTGAATAGCGATGCCGTTGTTGTTATTTCAAGTGGTGATGTGGTGTCTCTGAGTGGAGGATTAACCGTAGTTTCAGGAAGTTCATTCACGTTGGAAAATGAAGCCTATTTAATGCAAGAAGGTACTGGTAATCCTAATAATGGTAACATTACCGTGAAACAAGAAAGTCAAGCCTTAATGCGTTTGGATTATGTTTTATGGTCATCGCCAGTAGTAAGCCAAAATTTATTAGCTTTTTCTCCGTTAACGGTTACCAATCGTTTTTATACGTATAACACTACAACAGATACGTATTCAACTATAGTACCAAGTACGAATAGTTTTATAGAAGGAAAAGGTTATTTAATCAGAATGCCGGATAATCATCCAACTTCACCAACCGTATGGCAAGGCAGCTTTTTAGGTAAACCACATAGCGGGGATATATCTATTCCGTTGTCAACTGCTGGAGCTGGTTATAATGCCGTTGGAAATCCTTATCCATCTCCTATCAGTATTGATACATTTTTAGATAATAACAGCGGTTTGATAGACGGTAATTTATACTTTTGGCGTAAAACAAATAACGCTTTAGGAAGTGCTTATATCACCTGTAGCGGAGGAGTGTTTAGCGATGGCCCTCATGACCATAATAACATTCAGCCGGGACAGGGATTTTTTGTCCGGGCAGTCAGTGCCGGTAATCTGCAGTTCAATAATTTACAGAGAGAATTAAATGACGGTGTTTTTTACAGAGATGATAATGCGGTGACATCTTCCAGAATCTGGTTACATCTAAAAAGTAACAATGCCATTGTAGGTAATATGGCCATTGGATACAGAGAAGATGCTACGAATGGAATTGACCAGATAGATGGCGAATATATTAACGACAGTGCATTAGCCTTGAATTCAATAGTAGCAGAAACCGAGTTTGCCGTTCAACACCGTGCCGGGTTTATTCCTACTGATGTGGTACCGTTGAGTTTTAAAACTAACAATGCAGGAAGTTTTGAGATTGCTATCAATATGACAGACGGTTTGTTTTTAAATGAGGAACAACCCATTTTCTTAAAAGATAATTTACTTCAAATAGAGCATGATTTAAGAAATGCAAACTACAGTTTTGTTTCCGATGCCGGAACTTTTACCAATCGTTTTGAAGTTGTTTACCAAAGCACGTTGTCAGTCGAAAATCCGGTTTTTGTAAATTCAGTGGTTGTTTTTTCAAAAGATAAAAATATTCAGATCAATACGGGATCAACCACAATGAGTACCGTAAAAGTGTTTGATATGAGAGGAAGGCTAGTTGTGCAGCAAAGCGATGTCAATGCTTCAATAGTTGCGATTCCGTTAACACAGGTTGAAAACCAAGTCCTGATTGTTCAGGTTTCTTCTGCTGACGGACAAACGGTTTCGAAAAAAGTGGTTCACTAGAAATACACCACTGTATAATATGTCAAAACCTTCGAGCAATCGAAGGTTTTTTTATAATCAGACGAAATGCATATTTCATCGTTTTGCGTAAAGTGCCGTCAATAAAGTGATAATCGACGAAATGCATGTTTTGACCATTCACTTTCATCAGGGTGTGTGTTAGTCGATTTTTTCAACACGTTATCGAAAAAATAGGGTAGCAGCATACAACCGAGATACTTTTACATCAGAAATAAAAACAAAACGAATTTTTAAAATACATATGAAAGCAATCAACACTAAATTCTTAATCACTTTAATTGTAGTTCTTTTTTCTGTTATTACTGAAGTTTCTGCTCAAACGACACCGGTAAATGAAATAGTTTCAGAAGAAAAAGCTCAAGAGATGATTCAAGAAAGTACTGTTGAAATGTCTTCCATTGAAATATCAAATTGGTTTTCCGGGGCAAAACAGGAAATTAATGTTACATCAGCAAAAGAATCAACAACCATCAACCGTTCTGCTTTAGTTTCTAAAAAAGAGCAATATTTAAAATCAGGAATGTCTAATAAAACACTTTTGATTCGTTCAATCATGAAAAAAGCAGACAGTTATGTAAACGCAACGGTTTAGTTTTACGTCAAAAAGAAACTAAACAATCAGTTACTAAAACCCTTCATGACCCTTCTTTTTAGAGGGGTTTTTGATTTTTGATGTTTCTCATCAGATTCTCATTCAAAACCCGCAATTACTCATTTACCGGTTAACTTCAAAAAGGATCATCTATATTTGTTTATCAAATGATGTTTATGAAGAAGTTATACCTTTTGCTCTTTTTGTGTGGTTGCGGTTTTGCATTTGTTTTTGGACAAAACAAAACAGCAGACAGCTTAAAGAATGTCCTGAGTCAAACAAAAAATGACATTGAAAAAGTCCAGCACCTTAATGAAATAGCCGATTATTACAAAAGCAGTAATCCGGTGTTGATGAGTGAATATGCTGGGAAAGCATTGGAACTGGCAAGAAAAATCAATTATCAGGCCGAAGAAGGGCATGCCCTGCTTAATTTAGGTATTGCTGAAATAATTTCAGGAAAGTATCCGGAAGCTTTAGACTTTTTTTCGCAGGCTAAATTGGTTTATGAGAATGAACTTGCGGTTAATTTGAAAGACAATGGCAAGCTTAAAAACGGACTGGCAAGAGTTTATGGTAGTATGGGGGTGGTTTTTTCGGAGCAGAGTAATTATGCCAAAGCACTTCAATATCATCTTAAAGCCGTTTCAATCTATGAGGAAACAAAAGAAGAGGATAAGCTGGCAAAGGTTTATAACAACATAGGAGTTGTTTACAGGGCTCAAAACGAAGATTTTAAAGCCCTGGATTATTTTAGCAAGGCTCAAAAGATTCAGGAAAAAATAGGTGACAGAACGGTTGGGATAACGATTACCAATATCGGAAACCTGTACTTAAAGCAAAACAACCTGAAGGAGGCCGAAGGGTATTATAAAAAAGCGAAGTATTATTTTGAAAAATTTCCGAATCCCAGGGGCTTGGGTGAATTGTATAATAATTTAGGATTGCTTTATAAAAAAAATGCCGATTCGCTAAAAGCTCTTGAAAGCTGGAATCTTGCTCTGCAGTCATTTGATCTGATCGGAGATAAGTTCGGTAAATCAGATACCTATCTGTTTATGGGAGAGTATTTTTATGAACAGCGTAAATGGAGCGAAGCGTTAAAATATGCCGAAAATGCTGCCCAATTGTCCAGGCAGCTTAACATTTTGGAAGGAACGGCTTTGGCGGAAAAATTATTGAGTACTATCTATGAAAAACTTAATCAGCCAACTGAAGCGTTCAAGCATTTTAAATTGTACAAAGCAGCACAAGACAGCTTGATTAATCATGAGAATATCAGGAAAAGCGTGCAGGCCGAAATGAATTATGAATTTGATAAGAAAGAAGCTGTCCAGAAAAAAGAGCAGGAAAAGAAAGCATTGCTTTTGGCGGAACAAACTAAAAGGCAAAACCTGCAGACTATTTTTATTGCGTTATTTGTGTTGCTGTTACTGGGAATTGCTTTTTTAATTTACAACCGGATTCAGTTAAAGAAAAATTTAACCCTTCAGAAAGAATTGGCAGAATACGAGCAAAAAGCGTTGCACTTGCAGATGAATCCGCATTTTGTGTTCAATTGTTTGGGCTCTATTTCCAGTTTTATTGTACAGAACGGAACGGATTCAGCCATCAAATACCTGTCAAAATTCTCAAAGCTGATGCGTTTGACCTTGGAATACTCCAAAGAATCACTTATTCCGATTGACAAAGAAATAGAGAGCTTGCAAAACTATTTAGAATTGGAGCAACTACGTTTTAATAATGTTTTTGAATTTAAAATATCAAAGAGTAAAGAGATTGAAGACGATATGGCCTTGCCGCCGTTATTGCTGCAGCCCTTTGTGGAAAATGCGATTATTCACGGGTTAATTCCCAAAAAAGAAAACGGAGTTATTTCGGTAGATTTTTCGATAGAAAAGAATAATTTGGTTTGTACCATTGTAGATGACGGTATCGGGTTTGACAGATCGAAAGAGATCAAAGAAAACCTGGTGGCGATTCACAAATCGATGGCTTTGGATATTACCAAAAAACGATTAGAAATGATGGAAGCATCGACTGCTCAAAAAGCAAAAGTAGAGATTAAAGAAATTAAAAGTGATTCAGGTGAAATTCAAGGTACAAAAGTAGTTTTGAATTTACCGATACAATATATAAAATAGTAAGTACAACTCGCGAGTTATCCATAAAACAGTAATAAACAGACTGCGAGTCAACTCGTAACTCGAAACCCGCAACAAAAAAAATGACAACAGCCATATTAATAGATGACGATGCCAACCTGAGGGCCGGAATGCGGCAAATGCTTTCAAGATATGCCCCGGATATTTCTATTGTCGGAGAAGCAGACAGTGTGCAGTCCGGAGTGGAGACCGTAAACCGTTTAAAACCTAAGGTTTTGTTTTTGGATATACAATTGACAGACGGAACCGGTTTTGACTTATTGGAACAACTGGCAGGAATAAACGGGAAAATAACGTCTCAGGTAGTATTTATTACGGCCCATGAACAATATGCTATTAAGGCCTTCCGGTTTAGTGCATTAGACTTTCTGTTAAAACCCGTTGATCCGGAAGAACTGCAAAAAGTAATTGAAAAGATAGAAGATGTGTTGTCCAAAAGCGGTAATTATGCCCATATTGATTTGTTGTTAGAGAACATCCGGAGAAAGGTGGATAATTTTAAACGGATTGCTCTTTCCACTTCAGACGGAATTCACTTATTTGAAATCAGCGATATTATCCGATGTGAAAGCGAAGACAACTACACGAAGTTTTATGTTAAAAACAGCAAGCCGATTCTGATTTCCAAAACATTGAAAGAATATGAAGAACTGTTGACAGAACATGGTTTTGAACGCATTCATCAATCGCATTTAATTAACCTGGCTTATTTAAAATCATATATCAAAAAAGACGGGGGTTATGTGGTAATGGCCGATAATAGTCATCTGCCGATTTCGCAACGCAAAAAAGAGCGGTTGCAGGAATTGCTCAAAAACTTATAAAATTCTAAATAATAATGGCCGAATTCTCATTGATAGAATTTCACCTCAAATGAATAGAATAATTTAGCTGAGAAATAAAAGAAAACACAAAAGATAATATTTATGAAAAAGATACTTACAATTTTTTTATTGATAACAGGAATGAGTCAGGCACAGAATCTGTATATTCCCGATCCTGTTTTAAAAGCACATTTGCTTTTGATGGCAGACAGCAATGATGACGGTGAACTGTCCTATTGGGAAGGACAAACCATTACCGAGCTAATCATAATAGATATGGGAATAACCAGTCTGATAGGAGTAGAAAGTTTTCAAAATCTGACAAAGCTTGTATGTAGTTATAACCAGATTACTACTCCGCTGAATTTTTACAATATGTATTCGTTGGAAATTTTAGAATGTAACAACAACCTGATTCCGTCTATTGATGTAACGGGACTTACTAATCTGAAATCTATCTATGCAACTCATAACCAAATAACCTCGTTAGATGTAAGTACAGTAAATAGTTTGGAAACTTTGGCTATCGGCAATAATCCTTTATCGGAGCTTTCGATCAATACTACTATAAAAGGGTTTAGCTGTAATAATACAAACATAACTCAGATTGATGTAATAGGTTTTCCTAACCTAACATCCATAAGTGCTCATAGCAACCCGATGCTTGAAAGTGTCAATGCAGCAGGAGTTACAACATTAACACATTTTTCGGGGTATAATTGTCCTGCTATGGAATGGATTGATGTTTCAAATACGCAAATTCCATCTTTAAACCTTAATGGGAATGTTTCAGTAAGTTATGTTAATGTTGCGAATTGTACTTTAATTACACATCTGTGGATTCCGGATGCACAATTAACTACACTGGATGTTTCGGGATTAACTTCTTTGCAGGAATTAAAATGTCAGAATAATTCCATTACAACATTAGATATTTCCGGGTGTGTTGCCTTAAAAACAGCCTGGATACAGAATAATCAGATAGAGAGTTTAGATTTTTCGGATTCTCCTCTACTTGAAACAGCACTCACAGCCGGAAATAATTTTCCCTCCCTGGATCTTTCAAACCGACCGCTTTTGACTACTTTTAATTGTGGAAGCAATCCGAATTTACATACACTCAGTATCGAAAATTGTACCGGATTGATTAATATCGGATGTGATCATTCTCCTATGCTTACTTCGTTTAACATACAAGGTTGTGCAAATGCAGCAAGTTTAGGTGTACAATATACAGGATTAACAAGTTTAGATGCTTCAGATTTACCTTTATTAACCAATATAAATATCAGTTTTAACCCAGAGTTGAGTTCTATTGATCTTACAAACACGACAAATGTTATGTATTTACAATTACGCCAGTCTAATTTTTCAGAACTGGATATAAACACACTTACAGCCCTAACTTATTTAGACTGTCAAAGTAACTCACTTACAACACTTGATGCATCATTAAATACGGAATTACAAACATTGCGGTGTAATAACAATGTGTTAGAAACGCTATTTATTAAAAACGGAGCAGATGAAGTAGTCTATTTATACGGAAATAATGATCTGATGTATGTATGTGTTGATGAATCTCAGCAACAAGCGGTTATTGATGCGATGACATCATTTCAGAATGCCTCGGTTAACTCATACTGTCAAATAGAACCGGGAGGAGACTACAACACAATAACAGGAAAAGTAATGATGGATTTAGATGGAAACGGGTGCGATGAGAATGAGGGCGTAAATTCGTTTGTTAAAGTAAAAGTTACAGACGGAAGTAGTGATAGTTATGTTTTTACGGATGCATCAGCGGTATACTCTCATTATGTTGGTATAGGAGATTATACCATAACTCCGGAGGTAGAAAATATTCCTTTCTTTGTTGTGTCACCTTCCAGCGATCAGGTTGAATTTACAGATGTTAACAACAATATTTACACACGGGATTTCTGCATACAGCCCGATGGTGTTCATTCAGATGTTGAAGTTGTCATAAGCCCTGTTCTTCCTGCCCGTCCCGGATTCATAGCAATATATGAAATTGTGTACAGAAACAAAGGAAACCAGACAGAAGTAGCTTATGTAAACTTTAATTATGATGAAACCGTTCTGAGTGTTGTTTCTACTTCGGCAGAACCCGATGGCAGCTTAACATATCCCGGACATTTTACTTGGATTATACCCAACTTAAGGCCATTTGAAAGTGGCAGTATTCAGGTTATTTTCAATGTAAACTCGCCTACTGACAATCCTGCGGTAAACATTGGGGATGTATTGAGTTTTGATGCTTTTATAGATATAACGACAGATGAAAATTGGGATGATAACGGGTTTGTGTTAGAACAGACCGTTGTGGGAGCTTATGATCCCAATGATATAACTTGTCTTGAAGGAGATGTGGTGAGTCCGGATTACATAGGAGAACGATTACATTACCTTATCCGGTTTGAAAACACCGGGAATTTTTATGCCGAAAATGTAGTGGTAGTGATGGATATCGATGAAACAAAATACGATATAGCCAGTTTACAGATTTTAAACACTTCTCATAACGTAAGAGCTCAGGTGAGAAATGGAGTAGCAGAGTTTTTCTTTAATCAGATTTATCTTGATTCAGGTGGTCATGGAAATATATTGTTAGTTATGAACTCTAAAAACTCATTGTCAGTTGGTGATTTTGTAAAAAGTAAGGCGGATATTTATTTTGATTATAATTATCCGATTATAACCAATGAGGCCGAAACATTATTCGAAGCTTTAAGTGTTGTAAATCCTGTATTAGATAATTTAATAAGTGTTTATCCAAATCCGGTAAAAGACATTGTCAACATTACCGTTAAAGCGGATTCATCCATCAAAACGATTGAATTATATGATGTTCAGGGAAGATTGCTGCAAACGCAAGTAGTGAATAATATCACTTCCGAATTAAATTTATCATCACGAGCAAACGGAATGTATTTTATAAAAATCAATACCGACAAAGGAAGTAAAGTAGAGAAGTTGATTAAAGAGTAAAATAAGTGGTTTAAATTAGTTTAAAGTTGAAAACCCGCACATTTTCATGTGTGGGTTTCTCGTTTTTTATCAATATATAAGGAAATCAGCAATATTTATACTAAATTTAACGAAATCGTTTCGAATAAAATTTTAACAATCCTACTTTATTTCGTAATTTCGCAACAAACAAAATTCAGACCTATTAATTTATTATAAAAACATGTCAAAAACAGCCATATTAAAATTCGAAGGCAAAGAGTATGAGTTTCCTGTAATTGTGGGAAGTGAAAATGAAGCAGCCATCGATATCGACCAGTTACGTGCCTTGACAGGAGCAATCACGATTGATCCCGGTTACAAAAATTCAGGTTCATGCAAAAGTGAAATCACCTTTTTAGATGGAGAAGAAGGAATTCTTCGCTATCGGGGTTATTCCATCGAAGAATTAGCCGAAAAAGCAGACTTTCTTGAAGTTTCCTATTTGCTAATTTTTGGTGAATTGCCAACCAAAGTACAAATTCAAAAATTCGAAAGCGATATCCGTAAATATACCTTGGTAAACGAAGAGATGAAAAACATCATCGACGGTTTCCCGAAAACCGCACACCCAATGGGCGTTTTAGCTTCGTTGACCAGTGCCCTAACCGCTTTTAACCCAAAGTCGGTTAACCCGCACAACGAAAAGGAAATGTATGAAGCCGTTTGCAAGACCATGGCTAAGTTCTTGGTTATTGCCACTTGGACATACAGAAAATCAATGGGTTATCCGTTAAACTATTACGATAATACAAAAGGTTATGTAGAAAATTTCATGCGTTTGATGTATGAATTGCCAACCGGACCTTATAAAGTTGATCCAACTGTGGTTCAGGCTTTAGATAAATTATTTATTCTTCATGCAGACCACGAACAAAACTGTTCTACTTCAACCGTTAGAATTGTAGGTTCATCACATGCCGGATTATTTGCATCTATTGCGGCCGGAGTTTCTGCCCTTTGGGGACCACTTCACGGTGGAGCCAACCAAGCTGTTTTAGAAATGTTGGAAGAAATTCACAAAAATGGCGGTGATGTTGACAAATATGTATTAAAAGCAAAAGACAAAGATGATCCGTTCCGTTTGATGGGATTTGGTCACCGAGTGTATAAAAACTTTGATCCAAGAGCCAAAATCATCAAAAAAGCGGCTGATGACGTCTTAAATTCATTGGGAATTGATGATCCATTATTAGACATCGCAAAAAAATTAGAAAAAGTAGCGTTAGAAGACGAATATTTTAAATCAAGAAACCTATATCCAAACGTCGATTTCTACTCGGGAATCATTTACCGAGCTTTGGGAATCCCGACGGAAATGTTCACGGTAATGTTTGCTATCGGCCGTTTACCGGGTTGGATTGCCCAATGGAAAGAAATGCGGGTGAATAAAGAACCGATCGGAAGACCCCGTCAGGTGTATGTAGGTTCACCGTTGAGAGATTTCGTTCCGATGGAGAAGCGATAAAATTTATAAAAGTATGTTAATAAGTTGATTAGCCTTACTATAAGTAAGGCTTTTTTTGTTAATAAACATTTGATTTTTTAGTTAATATATTTGTTATTTTTAAAGTATTAACTTTTAAATCAATAAATTATGAAAAAAAATAAGTTGTTTTTTGCAGGTGTAATTATTTTATGTTGTGGGCTGTTTAATGGTTTGTCGCAAACCAATACTACTTTAGGAGCTAATGCTAATCCAACAGATGCCGGTTCATATAATACAGCCTTGGGGTATCAATCAATGCAATATATTACAGGTGGTTCACTTAATGTGGGTATTGGATCTAGTGTTTTAAGATATAATACTACTGGGAACAGAAATATTGCTATGGGGCATAGAACTTTAGAGACTAACGATGTTGGTAATAATAATGTTTCAATAGGCTATTATTCACTTCCAAACATCTCGGGAGCTAGTTCAAGTAATGTATCGGTTGGCTATTGGTCAGGGGGGGCATTGGTGTCTGGAAGCAGAAATATTTTTTTAGGCAATCAGGTTGGGCCGGCATCTGATGTAAATAACCCACCATCTTTTAGTGATCAAGTATTTATTGGAAATGGGCAAAGCAATTTTCCGTTAATATGGGGTGATATGTCAGCAAACAGACACTTGAGAATAAATTTGAGAACTACAACAAACTTTGGGAATGGTAATTCAAATTCTAGGTTTGAAATTAATGCACCTTTAAGTAATATGTCTGGTTTAAGGTTTACAAGGTTAAATGGAAATTTTGTGCCTCCAATTTCAACAAATGATAGATTCTTAACTTTAAACGAGTTTGGTGATGTCGTTCTTTTAAGATTGCCTAGTAATGCAGGCGGTGGTGGAATTGATACAAATATTTATTTTAATGATGGTGCACTTTCTGAAGACAGAACAATGGATATGGCCGATTATAATTTACATTTTAACACCTCAAACAGTCCGTCAAACGGTAAAATATATATTGGTGATACACCAGATTACCCAACAGCAACTGGAGAATATAAATTATATGTAGAAGGTGGCATACTAACCGAAAAAGTAAAAGTAGCCTTGCGGAGCACAGCAAACTGGGCAGATTATATTTTTGCCGATGATTACCAGCTAAAACCACTTAAAGAAGTTGAAGAATTTATCAAAGCAAACAACCATTTACCGGGAATTGAATCTGCACAGGAATTAGTAGAAAAAGGTCTTGATCTAGGAGAGATGCAGGCCAAACAAATGGGTAAGATTGAAGAGTTGACGTTGTACATTATTAAACAGGATAAAAAATTAGAGCAGCAAAGTAAGGATATTGAGGCGTTAAAAGCTTTAGTGAAAGTTTTAGCGGAGAAACAATAATATAGTTTAACTTAAATTTTTAATGATGAAAGACTTATATAAACTATTATTTTGCCTATTATTCTTTAATGCAAATTCACAGAATGATTTGCAAAACGCAAATTGGATTTTTGGAAATTTAGCATGGTTGGACTTTAACAATAATAATGTTATTTCTAGCCCAATGCCAGCATACGGAAATAGTGTAACATCAATTATCCCAAATCCCGTTTACCAAGCGTTTGAAGGTTGTGCTTCTGTTTCTGATGAAGATGGAAATTTACTTTTCTTTACTGATGGACAAAGAGTCTATAGAATCATTAATAATGAGATTACTATTATTGATTTTAACAATCAAACTTCTGACTTGTTACTTGGACATGGCTCTAGTGCTCAGAATGTAATTATTATTCCAAGACCTAATAGTAGTAGTCACTACTTTATAATAACAATATCTGGATATACTAGCTCTAATAAAGGATTGTATTGGTCTGAATTAGATATAAATACAAATCAATTTATTTCAAAGAACAATGTATTTAGTGATGGAAATGTACATTTTGATAACAGTTTTTTAAATTTATCTGAGGCTCTGACATCCTGTGTTGCTTCAAATGGGATTGATACATGGATAATTGTCCATCAAATTAATAATAATTATTCTAGAATCCTTTCTTATTTGGTTACAGAAAATGGTATTAGCACAGATCCTTCTGGCTTTTTTGATGTACCATTTTATGGATTGAATGTTTCTAATTCAATAAAAGCTTCTCCTGATAAACAGATTATTGCATTGGGTAGGAGGTTTGAAAATCCAATTATAGGTCAATTTAATAATGAAACAGGAGAAATAGTAATGGATATGAATCCAATAGGAATTACTAATGATTCTCAAAGTTTATCTACGTATAGTTTAGATTTTTCGCCATCAAGTGAAATTCTATATTTTTCAAAATGGGTTATTAGTTTTCCTCCTAATGTTCAAACAGGAATCTTTGCAGTTGAAATGAATGATTTAACTAGTGAAACATTAGTTTTAAGTTTTGGAAATAATAATAATAGATTAGGTAGCGTACAAAGGGCTATAAATGATAATTTATATGTGGCTGATAATAATCAGGGGCATGTTGTTGAGCTAAAAAATACAGATGATTTAGACAATTTAGAAATTAATTATATAGAATTATTGAGTCCACAAAATTCCAGATATGGCCTTCCTCAATGGATATGGAAAACATGTCAAAGAACATTGAGTTTAAATTCACCTCAAAATGATGTAGATGGTTTTGTCTCATATAGAGAACGTTCAGAATGGATAGATGCAAGTAATAGAATTTTTTCTACTCCCGACACTCAAGCAATCTATCATGCAGGAGACTATGTTGAGCTAAACCCAGGTTTTGAAGCAGAGTTTGGAACGCAATTTTCCGCTTACATAGAAGGGTGCTCAGATAATTTTGAATATCGTCCTGCAAAATCAAAACAGGTAAAAGAAAATGCATTGACAGCACAATTAGATCAGACGTTGAAAGGTATCGTAATCTATCCCAACCCTTCATCTAGTATCATCGGAATACGATCGGACAACACATTTAGTAAGGTAACAATTATTTCATCAGAAGGTAGAATTGTTTACGATAAAGCAACAGATAAAACAAATTCGTATCAGGTCGATATAAGTGGTTTTGCTAATGGTGTTTACATAGTGAACGTTGTGGATGAAAAAGGGAAACTTGTGACTCAAAAATTAATTAAAAACTAAACTAAAAATTAATTCAAACAAAGCCTTCCCAAAAAGAAGGCTTTATTTTTAAATTAAATTTTTTTTTATTTTTTTAGCTAATTAAATGTATTTTTATGCACTAATTCACTTTTTTGTATGGTAGAATCCATTTTAATAAAATCAAAATCCGGTAAAAAAAGATCTTTCCAAGGAGAAATTACCTTTAATAAGTTTTTTTTTGATTTTTCTGAATTCAACCCCTCTGAATTACAAAGTTTTGATGTAAAAATTGTATTTAACGAACCAATAATTTCGTTCCGAAATCATGATTACACTTGGGTAAAATGTGATAAAGAAAGAATAGCAAACGAGTATTGCCCCAAAATAATCCAGTTAGAGAACGGTTTTTTTGTTCAATCTAATTTAAATTGTGGGATATGGGAAATTAATACGTCTAATCCAAAAACACTTTTATGGCGGTTTAATCCGGAAAATTCCAAACCTATAACTGAATATGTGGGGAAAGAAAATTTGAAAAAGATTGTTCATGCAACCAGATCATATAATTTTAAAGTTCAACCAGCTTTACTTTTTTCTAAAAAAAATGTAATTGAATTCAGTCGATCTAAAATTCCATTTTCAGCAATTGTTTGTTTTACAGATCATTGTGATTTTGATACTTTGGAGAGTATTCAGCTGCAAAGAACATTTTTTAAACATAATAATTTAAAGATTACAAAAGGTTTTTTTTTAAATCATTTTTCTAAAAGAGAGGACAATGCCTCCTTTGAAAATGATTCAGAAGAATTGTTGAAATGGAAAAAAGACGGACATGAGCTAGCTTATCATTCTTTATCACAATCTTTGAAACCCATTAAAGAGAGTTTGTCTGATTTTTTCAATTTTCAATCTCCTTCCGATAAAATATCAACATGGATAGATCATGGTTACCAACCTTATAATTTATCATTATATCAGCGTAATGAAATCAAAACCAATGAGTTTTCGACCATTTTAAAGAATAAAAAAATCAGTATTCTTTGGAATTATATTGATTCAGGGACAGCAACTGAAGGGGTCATTAATCAATTAAATACCTCTGATTTTACATTAAAGGCATTTCTTGGTGGTATAAAAGAATTAAAATTCAGGGACAGAATAAGTTTATTGTTAAAAAATGTCATTTTTTACTATTATGTTGATGGAAAGCTGATTTTACATTATAAAAATATAGCGAGCAGTTTTAAAAAAATTAGCTATAACAGAGAAATAAAATCCTTTTTTCCTTTTTTTAAAAGTTTATTGTATTTAAGTTTTCCCATCGCTAAAGTTTTTATCTTTTGGAATTCATTAAAAAAGAAAACTTACAAGTTGGCAAAGTATTCACCATTGGTCTTTAAGCATACTATTGGAGAATATGAATTTTACATTTTCCAAACTTTGGAAATTGTTGATTTTAAAAAAGCTTTGAGCCAAAAGAATGTCCAAAAGCTAATTAATGAGCGGGGGGTTTTTATTGGCCATACTTACTTTGCAGCTCCAATGAAATATCATTTTGGCAGAATGTTTAAAAAGCCTAATCAAATTGATGATGTTGTTGCGGAAAACTTTTTTTACCTGGGACAAAAAATTGAAAAAAATGAAATATGGAATCCAACATTAAATGAATTGGTCAGTTATTTGTCTAAATTTGAAGAAACAGTATTAGATGTTGATTCAGAGGGAAGGATTGTTGTGTCTAATTCAGTGAATTTAACCTATAGAATTGTTAATTAATGGAGATTATTTTTTCAAAAGAAGTGACCTGGTTGAATAAATGGGATGAGTATATTCTGACTGAAAATAAAGCCTCTCATTTGTTGCTTTCAGATTGGAATAAAGCATTTGAATCCTATGGTTTTGAATATGAAACAGGCATTTTAGTTGAAAATGATAAAATTATTGGAGGATTTTCTGCAGTAATTGCAAAAGCTCTTTTCTTTAAATTTTACATTGTGCCTTTTGGTCCAGTTGTTTCTGAGGGTTATGAGAGTAAATTGAATGGATTAATAGAAAAAGTGATTGAAAGAGCAAAACTTTTTAAATCCTGTTACTGTCATATTACAATTCCGCAAAATCCCTATGGTAATGAACATGTTTTTCGTAAATTACCTCAATTGCCTGCTTTAAAAAATTCGAATGAGGGTCATTTTTTCAAATATGTTTATTCATCTAACGGTCTAAATTGGAAAGATTTAAATAATTTTGCTAATGAAGAGGAGTTGCTTTCAAGTTTTAGAGCATCAGTAAGAAGATACATAAGAAGTTCAGAAAGAAAAGAACTTGAATTACGATTTTTAGAAAGTGAATCTGAGGTTAAAGTCGCCTATGATTTATGTTTAGAAAATGCACAGAACCATAATTATTCACTTCGTGACTGGAATTCTTTTAAAGAAACTTTACTCACTACAATTAGGACTAAAAAGGCTAAGTTTTTAGGAGCTTTTTATGAAGATACTATTAAAGGTGCAGCACTTATTGTTAAATCCGGAAATTATTATACTTATATTTTAGGCGGAACGAAAAAAGAAAAACCTGATTTTTTAGCAGGCCATTTTTTACATTGGCAGGCAATCAAATTATCTTTTTCTGAAAAATTAAGTGGTTATAACATTTCTTTAGGTGGTTCAAAAGGTGTGGTTGACTTAAAAAATAGTTATGCAGACAGTCAAATTTATTTTGAGAACTCAAAGTATCACTGGATTTTAAAACCAACCTACTTTAAATTGTATTTATTCTTCGAAAAGAAGTTGAAAAGCAATAAAAAATTAATTTCTAAATTATTAAAACGATAATGATTAAGAAAATTAAACCTTATTTGAAAATTAAAAGAATTGATGTGTTAATCTATTATATGACACCTGAATTTTTCATTTCTTTTCCTTCGTTAGATTATCAAATTGATAAACAGGTAATTGATTCAAATAAAACAAAATTTTCAATCACAGTTGATAAGATTTGCATTCACAAAAGTTTTCTATTTAAAAAATTAAATATTTTAAGACTGATTCATAAAAAAGGACCAACAATTGGAGATTGTGTAACAATACCTGAATTCAAAGGAAAATCAATTTATCCATTTGTAATTAATTATATAGCAAAAGAAGTTTTAAAAGAAACGAATGAAGTTTTTATTATTGTTAATTCTGATAATATGAGCTCAATACGAGGTATTGAAAAGGCCGGTTTTAAATTATATACCAAAATTCAGGCAAAACGTTTTCTTCTTTTTTATTTTAATCTAAAATTGAATAATTCTTAGAACAATCACTTTAAAATTATTAATCCCACAACAACTATTGCTTTTGGAAACCCTTTTTTTATCTTTGTCAAAAGACAAAAGCAAGTATATGCTACCATTAAACATTCAAAACGAAACTTCCCGGTTGAGGGCCGTGGTATTAGGAACTGCAGTTAACAACGGACCAACCCCTACAGCCGAAGAAGCCTATGATCCAAAATCACTTGAACATATTTTAGCCGGAACCTATCCTGTAGAATCCGACATGATTACCGAAATGGAAGCGTTTAATCAGGTGTTCAAAAAATACGATGTAGAAGTTTTCAGACCGGATATTATTCCCAACTACAACCAGATTTTCAGCCGGGATATCGGTTTTGTCATTGATGATATTTTTATCAAAGCCAACATTCTTCCCGACAGAGAAAAAGAATTGGATGCCATCCAATATGTTATCGATCACATTGATCCCAAAAAAGTAGTACGCCCGCCCGAAGAAGTGCATATCGAAGGCGGTGATGTCATGTTGTGGAACGATTATATTTTCATCGGAACCTACAAAGGATCCGATTACAAAGATTACATCACGGCCCGGACCAACTGGCAAGGCGTGGAGTATATCAAACAATTATTTCCACATAAAAAAGTAAAAGATTTCGATTTAGTCAAATCAAAAATTGAAGCACGCGACAACGCTTTGCACCTCGATTGTTGTTTTCAACCGGTCGGAACAGATAAAGGAATTATCTACAAAAGTGGTTTCCGTGAAGAGGCAGATTATGTCTTTTTACTCAACCTGTTCGGTAAAGATAACCTGTTTCATATCACGAGAGACGAAATGTATCACATGAATTCCAATGTGTTTTCCATTGCACCCGATGTTGTGGTTTCAGAACGAAATTTCACACGCCTAAACAATTGGCTTCGTGAAAACGGCTTCACCGTCGAAGAAATTCCATATGCCGAAATTGCCAAGCAAGAGGGATTGCTGCGATGTTCAACGCTTCCATTAGTACGTGATAAATAGTTGTAGGTTATAAGTTCTAGGTTGTAAGTTATAAGTTTGAACAAAAATGAGCTAAATGAAAAGTTATAAAGATTTAGATATATATAATTTGGGATTAGAATTGTTTTATTTGTCACATTCTTATTCTTTACTTTTGCCTAAGTATGAAATGTATGAATTAGGAAGTCAGTTAAGAAGATCTTCTGATTCTGTTCCAACAAATATTGTTGAAGGATACGGTAGGAAAAGATATAAAGCTGATTTTATAAAGTTTCTCACCTACTCTTGGTCTAGTTGTTTAGAAACTGTTTTTCATATTGAAAAAATCATTAAATTGTATCCAGAAGTAATTCCAAATCATGAAAATTTAATTAATAGGTACAATGAATTAAGTGCTAAAATTTTTAACTTCATTAAATATGTTGAGGAAAACTGGAAAACCTAACCCACAACTTACAACCCACAACTTACAACCTCTAAACCACAAAAAAAATGAACCAGACCACCAACACCATCCTCATGATCCGCCCCGTCGCCTTCCGAATGAATGAGCAAACGGCCGTCAATAATTACTATCAAAAAGTGTTAGACAATACAACTCCCGCCACCGTAAATGCCAAAGCTCAGAAAGAGTTTGATGCGTTTGTAGAAAAGCTTCAGAAAGTCGGCGTTAACGTAATTGTCGTAGATGATACGCCTGATCCCGACACGCCCGACAGTATTTTTCCCAACAACTGGATATCCTTTCACGAAAACGGTGACGTAACCTTATACCCCATGTTTGCCGAAAACCGACGTTTGGAACGAAGAGAAGATATACTTGATATCCTTGAAGAAAAAGGATTTGTTATCAACGAGATCATGGATTACACCTCGGCCGAAGATGACGGACTTTTTCTGGAAGGTACCGGAAGCATTCTTTTAGACCGTGATAATGCCAAAGCCTATTGTGCACTCTCACCTCGTGCTGACGAAGAATTATTCATTGAATTTTGTGAAGATTTCGATTTAGCTCCCGTTATTTTTGAGGCCTATCAAACCGTGAATGGCGAGCGAAAACACATTTATCACACCAATGTCATGATGTGCTTGGCAGAAACGTTTGCCGTTATTTGTGCCGATTGCATCGACGATAAACAGGAACGCAAAATGGTGCTCGACAACCTGCGGGCCGATGGCAAAGACATCATTCTTATCACCGAAGACCAGGTGAATAATTTCGCCGGAAACATGTTGCAGGTCAAAGGAAAAGATAACAAGCGTTATTTGGTAATGAGTAATTCGGCTCATCAAAGCCTGACCAAAACCCAACTTCACAAAATCGAAGAACACTGCGAAATCATTTCTTCCAGTTTAGATACCATTGAAGCCTGCGGCGGCGGAAGTGCTCGCTGTATGATGGCTGAGGTTTTTCTACCACAAGCATAAAAATTAATTTTATAACTCCACATCAGCTTTGTCAAAGTTCCAAATTTTGACAAAGCTTTTTTTTCTTCCATCTTCCATCTTCCATCTTCCATCTTTTTTTTCAGAAGCTGTTCCGGCTTTTCACTCCAACTCCTCGGTCAGCAAGCCGTTTTTCTAAAGCTTTTTAGCGGCTTCCTTTGGTCGCCCCAAAATGCTAAGAAAATCAGGCTTGCTGCCCTGCGGGGTTTCCGCTTCAATCCGGGCTGGGGTAAAGCAGGTGGTTTTGAGTATTCAGGCATAGTTTTACCCTCTTTTGTTATGTTTCAGTAGCATGAAAGTGACTTGAATAGCAGGTATTCAAAAGATATCATACTTAAAAACTCTTTCTCTTAAAAACAGCAAACAAAGAAGAGCTGCTTTATCGGCGTCCTGTTAAAAAACAATAGAATAACCCTTACTATTAGTTAGCCACAGATGCACTGCTTTTTTGTATTTTTTCCGGAAAATTATATTTCACAGATTTAATCGAATACAAAGCATTCAATATCCGTGTAATTTGTACTTAATTTTTTAAATTATTTTTGGTTTCGTATCTGTGAATCTGTGGCTAAAAAAAATAATTGACTGTAAAACAATATATTAATTTTTAATGATAATGCACTACGGGTTAAATCAGTTTAGAATTAACTTGTAATCAATGTCATAAAACCCTACCAATTCATCTTTGTCCTTTTCAAACGCTAATAGTTCCCGTAATTCCGTTAATTCAGCCAGGTCTAACAGAATGATCAGATTGGGCTGCACCGTCGGAATCGGAATTTTCTTCTCATAAATGGAATTTTTATATTCCTGCTCCCAATAAAACTCATCAATCGAATTAACATAATTCAAAAAACTCTTCCATTCCGTTTGCGTCAGATTAAAGTTTAAGTTCTTAAACAGCAGCTGAAACATCCCTGAGTGTTTACACTGTAACAGAATGCCGTTTTTTGTTCTTTTTAATAATTCTATTTTACACATGTGATGCCGTTTTAGGATTTATTATTGTTTTTTTAAGACAGTGGTTTTATGATACTGAAAACCAATTGTTTGTGTTTTGTTTTTGCTTGAAACACAATTTTCTGTTGAAAAATTCTT